>Ga0194119_10010086_pt1 | contig 12524 bp, 7 predicted proteins | sample TA2MahC100mmetaG_FD_148620 | JGI IMG/M metagenome (GOLD analysis project Ga0194119, IMG submission 148620) | Freshwater microbial communities from Lake Tanganyika, Tanzania - TA2015018 Mahale Deep Cast 100m | ecosystem: Environmental > Aquatic > Freshwater > Lake | place: Tanzania: Lake... | reverse complement strand
ACCCAAGTGCTAGCGCGCCGATTCCGCAGCCAACGCCCGTAAAGCCGGATCCGCGTTCAAACGGGCGGGAGCGAATCCCTCCCGCCGCAGTGCCACGACTTCTTTAACGGCCATCACCCTGTCGCCCGCGGCATCGCGCGCAGCCGCGGCGGTGAGCCGCGCGCTGAAATCGAGATGAGGCAACGCTGCAAGTTGCGACAGGATTTCCAACGCCTTTGCCTTCCGTCCGCACCGAGCGTGATAGAAGGCGATATTTGCGCGAAGTTCCGGCGTAGGGGAAATTGTCATTCGGGTTTCGCCTTTTTCGATCGCCGTCTCATAGGCCGCACGCGCATCGGCCTCTTTTCCGGGCGTCTGTGCGAGTGCCGATGCCTTCAAAGCCCATGCGTGATAGTTGTTTGGCTCCAACTGGATCGCCGCTTCAGCTTGGACGACTGCATCGCCTTGCCTCCCGGCGAAGTAGGCTAGGCGCCCCATACCCAAATGAGCGAGGAACGACGGCTTGATCGCCATTGACTTCTCAAACTGCACCGCAGCATCGGAAAACCGGCCCACGTCGATGTATAGCATTCCGAGATTTCGATACGGGTATTCGTTGTCCGGCGTTAGATCGCGCGCCCGGATCCACGCCTGTTCGGCCTGATCGTTCTTGCCGATGTCGTTGTAGAAAATCCCCAGCAGGTTATACACATACCAATCGGTGGGACGCAACCGCGCCGCCTGCAAGTATGCGTCCTCGGCCTCCTTGTGCAAGCCGATCTGGGAATACGCGCGGCCGAGGCCCCGGAACGCCTCCGCATTGGACGGCTGCGCCTCAAGCGCCTTCTTGAATTCGCGAATCGCCTCCTGCTGGCGTCCGTTCTGCGCGTAGATCTCGCCGAGTTTGATGTGGGGCACCGCCAACGATCCCCCTAGTTCGACCGCTCGTTTCGCCGACTCGACCGCTCGTACCGCCCACTGCGGTTCGTTGGTCGCGCGAGCTTTCCGCCAAAACGCCTCGCCGAGCGCGGCGTGCGCTAACGCGTACTTCGGGTCGTCCCGCAGCGCCTTCTCCAGGCTCGCGATGGCGCGATCGACATTGCCCTCGACATCGAACCGGTACAGATATCCGCTGCCCTCCAGGTACGCGAAGTAGGCCTCGGCGCGATCGGTCTCCTGCGAGGCAAGTACGGCTTCCGCTTGTTTGGGCGCACGAAAATCGAGCATACCGACAACACGTCCGATCACGCCATCGCGCAACGCCTTCAGATCCTTCGGCCCTGCGTCGAACGAACTCGAACGAAGTTGCCGCAGACTCGCCGCGTCGACCAGATTGGCGGTCAGTTGCATCGTGTCGCCCAACCGTTGAATCGATCCCGTTACCGCGAGGCTCACGCCATACAGCTTTCGGGCGCGCTCGACGCTGTCGATATTGCGCCCGCGGATCTCACTGCTTGGCACGACCGAATACGCGTCCGAAAACTGCTCGAGTTGTGTGAGTTTCGAACTGAGCATCTCCGCCATGCCGTCCGACAGGGCGCGCAGCTCGCGATCTTCGCCGATGGTTTGAAACGGTAGCACCGCGACTAGACGTTTCTCCGGCGGCGCCGCTGGCGCTCCATCTTTCTTTAGGGCGAACAACCCGCCGGACGCAGCCAGTAATATCGCCGCGGCCGCCAAAGCGTAGCGAATGCCCGATTTCTTTGGGGGCCCAAGGCCCGCCACGGCCTCGCCGTCGAACGCCGGCAGGATTTTGGCGGTCGACTGTGGCCGCTCGCTGGGTTCTTCCGAGAGACAACGGACCGCAATCGCTTCGATGCCACGGGCCGGCGCCGGTGCGCCGGGCGCGGGCCTCTTGCCGGAAATAGTCTCGAAAATAATCAGACCGAGCGCGAAGAGATCCGACTGCGGCGTCGCCGGCCGCCCCTGCAACTGTTCGGGCGCCATGTATCGCGGCGTTCCCACCATCAGATTGGGTTGGGTCAGCATGCCCGCGTCATCGTCCTCGGTGCGGGCCAGGCCGAAGTCGGTGATTACCGCGCGTTCGCCGCCGGTGTGGGCGGACACGACCATGATGTTACCCGGCTTCAAATCGCGATGGACAATCCCGCGTTCGTGTAGCGACGCCAAACCCTCGGTAACTTGGCGCAAAATCGGCAGGGCTGCCTTTTCGCCCAGGGGTCCGGTACGGCGCAACCGCTGCGCCAGCGTTTCACCCTCCAACAACTCCATCGTTAAAAAGACGTGATCGCCGCTGCGGCCGACGTCGAACACGCGGCAGATATTGGGGTGCGTGACCTGCCTCGCCAACTGGACTTCGCGTCGAAATCGCGCGAGGAGTTGCGCGTCGGCGCCGTAGGCGGGCCGCAACGTTTTCAGTGCGACTATTCCACCAAGCTCGGTGTCCTCGGCCGCGAAAACTTCTCCCATCCCTCCCGCCCCAACAAACCGGAGAATCCGAAACCGCTCCGCGACCAGCTCCCCATCGGCGAAAGCGTGTTCGGGCTTCGCGATTACGTTAAGCGTTTCGGTGGCATCGCCCTGCGCGAGCAGCTTCATCACCGCTTCGCGCAACGCCGCGTTCCCGCCGCAAGCCTGCTCCACAAACGCATCACGTTTGTTCAGTGGCAGGTCGGCCGCTTCGGCGTAGATCTGTTTCATCCGCGCCCATTCGTTGTTGGACATCGGCTTGGGCCTTCGCTCCTTTGGGGAAGAAGCCTATTATAGCGGCACGCCCCCCCGTCGATTCTCTCCGTTGGGTTGCCGATCGACATGCTGACAGGGGCCTCGACTGGTTCGGGGCGATTCATGCAGTGGAACAGTGGGGATTGTGGAAGGAGCTCCGTTAAAGGTCGGTACTTGAGTTATGGATCCGCCCGCTCGCTGACGCGCGCCACCCGGCCATCCGGCCGATCCCTCGCGGCCTCCGCGCTTTATGCCAAAATGGAAAAAGTCTCGCAAGCCTAGTATATGAACCCAGCCAATCCAGTCGACGAGCAATTCGAAGAAGCTGGCGCGCAAGCCGAGGAGTCGTCGTTTGGCGACATCCTGCAGCAGTTCGAGCAAGAACAAGCCGCCGCACCGAAGAAAGCCGCCGAATCGTCCGGTCCCATTAAAGGCACTGTCGTTGCAGTCAGCGACGATGCCGTCCTCGTAGATATCCACGGTAAAGCCGAAGGCGCGCTGCCTAAGGCGTCGCTGCCGCCCGAAGCACAAGATGTCGCCGTCGGCGATCTCATCGAAGTGACCATCATCGGCCGCACCGACGACGGCGTGACGCTGCTCTCGCCGATCCGTGTGGAGAAGCCGAAAGATTGGAGCGGCTTGCTCGCCGCTTTCAATGAGAAGCGCACGGTACAAGGAAAAGTCACCGATACGGTGAAGGGCGGCGTGCGCGTCGATATCGGCGGGCGCGCGTTCATGCCCGCGTCGCGTTCCGGCACGCGAGATGCGTTCGAACTGCAGAAGCTCGTGGGCCAGGATGTCGAGGTACGCATCCTGTCGATCGATGTCGAGAAAGAGGACATCGTTGTCGACCGGCGCGTGGTGCTCGAAGAAGAATCGGCCAAGAAAAAGGAAGAGCGGTTCCACTCGCTGAAGGAAGGCGATGTGTTGAAGGGCCGCGTGCGCAGCGTCACCGACTTTGGTGCGTTTCTCGACCTGGGCGGCGTCGACGGTCTGCTGCACGTGGCCGATATGAGCTGGAACCGCGTGGGCAAACCCGCCGATGTTGTGAAGATCGGCGATGAGATCGACGTCAAGATCTTGAAGCTCAATACGAATACGCGCAAGGTCTCGCTCGGCGTGAAGCAGTTGACGCCGGATCCGTGGACTGTCGCGGCGGAGAAATTCCAGTCCGGGCAGAAGGCAATGGGCATCGTCGCGCGGCTGACCGAGTTTGGCGCGTTCGTCGAACTGGCGCCGGGGGTTGATGGCCTGATTCATCTCTCGCAGATGTCGTGGTCGAAGAAGGTCCGCAAGCCTTCCGATTTGTTGAAGGTCGGCGATCAGGTTGAAGTCGTTGTGCTCGGCGTGAAGCCGGGCGATAAGCGCATCGAGCTTAGCCTCAAGAGCGCGTTGGGCGATCCGTTCACTGAAGCACTGGAGAAGTACAAGCCGGGTACGATCGTCGAAGCGCCGGTGACGTCCATTCAGGCGTTTGGGGCGTTCATCGATTTGGGCGACGGCCTTGACGGCATGATCCATATTGGCGACATGGCCAACGACAAGCGTGTCGATCATCCGAAGGACGTTGTGAAGGAAGGCGAGACGGTCCGCGCGATCGTGCTCGATATCGACAAAGAACGACGGCGGATCCGGCTGGGCCTCAAGCAACTGCAACCGACCAAGGTCGACAACTTCATCACCGAACACACGGTCGGCGAGATGATCTCGGGCCGTATCGCCGATGTTCGTAACAACTCGCTGAAGGTCGAAGTAGCCGAAGGCGTGTACGGCGAGTGCAAGCTCGAAGAGAAGAAGGAAGAAGCAGCCAAGCCGGCGGCCGCTGCCTCTTCGAACGTCGATGTCGGCTCGCTGGCCGCGCTGCTAAAGGGGCGTTGGAAGGAAGGCAAGGGCGGAGATCCCACGCCGAAAGCCGCTTCGCTGCGCACCGGCATGATTCGCAACTTCAAGATCGCTTCGCTTGACGCGGAGCACAAGAAAATTGCGCTGACGATCGTGGAGTAACCGTTACAACTTCGCCACGCCGAGGATCTTTCCCTGGCCCGGCTCCTGCAAGAACGCAACAACCCGCCAGCCCGAGGTTCCCGCCTCGGGCTGCGGCAGTTTTAGGGTGTGCGTCAGCGATTTATCCCTGCCGACATCGCCCGCTTTGACCAGCGACCGCACCACCGCCACATGCTTCAAATGACGCCCCGCGTTCTCCCCGCGCGGCACGTCGGAAGCACCGGTGTGCCGAGCCAAGGCGATCCACAACTCGGCCTTCGCGCCGGCGGGTGCTTCGACTCGGACCGTGTCTCCGTTGCGTGTAAGCGTGATCGGCGATTTCGGGGCGCGCGCGGCGCGTTCGATCGTTTTCTTCGCGTAGCCGCCGTCGCTGCCGACAAACTCGACCTGCCCATCGACGATCATCTGGGGCGTGTAGGCGCTTCGCAACCCGAAGCGCCGCACATAAGCCGCTTGCCGCTCGCTGAACGCGGCCGAGGAAAACGGATCGCGCCAGCCGAGATAGTTCCAGTAATCGACGTGCTCGCTGAGCACCACGATGTTTGGATCTTCGTCGAGCTTGGCGAGCAACGCGTCGGCGGGCGGACACGACGAGCAACCTTGGGATGTGAACAGCTCAACGAGAACAACCGAGGCTAGTAAAATCACTGGCTCGCTCCTGGTATCAACAATCGCATTTTGTAGAGGCCGTCGCGCGCGCAGAGGTAGAGCGTGCGGCCGTCGTCATCGCCCCATGCCATGTTGTGGACGTGTTTTGGTGTGACGATTGTGCCGAGATGCCGCCCGTTTTCCGAAAGCACCCAAATTCCGCCGGGGCCGGAGACGAACAGGTTGCCTTCGATGTCCACTTTGATGCCGTCGATCGCGTCTTCTCCGCCGGCGCTGGTCATGTCGAAGAATAGTTCGCCTTCGCCGGTCGTGGCGTCGTCGTTCACCGGATAACGCATGACCACTTTTCGATCTTCCTGCCAGTTGCCAACGTAGAGAAATTTCTCGTCCGGCGAAAACGCAATGCCATTCGGTCCTGGCAGCTGCTTCGTCACCAACCGAAGCTTGCCATTGTGAAGCGAATAAACCCCGCTGAACGGTAGTTCCTTACGCGGGTCCTTATCGAACTTTGGCAGGCCGAAGAACGGATCGGTGAAGAACAGCGCACCGTCGCGGCGATAGACCAGATCGTTCGGGCTGTTGAGCCGCTTGCCCTCGAAGCGGTCGGCGAGGACAGTCTCCGAACCGTCGCCGTTCAATCGAACGACGCGCCGGTTGCCGTGTTGATCGATGGTCAAACGGCCGTCGCGGTCCACGGCGAGACCGTTCGAACCCGGTTGCCCGTACTCGGCGATATCGGCGCCACTGTAGCCGGACTCTTCGCGGAAGACGCTGAGGGTCCCGCTGGGCTCGTACTTGTAAATGCGATTCGCGTTCGGATCGCTGAACAGCAGATAGCGGCCTTTTGTAACCCACACCGGACCCTCCGTGAACTGAAAGCCTTCGGCGAGTTTGTACACTTTCGGATTCAACGGCACGATCGCATCAAGCGCGGCGTCCTTCTTGTCGACGCGCACGTTGACTTCGCGCTGCGCCGGCGCGAACGGTCCGCCATTACCCGGATGGAACTCCAACTTTGCCGCGTGCATGAAGATGTAGTTTGTCGGTGGATTTGAAATCGGCCCGTTCATGCCAAACACGGCGAGTTGAATCCTCTGACCGGCCTTGGCGTTTTTCGCAATCAGCAAGCGATTCGGTACGTTCCAACCGCCGACAACGCTGCCGCCGCTTTGACCCGCGCCGCGCGTGAGTTCGCCATCGACCCAGATTTCGGCGTAATCGTCGACGGTGGTTTCGAAAACGACGTCGGCGCCGTTGAATTTATCGGGCACTCTAACGTTAATGCGGTACCAGTTGAAGCTGAGCCGCCCGTTCCCGCGGCGCGTCGATAGTTCGTTCGGCGCGATGCGTTGCCAGGCGCTGTCGTCGTAATCGGCGCCGCCCGCTTGCGGCACAATCGTCTGTGCTCGATTGGGCCGCTCCGATGGCTGGCCATCGCCACCGGCTTCGAGGAATTCGGTATCGACGATCTTCACATCGCTGTAGCGCCACTCGCCCTTGACTTGAGCGGCGCCTTCGCGCGTCATCAGGTCGATGGTCGCTTTCGGCGCGCCAGTGGGCAGTGTGAATGAGTTGAGCCAGAAGAGGAGTCCAAGTAGCATGTTCGTCTCCTAGCGCGACTTCACAACGTAGTAATGAAAGGGTTGCGAGACTTCCTTGAACCAATGGGGCGTGCCGGCCGGGATGATCATTACATCGCCCGGTTTCAGCGTGCGCTCCTCGCCTCCTTCGATTCCGTCGCCGCGGAATTCGCCCGCCGCGACCTGCTTCATCTTTGTCCCGCGGCCGCCGGTGACAACTGTCGCGGTACCGTGTTGCACGTAGACGATGTCGGTGTCTTCTTCGTGGACTTCGGCCATTCCGGGCGCCATACGGCGGCTGGCGTGCACCATGTAGCGTTCGCCGTGATCGAAGAGCACGGCGCCTTTATCGAAGGCCGATTTCACTTCGTCGTTAGCGAAGTAGTAGACCTTCGCATTCATTGCACCGTGCAAGGCGTGCGCGCCGGCCATCGCGAGTTCTTCGTCCTGCGCCGCGCTATTGGCGCCGCTTACGCCGACCGCACCGACAATCTGTCCTTCGATCTCCAGCGGCACGCCGCCTTGTAACGGCGTGAAGTCGTTCAACGCCACCATCGACGTGCGGCCCTTGGCGATGACCTCTTCGAAAAACTTTGTCGGCTTCTGAAACAGCGCGGCCGTGCGCGCCTTGCCGATGGCGACGTTGGCGCCCGCGGCAAAGGTGCCGTCGAGCCGCTCCAGCGCCATCAGGTTTCCGCCCGAATCGACGACCGCGATCACGCCGGCGGCATTTAACATCCGCGCCTGGGCCGTCGCGGCTGCGATGACTTGTTTGGCGCCGTCGATGGACAGCACCTTCTTAACGAGTAACGCCGGCGCCGCGTGCGCGAGCGCGCTTAGGGCGAGGGCCGTCAGACTCAACTGCAACTTCTTCATGGGTATCGTTCTCCTTGGTTCGATCGCCCATGAGATCCATGCGTGACGCATTCTTATTCCACACATCTTCCGCACCCGCGCGAAGAAGCTCCGCGACACTCCAAGCCTGCGCGATACAGCCGCGCGGGGTGTGCGGCGCATCGCCGTCGGCGATCTCCGACACCTGCCCAACGCCCCCTTCGCGCAAGTGATCGCGGAAGCGGTCGAGCATCGCGTGCAGCTCTGTCGAACCCGGGTAGGCGCGCGCGTACGCAGTCAGAAACGGCCCCATGAGGAACGGCCACACGGTGCCCTGATGATAGGCGGAGTCGCGTTCCAGCACGCCGCCTTCGTAGCGCCCGCGATAGGCGGGATCGACCGGCGACAGACTGCGCAGTCCGAGCGGCGTGAGAAGATGACGTTCGACCGAATCGACGACGGAGCGAATGCGCGCGGCGTCGAGCATCGAGTAATGCAGGCTCGCCGCGAAGACTTGATTCGGCCTCATCGACGCGTCGCTGATGTTATCGAGCAGATAGCCGCGATCGGCACTCCAGAACTGAGTCAGAAAACTGGCCTTGGCGCGGACAGCGAGATCTTCGATCGCAACCGCGCGATCGTCGTCGCCGAAACGCAACGCCAGCGCTTGCAGAACGCGCAACGCGTTGTACCAGAGCGCTTGAATCTCGACCGGCTTGCCGGTGCGCGGCGTGACCACCCAGTCGCCAATCTTGGCGTCCATCCAAGTAAGTTGCACGCCCGGCGCTCCAGCGTTGAGCAATCCGTCGTCGTCACAACGGATCCCGTAGCGCGTACCGCGAATATGCCAGTCGAACGCTTCGCAAAGTTTCGGATAGAGCGTGCCGCGTACAAAGGCTTCGTCGTTGGCGTACTGGAAGTAGGCGCGAACGGCTTCGAAAAACCAGAGCGTCGCGTCGACGGTGTTATACTCCGGCGTTTCGCCGACATCGGGGAAGCGGTTCGGCAACATGCCCTCGTTCATCTCTTCGGCGAACTCGCGCAGCACTCCACGCGCGACCTCGAAACGGCCGGTAACCAGCGTTAGACCGGCGAGCGCGATCATCGTGTCGCGGCCCCAATCGGCGAACCACGGATAGCCGGCGATGATCGAGTAGCCCTCGCCGCGGCGCACGATGAACTGGTCGGCGGCTTCGGTGAGATCTTCGATCAGCGGATCGTGCGCGGGTGCGTGTTTTCGCAGCGCGGCGCGGCGAGTTCGCTCACGTTCGCGCAGCCCCGTGGCTTCGTGCGAGGGGATCGCCTCGCGCGAAACGATCACGACGGCCTTGGGCGAATTCGCCAGATCGAAATGCAGAACGAAGGGCTGGAAGAGGTCTTCTTGGAAATCCAGGCCACGCGCCTGCTCTTCGGCGTATTGGAAGTTGTGATACCAATTGCCCGTGGGCTCGCAGGTGCGGAAGTCGGCGCCGAAGTAGACGCGCGGCATGCCGTCGTAGGGCTGGACCGAGACGATGCCGTCTTCGTCCCACTCGAAGGCTTCGTTCAGAGCGCTGTTGGATCGGGTGGTTGCGTGATAGTCGCGATACGCGACCAGCGGACGGATTTCCAGGTGGCAGTTCTCACACAGTCCCTGTACTTCGTACTCTACGACTGTCGCGTCCTGGCCGTGCACCATGAAGAGCCGCTTCTCGACGCGCGCCTGCCCGATTTCGTACACCCACGTCGGAAAAGGATCAAGGCGGAACTCGCGCAGATACTCGTAACCCTGCGGATGCACGGCGCCCGGATAACGATTTGCCGACAACTCGACGCGATTTCCGTCGACGATCAGCGTATCCTCAAACTTCGCGACTAGAAGCGTCCGGCCCACTGGCGGCTGCAACGCCGACGTGAGAAGCCCGTGGTAACGGCGCGTGTGGATGCCGCTCACCGTGCCGCTGGCGAAGCCGCCGAGACCGTTCGTTTCGAGCCATTCAAGTTTAGAAGCCTTATCGAGATCGCCGCATGTTACATCGTCAAACGTGAGTTTCATAGAGTCTTTCCACTCTGCTGTAGCAATTTCGCCACCAATCCAGTCCAACCTGTTTGATGACTCGCGCCGACGCCGGAGCCGGCGTCGCCATGGAAATATTCGTAATAGAGGACGAGATCCCGCCAGTGGGGATCGTGTGCATACCGGCTGTCGCTGCCGTGAACGGGACGGCGGCCCTCGGGGTCGCGGAGGAAGATTCTCGTCAAGCGGCGCGAAATCTCCGCGGCGACTGATTCGAGTGTAATCCAATTGCCGGAGCCGGTGGGGCACTCGATGCGGAATCCGTCGCCGAAGTAGTGGTGGAACTTCTGCAGCGACTCGATGAGTAAATAATTCACCGGCATCCAGATTGGTCCTCGCCAATTGGAATTGCCGCCAAACAGACCGGTTGACGATTCGCCTGGCTCGTAATCGACGCGATACTCGCCGCCGTTGACGTGCCACACAAAAGGCTCGTCGCGATGACGCTGCGACACGGCGCGGATACCGTAGTCGGAAAGGAACTCCGTTTCGTCGAGCATGATCTTCAACACGCTGCGCAGTTGTTCGGCGCTGACGATCGACAACAAGCGGCGCTCGCCCATGCCGCTTGTATTCATGCACGCGACGTTGTTCGTCAGATCCTTGCGATTCTCGACGAACCATTCCAGACGCCGCCTGAAGCCCGGCAGCTTTTCGAGCATCTCCGGCTCCAGCGTTTCGACGGCGAACAGCGGAATCAGCCCGACCATGCTGCGTACTTTCATCGGCGCGTGTTGGCCGTTGGGCAGATGCAGCACATCGTAGAAGAAGCCGTCGGTCGAGTCCCACATGTCGATGTGGTTAATGGCGTGCGCGATGTAGAGAAAATGTTCCCAGAACTTGGAAGCGACGTCTTCATAGGCCGGATCTTCCTTGGCGAGTTCAAGCGCGATGGCCAAAAGGTTCAGCGAGTACATCGCCATCCAGCCCGTGCCGTCGGCCTGTTCGATGTGCCCGCCGGTAGGCAGCGGCGCGCTGCGGTCGAAGATGCCGATGTTATCCAGGCCCAGAAATCCGCCCTGAAAAACGTTGCGGCCTTCGGCGTCCTTGCGATTCACCCACCACGTGAAATTGAGCAGCAGTTTGTGAAAGATGCGCTGCAGGAAGGCGCGGTCGCCTACGCCTCTGCGCTTCTTCTCGATCTTGTAGACACGCCACGCGGCCCACGCATGCACCGGTGGATTGACATCGCCGAAGGCCCATTCGTAGGCCGGCAGTTGACCATTCGGGTGCATGTACCACTCGCGGACCATGAGCGCTAGTTGCTCCTTGGCGAACGCCGAATCGATGAGCGCGAGAGGCACGCAATGAAAGGCGAGATCCCACGCCGCGTACCAAGGATACTCCCATTTGTCGGGCATTGAAATCACGTCGGCGTTGTACAGGTGATGCCAGTCGCTGTTTCGGCCCGCTTGGCGCTGCACCGGAGGCGTGGGTTGTGAAGGATCGCCGCCGACCCAGTCTTTAACGACGTAGTGATAGAACTGCTTCGACCACAACATGCCCGCGAACGATTGGCGCATCACGTTCGCGGCGTCTTCTGAGAGATCGGTTGGGATCACACTCGCGTAGAACTCATCGGCTTCGCGGCGACGTTGTTCGAAAACGCTGTTATAGTCGACGGCGCCGTCGATCTTGTTCGTTAGCCGCAAACAGACGATGGCGCTTTCGCCCGCAACGATTTCGCGTTTCACATGCGCGGAGGCCTTTGTACCGCGTCGCGAGGGATTCACGCTCGGAGCGCCGTGGATCACGAAATCGTTGATGCCGTCCTTGGCGTAGCCGTTGGCGTTCGGCGCGTTGTAGAGGCGCGCGTTGTTGGTTTCGTTTTCAGTGAAGAGCAGTTCCGCGCCTTCGGGACATTCGAGCGACATGCCGCCGGCGTGGACGATCCGATCACTTTCGGCGTACATCGACGGCTTGGCATGCGCGCCGTTCCACGACCATGTGTTGCGATACCAAAGCGTCGGCAGCAGATGCAGCGTCGCCGACTCGGGCCCGCGATTAGCGGCTTCGATGCGAATCAGAATTTCGTCGGGCGATGTCTTCGCGTATTCGACGAAAACGTCGAAGTACCGGTTGTCGTCGAACACGCCGGTGTCGGCGAGTTCGAACTCAGCGGCGTCGCGGCCTCGCGCGCGATTCTCTTCCACCAGCCGCGCATAGGGAAATTCGCGCTGCGGGTACTTGTAGAGATAGCGCATGTACGAATGCGTCGGCGTGGAGTCGAGGTAGTAATAGCACTCCTTGACATCCTCGCCATGATTGCCCTCATTGCCGGTAAGACCGAACAGTCTTTCTTTCAAAATTGGATCGCGCCCGTTCCAAAGCGCCAGCGCGAAGCAGAGAGTCTGCCTTCGATCGCTGATACCGGCGATGCCGTCTTCGTTCCATCGATACGCTTTCGAACGGGCGTGATCGTGGGGCACCGCCTCCCACGCCGTTCCATGCGGCGTGTAGTCTTCACGTACCGTGCCCCACGCGCGCTCGCTGAGATACGGCCCCCAGCGTTTCCAATGGCTGTGTCTAAGTCTCGATTCGTCGAGCCGTTGTGATTCTGTCGTCATGCGGATTAACCAAGCCTGTAGGTCTTCGCCGGGCTTGGTTATTCCGCGGTGAGGTAGTTACCTTTGCGCGGGCACGAGGTACGCTTGCGCGTGGCCCGCGAACTGAATGCCGGTCAGTCGGCGCACACCGTCGGCTTCGCTGTCGAAGATGAAGCGGGGCGCGGTCGCGTAGTCGCCGTGGATCGGTTCGCCGCGATCGACAACGATCAT
>Ga0194119_10010084_pt1 | contig 12525 bp, 7 predicted proteins | sample TA2MahC100mmetaG_FD_148620 | JGI IMG/M metagenome (GOLD analysis project Ga0194119, IMG submission 148620) | Freshwater microbial communities from Lake Tanganyika, Tanzania - TA2015018 Mahale Deep Cast 100m | ecosystem: Environmental > Aquatic > Freshwater > Lake | place: Tanzania: Lake... | reverse complement strand
CTGTCGGCCTCCCGCAGGGTCCGGATCTTTTCCTCAGTCGTGTGTCGTTTGCCTTTCATGATCTGCGTTCCTTTCTACACGCCCCAGACTGTCACCGCCAGCGGATCAATTATCGGCGGTCACCTCAATCCGCGCCCGCTACCAGCAATTGCTGGCCGCGACGTCCGCAGTGCTCCGTTGAGGCCAGACATTCCACAGTCTTGTTTTTAATGGCATGAACGGACAATTTAACCCCGAACAAACCGCCATCGCCGAGGTGCTGACGGATCCGATCCCCCTGAAAATCCAGTTTCCTTTCAGTTGAAAATCCAGTTTCCTTTCAGGTAAACCGGATCGAGTTAACGAAAGTAACTCCTCCGGGATCCGATCCCCCTGAAAGTCCAGTTTCCATTCAGTCAAACCGCAAACAACCATGAGAATCACCCATGCGCTCGCCTCGGTCGTCGCTGGTCTAGTCCTGACGAGTCTCCTCGTGCCGGCCCGCGCCCAGTCGGGCGCCGCTTCGTCGTCGCCGTCCGGCGGCATCGCCGGTCGCGTGAAGAACGCGGTCACCGGCCAGTATCTCAACAACGCCCGCGTCGCCGTCGCCGGCTCGGAGATCGTCGTGTTCACCGACGAGACGGGCTCGTTCCGCATCGCCGGCGCGCCCGCCGGCCCGGCGGAGCTTGTCGTCTCATTCACCGGCCTCGATCAACGGCGGGTGCCGCTCACGGTGGCCGCGGGCTCGACGGCCGAGCGCGACGTCGAGCTGTCGAGCGTCGCCCGCTACGGCGCGGACACGTCGGTCGTGAAGCTCGACAACTTTGTCGTCACCGCCGACCTCGACACCAACGCGCAGTCGATCGCCGTCAACGAGCAGCGGCACGCGCCCAACATCAAGAGCGTCACCTCCACCGACTCGTTTGGCAGCGTGCTCGGCAACAGCGTGGGCGAGTTCCTCAAGTTCATCCCCGGCGTGACGGTCGGCTACTCGGGCAACGAGGTCACGGAGTTCTCGGTGCGCGGCATCGGCGGCGCGATGACCTCGGTCACGCAGGACGGCGCGCCGATGGTCTTTGGCTCCTACGCGCCGATGAGCCGCGGTTTCAACCCCTACACTTCCGATCTCAATGACGCCGCGCGCGTCGAGGTGGCGAAGGTGCCGACGCCGTCGATCCCCGCCGACTCGATCGGCGGCTCGATCAATTTTGTGAGCAAGAGCGCGTTCGAGCGCGACCGGCCGCAGTTGCGCGCGAACGTGAGCCTCATCGCCAACAGCAAGGACATCACGTGGAAGAAGACGCCGACCTCCCTCGGCGATCGCGAGACTTACAAGACGCTCCCGAGCGTGGGCTTCGACTACACGCTGCCCGTGAGCAAAAACTTCGGCCTCGTCGTCACCGGCCTCTCTTTCCCGAAGGCGAGCAACTACTCCGATTTCCGCCCCGCGTGGTCCGGTGCCGGCACCGGCACGGGCGCGACGCTCGCCATTCCCTACCTGCGCACGCTGCTCGAGCTCGAGGGCCCGCGGCTGTTCACGAGGGAGAACCTCAGCCTCAAGGCCGACTGGCGCGCCACGCGCAACTCCGTGCTCTCGTTCAGCTACAAATGGAGCCGCAACAAGACGCTCATCGGCGCGCAGTATCGCCAGGCCGACGGCGGCACGATCGGCACGCCGGTGCCCGCGACCGGCCTGCCGCTCGCGTTCGGCCCCGATTTCACGCGCGGCGCGACGGGGCGCGGCACGGTCAACCTCATTTCGCTCTTCCAAGAGTTCAACGGCGGCACCAAGTCCCCCACGCTCACATGGCGGCACGACGACGGCCGCTGGAAAATCGACGCGCTCGTGAGCCAGTCGTCCTCCACGATGGAGAAGGACAACCCCACCGGCCCGTTCTCCAGCATCGTCGCCACGCTGCGCAATCCCGTGCGCGTGAGCTTCACCGGCGCGGGCCACGATCGCCTGCCGCAGGTCGAGGCCTTCGACAACGCCAACGCCCGCGTCGATCTCAACGACATCAACCAATACCGCCTCGCGAGTGGGCAGGAGATTTTCTACCGGCGCGACGCCGAGACGCGGAACGCCGACCTCAAGGTGAAGCGCCGCCTCGAGGTCCTCCCCTTCCCGACCGCGATCGAGGCCGGCGGCAGCTACACCTGGCGAGACTACGATCAGACGGTATGGGTGCGCGCGCTCACGTGGAACGGCCCCGACGGCGATCCCGCGACCGCCGATCCGATCAACGGCTACCGGATGCAGGTCTATCACAACCAGACCGCGTTCTCCGGCGGCGGCGACACGCCCTGGCTCTCGCCCGATCGGCTGTGGACCGCGTGGAAGGCCAACCCCGTGCTCTTCACGCGCACGCCCGCGCAGTTCGTCGCTGAGGAGAACGGCCGCATCCAGAACTCGCGCTACATCGAGGAGGCCGTGAGCGCGTTCTACCTGCAAGGCGAGGCGCGGCTGCTCGCCAGCCGCCTGCGCCTGCTCGGCGGCGTGCGCTACGAACGCACCGTGGTCAAGGGCCTCGGCCCGCTCATCGATCCCGACGCCGTGTGGGTGCGCAATGCCAACGGCACGTTCGCGCGCAACGCGCAAGGCGCGCGCATCCGCAAGCCAGAGGCCGGCGCCGCCAATTCCATCGAGCAACTGCGCCTCACCACGCGCGAGCGCGCCTACACCGCGAAGCGCAACTACGACGGCTACTATCCGAGTTTCCATGCGAGTTACGAATTCAGCGACCAGCTCGTGCTGCGCGGCGCCTACGCGAAGACCTTCGGCCGGCCCGACTACGACAACATCGTCCCCGGCGCCACGATTCAGGAAGCGGACCTCGCCACAGGCGGCGGCGGCGCGGGCACCGTGCAAGGCACGATCACCGTGCGCAACACCGGCCTCAAGCCGTGGACCGCGGACAACTACGACCTCACGCTCGAATATTACTCGCAGGCCGGTGGCGTGGTCAGCGGCGGCGTGTTCCTGAAGGACATCAGGAATTTCTTCGGCGCCCTGCAGCGCATCGCCACGCCGGCCGATCTCGACGCGCTCGGGCTCGACGCGCGTTACCTCGGCTGGGAGCTCAACTCGACCTTAAACGTCGGTGACGCGCGCATCTCCGGCGTCGAGCTCAACGTGCGGCAGTCGCTCCGCGCGCTCGCCGCGTGGGGCCGGCACGTCACGGTGTTTGCCAACGGCACGCGGCTCTGGCTCGCGGGCAACCAACAGGCGTCGTTCACGACGTTCATCCCAAAGAGCGCCAACTGGGGCATCTCGGGCATATACCGTCGCGCGTCGCTCGGGCTGAAGTGGAACTACCGCGGGCTCGATCGCCGCGTGCCGCTCGCGGCATTCGGACCCGACGGCTACCGCTACTTCAAGGCGCGCACCTCGATGGATATCGACGCCGCTTGGGTGCTGAGCCGCCGCCTCACGCTCGCGCTCACCATCACCAACGTGACCAACGTGCCAGCCGTAACATGGCTCGAATACGGCTCGCAAACGCCCGCCTACGCGCGCCACGCCGTGGTCTTCGATGCCGGCGCACAGTATTCGCTCGGCTTGAAGGCGACGTTCTAGGCCGGGCTAATCGCCGTGAAAATCCGAGCGTTGCTCCTCGTGCTGGCTTTGGCCGGCTGGTCCGTTTGCGCCGCGCAAAGCGGGGGCGGAGGCGCGCCCGCACCGGCCGCCGGCGAGAAAATCCTCGGCATGTATGTCCACCAGCACTGGGCCTACCGCCATCCTTACGCGGCGCGCACGTGGACGCTGGACGACTGGCGCGGCTACCTCGACGGCCTGCACAAGCTGGGGTACAACATGGTGCTGATCTGGCCCATGCTGGAGACCATGCCGGAGCCGCTGACGCCGAGCGACGAGGCGAACATCGCAAAGATCGCGCAGGTAATCGAAATGGGGCACCGCGATTTCGGGATGAAGGTGAACCTGGTGCTCTGCCCGAACGTTTCCGCGCTCAACGAGGAGGCCGCCAAGTACACTTTCGAGCAACGGCCGTTCTTCCACACGGATGGGCGTGTCGATCCCGCCGACCCGGTCGCATTCGGGCGGCTGATGGCGTGGCGGGAAAAGCTGCTGCGTCCGCTCGCGGCGACCGACGGACTCTTCATCATCGACAGCGACCCGGGCGGCTATCCGCATTCGACCAACCTGGATTTCGTCTACCTGCTCGGCGCGCATCGGCGCGTGCTCGACCGGTTGCGGCCCGGCGTCGAACTCGTCTACTGGTCGCACTTCGGATGGGAATCGTACGGACGCTTCTACGCGACCGGCGAGCTGTTCGACGCGAAAGGGCAGGTGCTGAAAGGGCCGCCTTCGGAGGGCCGCGACGCGGTGGCGCTGCTCGCGGCGCAGCCGCGTTCGGAACCGTGGAGCGTGGCGAACAGCGGGTTCCCCGACGATTTTCTCGATCCGATCGGCCGCGGCGACCGCGTGCTGGCGTTCCCCTATGGGGCGATCGAGTCGGAGCCTTCGTATCCCTTCACGATCTATGGCGCCGCCAGCCGGGTTTCGGCCGGCGGGCGGCGGCTCAAGACCGCCTACGACGGCGGCAAGCACGGCGCCGCGCGTGGCGTGCTGGGCAATTCGCAGACGCATTGCGTGCAGCTTCCGAACCTGTTCGCGTTCGCGCGCGGCGCCCAGGGCCTGCCGGCGGAAAAGGCGGATTACGCCAAGTTTGCCGACGGCCTGATCCCGGGGCAGGGCGAGCTGATCGTCGAATCGTGGGACGCCCTGCAGGGCGACGACAGCCCGCGGATGGACGCGGCGGTGGCGCGGCTGGTGAAACTGCCGCCCCCGGCACTCGCCCCCGGACCGCTCGGCGGGCTGCTGCTCGGCAGCACGCAGCGCTTCGTCGACGACCTCGCCGCCCAGCTGCGGGCGAAGTCCACGCTCTTTGCGTTCCGCACGGCCGTGAAGGCGACGCCACGCGACGAGACGCGCGTCACCGCGACGCTGACGGCCTTCGCCTCCGCCATGGCCGCGTGGCAGCAGCGGCACGGCTACGGTAATTTCTGGGGCTGGCCGGAGATGGACGAGGCGCTGCGTGCGCTGGGCGACCCCGGCGTGGCCGCCGTGCTCGACACCCGCACCTTCGTCAGCAAGGAGGGCGCCACGCCGTTCGAGCGGGTGCGCAACGGGCTCGCGCGGCTCGAGGACTATTCGCCGCGGCTGGTCGCCTCCGTCCAGCAGGCGGCGGAACGCCGGAAAGCCCGCTGAGGAGATTCGCCGCCATGCGCCTCGCCGGAGTCCTGACCCCGCTCAACGACAAAATCCAGTTTCCTTTCAGTAACTTATGGACCAGCTCAAGAAAGGACTGGAGATCAGCATCCACGGCGACGCGGCCGACCGCGCCGTGCGTGAGTTCCGCGCGCAGGCCGCCCAGTGGCAGGTCGCGCTGCCCGACGTGCCACCGCTCGTGCTCGACTTCGGCCTGGGCGACTTCGCGCGCACCGGCCTCATCGAGTATTGGATCGCGAACGAAAACGCCGCGGGCTACTGCGGCAAATACCTGTTCGTCTTCGACGGGCAGAGCTGCCCGCGCCACCACCACAAGACGAAGCACGAGACGTTCTTCGTCGTGAAGGGCGCGCTCGCCGTCGAGTGCGGCGGCCGCCAGCTCGAGCTGCGCGAGGGCGGCCGGCTGCCGATCCCGGCGGGCGTGCCGCACAGCTTCCGCGGCGCGGGCCCCGCGCTGCTGCTCGAGCTGAGCATGCCCTGCGTGATCGATGACAATTTCTTCGAGGACCCCCGCATCCCCATCGGAGGCAACTATCGCAAAACACCATGAACGAACCCACCCCCACCGGCGAGCGCGTCGCCTTCGGCTATCTCGTGCTCGTCACGCTCGTCGCCGCCATCGGCGGCTTCCTCTTCGGCTTCGATCTCTCGATCATCTCCGGCGCGATCCTGTTCCTGAAGGACGAGTGGAGCCTCACGCCGTTCTGGATGGGCGCGGTCACGGGCAGCGCGATCCTCGGCTGCCCGTTCGGCGCGTTCCTCGGCGTCTTCCTCTCCGATCGCTGGGGCCGCAACCGCAGCCTGATCCTCTCGGCGTTTCTCTTCTTCATCTCGGCGGTCGGCAGCGCGCTGCCGTTCGGCCCGATCGACTTCAGCTTCTGGCGCTTCGTCGGCGGCATCGGCGTGGGCCTGGCCTCAACCGTCTCGCCGATGTATATCGCGGAGATTTCGCCGGCGCGGCTCCGCGGCATGATGGTCATCCTGAACCAGCTCGCGATCGTCGTCGGGCTCACGCTCTCGGTCTATGTCTCCTACGTGCTCTCGTTCGGCGGGCATTGGCGGTGGATGTTCGCGTCGGAGGCGCTGCCGTCAGTCGCCCTGGGTGTCGCGTTGTTTTTCGTGCCGCTGAGCCCGCGCTGGCTGGCGATGCGAGGCCGCCGCGACGAGGCGCTCGCCGTGCTCGCTACGATCAACGGCCCCGCGCAGGCACGCGCCGAGCTCGACTCCATCACGGCCGAGCTCGGCGAGGAGCACGGCGGCTGGCGCGAGCTGCTGCAGGCCGGCGTGCGCCGCGCCACGATCATCGGCATCGTCCTGATGGTGTTCTCCCAGATCAACGGCGTGAACATGATCCTCATCTACACGCCCACGCTCTTCATGGAGGCGGGCGTCACCAACGCCCCCGACGCGATCCTCAACAGCGTCTACGTCACGTCGTGGATCACGGCCTGCACGATCGTCTCGTTCTGGCTCACGAGCCGCTTCGGCCGCCGGCCGATCCTGATTATCGGGCCGATCGGGATGGCGCTGGGCGAGCTCACGATGTTCTGCAAGTTCGCCTACACGTTGCCGCCGTGGGCGACGCTCACGGGCATGTTCCTCGCGACGGGCGCGTTCACGCTCACGCTCGCGCCGCTGAGCTGGGTCGTGCTCTCGGAAATGTTCCCCAACCGCGTGCGCGGCGTCGCGATGTCGCTCGCGACGACCGCGATGTTCACCTCCTCCTACATCGTCACCAACCTGTTCCCATTCCTGCTCGCCGAGTTCAAGCGCGCCTTCGGCCACCCGGGCGGGACGTTCATCATCTTCGCCTGCATCTGCGTGGCGTGCTCGATCTTCGTGTGGCGGCTGCTGCCGGAAACGAAGGACAAGACGCTCGAGGAGATCGGGCGCCACTGGCTGCGTTACGCGCCGGCCGACTCCCCGGCGCGCCAACCCTCCGCCCTCTCCCGATGAAAAAGCTCCTCCTCGCCTTCCTCTGCTCGCTCGTCGCCGCCTCCGCCGCGGAAAAGATGGTCGGCATCTACATCCACACGCACTGGCCCTACCATCATCCCTACGCCGCGCGCACCTGGACGGTGGACGACTGGCGCGGCTACCTCGGCGGCATGAAGACGCTCGGCTACAACACCGTGCTCTATTGGCCGCTCATCGAGACGATGCCGCAGCCGCTCACGCCCAGCGATCGCGCGCAGCTCGACCAGACCGCGCAGGTGATCGCGCTGGCGCAGCACGAGCTCGGGATGCGGTTCCTCCTTGTGCTGTGCCCCAACATCATCGCCGACGACGCCGCGGCGAGCCAGGCCCCGTTCGCCGAGCGGCATTTCTTCCACACCGATTTGCGCGTCAACCCCGCCGATCCGCTTGCGGTCGGGGCGATGATGCGCCGCCGCGAGGAGGCGCTCCGGCCGCTCGCCGGTGCTGACGGCATCGTGATCATCGACAGCGATCCGGGCGGCTACGCCGGCTCGACCAACGCGGAGTTCGTCGCGCTGCTCGTCGAGCACCGGAGATTATTCGACCGCCTGCGGCCCGGCATCGAGCTCGTCTATTGGATGCACGCGGGCTGGCCGGCCTACGGGCGCTTCTACGCGACGGCCGAGTTCAAGCGCGGGCCGGAGGCGGAGAGCATCGAGGCGCTCACGCTGCTCAAGGCCGCGAACCCCGAGCCGTGGGGCATCGCCAACAACCTCCCGCTCGCGCGGCGCCTCGGCGTGGCCGACCGCGTGATCAATTTCCGCTACGGCCAGATCGAGGCGGAGCCACAGTTCCCGCTCACGAATTTCTGGAGCGAGAAGGCCTTCGCCGCGGGGCACGATGCGGCGCCGCGCGGCATCATCGGCAACGCGCAGACGCACGTCGTGCAATTGCCGAACACCTTCGCGTTCGCCCGCGGCGCGCGCGACCAGCCGATCGGGCCCGCCGACTATCGGGCCTTCGGCGAGCAGCTCGTGTCCGGCCACGGCGCCGCCATTGAGCGCGCGTGGCGGGCATTCGCCGCGAAGACGCCCACGGAGATGCGCGCCGCCGCCGCCGCGCTGCCGGCCGACGTCGCGCAGCTCCGCGCCGGGCCGCTGCGCGGATTGATCTTCGGCGACGCAGCGCGCTACGTGAGCGATCTGAAAATGCAGCTCGCCGTCGCGGCCTCCTACGCGGAGCTGCTGGCCGCCGCCGAGGCCAAGACCGATCTCGCCGCGCCGCTCGAGCGCTTCGCCGCCGACACCTCGGCGTGGCAGCGCCGCACCGGCTACCAGAATCAATGGAACTGGCCGGAGTTGAAGAAACTTCTCGCCACGCTGAACTCCCCTGAAATCGACGCCGTGCTCACGCCGGCGTATTTCGCCGAAACGCCGTTCGGGCGCGTCAAGGAAGGCTACCACCGCAAGGAGCGCGAGACGACGCGCGTGCTCGACGCGATCAATGCCACGCTCGCGCGCATGAAACAAAATCGCCCGCGCCCATGAAAACCATCCGCTCCACGCTCCTGGGAATCGCCGCGCTGCTCGCGCTCGCCGGCCCGCTGGCGGTCGCGCAGCGGCCCAACGTCGTGCTCATCCTCTCCGACGACCAGCGGCCCGACACCATCGCCGCGCTCGGCAATCCCGCGATCCAGACGCCCGCGCTCGACGCGCTCGTCCGGCGCGGCACCGTGCTCGCGGGGATGACGTGCGCGTTTCCGGTCTGCGTGCCGAGCCGCACGGAGCTGCTCACCGGCCGCACCTACGCGCACGCGATCGCGCGCGGCGAGAGCCAGCCGCCCACGCTTGCGGAGGCGCTACGCGCCGCGGGCTACCACACGTGGCACGTCGGCAAGTGGCACGTCGCCGGCCGGCCCACCACGCGCGGCTACGAGGAGTCCAACGGCCTCTACACTGAGACTGCCAAGCGCCCGATCCCGCCGATCGAGAGGAACGCGCACGGCGAGCCCATCACCGGCTACCGCGGCTGGGTTTTTCAGAACGACGCCGGCAAGGAATTTCCCGAGCACGGCGTCGGCCTCACGCCCAACATCAGCGAGCGCTTCGCCGATGCCGCCATCGAATTGATCCGGCGCGACACGACGCGGCCGTTTTTTCTGCACCTGAACTTCACCGCGCCGCACGATCCGCGGTTCGTGCCCAAGGGCTACGAGGGCCGCTACCCGCCGGCAAAGATGCCGCTCCCCGCAAACTTCGCGCGTGAGCCCGCCATCAAGCTCGACACGCGCGACGAGCGCCTGCTGCCGCGCCCGCTCCCGATGGACCGTCTCCGCGAGGAGCTTGCCACCTACTACGCGCTGATCAGCCACCTCGACGCGCAGGTCGGCCGCGTGCTAGTGGCGCTGCGCGAGACCGGCAAGGCCGACAACACGATCATCATCTACACGAGCGACCACGGCCTCGCGCTCGGCAGCCACGGCCTGCTCGGCAAACAGAACCTCTACGACCACACGTTGCGCGTGCCGTGCATCGTCACCGGCCCTGGCATCCCCGCAGGCGCGACGCGCAACGGCCTCGCCTACCTGCGCGATCTCGGCCCGACGATCCTGGAGCTTTGCCGAACGCAGTCGCCCGCCGGCACCGACTCGTTGAGCCTGGCCGGAATGATCGCGGGGCGGGTGGCGCAGGTGCGGCCGTTCGTCGTCGGCACGTATCTCGACGAGGCGTGGGCCGTGCGCACCGAGCGCTGGAAACTGATCACGCTCGTGAAGGAGCGCCGCGAGCAGCTCTTCGATTTGAAAAACGATCCGCACGAGCTGCGCGATCTCAGCGGCAATCCCGCGCAGGCGAAGCAGGCCGCGGAGCTGCGGCAGCTTTGGGCCGGCTGGGTGAAGGACAACGGCCCGATCACCGTCACCAGGGAACCTTGAGGCCGCGCCGCTCAGCTTTCAGCGTCCGAAAGGAGCGCCTCCGCGTCGGCCGGCAGCGTGGCGTTGAGCTGCTGCACGTCAGCAACGGCCGTCTCGCCGCCACACTCTGCCCGACGCGAGGGCTGGGCATCATCGAGGCACAGTGTGACGGCGTGCGCCTCGGCTGGGACTCGCCCGTCCGCGAAATCGTGCATCCGCGCCATGTCAATCTTGCGCGTGACGGCGGCATCGGCTGGCTCGATGGGTTCAACGAGTTCGTCGTCCGCTGCGGCCTGCAGAACATCGGACGTCCCGGCTGGGACGACGCGCCCGCGGGCCGCACCATGCTCACGCTGCATGGCAAGATCGCCAATTTGCCGGCGCGCGCGGTGCGCGTGCGTCGCACACGCCGCGAGTTGGTGGCGAGCGGGCGCGTGACGGAGCGCACGGCGGCGGGCGGCGTGCTGGAACTGGCTTCGGAGTTTTCCTGCCGCGCCGGGGCGCGCGGCTTCACGCTGCGAGAGACCATAACGAACCGCGGGGCGCGGCCGGAGGAGTTCTCGATACTCTACCACATCAACGTCGGCCCGCCGCTGCTGGGCCGCGGCGCGCAGTTCCTAGCGCCGATCCGCGCGGCGGCGCCGATGAACGCCCGGGCGGCCCGCCGCATGGCGACGCTCGCCCGCTACGACGATCCCCGCGCCGGCCGGCCGGAGGATGTCTTCGCGCTGCGCCTGCGCGGCGATCGGCGCGGGCGGACGCTCGTCGCGTTGGTGAATCCCGCGGGGACGCGCGCGGTGTCGCTGGCGTTTTCGTTGCGCGAGCTGCCGTGCCTGACGCTGTGGAAGCAGCTCGGCGGCGCGGGCGAACGCTACGTCACCGGCCTCGAGCCGGGCACCAATTATCCGCAGCACCGCAGGGTCGAGCGCCGCCAAGGCCGGCTGCGCCTGCTCGCGCCCGGCGAGGTGCATCGCATGACGATCGATTTTCGCGTGCACGCGGGCGCCGCGGAGATTCGCCGGCTGCGGCGACGGATCGCGACGCTGCAGGTCCCAAGAGCCCGCGGCCAGCGCCCTCGCTTTGTTAGACGCCGATCCGCTCACACCCGCTCCGAACTCGACCACCAATCATCACGCAGGTTTATGGAGTTTTCGATGGCGCGGCGTCTGTTCTCATCGCTCTCGCCCCTGCCAACCAATCCTTCCTGTTCAAACTCCCGCCGAAGCTTGAGCTTTTGCCGAAGCAACTCGTACGTCGACTCTGGCTCTCGTTCACCTCGGCAAACCTGCACGAAGGCTTGTTGAGCGTCTCTCTCCGGCTGAATCCCTCCTTTGGCCAGCGCGCGGGGCGTTTCGGGTCGGCAGTCATCGGTCATCGTGGACCAAGTTTCGTAAAAAGTTCAGCCGGGCGGGTACTGCGCAGGTCCGGCAACCCGCGCCGCTCCTCAGCGAAAAAAAGATTCCTTACTCCCCGTCCTCCGGCCCTTGAATCGGGTAGACCGCGAACTTTCCCTTCCCGCCGGGAGCACGTGTTTTGCTCCCCTTGGTCTGCCATCGCTACCGTCCCCGCCAGCCCCGCGCCTCGCCGGTCTGGCAGATTCTCCACGACCACGCTGCGAAGGTCCCCGGCCTTTCCCCCGCAGCCGCCGCGACCATCGCCGCCTTCCTCGACTGCGGCGACCTCCACGCCGGCTTCACCCGCCTCCACTGCCCCGACTGCGATCACGAATTCCTCTGCCCGTTTTCCTGCAAGCAGCGCGGGATCTGCGCCTCGTGCCACCAGCGCCGCACCCTCATCGAGGGCGCCTTCATCGCCGATGAGATCTGCGCCCCGGTGCCCCACCGGCACCTCGTGCTCACCATTCCCCGGCTAATCCGCCACACCTTCAAGTTCAACCGCGCCCTGCTCGGCGAACTCTACCACGCCGCCCATTCCGCGATCACCACCTGGCTCCGCCAACGCACCGGACAGCCCGCAGGCCAGCCGGGGCTCGTCGTCGCCGTGCAGACGTTCGGCGACTTTCTGTTCTGGCACCCCCACGTGCACGTGCTGGCCGCCGCCGGTGTGTTTGCCCCCAACGGCGATTTCCACCTCGCCCCGGCCGGCGGCTGGCAGGATCTCGCGGAACTCTGGCGCCACACCGTCCTGCGCCGCCTGGGCGACGCCGGCACCCTCGCCGATTGGCAGATCGCCAAGCTGCAAAACTGGCGCCACAGCGGCTTTTCCGTCGATGCCGGCGAGGCCCCTCTCGCCGCCGCCGATGCCGCCGGCCGCCGGCGCCTCGCGGAGTACCTCCTGCGCGCCCCGTTCTCCCTCGAAAAGATTACGTACAACGCCGACGCCGGCAGCGTCCTCTACCGCTCGGATCGCCACTGGCGCACGAAGCGCAACTTCGAGGTTTTTTCCGCCTCCCAGTTCATCGCCGCGCTGCTCGACCAGGTTCCACCAAAGGGTGTGCCGCAGGTCC
>Ga0194119_10010083_pt1 | contig 12526 bp, 13 predicted proteins | sample TA2MahC100mmetaG_FD_148620 | JGI IMG/M metagenome (GOLD analysis project Ga0194119, IMG submission 148620) | Freshwater microbial communities from Lake Tanganyika, Tanzania - TA2015018 Mahale Deep Cast 100m | ecosystem: Environmental > Aquatic > Freshwater > Lake | place: Tanzania: Lake... | reverse complement strand
GGAGTGATTCTCGATGATGGCCGGCGCTTTTATGCTCGGAAGTGCATCGCCAGCTCTGTCGATATCCCGCAGACTTTTATAAATTTAGTGGGGAAAGACAAACTTTCCAGGGATGTTGCGGAGAAGGCTGGCCAGTTCAAATTCGCCAAGTTGGTCCTCTTCAGCGCGCACTTAGCTCTCAATGAACCTTTAAAATACACCTCAGCGAAATTTAATCTTGATATCGACTCCGGCTTCAACTACAATGTGGGCCTGGAAAGCATATCCGATTTTGAAGCCCATGTGCGAGAAATCAATGAAGGAGTTCCGCCGAAAAAGCCCGGGATGCAGTGCGCCGTCCCCACTCTACATGATCCAACCCAGGCGCCTCCAGGAAAACACACAGCCTTCTTATGGCAATTTGCTCCCTTCAACTTGAAAGATGGCGGGCCGGAAGCCTGGGACAAGGTTAAAAATGAATACATGGAGGTGTGCCTCGAAAGATGGCGTCAGTATGCTCCCAATTGTAATTCTAAGAATATTATTGCCAAGTATGCTTTCAGCCCCCTCGATGTGGAGAGAAAACTGATCAACATGAAAGGCGGAGACCATTGCGTGGGAGCGGCGACTTTCGATCAGATGTTGGAAAATCGTCCCTTCCCGGGCTTGGCGCCCTATCGCACTCCTATCGAAGGTTTGTATCTTTGCGGATCGGGGTCCCATCCTTTCGGCAATTGCACAGGTGCCCCCGGTTATAATGCCGCCGGGGTCATATGCGAAGATTTGAATATCCCAAAATGGTGGTCGACTCATGACCTCCGGGAACTCTGGTCCAAGCTCCGCTAACTTTAAGTCGTCTTGAGGTAAAAAGCATGTCCAAAGATTTACGCACCTGGCTTCAAGATTTAGGAGACCGTATCCCGGGCGAACCGCTCCGGGTATCGAAGGCCGTGCGGCCATCTTCTTTTGAAGTGGCCTCCATCCTCCATCAATTGGAGGGGGAAGGAAATTTATCGGCCGTCCTCTTCGAAAAGGTAACCAGTGTAAAAGGCGAGCCGACCGATTTTCGTCTGCTGAGTCATACCTTCACCACCCGCGAAAAGTTGGCGGTATCCCTGGGATCCAAGGATACCAGCCGGGTGGCGCTCTTTGAAAAATTTTTGGATCTTGGCCGGCAAAAAAGAAAAGTGCAGGTGATTCCCCTCGCGGAGGCTCCTGTAAAGGAGATGGTCGTCGGCGAGGAATCCCTCGACCTGGCCGACCTGCCCATCATGAGACACAATTTTCATGATGGAGGTCCTTACCTCACGCCGGTGGTCGTAGCCTGCGCACCGGGGAAGGAGCGGCCCAACACTTCGTGGAACCGCATGATGTATGTCGATTCCCATCACCTAGCCATCTACATGTCCCCGCGGCACTTATGGATGTATTTTCAAGAAGCTGAAGCTGCCGATAAGCCTCTTCCCGTCGCCGTGGTCCTAGGGCACCATATAGGCTTCATGCTCTCCGCCTCTGCGCTGGTCCCGCTGGATGAGGACGAATATGAGGTGGCCGGAGGCATCCTGGGTGAACCCCTCCGCGTAGTCCCGTCCGAGGTCTATGGCCCGGAGCTTCTCGTCCCGGCTGATGCCGAGGCGGTCATCGAGGGCGAGATCGTTTCCCAGAGGCGATCCATCGAGGGGCCCTTTGGGGAGTTCACGGGGTACATCGGGCCGCAGAGGCTCTCCTGGCTATTCCGCGCCAGGGCCATCACTCGCCGCCCCGACCCCATCGTGCATTGCGCCTTTGCCGCCCACCTGGACCACCTTTACGCCCATTTTCCCATCGAAGCGAGTATCTTCCAAAGGGTCAAACAGGCTGTGGCGGGCGTGAAGGACCTGACCTGGCTGGATTCGGGCGGGCCCTTCCACCTCGTGATCAGCCTGAAGAAAAGGACCGAAGGAGAGCCGATGCGGGCCGCCCTGGCCGCCCTGAGTGCCAGTAACTTCATCAAACATGTCATCGTCGTGGATGAAGATGTGGACCCGGCAAATGCCCGGGAGGTCATGTGGGCCATCGCCAATTGCGTCCAGGCCGATTCCAGAATCACCCTGTTGAATAACCTGCAGGGGCATCTTATGGATCCTTCCCTGCGTCAAGAGATCAAAGGGGCCGGTCTGGTCATCGACGCCACCCGTCCTGTGGATCGGCCTTACCCACCGAAGGCGGGATTGCCTCCGGAGATTCTCAAAAAGTTTCCTTTGAATGATTATCTAAGGCCCTGAAGGGTCAGGGCTAAAACCTTAAGTTCCGTTGGGTTTAGATACCCAAGGCGAGAGAGGAAGGAACGATGGATATTGCCTACGTGAAATGCCCCCAATGCGCGCAGAGCTTCCACTGTGATGCTCATCTCCTCGAGTTAACCATCTCCCTTCACTGCCCCCATTGCGACTTATATTTTGAACCCCAGGGGGCGGAGAAGAAAAAAGCGATGGGAGGGACTGCGTTCATAGGTCTTGCGAAGATCGATCGCCAGATAATCTACCTTCCTTCTTCGGCGGTGAAAAAACCACGAAGTTGAAAATTTCTATCAGCTTGACTCTCCCCAATTCCATAAACCCTTCTAACCCTCTCTGACTGCCTCCGGCAAATCATCCCGAATATCCGAAGGACAGGTAACGGGTGGTTAGATATGAAAATTATTGAAAGGAATGGATGTAATAGATTAATGATAACTTAATCGTCTAACCCTTGCGGCGAGATCATTTCAGAGATCATTTTGCGGGGTATTTATTTGCAGCTGCCTTTAAAGAGATTGTATAGGAAATTCCTTTTTCAACTTTAGTTCGCATCAGGCGGATCACTTTAGGTACTATTTTTACAAAGGAGGGACCATGAAACGGGAAATCATCGAGACCGATGGAGCTCCCCGCCTTCCCCTGCCTTTTTCCCAGGCGGTGAGACTGGGCAATTTGGTATTCGTCTCGGGGCAAGGCCCTATTGACCCCAAGACGCATGAGGTGAAAGGAGATATCAAAGCTCAGACCGAAAGGATGTTGGAAAATATCAAGGCAATCCTGGAAGCGGCAGGAACGTCGATGGAGAATGTGGTCAGTACCACGGTGTATTTGACCGACTTGAATCATTTTGAGGCGATGAACGAAGTTTACGCCAAGTTTTTCTCGCAAGATCCTCCACCGCGGGCGACGGTCCAAGCTGGGCTTCTTCGGGGGATGCTTGTGGAAATGCAATGCATGGCCTGTGTGCCGCAGCCTTGAGATTTTAGGTCACATTTCAGCTAAGCGGAAGAAAGAGGAAGGAAGGTATTTTCCCAGGAGGAGATGAGGCAAGAAAAGAGATTGAGATCGTAAGAAAAAGATTGGACAGAACTTTTTATGCAGGCGTTATTAGGCAACGAGAGGTTGCAGATCAAGGGGGTTTGGTATGGAGTTGGAGTATCTGGAGGAAGTAAAAAAGCTGCTGCATAGTAGGAATTACAAAGTCGTAGGGACAGACGTAAAGAGGGTGGATTCCCTGGAAAAAGTAACCGGGATGGCCAAATACGCAGCCGATTACCTGATGGAAAAAGTTTTGCACGTGAAAGCCGTCCGGAGTCCGTACGCCCATGCCCTCGTCAAAAGGATAGACAAGGCAAGTGCACTAAAAGTCCCGGGCGTGGAGGCGGTGATCACCGCGCAAGATGTGCCGGGGGAGAACCAAATCGGCTACCTGGTGGATGATCAACCCATCATTACTCCGAAAGCCCGATACATTGGCGACATCGTCGCCCTGGTGGTCGCGCGGGACGAACGAACTGCTTGGCAAGGGGCCGACCAGTTGCGGGTGGAATACGAAGAACTGCCGGCCATCTTTGATCCCCGAGAGGCCTTGAATAACGATATAAAAATTCATGATCATAGCAGAACCGCTACTGAAGTGAAGATCCTCAAAGGAAACGTAGAAGAGGCCTTTAGCCATTGTGATGTGATCGTGGAGAGGGTCTATCGGACCGGCTCGCAAGATCACGCCTATCTCGAGCCGGAAGCGGCAGTGGCCATTCCCACCGGAGTAAGGAGCGTCAACGTAATTGGAACCACCCAGAATCCTTTCCGGACGAGGCATACGGTGGCGCGCGTGCTGGGGTGGAAAGATTCGGACGTGACTGTTATGACTCCATATATTGGCGGGGGATTTGGAGGAAAAGATACTTATGGGCCGCTCATTTGCAGCCTGGCCACGTTGGCCGCGGTCAAACTCGGCCGGCCGGCCATGATCGTCTATTCCCGGTATGAATCTTTCGCCTATCGTTTCAAGCGAGGTCCTTTTGAGATTCGCTACAAAACAGGGGCGACGAAGGATGGCAAGGTGAGGGCCATCCAGGTGGATTACATCGTGGACGCCGGGGGATACGCCACCTGGTCGGTGGGCTTTACCAAAAGAGCCGCCTACCACGCGACTGGAGTCTATGAAATAGGCAATGTTAAAATAGAGGGTTATGCCGTTTATACCAATAACCTGCCCAATGCGGCCTTTAATGGCTTCGGGAATCCTCAGATGCTCTTTGCCGCCGAGTCCCAGATGGACATCATGGCCGAGGCCTTGAATATGGACCCCGTTGAGTTTAGGTTGAAAAATGCCCTGGTCCCCGGCAGCCGGACCGGGACGAACCAACTCCTCGATCATGCCGTTGGGATTAAAGAATTGATCCAGAAGGTTGCGGATCAGGCGAACTGGAAGGGCAAGCGGACCCAGTATGAAAGCGAGCAGAAGGGGAACAAACGCCGGGGCATCGGCGTGGGATGCAGCTGGCATGGTTGTGGCACAACTGGGTTCAAACGCGATTGGGCCGGGGCTTCAGTCATCGTGAACCCGGATGGGAGCGTGACCTATTCGACCGGAATCGTAGAGATCGGGCAAGGAACGATTACTTCCCACGCCATGATGGTGGCCGAAGTTCTGGGGGTTCCTTTTGACCGGGTCAGGGTAGATGCCAATAATACAGGGACGATGCCGGACAGCGGGGAAACTCACGCCCAAAGAGGGACGATCATTGGAGGTACAGCGGCGGTGGATGCCGCTTTAAAGATCCGCAAGAGGATGAACAAGCTCGCCGCCGAACTCTGGGAATGCACCGAGGAGGAGGTAGCCTTTGAGAATGGAGAAAACTACAATCTTAAGAGCCCAGCGCAGAGGATCGCTTTTCAAGACTTGGCTTATGAGATGTACATGAGAGGGATCCCTCCGGCCGAGTATGGGTTTATCAAAGCCAGGAGAGGATACCCTGACCCGGAGACGGGACAGGGAGACCCTTATGCTGCCTATACCTTTGGGTGTACCATTGCGGAAGTGGAAGTCGACTTGGAAACCGGTCAGTTGAATGTTCTCCGGCTGATTCCGGGTGTGGCGGCTGGCAAGATCATCCAGCCGGCGGTTGTCAAAGGTCAAGTATACGGCTGCGGTATGTTGGGGTTGGGCTTTGCCACGACCGAGCGGGTGCTGCGGAAAGACGGTAGGATGCTCAACCCTTCGTATACCGATTATTTGATCCCGACCATCAAGGATATGCCCGAGATGGCTGATCTGGTGGTGGTGGAGGATGAGTACAAGTATTCGGGTTTTGGCGCCAAGGGGGTGGGGGAGATTGCCTTCATCGCTACCCCTCTGGCTATCGCCAATGCCCTTTACCAGGCACTGGGCATCCGTTTCCACGAGATGCCGCTGGATATGGAAAAAATTTATTTTACCCTGAGGGAGAAAAAAAGCCATGGAAGCAGAGGTTAGACCGTTAGCGAAAATGGATTTTGTGGCCCCTTCTTCACTGAAGGAGGTCTTGAGCCTGTTGGAAAAACATGGGAACAAGGCGAAACTGCTGGCCGGAGGAACTGACTTGATTCCCAAGATGAAGAAAAGAGCTATTATGGCCGATCTGGTCATCGATTTAAACCGCATATCCGGCTTATCGCAAATTGAGGTGCGGAACGATGGCCTGCATATTGGCGGACTTACGCGCTTGGCCGAGATCAAGGAGTCGCCCCTGGTCAAGGAAAAGGCACCAGCCCTCGTTCAAGCCATTAGTCTAATGGCTTCGCCCCCCATTCGGAACCGCGCTACCATGGCCGGAAATCTGGGCACTGCCTCCCCGGCCGCAGACACCGCTCCTCCGCTTCTCGTCCTGGACGCATCGGTGAAACTGGAGAGTGCGCGGGGAGAGAGAATCATTCCTCTTTCCGAATTTTTCACGGGGCCGCAGAGTACGGTCAGACGACCAGATGAAATTTTGACCGAGGTGTTTCTTCCAGTTCAAGATGGTAGCTCAGCTTTTTTGAAACTGGGCCGGCGGAAGGCCTTCACCTTATCGGTGGTTTCTGTCGCCGCCTTCGCTCGAATTCGGCGGGGAAAATTTGAAGAAGTGCGCTTGGCTCTGGGGGCGGTGGCTCCGACTCCCATTCGTGGCCGGAGAGTCGAGGAGAATTTGAAGGGTAAAGAAGTGAATGAGCAGAATATTGCGCAGGCCGCAGAAATCATCAAGGGGGAAATAAAACCTATTGCCGATGTCCGCGCCTCAGAGGAATATCGAAGAGAAATGTCTTTAATCTTTACCAGAAGGGTTCTGGAGCAGATCGGGGGGAGGGGGTAAAATGAGGGTACAATTTAAACTGAATGGCCGGGATATAGCCGAAGAGGCTGAGCCATACGAGACTTTGTTGGATTTTCTGCGGGAAAGACTCAACGTGACGAGTGTGAAAAAAGGATGTGATGAAGGAGACTGCGGGGCCTGTACGATTCTCCTGAACGGGAAACCCGTACGGTCGTGCCTTCTCCTTGCCGTGCAGATGCGCGAAGGCGATGAAATTACGACGGTCGAAGGTCTGGCCAAGCAAGGTGAAGTGAACGAGATCCAGGAGGCCTTTATGGAAAAATACGGCTTACAGTGCGGTTTTTGCACACCCGGGATGATCCTCACGGCCAAAGCCTTACTGGATGTGAATCCGCAGCCGACCGTTGAGGAGATCAAGGATCAGTTTGAGGGGAACCTGTGCCGGTGCACGGGTTATGCCCAAATCATTGAATCGGTGCAGCGGGCTGCTGAGCTACGGGCAGGACGACGTTAATTTGTTTCGTATTTCGTGCTCCGGATTTATATTTTTAGCCTGGCAAAATCAAGAACCATCCAACTCGTTTGATCAATAAACAATGCGGTCGGTTCCATCATTGTTTCCACCAGGCATAATCGAACCTGGTCCATTTCCGGCGGAAAAAAATTAAGAAGAAGGAGGTGAAGGCCAAAAAGAAGGCTGGCTAATGAAAAATTTCTATTCCCCAAAAAAAATTATAAGGAGGGAAAAATGAAAAGAAAAAGATTTCTGATGGTTATTTTGCTCGCTCTATCCGTGAGTTTCGTTTCCCAGGTCGCGGTGGCGGCCTATCCGGAAAGGGTCATTACCTGGGTGGTGACCTGGCCGGCCGGAGGAAGGACGGACACGGTTTCCAGAATTTTTGCTCCCGCTCTGGAGAAAATACTGGGGCAACCCGTCGTGGTAGTGAATAAACCCGGAGCCGGAGGGGTTGTGGGGGCGAAAGAAGTGGCCATGGCCAAACCGGATGGCTATACCATCAGTCTCATGTCCATTTCCATGATCTTGACCCAGTATACCGTACCCACGCCGACGAATTTGAAGGACTATCTCCCGGTAGCCCAGCTCTTATCGAGCCCGGCGCTCCTTTCGGTTCATTCCAAAGCTCCCTGGAACAGCCTGAAGGAGTTCGTGGAACATGCCAAGGCCAATCCGGGGAAACTCAAGAATGGGGCGAGCGGCACAGGTACGAGTGACCATCTCTTTGCCTCGGCTTTTCAAAAAGCGGCTGGGATCAAACAGACCCATGTCCCCTATGCCGGAGATGCTCCGGCAGTCACGGCCCTTGCCGGGCGCCATGTGGATTCAAACTTTGCTCCGATGGTAGCCGTCAAGGCGCTCCTTGATGCCGGGGAGTTAAAGGTTCTGGGGGTGGCTGCCAACAGCAGGAGGCCAAATTATTCCAAAGTGCCTACTTGGAAGGAGCAAGGAATTAACGTATCCATAGCAAGTTTTGAAGGTATTTATGTCCCCAAAGGTACGCCTGCTCCGATCGTGGCCATCCTGGAAAAAGCATTGGAAAGGGTTGTGAAAGACCCGGAAGTGATCAGCCGGATCGAAAAAATCGGCGTTGAATTAGATTTTATAAACCATGCGGATTTTATCAAACACGTTTCCGAATCAGACAAGAGTCTTCACGATCTGGTCGAAGAACTTGGATTAAGAGTGGCTCCCAGGTAGTAAGAGCTTGAACCAAGGCAAAGGCCGGGAGGGGGGAACCATTGTTCATTCTGGGCAATGGTTCCCCCGGCCATGGCGGAAATGATCTTGAAATAGAGCGATCCGGATTTTTTCTATATCCTCAATGATCAAAAAAGCGGTGAAGGGGTAGATGCAAAAAAGGGATATTTTTACGGCCGTGTGCATGCTTTTGATTGGCGGATTCATTTATTACGACTCCCTAAAATTCCCCATGCCTGTAGAGTACTTGAAATTCGGAGGAGGGGCGGCGAGTTATCCCCGTCTGCTGGCGGTGATCTTGATCATTCTGGCCGTACTCTTGCTCAAAGAATCCAGGGCACTCCTCAAAGCAAGAAGAGGCACGGAGGAAGCTGTTTCTCCGCGGGTCAGGGATTTGATTTCCGGTTCCCTGACTTTCATTCTGATCCTTTCCCTGGCCTATTCCTATATCATTGATTTCATCGGATTTCGCCTGGGGACTTTTCTTTTTCTCATGGCCGCCATCTTCAAGTTAAAAGGAGCAAAGCCAGCCTTATCGAGCGTCCTCAGTGTTGTGGGCCTATCAGCCGTAGCCACAGGAGTGATTTACGCCCTTTTTCACTTGCTGGTAAGGGTGCCTTTTCCTGTGGGCAAAATCTTTGGGGGGTAATCAGGGTGGATTTTTTTAGCGATGCTCTGAAACTCTATTTTGCCGGGATACATTACTTTTTCGACCCCACGATGATTCTCCTGGTCCTATTGGGAACCATCGTCGGGATCCTCAACGGCTCAATACCCGGGTTGACCTCCACAATGGGCCTGGCTGTCTTTACGCCCTTGACCTTTGGAATGAATCCGGCCAAGGCGATTGTATTTTTAATCGGCATCTACCAAGGCTCGGTCTACGGGGGATCCATTTCGGCCATTATTGTAAATATCCCCGGCACCCCCTCGGCCATCGCCACGGGTTTGGATGGGTATCCTATGTGCCAGAGGGGGGAAGCCGGACGGGCCATTGGGTTCTCCACCGTCGCTTCTTTTCTGGGTGGCCTGATCGGCATTGCCGCCCTTACTTTTACGGCCCCGTCCTTAGCCCGCGTGGCTCTCGGTTTTAGTGCCGAGGAATATGTAGCCTTAGTGGTCTTGGGTTTGAGTATCATCGCCTATATATCTCCCGGTTCATTATTGAGAGGAATGATCGCCGGCACACTGGGTCTTGTACTCGGTACGGTAGGTCAGGACCCGATGACGGCTTATCCCCGGTTCACCTTTAACTTGATCGGGCTTTTCAGCGGCCTGGAACTTATACCGGCTCTGATCGGATTTTTCGGCGTTACCGAGGTCCTGAACCAAATAGGAAAAAAAAGCGCTATCAGGGTCTTTCAGGAATTTAAAAATATCATTCCCGGGTTGGGGGTGATAGCCAGGCTCTGGGCTCTTATTTTACGCTCAAGCTTGATCGGGGTGTTTGTGGGAGCCACTCCTGCAGCCGGCGGTTCCATTGCGGCCATGATGGCCTATGGGTCGAAAAGAGAATGTCCAAAGATCCAGAAAAATGGGGGAAAGGGACACTGGAAGGGATCATCGCCCCGGAGTCAGCAAACAATGCCAGCGTTGGCGGAGCCTTCATCCCGATGTTGACTTTGGGGATTCCCGGGGACCCGATGACGGCCGTTTTGATTGGAGCGTTGATGATCCATGGGCTAAAGACAGGGCCAGTCTTGTTCACAGCCCATGCTGATTTTGTTTCTTCTATTTTTATCGGCAACACCCTCTCCCTTATCTTTTTGTTGATTCTGGGATTATGCTGCGCCCGATATTTTGCCAAAATGATCAATTCTCCATCTTATATACTGATGCCCCTCATCCTCGCCTTTTGCATGATCGGCTCCTATGCCATTCGCAATAGCCTTTTTGATATTTACGTGGCCGTGTTCTGTGGGATTTTGGGCTACTTGCTCAATAAAGTAAAAATTCCGGTAGCTCCCCTGACGCTTGGGCTAGTCCTCGGACCCATGCTGGAGGAGAATTTCCGGAGGGTAATGATTCTTTCGGAAGGGAAATATACCACCCTTTTCACCCGACCCATTAGTGCGAGTATTTTGATGATTACCGTGGGCTTCCTCTTCTATCCGCATATTCGGTCTTGGTTTAAGAAAAAAAAGGGGGGGCAGAGGATGTAGACCGGGCAGGAAGAGGGGAAACCAAGCAGGGAATGAAGCCTCATATGGCCTTTCAAAGACGTCTGAAAACTGTTATGATAAACATCCTGTCAATTCAAGGGGCGGGTTAAAACTCTTATGCTGGAAAAAATTAAAGTTGAAGATGCGGTGGGCATGAGATTGGCCCATGATCTCACCCGGATTGTTCCGGGAGAATTCAAAGGAGCGGCGTTTCGCAAAGGTCATATAGTACGGAAAGGGGATATTCCCAAACTCCTGGATCTGGGAAAGAAACAGCTTTACGTGCTGAAACTCGCGCCAGGTGAAATCCATGAGGATGAAGCGGCCAAACGCATGGCCCATGCCATTGCCGGTCAAGGCATCGGCTTACGAGGGCCAAGCGAAGGGAAAGTAGATTTTTTAACCAGGGTTTTTGGACTCCTGAAGGTAAACATCCGGGGCGTAAAAAGGATCAACGCCATCGGGTCGCTCATCCTTTCCACGCGGCACAATCATTCCTGTGTTAAACCGGGTGAACTCGTTGCCGGAACCCGAATCATTCCCTTGAGCATTCGGGAGAGCAAAATAAAAAAAGTTGAAGAAATCTGTAAAAAAGAAGGGCCGATTTTAATAATTCTCCATATCCGGCGTAAGAAGGTGGGCATCATTGTAACGGGAAGTGAGATCTTTGAGGAGCGCATCCGGGACCGATCGGCCGGCATCATAAGAGAGAAAGTAGAAAAGTTAGGGTCTAAAGTGGTGCAAACGGCCGTGGTTCCCGATGACCCCCTACGCATCGCCGAAAAAATTCGGGAGATGAAGACTGCGGGTTGTCAGGTGATCGTGGCCACTGGGGGTCTTTCGGTGGATCCGGATGATGTAACCCTTGAAGGCATCCGGAAGGCAGGTGCGGAGGTTATTTTTTACGGAGCACCGGTCCTTCCGGGTTCTATGTCCGCTTATGGACGGCTGGGCAAGGCCGTGCTCCTCGGGGCACCGGCTTGCGTTGTTCATGACCCGGTGACAGCACTGGATCTCTTCCTTCCGCGGGTGTTGGCCGATGATCCTATTTCGCAGGAGGAGGTTGCCCTTCTGGGTCACGGAGGGTTCTGCTTGAAGTGTTCGGTCTGCCGGTATCCTGTGTGCCCAATGGGAAAAGGCGCCTAAAAGCATGCCTAGGCAAGCGGAAAAGTTGAAAGATATGATCGTACTGGTTAGAGGCGGGGGGGAAATGGCCACCGGCGTGGCCCATCGCCTGGCCCGTTCAGGATTTCGCGTTTGCCTTACGGAGATCCCGGAACCTCTGGCCGTGCGCCGAGAAGTCTCTTTCTGCGAAGCGGTATTCGAGGGCCAAAAAGAGGTCGAAGGATTGATGGCTAAAAAGGCGGCCGACAAAGAAGAAATCATGAACCTCTGGGCGGAAGATAAGATTCCGGTGGTGGTCGATCCGCAGGGCGTAATCCGCAAAGAGTTGCATCCGCAGGTACTGGTAAATGCCATCCTAGCCAAGCGAAACTTAAATACCAAAAGGAACCATGCTCCCCTGGTCATCGGGCTCGGTCCGGGGTTTCGGGTGGGAAGGGATTGTCACCTGGTCGTGGAGACCAACCGTGGCCACAGACTGGGGCGGGTGATCGAAGAAGGGGAGGCGGAGGCGAATACGGGCCTTCCCGGGGAGATTTCCGGGTATACCTGGGAAAGGGTCTTGCGCGCCCCGGCAACAGGAAAATTTCAGGGGAAGAAAGAGATTGGAGACCGGGTGGAGAAAGGAGAAGTGGTGGCTGAGGTAGAAGGATTTTCCGTGGCGGCAAAGGTTTCAGGGGTTCTGCGGGGAATCCTGCGCAGCGGCCTTTGGGTGCAGGAAAAGATGAAGGTTGGAGATATAGACCCCCGGGGAGTCCGGGAACATTGTTTTACCATCTCTGAAAAAGCCCGGGCCATTGGCGGGGGGGTGCTGGAAGCCATTTTGATGAGGTATAATAGATCACGGGTGTCCAATTAATAATCGAATAAAGTCAATTGGTTGTCTGGCATGGTGATCAGTTTTGTGCATTTTGGTGGTACGAGTGCCGATAAAATGGGCTTTTTCTCGAAAAGTGAGACACTCAAAAT
>Ga0194119_10010080_pt1 | contig 12527 bp, 11 predicted proteins | sample TA2MahC100mmetaG_FD_148620 | JGI IMG/M metagenome (GOLD analysis project Ga0194119, IMG submission 148620) | Freshwater microbial communities from Lake Tanganyika, Tanzania - TA2015018 Mahale Deep Cast 100m | ecosystem: Environmental > Aquatic > Freshwater > Lake | place: Tanzania: Lake... | reverse complement strand
CGATGTCGGATTCCCGCCAGCCCGCACCATTGACGCTGATCCTCACCTGGGCGGGGAACGTGCCCTCGGCGATCTTGCGGTAGATGGTGGAACGGGACAAGCCGGTGCGGGCGAGAACGGTTTTCATGCGGACGATACGGTCTGTTACGAGCATGGTTGCGCTGCCTCCTGCTGGGTGTTTCTGACGATTGCAGAGACCAGACAGAGCGATGATTTGTTGTTGTGCAATAGATATTTAGCGGTCGTAGTAGTGTGGTGTAGAGACGGCGGAAAATAGGATAGTTCTACAGTCCGATACCCCGGCCTCTGCCGAGGTCGATGCCGTGATTGAAGGCGAGTTCCAGCCCGAGGCGGCGGCCCGAGTCGATCCCGATGCCGAGGTCTCGCTTGCGGCCTTCGAGAATGGATTCAAGCTGCGGATCGCGTTCGAGGCTCTTTGCCATGTCGCCCATCGCCGACCGCGTGGCCCTATAGCCGGACATGTCACCCGCCTGGTACTGGTGCTGGCTGGCTTGGCCGAGTTCCCGCCAGCGTTCCACGAAGCGGTCGGCACGGCACCGCGGATCGGTGCGCAGCTCGGTTTCGAGCTGGAGGGCGCGGATGGTGCGGCTGACCCGCCCCGTCGCCGCTTCCGAGGCGAGTTCCGGGTTCTTCCTGTAGGCGGCTTCGGCGTCGTGCGAGCCATAGGGCCGCACCACCTCGAAGGCTTTGCGGGCCTCCCGCAACTCCGTCATCTGCTCCGGGCTGGCTCTGCCGCCCCGCTCCTGCATCTCGAAGATCGCGTCCACGGCGCGGGCATGGCGGACGAGAGCCCCGGTGCGGGCGCGGCGCAGCGCCGCTTCCGGGTCGGCCGCCGCCTTCCGTTCCGGCGCTTCCCGTTCCGGCTCCTGCCCGCCATCGGCGGAGAGGCGCGGGCCGTCGAACAGGCCGCGCACCTTCTCGGGCACGACCTTGCGCACGATCTCGGCGACGCGCTCGCGGAAGGTGATTCCGCGTCGTTCGGCATAGCTCTGCGCCGGATCGGCGCGCTCGTAATCCGTCGCCATATCCTTGGCCCGGTCGCGCGACAGGACGCCGACAAGCCGGTCCTGGCTGGCGAAGTCATCACGGCCATAATGCAACTCCATGCCGTCGCGGTGCCGCGACAGGGCGACATAGCTGCCGTGGGCGTCCAGGCCCGACGTCGCCAGAACATGGGTGCGGTCCACCGTCATGCCCTGCGCCTTGTGGATGGTCGCGGCATAGCCGTGGTCGATGCGGTCGTAATTCTTGAGGTCGAACGAGATGCTGCGCCCGTCGTCGGTGCGCACGGACATGGATCGTTCGCTGACCCGCTCGATGGTCCCGAGCGTGCCGTTCTTCACGCCAAGGCCGTGCTCGTTTTGCAGGAATATAACGCGATCTCCGGCGGCGAAGTTTCTTGGCCCCCGCTCGACGGTGACGCGCACGTCCTCGCCAAATTCGCCGGCTTCCCGCATCCGGCCGCGCGCCGCCTCGTTCAAGGCGCGCACCTCGTCGTTGGTATGGGTGAGGATGATGCGGCTGCGGTCGGGCGACGCCTGCCGGTCGCGGTCCCAGCGGTCAATCAGATCGTCGCGCGCCTGTTCCCGCGTCGGGGCGGCATGGACCATGCCATGTGTGTCATAGGCATGGATCGCATCGCCTGTCCGGCCGGTCGCCAGGTCGCGCGTGGCGTCGCGCTGCCAGTCCTCCCGCTGGCGGCGCACCTCGCCAATCTCCACCCCGCCGTGGCGCTCAAAGATAGAGCGGAACGCGGCGCCCGCCTCGATGGATTGCAACTGCTGCGGATCGCCGACCAACACCACCTTGGCGCCAGCTTCGGCGGCATGGGACAGCACGCGCTCCAACTGGCGCGTGCCGACCATGCCCGCCTCGTCGATCACCAGAACATCGCGCGCCGTGAGCATGTCGCGGCCCTGTCCCCAACCATGCTCCATGCTGGCGACGGTGCGCGACGCGATGCCCGATCCGCTTTCCAGATTCTCGGCGGCGATGCCGGACAGCGCCGCGCCCCGGACCTCGTAGCCCGCCGCTTCCCAGGCTTCGCGCGCCACGCCCAGCATCGCGCTCTTTCCCGTTCCGGCATAACCGACCACGACGCCGAGATCGCACCCCTCCGTGACATGCGCCAGCGCCTCGGCCTGCTCTCCCGAAAGAACAAGGCCGCGCGCTTCCGCACGCGCCAGCGCCACTTCGCGGTCCCTGTCCCCGACCTCATGGCGTTCCTTCTCGGCCATGAGTTCGGCGGCGCGGTGCAGGCGCCGTTCAGTCTCGATCATCTCGCGGGCGGTGAAGCGGTCCTCGCCCCGTCCGTCCCTGCCAAGTTCGATCAGCTCGGGCGCGCCGCGCATCGCACCCATGACCTCGTTGAACTGCTCGATGCCGTCGCTGTGCCGATGCGCGAACATCGCCATGTCGCGTCGCGTGAAGGTGGATCGCTGGTGGGTGATCGCGTCGAACGCCACCGAAGGATCGGCGATGATCCGTGCGCCATTGTTGCGCGCGATCTCGCGGTGCATTTCGGCGCGGTCGGCGGCCTCGATCCCTTCGCCCTCGATGCGCTGCGCGGGAGCGCCGATCTGGCTTTGCGGTTCCAACGCGATGCCCTGCGCGTCCAGGCTGCGATGGTCGATGCGCACGTCGATGTCGAGTTCGGCCAGCCGCTCGTTGGCCAACTCCGCCCAGCGTTCCCGCCAGCGTTCGACCATCTCGGTGCGGTTCCACTCCCGCACCTTCGGGCCGAAGACATTTTCGCCCACGGACCGCATGGTCAGCATGACATGGGCATGGGGCTTGGACGTCCCGTCCTCGGCCATGTCCCAGTGCACATTGAGGTCGGCGATCATGCCCTGATCGACAAACTCTGCCTGCACGAAGTCGCGGGCGAGTTCGATGCCTTGGCGCTCCGTCATCTCGCGCGGAAGGGCGAATTCGACCTCGCGGGCAAGCTGGGCGTCCTTCCTGACCTCGAATGCCTCGACATCGTTCCACAGCCGTTCGCGGTCATTCCACGCCTCGGGCGCATTCTCCGGCAGCATGACCTCGGAATGCACGACGCCGCGCTTGGCCGAGAAATCGTGACTGCGCTCAAGCCGTTCGTCGCGCAGCCGCGAGGCCGAACGGTAAGCGGCGGAGGCCACCGCGCTGGAGCCGGATTTGCGGCCGATGACCTTGACGTGAAGATGATAGATCGCCATCGCGACCGGATCATCACCACAGCGAAGCGCACGTCGGAACGACGTATAAGCGCGCCCTCGAAATGAATTTCTCGGGACAGCCCGCGCGGTTCCAGGCCGTCCCGGCAACCTTACAGCATTGCGGCAGGCGCTCAACTATCATCGCTCCATCGACAGCTTATGGAGGACATGATGCGCAAGCCACGGGACTTCGACGCGGAACTGAAGTCGCTCGAAGACAAGGCGCGAGACCTGAAAGCCCGCAAGGTGCAGCAGCTTGGCGAGCTGGTCATCTCGACCGGCGCCGACGCCCTCAGCGCCGAGGAACTGGCGGGCGCGCTGATCGTGCTGGCCGAAACTAGGGATGCCGGAAAGAGGGAGGCATGGGCCAAGCGCGGCGCCGTGTTTTTTCAGGGCCGGTCGCGGCGAACTGCACGGGCGCCTGACCGCGACAGGGGCGGCGCTGCGGCGCAATCGGGCGGCGCGCAGCCGGCATCAGGCGGCGCGGGCGCGGCATGACATGCGAACCTGGCAGGTCGAGCGCCGCCAGCGCACGCGGCATCTGATCGAACTCGGCGGCCTCGTCGTCAAGGCCGGGATCGTGGACCTGACCGGCGACGACCGCGCCATGATCTACGGCGCGCTGCTCTGGATGGCCGACAAGCTCCAGAGCGAGGACCACGAGCACGCGCGAAGCCTGTGGAGTGCAAAGGGGAAACAGGCGTTCGAGGATGGTTAGACTCCAAACCGTTCCCGCATTTCCCCGGCCTTCGCCCATTCGTCACCGGGTATTCGGTCGATCAGTTCCTGCATCACTCTGACGAAAGTGGCCTTGAGCGTCTCATCAGTCAGTGTCCTGGCGCGATCTGTCTGAAGCAGCGGGCGCATGTCGGTAAAGAAGGTCGGATTGACGAGTTTCTGGAACATGCGCTGCTGCGCTTCGGCCCTGGAAATCGTCACCTCTGCCTTTTCAAGGTAGAGCAGGAAACATTCGACGATCCTGGCCGTGTTCACCCCCTCGAACACAGTGAGCGCGTGATCGAGGTCGAACAGGTCGCGGCCCTTGTTGCGTTGAAGCAAAGCCCGCAGCTTGGTCGCCAGCATTTCCTCCCGCGAGAAAGTCGGGATTGCGGCCTCACCGGTGAACCACGGATTTTCGACGACGAACGGCATCTCGATGGGCGGATCGTAGGCTTCCCGCTCGCGCGTGTTGATTTCGACCTTGAGGTTGATACGCACATCAGCAGGCTCGCCTTCCGCATCGATGCGAAAGCGAAGTTTCGGGGCGACGGGACTCGGATCGGACTTTGCCTTGCCAAGCCACGGTTCAAGGACGGCACGAACGCCATCGAGGACCGGCCCAATCTGGCCAGCGCTCGTCCGCACGAGGTCTATATCTTCCGAATAGCGCAGCGGCGCGGGGAAATGCAGCTTGTTGAGCGCTGTGCCGCCACGGAAGCGCAATTCGCCGCGCAGGAACGGATCGGAGAAGACGGCGACAAGCGCGCGGCTGATGATGAGGTCTTGCTCGACCTGCCGTTGGCTTGCCCACGGCGCGACGCGGCTCCAGGCGGTGATGTAATCCTGCGGGATCATTCGTCGATCTCCGGCGGTCGCCGAACGATCACGCGCCAGCGTTCATCGCGTTCGGATGGCGGCGGCGACAAATCGGGATCGCCCGCCTGTTTGGGATCGAGTTCGACCCACGGCAGCGGTCCCCGCGCGGATAGCGCCGCGAACATCGCTTCGGCTATCTGCGGGTGCCCCAGCCTTCCGAGCAGATGCCCAAGGCGCTGCACGACCGCTTTCTCGAAAGCGCCCGACAGGGAAGCGAGCTTTTCCGGTTGCAGCCGTTCGGCAAGCTCGGAAAGCACCGTCGCAATGTTGTCCAGGCCCGCGCCGGATTGCGGGTAGCGCACCAAGTCGAGCGCCGTCAGTTCCGGCGATGACAGCTTCATATAGCCTGATTGCGTCTTGCGATCCTCGATTCCCGCCGTCACCGCCGCCATGTCCTTGCGGTAGGAAAAGACGATCCGCGTCCGCCCGGCCTCGATGTCGGGTAGGAGTTTGTCCGTGACGACCTGAAACTCCATGACGGCCTGATGGGAAGCGCCGTGAGCAGCCGCTGCCGCCAGCAGCCCTACATAGTAGGATCGCTTTTCATGGCGCATCAGGGCGTCGATGTACCACTCAGGCGGCGGCGCTCCCGTCGTGGAATGCTGGGGCGGCACGACCACATAGAAGCCGCGTCGGGGCCGGATGAGCTGGCCGCGCCGCTGCAACCGCTCGGCGGCATCGAGGAATGCGCCCCGACTTATGCCGATCTCCTTCTGCGCTTCATCCGCAGAAAAGACCCCCCGACCCCTGGCGAGCAGGCCGGAAGCGTAGGAGGATAGGGCTGAGCGTTCGACTCGAATCATATCTAATTATCCGCTCTTAGAGCGGAAATATCAAGATGATCATTTAATTATCATCCATGGAAATCCGCTTTCGGTGCGGATTTTCCGATATGACGCTGCCACAACTCCAGTCCTCTCGCCTCGGCAAGCTGCAATCCGCCGAAAATCGGCGACGATGCGGCCGGTGACGCGCGAATAGACATCCTGCCGCTCGGGATGACGGACGACATTCGGCATGATCTCCTCCTCGGGGCAGGGGTGCAGCGCTGCGCTGCACCCCTGCCCGTCGGCGAGACCGGGGGTCGCAAGGTCCAGGGCGGGCGGGGCCGACGGGGATCACTCGGCCTGCCCGGAGCCGACGGCGGAGGAAGGTCGGGGATACGGCCCCGAACGAGCGCCAAAGGCGCGATCCCTGGACCGCGCGAGGGGCGGAGCCCCTTAGTGGCCGGAGATCGAAAACGCCGATTGCCCCGTCAAACCTCCATCAAACGATTGCGGCCCTTTCCGAAAATAGCCACAATGGCTACTCGGGATTGGGGGATTCATGAAGTGTGTCTCAGCCAAAGACGCGAAGAATGGGTTCGGGTGGCTGCTCGACACCGCTCGCGCCGAACCAGTCATCATTGAGAAGCACGGCCGTGCCGTCATCGTCGTCTTGGCGATCGAGGAATACGAACGCTTGGTTAGTGGAGAAGCCTCGGATCAATCGATGTACCGACCGACCAAGGCAAAGGGGGAATGATGCCGCGCGGGCAAGCTATCGAGCCTCCCCATCAGCCGGCGCTTATCTTCAGCCCGGAGGGGAATGTGACGTACTCAACGATCTCGGTCGGAATTGATCTTGGCACCACAAATTCCTCTGTGGCGGTTAATAATAATGGCACGATCGAAATCGTGAAGAAGCCCGGCGGCTTAGAATACACACCTTCCGTATTCGGCTTTGATAAAGCTAAGAACAAAGTTGTAGGTCAGAGAGCATACGAATCTCTTTACTCCGATAAATCCGAAACCGGCGTTAAGAATTTTAGGCCAGAAGTAAAGCGGATTATGGGCACACCTGAGAAATTCTATTTTGAACGCACCGGCGTCGAGATGAGCGCAGAAGAAATCTCCTCAGAGATACTGAAAAGCTTAGTACAGGACATACTGCGGAAATACCAGAAGTTTGATACGACGGCGGCCGTGATTACTATTCCGGCCGCATTTTCCATTCTTCAATGCGAGGCAACAAAGAGAGCTGGCAATCTCGCCGGTTTCAAGCATGTGGTGCTGTTGCAGGGTAATTGCTCACGTTCCCGTCACGCCGCGAGCGTCAAGGGCTTTCCGGCGAGGGTGAGGCGGATGGCGTCCAGGGCGCCGATGGCGCGGCGTCGGGCGGTTTCGATCACCGAACGGATGTCGGCGTAGAGGGCGGCGCCCCAACCGGTGCGGAAGCCGTTGGTGATTTTGCGGAACACGGCGCAGGGGCGCAGCGCCCGTTCGGAGCCGTTGTTGGTCGCCGGCAGATCGCGGTTGGTCACGAAGACAAAGAGATGGCGGCGCGTTCGCTTGATCATGTTTTGCAGTTTCGCCCCCGCCGGATGCGGCGGGGCGCGCGCCATGAGTTGGTCGAGACGGGCGTCGAGCCGGCTCGCGTAGCTTTTCAGCGTGGCGTCGGCCAGTCGCTCTCGCCGTCGGCCGATCCGGCAGGCGCGCCCCAAGAGATGACGCAGATCGGGAGCGAAGACGTCGTCGCCGGCGTCGATGGCGTATTGCACGTCGCGGATGAGATGGGCGAGGCAGACCTGGTTGTCTTTCTGCGCAAAGCCCATCTGGCCGCCATAGCGGTCCGACACCCAGTAGTCGGGCCGAAAGTCGCCGAGGAACTCCTCGACCACGGCCTTGGCCCGCGAGGGCTTGGCGACGAAGACGGCGCTGTCGCCGTGATGGAACACCCACAGCCACCAGTTCGTCTTGCTGACGCGCAGGCCGGTCTCGTCGGATTGCAGAGCGGTCCCCGACAACAAACGCTGGCGGATCGCGCTCCTCTGCGTGGCGAAGGCCTCGCGCGAGGCGTCGAGGATGTTGACCAGCGCGCCCTCGCTGATGTCGAGGCCGAGAAGATCGGAGAGCAGCGTCGAAAGCCGCTCGAAAGCGATTCCTTGCGTAAAGCGCAGATAGATGACAAGGGCGCGCAGGTTCGCGCCGAAGGGCGAACCCTTCGGCATGTCACAGGGCGGCGGCGCCTTGAACTTCTTGGCGCAACAGGGGCAGCTTCCGCCAAACAGCGTCACCCGCGTGACATCGGGTTCGATCTGGGGGATTTCGATATGGTCATAGGCCTCGCAAGCGAACTGGGACGCACGCGAAACGTCGGCGCCGCAGTGCTGGCAGGCGTTCGCGAATATATCGCGCTTGGTCGTGGGATTTGGATGCAGCGGCCGATGCGCGCCGGGATGGGCCTTGGTTTTTGGCTTGGCCGCCGCCGCCGCGGAGGCCTTTTGACCCTTGCTCGGCGGCGTCGAGGAATTGTCCGGCGTCTTTGGCGGAAGCCCGAGTTTCGCTTCGAGTTCAGCGACCCGAGCCAAAAGCGTCTCGCACTGCTTGGTCAACGCGGCGATGGTCTCCGCCTGCGCCAAAACCAGCCGGATAAGCGTTTCCTTGTCAAGCGAATCAAGTGCTTCGCGAGTCATCCAAAGCTTGAATCAGCCGCGGAGTCCCATGTCAAATTTCCGGCGCCATTCAGCTCGCTCCAAACCAGGGGTGAGCAATTACCCGAATTGAGTCTTCTCGACGGCAGGCGCGGGCCGACTGGCGCCTATCTGGCGTCGCCCGCCTATCCGCCGCCGGTCTTCACGCTCGTGTCGAATTCGAGCGCGAATTTCTTCGCGAGCATCCGTGGGCGCGTCGGTTATGCGTGGGACCGCTCGCTCGTTTATTTGACGGGCGGCGTCGCGGCGGGCGAGTCGAGAGGTCCGGCGACTCTGACGCTCGGCGCCGGCGGGCCCGATGCGATTTTCTATGCGCCCTGGTCGCAGTCGTCGCGGATGAAATATGCGATCGGCGCGGGCTTCGAATACGCCTTCGCCGATAATTGGTCGGCGCGCGCGGAATATCTGTTTCTCAACCAATCGCTCAATACCCAGGTCTTCGACAATGGCGAAGATTTTATCTTTGTGTCGCGCGTCCGAAACGAAAATCATCTTATCCGGTTCGGCCTGAATTATCACTTCGGCGAAGACAATCGAATTCCAGGCGCGATCGAATACGGTAAGCCGCAGCACGGCCACAACGGCGGCAACGGCCAAAATGCAAACGGCCTTGCGCGGAACGGCGACGCGCCGGAGCAATATAGCGTCCATGCGCAGACGACTATCGTTGCGCAAGCCTATCCGCGATTTCGCGCGCTCTATGACGGCGCGAATAGCTTTCCGTCCGGCGGCAAGGCGAACGTCGGCTCGACGACCAATGCCTTCCTCGGCCTGCGCCTGTGGGACGGCGGCGCCGTCTATCTCAATCCCGAGATCGATCAGGGCTACGGCTTGGCGAATTCGGTGGGCGCAGCGGCCTATGTGAACAGCGCGGTCGCCAAAGTCGGACGCGCCGCGCCCTACATGCGATTCCAACGCTACTTTCTGCGTCAGATCATCGGATTGAATGAAGACGGCCCAAGAGAGAGAGATTCGGATACAGGCTCGCGGAGCGAAGTGCTCGAATCGACGCAAAATCAGATTTCGGGCAAGGTCGACAAGGATCGCATCATCATCACGCTTGGAAAATTCGCCGTTGGCGATGTGTTCGATGACAATGTCTACGCGCATGATCCGACGACCGGCTTCCTCAATTTCGCGTTCAACACGATGGGCGCCTTCGACTATGCAGCCGACGCCTGGGGCTACACCTATGGGCTCGCCACAGAGTGGAAGCAGGACTGGTGGACGGTGCGCGGCGGCGTGTTTCAGCTCCCGACGATCCCGAACGGCATGGAAATCGAACCCCAAATATTTCGACAATTCATGGGCGTCGTCGAACTTGAGGCGCGCTATGATCTCTTCAATCAGCCGGGCGCCATCAAATTCCTCGCCTTTGGCGATAATGGTTACATAAGCAAGATCGACGATGTCATCCGTTACGCCTATCTCGCCAATGATTTTCCGCCTCAGGTCGACACCGCTCGGGGGCGTGCGGTCAAGACCGGCGGGGGGATCAACGTCAAGCAGCAGCTCATGCCGCATCTGGGCTTCTTCCTGCGCGCCAGCATGGCCGACGGCCGCTATGAAACGGTCGCCTATACGGACGTCGACCGGCAGCTCTCAATGGGCGTCGTCGCCGGCGGGACTTTGTGGGGACGCGACGACGACGAGATCGGCCTCGCCGGCGCCCTGGGCGGCCTGCATGGCGATCGCGTGCGTTATTTCGCACTGGGCGGAAAGAGCGTCTATATCGGCGACGGGGCGCTGTCCTATGGAGGCGAGAAGAATATGGAAGCCTATTACAAAATCGGCTTCGGCAAGAACATCGATGCGACCCTCGACTATCAGCTTCTCGTCAATCCGGCGCATAATCTCGCACGCGGACCGATTAATGTCTTCGCCCTGCGTCTGCGCGGCGCTTTTTAAGAAAGGGCGCGGCGTCATTGCGAGTAAACAACCCCTGGATTGCTTCGTCGCCACGCTCCTCGCAATGACGATCCCAATAACGCTTCAGGCCAGATAGTGCGGCAGCTTCTGCTCGAAATCCGGAAAATAACCGGAGATGACGCTGACGTCGAAGCGCGCGAGAATGCTCTCCTTGGCTTCGCGGTCGAGCAGAAAGCGGAAGGCCGCGTCGATGAGTTTTTCCGCTCCGGCGCCGCCGCCGAGCCGTTCGAAATCCCTTTGCGACAGCGTGACGCGATGCCGGGTTTCACTCGCGGCTTCCCGCACATTTACTTCGAAGATCAGCGGATCGCCGTCATCGATCATTCGCGCCTCAATGGCGGTCACAGCAGCGTCTCAATGTCCTTAGCGATTTGCTCGGGCGTATCAGTCGATGCGTAACGCTTCACGACATGCCCCTCGCGGTCGACGAGGAATTTCGTGAAATTCCATTTGATCGCTTCGGATCCGAGAATTCCCGGCGCTTCGCGCTTGAGCAGGCGATAGAGCGGATGCGCGTTCTCGCCATTGACGTCGATCTTGGCGAACATGGGGAACGTCACGTCGTAAGTCTCCGAACAGAAGGACGCGATCTCCTTTTCCGAGCCCGGCTCCTGCGCGCCGAACTGATTGCAGGGGAAACCCAACACCACGAGTCCGCGATCGGCGAATTTGCGGTAGAGCGCTTCGAGTCCGGCGTATTGGGGCGTGAAGCCGCAACGGCTGGCGACATTGACGATCAGCATGGCTTTGCCGGCGTAATCGCCGATTTTCTTCGTCGCGCCGTCGATCGTCGTCGCTTCAATGTCGTACAGAGTCATGAACCCCTCGCATGAGAAGGCGGCGCGCCAGCGCTCCAGCTAGATCACGCTGGATTGGGGCGGAATCGCCCATATGCAGACAAACGTGATCGAATCCGAAAGCGTAGAGCGCGCTCTATGCGACCAGCGTTCCGGAAGACTCGGCGTCGCCTTCGGATTCCTCCTCCAGCCCATATTCCTTCATTTTGCGATAGAGAGTCGAGCGGCCGATCCCGAGCCGCCGCGCAATTTCCGACATCTGACCGCGGTAATGCGCCAAGGCGAAGCGGATCGTCGCGGCCTCGATGTCGTCGAGCCTGCGCATTTCGCCGTTCGCCGCCATCAGAGGCAAGGCGTTCGGATCGCGGATTTCGACTCGGACGATCTCGCGTTCGCGCGGCGCCGTCGCGGCCGCTCCCGGCGCCGGCGCAGGCGGCACGCGGACCTCATAGCCTTGGACATGGGCGGCGATCTGCGGAAATTCGGCGATCGTCAGTTCATCGCCGTCGGCGAGCACGACGGCGCGAAACACGGCGTTTTCCAGCTGGCGGACGTTGCCGGGCCAGTCGTAACTTGTGAGCAGCGACAGCGCCTCCGAAGTAAGGCCGCGGATGTTGCGGCCTTCCTCGGCGGCGAAGCGCGCCGCAAAGCGCCGGGCGAGATCGGCGATGTCCTCGCGCCGGCCGCGCAGCGGCGGAATGCCGATCGGAAAGACATTGAGCCGATAGAAAAGGTCCTCGCGAAACAGGCCGCGCTTGACGAGATCGATGAGATTTTGATTGGTCGCCGAGATCAATCGAATATCGACCCGGATCGAACGCTTCGCGCCGACGGGATCGATTTCGCCCTCCTGCAGGGCGCGCAGCAGCTTGACCTGAACATCGAGCGGCAATTCGCCGATCTCGTCGAGAAACAGCGTCCCGCCGTTCGCCTCCACGAATTTGCCCGTGTGCTTCTCGGTGGCGCCGGTGAAGGCGCCCCTCTCATGGCCGAAAAGAATCGATTCGACGAGGTTGGCCGGCAGCGCGCCACAGTTGACGGTGATGAACGGCTTGCCTTTGCGATCCGACGCGCCCTGGATCGCGCGCGCGACGATTTCCTTGCCGACGCCGGATTCGCCTTCGAGAAGCACGGGGATGGAGGAATGCGCGGCGCGCTGGCCCAGGCGGATGACGCGCGCCATGTCGTCGCTGCGCGAAACGAGGTCCTTGAATGTGAGTGCGCCCTGCGCCCGGCGGCTGATGCGGCGCACTTCGTCGGCGAGCGCGGCGGCGGAGAGCGCGTTCTTGATCGAAATCTGCAGGCGCTCGGCGCCGACCGGCTTGACCACGAAGTCATGGGCGCCGGCGCGCATCGCGGAGATGACAACCTCGATCGACCCGTGGGCTGTCTGCACGATTACCGGCGTCGCGAGCTTCATGTCGCGCATCCGGGTGAGCACGCCCATGCCGTCGAGATCGGGCATCACGAGGTCCAAAATCAACAGAGCGATCGGCTTGGCCCCGTGCTGCGTCA
>Ga0194119_10010079_pt1 | contig 12527 bp, 7 predicted proteins | sample TA2MahC100mmetaG_FD_148620 | JGI IMG/M metagenome (GOLD analysis project Ga0194119, IMG submission 148620) | Freshwater microbial communities from Lake Tanganyika, Tanzania - TA2015018 Mahale Deep Cast 100m | ecosystem: Environmental > Aquatic > Freshwater > Lake | place: Tanzania: Lake... | reverse complement strand
CAGGCCATAGTGTTGAATTTTAGAACAGCTTGGGCATGTCAAGGTTATTTCGTTGTTGACAAGTTCATCATCTTGTGCTATACTCCCCAGCGTAAAGGCGACGACGAAGAGAGTAAGCCGCGTGGAATCCTGCAGGGAGAGGGGGTCGCCGACTGCAAGCCCCCTTGGGATGAACCCGGCTGAAGTTCGCTTCTGAGCCGACAGTCGAACGATAAGTTCCAAGTTCCATGTTTCACGTTCCACGTTACCTAACGTGAAACTTGGAACTTGGAACGTGGAACTTATTGAGTAGCCTGCTCCGGAGGCTCACCGTTACAGGAGTACCTGGTAAACCGCGGCGATGCTATCGCCTGCCGGTCGCCGGGGCAAAGAGGGCCGTCGTACACGGCCAAACAGGGTGGTACCGCGGAGCGGTGGCAACTTCGTCCCTGAAGCTGCTGCCGCTTTTTGTTTTCAGAGAGGACGCAGATTAGCGCAGAGCAAGTAGACAAGGAATAAGTAGACAAGTAGCAAGGCTGCTGAGGAGGCCTTGTCTACCTGCTTCTTGTATACTTGCTACTCGCAGAAAATCTGCGTGCGTAGCCCGCGTTCATCCGCGTCCCATTCTTACCCTGGGGAGGAAAAACGATGCTGGAACAAATACGTGAACTGCAGGCGAAGGCCCTGGCCGAGCTGGCGGCGGCCAGCACGCCGGAGGCGCTGGAGGCCTGGCGTGTGGCCTACCTGGGGCGCAAGGGCGCGCTGAGCAACCTGCTGCGCGGCCTGGGCAGCCTGCCCGCGGCCGAGCGCCCCGCCGCTGGCCAGGCCGCCAACGAAGCCAAAACAGCCCTGGAGGCAGCCCTGGCGGCGCACGAGGAGGCCCTCAAAGGCCAGGCCCTGGCCCAGGCCCTGGAGGCCGAGCGGGTGGACGTCACCCTGCCCGGCCGCCCGCCCGCCCTCGGCCAAGTGCACGTCATCACCCAAACCATCCGGGAGATCCTGGACTGCTTCGTCGGCATGGGCTTCCAGGTGGTGGAGGGCCCGGAGGTGGAGTGGGACAAGTACAACTTCACCCTGCTCAACATCCCGCCCGATCACCCGGCCCGTGACATCTGGGACACCTTCTACATCGCCGGCTGGGAGGGGCAGATGCTACTGCGTACGCACACCAGCCCCATGCAGGCTCGCGTCATGGAACGCACGCGGCCACCGGTGCGCGTGGTCGTGCCGGGGTTCTGCTATCGTCACGAGGCCACCGACGCCACCCACGAGAGCCAGTTCTACCAGATCGAAGGTCTGGCCGTGGACGAGGGCATCACCCTGGCCGATTTGAAGGGCGTGCTGGACGTCTTCGCCAGGACCCTTTTTGGCGCCGAGCGCCAGACCCGCTTCCGCTGCGATTACTTCCCCTTCGTCGAGCCGGGGGTGGAGATGTCCATTGACTGTTTCCTCTGCAAGGGACGGGGCTGCCGGGTGTGCAAGTATACCGGCTGGATCGAGATCATGGGCGCCGGCATGGTGCACCCCAACGTCCTGGCCGGCGTCGGCTACGACCCCGCCGTCTACTCTGGCTTCGCCCTCGGCCTGGGGCCGGAACGCGTGGCCATGCTCAAGTACGGCATAGACGACATACGGTACTTCTATGCCAATGATTTGCGATTCTTGAGGCAGTTCAAGTAGAAAAGTAGACAAGTAGACAAGGAATCGAAAGTAGACAAGTACACAAGGAACAGGTAGACAAGGACCTGCTACTTCCCTTGTCTACTTGTTTACTTGTGTACTTGATACTCGTACGGGAGACGACCATGAAAGTCTCACTTCGCTGGTTAAGCGATTATGTCAACATCACCCTCCCCCCCGCCGATCTGGCCCATCGCCTGACTATGGCCGGGGTGGAGGTGGAAACCATGCAGCGCATCGGCGCCGAGTGGGATCGGGAGAAGGTGCTGGTGAGCCAGGTGACCGCCCTGGCCCCCCACCCCAACGCCGACCGGCTGCAACTGGTCACCGTGGACTATGGTCGTGGCAGCATCACCATGGTCACCGGCGCCTTCAACCTGGCCGTGGGCGATAAGGTGCCGCTGGCCCTGGCCGGGGCGCGCGTGCGCAACGAGCATTCCGGCAATTGGGAGTGGGTCACCCTGAAGCCGGGCAAGATTCGCGGCGTACTCTCCGAGGGTATGGTCTGCTCGCCGCGGGAGCTGGACCTGGGCGAGGAGCACCTGGGCATCCTCATTCTGGACGCCGACGCCGCCGTCGGCACGCCCCTGGTGGACTACCTGGGCGATGTTATCCTCGATCTGGAGATTAAGGGCCGCTGGGACTGCCTGTGCCTGCTCGGCGTGGCGCGAGAGGTGAACGCCATCCAGCAGGTTCAGCTCCATCGGCCCGATAGCCTGCGCCTGCCGCCCGACGACTACCCGGAGGAGAGCACCGACGTCAACGACCTGGTGCGCATTGACATCGCCGATCCTGATCTCTGTCCCCGCTACTCGGCCACCGTGCTGCGGGGGGTCAAGGTCGGCCCCTCGCCTCGCTGGCTGCAGGAGCGGCTGCTCGCCGTTGGCCTGCGCCCGATCAACAACATCGTGGACGTGACCAACTACGTCATGTGGGAGTGGAACCAGCCGCTGCACGCCTTTGATTACGACAAAATCCGCGGCCACCACATCATCGTGCGGCGGGCGGGCGAGTGGAACTCCTTCTGCACCCTGGACGGTCAGGGCCGCGACCTCACGCCGGAGATGCTCATGATCGCCGACGCCGAGGGCCCTGTGGCCGTGGCCGGGGTCATGGGCGGCCTGGAGAGCGAGGTCACGGAGGCCACCACCAACATCCTGCTGGAATCGGCCAACTTCAATCCGATCAGCATCCGCCGCACGGCCCGCGCCCTGCGCATCCCCAGCGAGGCCCAGCGCCGCTTCGAGAAGGGCCTGGCCCCGGAGCAGACGGTGCCCGCCGTGCGCCGCGCCACCAAGCTGATACTCGAGCTGGCCGGGGGCACCGCCGCCCGTGGCGTCGCCGACGCCTACCCTTGCCCACCGCAGCGCCTGCCCATTATGCTACCCGTGGCCGAGGTCAAGCGACTCCTGGGCCTGGCGTACAGCGCCGAGGAAATCAGCCGCGTCTGCGCTGCCCTGGACTTCCAATGGCAAATCGAAAATCGGCAATCGCAAATCTGCAATCTCCAATCTCCAATCTCCAATCTCCTGATCCTGCCGCATTATCAGCGCACCGACGTGACCATCGCCGCTGACCTGGTGGAGGAGGTGGCCCGGCTGGAAGGCTACGATCAGCTTCCCGCCACCCTCCTGGCCGGTCGCCCGCCGCAGCCCGATCTCCACCCGCCGCGCCGCTGGGAGGAGCTCTGCCGGGACGTGCTGGCCGCGGCCGGCTGCACCGAGATCATGAGCTATCCCCTGACCAGCCGCGAGGCTCTGGCGCGCTTGGCCGTGGAGGTAAGCGCCGATGAAGGGCCGGTCGCCGAAGTCGCCCGGCGGCTGCTGGACGTGAGCACGCCGCCGCTGGCTCTGGCCAACCCGCTCTCGCCAGATTATTCCGTGCTGCGCACCTCCACTGTGCCCGCCCTGCTGGACACCCTGGCCCGCAACCTGCGGCACCAGGATCGGGACGTGGCCCTCTTCGAGCTAGGCACGTGCTTCCTACCGCGCCAGGCCGACCTGCCGGAGGAGCGCAAGGTGCTGGCGGTAGCCTGCGGCCAGTATCGCCGCGGCCCCACCTGGGGCAGCCGCGCGGAAGTAGACTTCTTCCAGTTCAAAGGCCTCGCCGAGGAATTACTGGCGCGCCTGGGCATCGCCGGGGTCGTCTACCAGGCGGCTGCTTATCCCGTGTTCCACCCCGGTCGCTGCGCCCTGGTGGCCGTACGGGAGATGGGAAGCAAAGGCCAGCGCGCAGGCCCGGTGCTGCCGCTGGGGCTGCTGGGTGAAGTGCATCCCCTGATACGGCAACGCTTCGACCTGGCCGAGCGCGTCTGGCTGCTGGCCCTGGACGTCGAGCGACTGCTGCCCCTGGCTACTGGCGAGCGGCGACACGTGCCGCTGCCCAAGTTCCCGCCCGTGGTGCAGGACATCGCCGTCATAGTAGACGCTGCGGTGCCTGCGGCGCGGGTGGCAGAGACCGTGCGCCAGGCCGCCGGCGGCATCCTGGCCGGTCTGCAACTCTTCGACGTCTACCAGGGCGAGCCGATCCCCGCGGGCCAGAAAAGCCTGGCCTACTCCCTGACCTACCAGGCCCCGGACCGCACCCTCACCGACGAGGAGGTAGCCCGCACCCGCGAGCGCATCGTACAGCGCCTGGCTAAGGAGCTGGGTGCCACCCTGCGCGCCTAACCCCCCTCCCCTGTCGCAACGGGGGAGGGCTGGGGTGGGGGTTCCTCCCCTGTGGCAACGGGGGAGGGCCGGGGTGGGGGTTCGCTAGTTTAGGTGCGACGCACCTGCGAGGTGCGTCGCACCTATCCACTTGAGGAGACAAACATGAACCAGAAAGCGGAACTGCTCGCTCGCCTGGCCACCGAGCGGGCCTGGCTGTGGTGGGAGCTGGTCGGCCTGAGCGCGGAGACCCTGGTCGGCCAGCCGGTGCTGGGCGCTTGGACGCCCAAGGACCTGCTGGCCCACGTGGCCTTCTGGGACGACGTCAACGGCGAGCGCGTGCGCCTGGCCCTGGCCGGTCGGGCGGCCGAGATACCATATCTGGGCATGGAAACCGTCAACGACCAGGTCTACGCCGAGCGGCGAGACTGGTCGCTGGCTCAGGCCGTGGCGGAGTGCCAGCGGGCGCGGGCCGACTTCCTGGCCCTCCTCGAGCCGCTGGCCTGGGAGGCCATGACGCGGCCGTACACCCTGAGTTGGGGCGACCAGCGCTCCATCGCCGATTGGACGCAGCGCCGCGCCGGGCACGACGCTGATCACAAAAGGCAACCGCATAACTGGCGAGAGTCGGCGGGCATTAAAAACGTTCCTGGCCCGCAGTGCGTCCTCCTGGCCGCCCTGGCCGCCGGTCGCGCCGAGTTGCTGGCCTGGGCTGGTTTAATCCCCGAAAATGAACGCGCCACCCGCCAGGTCTGCGGCCAATGGACGCTGCCGGACGTGCTGGGCCACGTGGCCGATTGGGAGCTGTTTGTGCTGGAGGGTTTGCGGCAGATAGCCGCCGGGGAGGTGGCAGGCACGAGCTTCAGCGGGGACGAGGAGGCCTGGAACTGGGAGCACATCAGGGCGCGGCGCGGACAGCCCTGGGCGACGATCTGGGGCGATTTCCTCGCTGCCCGGCAGAAGCTCCTGGTCGCCCTGCAAAGCCTGGACGACGCTGCTCTGGCCCGCCCGGTGCCCAGCCGCTGGAGCGCCGAGGACAGCGCCTACATGTGGGCCCGCGTCTGCCTGGCCCACGACCGCGAGCACGCCGAGGGGCTAAGCAAAGTCCTAACGGGTTAAGTAAAAACCACAGAGGCACAGAGTTGGATACCCTTGCGAAGGTTTCGGAACCTTCGCAAGGGTTTGGTTCTTCACCTTCGCCACAACTCAGCCACGAGCATCCCGGCCAGCATGAGGGCGCAGCCTAGCAGCTCGCGCTCCCCCAGGCGCTCGCCGGCCAGCAGCACGGCGAAGAGCAGGGCGAAGACCGGCTCCATGGCGAAGATGAGCGCCGTGTGCGTGGCACTGGTGAAGCGCTGCGCCACGCTCTGCACGATCAGAGCAAAGGCCGTGCCCGCCAGGGCCAGGAAGGCCACCGCCGCCCACACCTCGCCGGGCAGGCGCAGGGTGGGCTGCTCCACGGCCAGGGCGCAGGCCGCGCTGGCCACGGCCACCGTGACCAGTTGCGCCGCCGTCAGGCTCGCCGCCGCGCTGCGCGGGGCAAATCGCCCCACAAACACGATCTGCAGGGCAAAGGCGAAGGCGCAGCCCAGGGTGAGCAAATCGCCGTAGGCTATCGTCAGGTCGCCGCGCAACGTGAGCAGGGCCAGGCCGGCGGTGGCCAGGAACACGCCGGCCATCGCCCCCCGCCCCGGCCGCTGGCGCAGCACCAGCAGAGCCGCAAAGGGCACGATAACCACCGACAGCCCGGTGATGAAACCCGACTTGGCGGCGGTAGTGTACTGCAGGCCCACGGTCTGAAAGGCGTAGCCGGCAAACAAAAAAGCGCCGGCGAGAGCGCCAGCGGCCAGCTCGCGGCGCGGCGCTGCCACCAGCTTCGCCGCAAAAATCGCCCCCACCACCAGCGTGGCCAGGCCGAAGCGCACGGCCAGGAGGGTAAACGGTGCCACCTGGGTCAGCAAATCCTTGATAATAACGAAAGTGCTGCCCCAGATGACCGTGACGGCGAGCAGGGCCAGATCGGCCTGGAGTTGGCGTCGCATCTTACCGATTTTTCGATTGCCGATTTTCGACTGGCGATTGACACTCGGCAATCGAAAATCGCCAATCGGCAATCGCCAATCCCTTACGTTTTCCGGCAGCGCACGATGAGGAAGAAGGCCACGAGGCGTGTATCCGCCACGTCTGGACAACGCTGTGCTGTCTCTTCGTCGGCGTAAGGCTCGGCCAGGCGTTCCAGCGCGAAACCGGCATCCAGCAACAGATTCAGCCAACCGCTCAGGGTGCGCGTGAAGCGCGGGACGCGGAATTTGCGGAAGCGCTGCTTCCATTCCAGCGGCGCCGCGCCAAAGATCCACTCCTCAATCTGCCCGTCCAGAGTCTGAAAATAATCGCCACAGGCCACGGCCACCCGCTGGCCGGCCTCATCGCGCAGCCAGCGCCATTGGGGCGTGAAGAAACAGGGATGGTTGATGGAGAACTGCAGGAAGCCTCCCGGTTTGAGCACGCGATACGCCTCGCTAACAACCTTCTCATGCTCAGGGATGTCCATGAAGCTCATGGTGGCCATGGCAAAGTCGAAGGAAGCGTCGGGAAAGGGCAGGTGCACGGCACTGGCGCACTGGTAGGTGATGCCCAGTGGCTCATCGTTTTCCGTGCGGCGGGCGTAGGCCAGGAAGGTCGCGGCGAGGTCAACGGCCGTCATGCGGGCGCCGCGGCGCGCCACCAGCCGGGTGTTGTGCCCCTCCCCGCAGCCGATGTCCAGGCCGCACAGTCCCGCCACGTCCGGCAGCATGGCCAGGAAGGCCGGCGTGTTGACGTAGTCGCGATACACGTCGTAGCCCAGGCGGGCCAGCGTGGTCCAGGCCTCGGCATTCTCCTCCCACAGCCGGCCGACTTCTCGATGCTCCAACAGAAAACCTCCAAAGCGTAAGGCAGGCGCGCCGCCCGCAATCCAGTTGCTCCAGGCAGCTAACCACCAAGTCCTCATGAATGGCGTTCACCGCCATGAGGGTGAAGATAGCACTTGTAGGACAGGTTGCCAACCTGTCGGCTTAAAGAACAGGTTAGCAACCTGTTCTACAAACAACTGCCTTGGTGTCCTGGTGGTTTGATTCCAGTTACCCGCCATCGGCCATCTGCTATCTGCCATTCGCCATCAGCTAAATGCCTAGATGCGCCCGCACGAAGGCCTCCTCCTCGGCGGGGGTGGTCACCTGGCCGTCCAGTTTGGCGTCCAGCAGGGCCACCAGGGCCTGGCGATACTTCGGTCCGGGAGCCACGCCCCAGCCCTTCAGCGTTTCCCCATCAATGGTCGGGCGCACTCCCCGCAACTCCCCGACGAATAGCTCAATGCGCTGCTGCACTAACCTCTCCCCCTGCCCCTCCCCTACCAGGGGAGGGGTGGTAAGAGCAACCAGCCAGCCAGTGTACAGGGCCTCCAGGGAGAACTTCTCCAGCAGGTGATAGACCTGGCTGGGTGACAGGCCCTCGGCGCTGAGGCGAGGCAGGGTGGCACGCAGGTGGGACAGCTCGCGCAGGTGCTTGGCGTAATCCTCGGTGATGACCAGGCGGCTGATGAAGCCTTCCATCTCCTCCGCCGTGCGGCGATACAGCCACAGGCAGAGGTACACCGGCAGCAGCGGATAGGGCTCGCTGACCAGCCTCCCTCGTCCGACTGCCCTGGTCCCCAGTCCCTGCTTCCGCCACTCCGGCAGGTGCTGCCGCGCGGCGCGAAAGCGCTCCGCCAGCCAGTCGTCCGCCTGCAAGGCAGGATGCAGATAGGGCAACACCCCTAGCTCGCCCAGGCGCGCCAGGATGCGTTCCGGCTCCGCCTCCTGCAGGGCCAGGTACAGCTCGTGGCGCAGGCGCTCGCCGGAGACGCGGTGGAGCATGTCCCGCCCGTCCTGCAGCAACTCCAGCGTGCGATCTTCAATCGCAAAGCCCAGGCGCTGCTCCAGGCGCACGGCGCGCAGGATGCGCGTGGCGTCCTCCACGAAGCTCAGGTTGTGCAGCACCCGCAGGCGCTGCTCCTCCAGGTCACGCTCCCCGCCGTAGAAGTCCAGCAGCTCGCCGTAACGATCCCGGTCCAGGCAGATGGCCATGGTGTTGATGGTAAAATCCCGGCGATAGAGGTCCTGGCGCAAAGAGCCGGCCTCGACCTGGGGCAGGGCCGCCGGTTGCTCGTAGAACTCGGTGCGAGCGGTGACGAAGTCCAGGGCCAGAGGCGAGCCGCTGGCCGCCAGGCGTCGGGCGGTGACGTCGCCCAGACTCTCGCGACGGCGCTGGACGGGCGCTGGGCCCTCCAGCCGGGGTAGCAGACCCTCCGGGACGAGCCACTTGGCCGTGCCGAAGCGGGCATGGCTCTTGGCCTGACCACCACGCTCGCTGGCCAATCGCCTGGCCAGGGCGATAGCGTCGCCTTCCACCACCAGATCGAGGTCCAAATTCGGCGTGCCCAGGAGCAGGTCGCGCACGAACCCGCCGACGATGTACAGAGAAAAGCCCATATCGGCGGCGACCTCGCTGGCGTCTCGCAAGAGCCGGACGATCTCGGGCGGCAGAGCCTGCTCCAGTTGCCCGGCCAGGCTCGCTCGCTGGGCGTGTTGCTGGCCCAACTCGGCCTGGAGTACGTCGGTGCGGGTGACGATGCCCACCAGGTGGCCGTTCTCCACTACGGGAAGCTGCCCCACGTTGTGCTCGCGCATGACCTGCTGGATGTGCGCCAGGGGGGCGCCGGGCACCACGGTGGGGCTGCCCCGCCTCATGTAGGCGCGCACCGGCGACTCGCCCAGGCCCAGGCGCAGGGCCCGGTCCAGGTCACGGCGGGTGACCACGCCCAGGAGCTGCCGCTCGCCGTTGACCACGGGGAGACCCTCGTGCCCCCAGCGGCGCAGCATTTCCGCCGCCTCGGCGATGGTGCTGTCCGGGGCGATGGTGTGCGCCTGGCGCGTCATCAGGGTGGCCGCGGTCACGGCCGGCTCGACCAGGGCGTGCAGGGCCTCCCGCAGATCGGCGATGAACAGCGTCAGGTCGCGATCCTTGAGCAGGGCGGCGGCGGCCTGGGAGTGGCCGCCCCCGCCGAAAGAGCGCAAGAGTCGGCCTACGTCAATGGCCGCCACGCGACTGCGGGCGATGGCCTGCAAGTTACGATCAAATTGCACCAGAATGAACGCGGCGTCCACATCGTACAGGTCATTGAGCTTGTGGGCCAGGGTGGACATCTCTTCCACGTACTCGCCGGCGCGGGCCTGGGCCAGGAGCACGCTGTAGCCCGCCAGGGTCTCCACCTGTGTCCCGGCGATGAGCTGGGCGTACAGCTCCTGTTGCTTGGGGGTCAGGGGGCGGTTGATGAACTCGTCGGCGACGGCCAGGCTGGCGCCCTGGCTGAGCAGCCAGGCGGCAGCCTCCAGGTCGCGCGGGTCGGTGTTGACGTAGGTGAGCATCCCCGTGTCCTCGTAGATGCCCAGGAGCAGCAGGGTGGCCTCCAACGGGGTGATGGCTACCTGCCGGGCGCGCAGGCGCTCCACCAGGAGCGTAGTGGTGGCGCCTAGCGGCTCGCCCGCGTAGGTGGTGCCCGGCGGCAGCTCGCCCTCCAGCGGGTGGTGGTCAATGATCGTCACGGGCAGGCCGCGGCGAATCAGACGCGGCAGCTTGCCCTCCAGCGGGGGCATCTGCTGCGTGTCCACCAGGATCACGCCGTCAATGTGGCGCAGGGTCAAATCGCTGGCCCGCACGAAGGGCAGCTCGTCTTTGTGCCGGGCCAGGAAGTCCCGTAGATTGCGATTCTGCGTGCCCACCAGCACCGGCACGGCGCCCGGGTAGAGCCTGGCCGCCGCCAGCAGCGAGGCCAGGGCATCAAAGTCGGTGTTGGTGTGAGTGAGGATAATCTGCATGTCATCGCCTGTAGATTAAATGCGTGCAACGCGCCTTTGGGCTTCCCTGATGACGAAAACGGTAGAGAGATGGTACAAATGTGGCACAAAAGTGGTTGACAAATGGTACAAATGTGGTATAATAGATGGCGATAGGTGATGGAGTAAGTCCACGGTGTATCCGGTCGCCCTTTGAGGCGTCCACCTGGCTCACCCCGCCCTGGCGGGGGAATTGGCGCCTAAAGTTGTTTCCCGTGGGGTCCATCATCTATTATTTTGCCCGCAGAGACCGGTAGTATCGCCCCTTCAGTTTTTCCCAGCTCACCGCCTCATTCTCCAACACAAGTCCTCTGAGTGCCTCTCTGCCCTCTCTTATAGGTTCATAGCCTGGGGCAGTGTCATCTACTTGTGCCAGAAAACGCCAAGCCCCGGCCACGAAATCCACCAATCCTAACCCTGGGTAGTCTGGGTTTTGGCTATCCTCGTGCAGTACATCCAGCGGCTCACCCAGGATTTGCGCCAGGGTGTGATTGACGCGCTGCATCTTGTCGAATTGACTGACGATGTAGTGGCGGTCGAAGATGTATTGGGCTTTCGGGTAGTGTTGCTGACAAAGGCGAACGGTTTCAGCGAGAAGAACCGCATAGTTCAGTGGGCTATCTTTAATGACCTTTCGCCCCTTCTGGATGCTGACCACGACGAGATGACAGGGCAGCTTGCTGATCGCCAGCAACACTTCTTTGATCGCCGCGAATTCCTGCCGGCCATGCAGCACCTCAAACTTAAACTCCCCGCTGATCTTCTTATCCCGTTTACGTTGCTGGTTCAGTTTCCTGCGCAGGCGCGGGAGTATGGGGCGGAGCGAAGGTATATCCTGTTCCCTGACCACGAGGGCTGCTACCACGACGATGTCTTGCCTGGCTTCGACCAGAGAGCCGCTCTCGTCCAGATAGGCCAGGAATGGACCTTCGTCTGACTCCGTATCTTGTGCGCTCACACCTCCTCCTGGCGCTCCGTCCGCGCCGGCCGCTCGGCTTTGGCTTTGGCGGCCATGTCCTCCACTTTGACCTCCTGGCGCGCCCGCTCCAGGGCAGCCACCACGTCCACGTCGCTGCCGCCCTCCTGGCTCAGCCGCTTGCCCACCCGCACCATCACCGGCACGCGCACCAGCGGCCCCAGCACCACCGCCTCGCCCACGTTCAGCCCCGGCAAGTCGGCCAGGAGTCCCTCGGAGATGCTTTCCGAGGCGGCACGCACGGCCCGCTGATCCTCGGGGTTGGTCAGGCGCATGATGATCTGGCTGTTGCACTGCGAGAGGGTGTCCTGGTGGATGCGATAGGGCCGCTGCGTAATCAGCACAAGGAAAATGCCGAACTTGCGCCCCTCGCTGCTAATACGCTTGATGATGTAAGCGCAGTGGCTACTCACCTCCCGCCCGCCTGGCACGAAGTTGTGCGCCTCCTCCAGGACGACGAAGACGGGCCGCGCCAGCCCTTGCGTGCTAGCCTGCGACCAGGCCTCACGCAGAATCTTGTCCACCACGAACTCGCTGATGCGCTGGTCTACGCCCGCCAGGTCAATCACGGAGAGGGTCATGGGGCGCAGCAGGTCGTCCATGGGCACGTCCTCAAAGCCCCAGATGTCCATGCGCTCCAGCGCCTCCACGTACTTGAGGGCCTTCTGGGCGCCGGAGATGACGTCCAAAGTCACAGCCTGCTTGCCGCGCGCCACGCCTTCGGGCTGGGGTGTAGGTGCTGTCTCTACCTCCGCCTCTTCCGGGGCGAAGTATTTGTCTGGGTCGATCTCGTCGCTGTCTTCAGTGGGGCGCTGTCGCCCCAGCACGTCCACGCCGGACTTGCGGGCGATCTGGGTGCGGGCGAAGGCGCTGAAGCGCTGCTCATCGCCGATAGCCGGGCTGAGAGCACGACCAGCGCCCGCCGTCGGCCCGGCGGCCTCGCCGCCCTCGGCCAGACGTTCCAGTTCCAGACGCAGCAGCTTGGGGGCGTAGTCGGTGCCGGTCAGGTTCTCGCAGGCGCGACGGATGGCCGTGCGGATGCTCGTCCAGCCCTCACCGATGCCCGCCAGGTCGCACAGCTCGTCAGGATCGAGCCGGGAGAACATGGCGCTGAATTTGCGCGTGGGGCCGATGTCGGCGTCGGGGATGCGGCTGCGTTGCTCGCTGGGCAGGCGATAGACCTCGACCCGCCCGGCGAAGGGCGTACTGCGCCGCTGCCCGTCCCGGCGCATGAGGACGTAATCGCTGTTCGGATCAAAGACGATGACCGTGGCCCCCAGTTGCAGCAGCTTCTCCAGGATGACGCCCACGGTGTAGCTCTTGCCGGCGCCG
>Ga0194119_10010077_pt1 | contig 12528 bp, 12 predicted proteins | sample TA2MahC100mmetaG_FD_148620 | JGI IMG/M metagenome (GOLD analysis project Ga0194119, IMG submission 148620) | Freshwater microbial communities from Lake Tanganyika, Tanzania - TA2015018 Mahale Deep Cast 100m | ecosystem: Environmental > Aquatic > Freshwater > Lake | place: Tanzania: Lake... | reverse complement strand
GAAGACATGAGCGCCGGTGATGGACAAGCTAGACATCTGAGCGTACTTCCGAAATGTGCGACACCCGAACCCAGCCAGACCCAGCCGCGCGAAACAGCAGAGAGCCAGGCACGGCGCGCGCGCAAACAAATGCAGATTCGGGGCGCATGAAGTACCGCCGCGAAATTGCCCAAGCTGTTGCGCCTGCGCCCCCTCGTGTTTCGACCATGAACCGGCGCTTAGCCGAAGGACCGTAGAGGTTGTCGGTTGCTGTTGTCATGATGAGCCTCCGCTTGTTGGCCGGCGGCGTAGCCGCCGGCCAGGCAGGCCTGGAACGCTGGATACAGCGGGGCCAGGCGCTGACGCGCGGCAGCGGCGCGCATGCCAGCGGGGAGGCGGACCTTGACCGCGAACGGGGGGACCACCAGGCCGCAGGCCTGCCAGACCCGGGAACCGGCCGACCCGCGGCGAACCACCGTGGACCAGCCCAGATCGCGCGCGATGCGTTGCGCGAACAGGCAGGCCAGGCGGCCATCCGGCGCGGGGAAGAACAAACAGCTAGGCGCGGGGTGCCAGCCCGGACCAGAGGGCAGGGCGCGATGCGCCCAGATGACGCCGCCCGAAGCGCGAGCCACGATGCCAGCGCCACGATAGCCGACGACAGACACAAACCCGCGAGGCAGCGGGGCCGAAGGGGTAGCAAGTGATGTGGACATGGGAAACCTCCGAAACATGGGAAAGCGCCTGGGGGGAGCCCCTGCACAGCCCCCCCGCCCGCCATGACGGCGCACTTTTGCATGTGGAGCGGCATTGCAAGGGGTGAGGGCGTAAATGGGGGGGGGCCCATGGCCCACAAGTTGGCAGGGACCAGACATCGTGATGGCGTTGTGAGTGACGCGGGGCGCTGATGCCGGCAAGCCATGGGGGGGAAACCGTTTAAGAGCCCGAATCCCCTTGCAAAGCACGGCGAATCTGGTGAATGCCTACCTATGCGCGCAGTCCCTAAGCGGCGGTAACGTGGCCGTGCGGTGCCGGGCCACATGCAAAACATTGCTTGTGGTGGGCGGGGGGGAACTACGCGACACGCCATCGAATAAAGGGATTTGGCGTAGCCCACAAGGCCAAGGCGGGCGCGAGCACGGCGACCCGGAGCCGCGCGGAGGGGCCGCGCGCAGTGACCGACTTGCCCCGCCGTCTGGCGGTGCGATAGCACGGCCACAAATGGCTGTTGCCGGGCGGAGCCGGGCAACCACCACACCTGAAGCGCCGATGTCGGATCTCCCGTCTGAGCGAGGCATGGCCCACGCTGAAGCCGGGCAGGAAGCCGGGCGTTCCTGGCCATGGACGGCCGTTGCGGGCTGGCTGGCGAGCGCCCGGCGGGGCAGTGTTGTGCAGGATTGATACCGCCCCGCCGGGCGAACGAGCCTGCCGGCCCGCCCCCCTGCCGGCCATGGATGGCGGGCAGGTCTTCCCAAGGATGGGCTTCCGGTGGGCGGGGCGGCGGGAGTGTGCCAGCCCGTGATGGACTAGGGCTGGCGCCGACCAGAGCCGCGGCCACCGGTCTACTTCAACGCTGGGCCGCCCCAAGCGGGCCAGCCACAAGGCCAGCAGCCTTTAACGCAAGACCACGTTTGACGGCGAGCGGCGCACGGAAGCCCGGAGTCTTGCCGCCGCGTAGCGGAATGCAGGTGGCGTGGCGCGTAGGCTGAAGCCAGCGTAGGCGCGGGGCCGCGGGCGTAGGCGAAGCGGGGATGAGCGCCACAAGACCGGCGCGCCGCGCGTGCCTGCCACAACAAAAAGCCGCGCTGATCCCCGCGTAGCCGAAGCCCGCAGCTCCCGCGCCGTAGCGCCGCGAAAGCCGAAGCACCACGCCGCCGGAATGCAGCGAAGGGCGGCAAGGCGGAGGGCTGGAGTGGGCCGCGAGCCGCCATTCACCTCCGCGCGATTCGCTAAAACTCGCGGCGGTGCGTAGCGCAGCGGAGCACGGCCGCGCACCAGGCCCATGACCACAACAACCCACCAAGGCGCAAACGCGAGCGGCCGACCAGGGGCACGGCCGGCAGGGACGCCGGGCGTTGCCCTGGGCGGCCGTAAGCGGGTATCGACGCAGGCATCGAGAGCCACTGGTTGGCCATGGATGGCGAACCGCTTTCGCCATGGACGGCTTCCCCGTTGGCGGGCGCGGAGGGGAATCGCGGAACGACCGGATGAGGGCCGCGATTCCCTGGAGCGCGCGACAACGGGACCTATTCAACGTCTGGCGCGCGTTAGCGGGCCAGCCACAAGACCCAAGCCTGCCTGCCGGTAACGCGCTGATGGGCGCGCAGGCGGGCCAGGGAGCTTGCGGCGGGATACCGCAAGGTTCCCGGCCCGTCTGCGCGCCTGGCACACCGTTGGAGTTCGGTACTCCTCAGCCGGGCAGGGATGCCGGGCGGTTCTTCCAGGGACGGTCTTCCCGGTTGGCGGGCATGCAGGGAGAGTGCGGCCCGTGATGGATTAGGGCCGCGCCGACCGGAATGCGCGACAACCGGGTCTACATCACTGCTGGCTCGCGCCAGCGTGCCAGCCACAAGGCCGGTGAGATCGTAGTGCCCACGGTCCAGAAGGGCATAGGCGCGCGAAGCTCCGCAGCGGGGCCGTCTGGAGCGACACGGCGGGGCTGCGGCGCGTAGCAGTGCGGGGCAGGCATGCGCGTCAAAGGAAAAACCTGGCAGCACAGGGACGTTGTGCCAGACAAAGCCTGCGGATGCCTGCCCCGTGCTGCGTAGCCTCGCAGACCCAGAGTGGCGCGTAAGGCGGCGTCGCGGAGGGGCGTAGCGGGCCGTATGCCCTGGTCACCTGGAACGTATCGGGCTAAAGCTGCTGGCGCGCGGCCTTTTTCTTCGCGCGGGCCAGCCACAAGACCGGTGAGGTCGTAATGCCCACGGTCCAGAAGGGCCAAGCCTTGCGACGTCCCGCGCGGCGTAGTGCCTGACGTGCCATGTAGGGACGGCGGCGCGAAGGTGGACGCAACGGGCCGGCGCACCCAAGCGAAAGCCGGGCGGTGCATGGACGCCGCGCCCACAAGGCCCCGCGCTGGCCCGTTGCGGCCGCCGTAGCCTCGCCGGCCCGGAGTGGCGCGGCAGGCCGAAGCCGCACGGGGTGGAGCATGGCGCCGGCCCGCTCAGCCGGGAACGCGATCTACTCAAACTCGCGCCGGTGTGAGCCTCAAGCGAACACGGGCGCGCACCACGCCGGGCCTGGAACAGTCCAGCGGTCCGCGATGAGCGGCCCGGTTGGCGGGCGCCTTGCGGCGGGATGAAGCCAGGCGGCCGGAAACGGGGCCGCGAAAGAACAGCCTGGAACAGTCCGGCTCTTCAGCCGGCCAGGGATGGCGGGCGGTTTTCCCATGGATGGGGCAGCCTGCGCACTCGGGAGGGCCTTGACGCGCGCCCGGTGGAGCCCGACGTGTGGCCCCGTGAGGGATGAGGGGCCACGCGAGGGCGGAATGGGGCGCGCTCGGTACGGCGTGGTGACGGCAGGGGCTTTCCGCAAGCAGAGGGCAGGGATGCCGTGCCCGATAGTCGGGGACAGGGAGGGCCTCCCGGCGGGTGGGCCTGGAGCGCGTAGCCCGCGGGCGGCACGGCGGGATGCGGGTTACGCGACTTCGATCATCCCGGATTACGCTGTGCTCCATCCGGGCCTCGCTACCTCGCTATTTAGGCACCGCCAGACGAAAGTGGCGGAAACAGATAAGCCGGGACTAAAGTGATGGCGACCTGCTCTCTACTCTACCCTTTTTACGCCGAGCTTTGCCATTGCGCCTTACCGCGTTTTCTACCTGCACCACGTCGGCGCGACAGGCTCATCAAAATTGACCATAAGTTTGTACGCGGTAGAGTTTCCAGTCTCAACGACAAATAGACCATTGCTTTTGTCCAGTGACTCTCTCCGACTGAATAATATCCACTTTTCATCTGGCGACCAATTCGGCTGGGAGTCAATTGCACCAGAAGTAAGAGTGCGAGTCTTAAGGGTACTGACTTCTGTTGTGCGGATCTGCCAAAGTGTTCTGCCGCTTTGAAGCTTGTCCTGCCGTCCCGCCCAGAAGTAGGCGATTAATTTACCAGTGGGTGACCAGCGTGGGTCGCCGCCAACGTCTGGTATAGAGTCTCGGCGCTTGGCACCCGTCTGAGCATTCACGAACGAGCCCTTCCCAGGGTCAGGAAAAGAAGTGCTGAACGAGAATATCCATTTGCCATCGGGACTCCACGTAGGATCATATCCCGCGATTTCTTTGCCCTCGCCGTCCACAAATGGTGTTACTTGAAGAGTCTTGGTGTCAACTAGGTACCAATACGGGGGGCCAAAGGAGGTCGGCGGCCAGCGGTGACTGCTAGTCGCAAGCAGTTGCGAACCGTCGGGCGACCACGTTGGCGCGCCAAGGTCTAGCATGTTAGGGTCGGAGACTTCTCTTTCTGTACGACTCTCCAAGTCGAGAATAATCAACCGAGATTTGCCGAATTGTCCACCTAAATGGGGTATGCCACCGCTGTCCGTCTGTTGCATGGCGATTTTCTTACCATCCGGACTGCATACCATCTGATCTACGCTTGTAGCGAAGTTGCTGTCGTGTGCTCGAGGCTGATAAACCATCTGCGGGTCTGTGCCGGAAGTTATCCGGTAGAGGGCCTCAACTCCAGTCCGTGTTTCTCTTGCAACAAAGTATATTGACCCAGGCCAAGTGCTCTTGAACGGTTTAGGGGTTGTAGTGGTGACACAAGCGACTAAAAGTCCGAGAGTCAAGCAAAGTCCAATACAACTAGATAAGGCGAAGGTTCGCATAGCTATCTCCAATAAGCCTACGTAGAGCGGACAGGGCTAGTCGATTTGATTCATGCATGAGAGGTGTTAGAAACTATGGCGAAGCAATGGCCCATGACTATCGTGGGTTAGCCTTATCCCCCTATAGAACTGGCCCGATATTCGACGGTAGGTCTCCTACCCGAGCATAACTTGGTGCCTAACGTGAGGGTAACCAGCAGCGGCCACTGAACCTGGATTTTTAAAAGAGGCAGCCCCCCGCCGTCTGGTTGACCCGTTGGTTAGGCGTACTTTGCCACTCATTTCCAGAACTGCCACCACTTTTTCGCACTGCGAACGTCTGCCGACACTTGTTGACCCTTCAAATACCTATTGAGAGTCTTCATACAGTTATCGCAGACATTCCAGTCTGAGACAGATAGATTGCCACTGATTACATTATGTCGCCATCCGTCATATAGGCTACCAATTCCCATGGTCTTCATAACGTCAACAACCAATCCCTCCTTGAATGGATTGAAGCCGATTTTTACTGCATTGCTCATATCTTTGGCTTTGACAATTGTGCCCTTGCCAAGGGCATTGCAGATATCACATACTGCCATAATGTTGTCTCCTTTCTTCTCGCCTAACAAATAGCGTTTATCTGCCGCGCCGTGCGTAAGAGTCGAAGAGCCGGCGTCGAACGCGGCGGATAAACCTCGTTGGACTGAACCGCTGGCACAGCAGTTGGTTTTGGGCTTATACGCCGGCTTAGTGAGCCGTGTCAAGCAAGTAGCTCGTATGTAGCGTAGCTAAATATGGGGATTCTGTGGCTCCAATCATCCCGGATTCCGTGATGCTCCATCCGGGCTACTCCGCTGTTCGCATGCTTTTTCGCAATTAGCGCGTGACTTCAATCCAGTCTGTAGCGATGGGTATCAGGCTGCTCTGCGTCGTTGACCCGCTAATTGGATACCCGATGGGCACCAAGAAGGCTCTGATGGTCGTCGCTAGCTCATCAATCCCGCCGGTAGTGATATCGGTGATGAACGTGCCGTCGCTGGGGTGGGGGTAAAAAGACTTAGTTGGATTGATGGCTGTGGAGGGGGAATCCCAGTATGGCTTGATCCACCAAACGCCATAGACCTCGATGAAGACAACCACCTTGAACTCCGAAGGCCGAGCATTGCTGACCTTGCCCCGGAGGTCCTCATAGCTGCCATAAGGAGGAACATAGGTGAAATTTATGGTAGGCGCAATGCTTGTCATAGCAATAGCATTAACTAAAATAGACTCTGGCAAAGTAGGATCGCCTGCAACTAATGGAATACTGAATCCACGCGGAACAACATACGCCTGAATTTTAGTTGCCAAGCGATCGTAACCACCTGTTACTAATCGTGTTTTAAAATTATTTCTAAAGGTTATCTGTGTAGCTGGTTTTTTGAATGTAGGTTTTACCCACCAACCACCGTCAACGTAGATATAGACAGCCACGACATAGTTTTTACGAGAAACATTAAAGACCTTACCCTTAACAAAGCGATTGCGGACACGAGTGAATACGATCGCGGGTGATTGTGCTTGACTCAACTCGGCAAAGATTTCCGATTGTGTGTTGTTCTCGACAGCCGCCGAAGCATTTCGAGGTATTGTGACAAGAATACCCAACATGACGACAAAGGCTAATAGTGTCGTTAGATATTTCATGGTGTCCCTCGCTTGAATATTAGTAAGCACTAACGAACGAAGCTAGGCTTGAACAGTACATTTAGCGGGTGGTCATGTCGCAATGCCGCTAAGACGCGGTGCAGCCAACGTGAATGCCCACTCTCACACCCCTCCGCACTACTCAGTCAACACCCTATTACACCTTCCAGTTAAAACTTTCAACCAAGTATTTCTGTCAACAATTATCCACTCCCCAATACCCACGCTTCACCCTGACCCGCTCCGCCTCCGCATGCCGCCCATACCCGGGTCAGCACCCCATCGCCGAACAGGTCCTGCCGCGGGTGCGGTTCGTAGTAGCGGGTATCCCGCTCCCAGCGGGAGGCGAGGGGGGGAGATATCAGGCCAGGCGATGGTGCGGCCAGGCCTGGAAGGGGAGGATTCACGGCGAGTGGAATTACTTCCGTCTCTGCGAAATCCGCCGGATGCGGAAGACCGCATGTCCGGTGGTGTGGGAGGGGTAACGGGCGCAATCCCGTTACCTCGACCCGATCCGGGCTCGGTCAGACATGTGCGGAAAAGCCCAACGCCAAGCCTCAACGGACCCGCGCGCCTGTGGCGCGGGGTCCGCTGGGGTACGTTAGGCTGAATTAGTTCGCAAGTCTTTTCGCAATCAGCGCGTGACTTCAATCCAGTCTGTAGCGATGGGTATCAGGCTGCTCTGCGTCGTTGACCCGCTAATTGGATACCCGATGGGTACCAAGAAGGCTCTGATGGTCTTCGCTAGCTCATCAGACCCGCCGGTAGTGATATCGGTGGTGAACGTCCCGTCGCTATTGATGGCTGTGGAGGGGGAATCCCAGTATGGCTTGATCCACCAAACGCCATAGACCTCGATGAAGACAACCACCTTGAACTCCGAAGGCCGAGCATTGCTGACCTTGCCCCGGAGGTTATCATAGCTGCCATAAGGTGGAACATAGGTGAATTTCATGGTAGGGACATACGGTGGGTTATAGACCTTTTCAGGAACTACCATCCCGGGCTTTAATGTGTATTGTGCGTTGAATAATCCCCAACAGCCGCCCAAGCCACCACTGCCTTCCTTTTTCCACGCTTCGTCAAAGGCTTCAAAGGTTAGGTTTGGAATGTTGCTAGTGCGAGTCCAGTTTTGGACTCTACTGAAATACAGGGCAGCATTTGCTGGCGTGGGCACGGCCGCGCCGACTGCCCCTCCACACGTTGGCCAGCCGGTTTCGCCAATCCAGACCGCCGAGCTGGGCTTACCCTTGGCCATAGCCAAGTTGCGTACATCGGTGTAACGGGTCTTCAAGACGCCCAAGGCGCGATTGATACCAATACCCTCCCAAAACGGGTAGATGTTGACGAGGATTATATCCACTTCATTAATTATTTGAGGATATTGTCTGTATATCTGGGCGGTTTCGGCATACGCAACCTTGACGGTTTTTGGAACGCTGGTCTTGACTCTTCGTATATAGGTAATCAATTGGCTGACATTGAGATCTCCTCGGGAGAGCACCTCGCTTCCAACCACAGCCACGTCAACCTTCCCACTCTTGGCTAGGGTAATAAGGCTGTTCAGTTCAACATCGTTCGCGACTGGATCTGTGTTTAACCACGCGCCCTGGGCTACTTTCAGCCCCTTTTCATGTGCGATGGCTGGCGCATTTTCAAGGCCCAGTGTGCTGCCGTAGCTTCGTATCCACCAAGTCTTGGGCGCGAGAATACTCAGTTGTTTGTCAATCGTCTCACTCGTTACAACGTCGCCGTTTTCGGGGTTTCCAGTGACGTATGGGCCGTAGGACAGCCCGAAAATCTTCGTGGTCTTGGCATCGGCATTGGCGGGTGGCATGGTGCATAAGCACAGGAAGGTAATAATCAGCAGGTTCCAAACTACGCCCCATGGGCTATCGGATGAGCGTTTCATAACATAACCTCCTAACGTTGTTGATATACTGGCTACTATGGTTTAGCACGGTCCCCCGGATTCCGCGATGCTCCATCCGGGCTACCCCGCTAACGCGATATGTTTGTCATGGCAATAGCATTAACCGACAGAGACTTTGGCAAAGTAGAATTGCCGGCCACTAATGGAATATTGAAATCACGTGGTACAACGAATGCCTGAATTTTAGTTGCCAAGTGATCGTGTCCACCCGTGACAAGATGCGTTTCAAACTTATTACCGGCTTTGATAAGTGTGGCTGGATTTGAGAATGTCGGCTTGATCCACCAACCACCTTCAACATAGATATAGACAGCCACGACATAGCGTTTACGGTCAACATTAAAAACCTTTCCCATAAGAGAGCCTTGGCGGATGCGAGTGAATACTATCGCGGGTGGTTTTGCTTGACTCAACTCGGCAAAGCTTTCCGATTGTGAGTTATTATCGACAGCCGCCGAAGCATTTCGAGGTATTGTGACAAGCATACCCAACATGACGACAAAGGCTAATAGTGTCGTTAGATATTTCATGGTGTCCCTCGCTTGCATAGTAGTAAGCACTCACGAACGAAGTCAGGCTTGAACAGTACATTCAGCGGGTGGTCATGTCGCAATGCCGCTAAGACGCGGTGCAGCCAACGTGAATGCCCACTCTCACACCCCTCCGCACTACTCAGTCAAAACCCTATTACACCTTCCAGTTAAAACTTTCAACCCAGTATTTCTGTCAAGAATTACCCTTTGCTCGATACCCCCGCTTCACCCTGACCCGCTCCGCCTCCGCATGCCGGGCCACGCCCGCCGCGTAGCTTTCGCACAACTCATGCCGAATCTGTCCCAGCGCCGTGCCTTTGCCGCCCCATACCCTGGTTAGCACCCAGTCGCCAAACAGGTCCTGCCGCAGATGCAGTTCATAGTAACGGGTGTCGCGCTCCCAGCGCGAGGCGAGCCAGGGGGCCATCAATCCTCGGCGGCGGGCTCGGCCGGGACGGGCCGGTCGCGCAGCGCCCGGGCCTCGATCTCGGGCAGCAGCAGGCGGCGTAGCAGCCGGTTCTGGGTGGTGTCGCCCTGCTCGGCCAGGTGGCGGATCATGGCCAGGTGGTAGTCGTTGACGCGGATGGAGAGGGTGATTTTGGCCGGGGCGTGGCGGTCGTAGCCCGCCCATGGCGGGGTATCGGGATCGGCGAGGGGTTCCAGACTGGCGCGGGCGCCGGCGGCGAAGGCCTCCAGGGCGGCGAGGTCCACCTCGGGGGGCGTGCCGCCGGGGCGGTTCCCGGCGCCGGATTCGCGTTTGCTGAACAGACTGAACTTGGCCATGGCGACTCCTAGCGGTAAAGCTCCTGGCCCAGGGCGTCGATTTCGGCCTGGGCCTTCTCGTTGAGCAGTTCCGCGACGCCATGTCCGGTGGCCATGGCATCGCGGTATATCTTGCGGTCGTGGATGACGATCCCGGACAGGGGGATGCCGGGCAGTTCGCGTAACACCTCCCGGGCCTCGGCGGTGTCGGTGGTATGGCCCGCCGGGGCCATGGTGAGCAACCAGCGGGCGGTGAGGCTGGGATTGAGACTGCGGGCCAGGGTGACCAGCTCGTGCATGTGCAGGGAGGTTTCGAGGTCGGGCTGACTGGCGCGGAGGGGCAGGTAGACGATCTGGGCCGCGACCAGGGCAGTGCGGAGTTCTTCCGAGTCTCGGCCGCCGGCATCGACGATGACTTCGTCGTAGCGCGCGGCCCAATCGCGGAGGGCATGGTAGACGTTGCCGTGTTTCTCGGCCCCGCGCACCATAGGCACGTCCTCGGCGAGGGCATGACGGCGGTCGATCCAGCGGCTAGAGGTCAGTTGCCGGTCGGTATCGACCAGCAAAACATCCTTGCCCTGATGGGCCAGCCAGACCGCAAGGTTGGTGGCCAGGGTACTCTTGCCGGTCCCGCCTTTCTCGCCGCCACATAATACAATCAATGGCTTACCTCCATGATCGGAGTGCTTCAAACTGCTTCAATGCGAATCAAATCATTTTGAAGCACGATTTCAGGCGTCAGTGTAGCCGTAAATGCCGGCCAGCGGGGGAACCACCGCCCTGGTCACGCGCGGGCCGCCCGGCATCGGGCAGTGGATCACGCTCTCGCTCCCGGTTTATGGCCACGCATCAATGCGGCCCACCCAACCCCCCAAAGCTGGCCAGAAATTGGCCATGGCCCCCACTTCCCATGTTCTGGGGCGTTACACCCGCCTCCCACACAGTTATCCACAGTTTCTGTGGACAACGGCTGGTTGTTGCAGGCAAGGGGTGTTGAGGTGCATTGTATGCCTAAAATAAAAACTTTAGGAAGTTTAGTACCGTCCGAGCTAGACTGTGTGTGTTTGGATGGTTTGTTATAGCGCGATTTTCGCCAAAAATGCCGTTATTTCCCTTTCAGCATTCCCGGTCAGCCTTGCTAAAATAGTAATTTTAGGAAACTAGGTAGCCCCGGAAACTCGCCCCGAAATGTCAGCCGGATTCCGGAAGCGGGGTGGTAGTCACCGCAACCGGGTCCTTCGGGAACCGCCCGCCGCCGCACCCGTGGGGCGGCGGTAGCGGTCTGGAATCATCGGCGGCGAGCCGCCGGTAACCGTATGGAGCACCCCATGAGCGACACACCCCCAGCGGCCACCGAGGCCGACAGCCTGTTCAGCGCGGAGACCACCTGGTTCCACGTCTTCAAATCCATGATCGAGAGCGGCGACGCCGCCCGCCTGGGCGGGACGGTGTTTCTCGTCTATTGCGTCATCAAGGCGCATACGAACTTTAAGAACGGCGCCGCCTTTCCCGCGATCGAAACCATTCGTGGAAAGGCCGGTTTGAGCAAAAGCCAGGTGCTCAGAGCCTTGCAAACGCTGGAAGATAACGGTTACCTGACGCGGGAGAAGCACGGGCGCCAAAACGTCTACACGCTGCGCGAGAAGGTCACCATGACCGACCCGCAGGGCCGGCCGGCGGCGGTGGCGACCTGGGATTATTTGCCCGCCACGGTCGAAGCGGCGCGGGCCGAATTGCGGCACTTCCTGCTGACCGGGGATGACCAAGCCCCGCAGATCATCCACATCGACCGGCTGGTCATCGAAAACCTCAATGTCCAGGCCGGCAACCACAACCAGCAGATCAACATCAGTGATATCGCCGACCCGGAACTGCGGGAGAAGGTGCGGCAGATGATGGCGTCCAGGGACCGCGCCCAACAGACCGATGAAAACTGTGGATAAGTCGGAAATAGGTGTCATACATGACACCTATACTCCTGCGATAGGTGTCACCCATGTCACCTATTCGCCCGAATAGGTGACACCCATGTCACCCTAACGAGATATTTAAGATTTAAAACAATAACGAGAGCGGAACGGCCCTGTGGACAACACAGCCGCACCGGCACGCCAACGCCGCCTGACGACCCAACCCGACACTGGTAACCGCCATGACCACCACCGAACTCAGCCAGTTCTCCCAGGCCCGCAAGGAGTTCCTGGCCTACCTGAAATACACCAAGGGCCACCGCGACACCACCTGCTACAACTACGGTTCCGATCTGAACATCTGGGAACGCTGGCTAAAAGAGGCCGAACTCGATTGGCGCGAAGTCTCGCCGGTGGACCTGGAGCGCTATGTCGCCACCCTGAGCCGCAACGGGACCGGCCCTCACGCCGTGGCGCGCAAAGTCTCCAGTCTCGCCACCTTCTACAAGTGGGCCAAGCGCCAGGGGCTGGTCGAGGACGATCCGGTCTACCTGATCGAGAAGCCCAAACGGCCGCGACGCATCCCGGTCTGGATGGAGAAGGAGGAACAGGCCGCGCTCTACAAGGCCATGCGCAACCATGACGACATCCCGGACACGATCTTTGGCCGCCCCCGCGCGGCCCTGCTCGCGATCCGACAACGCTACGAGCTGCTGTTCGAGCTGATCCAGAAGACCGGACTCCGCATCAGCGAGGCGCTGGGGCTCAAGGTGCAAGACGTCCGCATCGTCGATGGCGTGGCCCGCTCGATCCGGGTCATCGGCAAGGGCAACAAGGAGCGCCTGGTACCGGTACCCGATAGTTTCGGGCGGGTCTTCGCCCTGAGCCTGGCCGGCAAACCGGCCACTGAGTATGT
>Ga0194119_10010075_pt1 | contig 12531 bp, 9 predicted proteins | sample TA2MahC100mmetaG_FD_148620 | JGI IMG/M metagenome (GOLD analysis project Ga0194119, IMG submission 148620) | Freshwater microbial communities from Lake Tanganyika, Tanzania - TA2015018 Mahale Deep Cast 100m | ecosystem: Environmental > Aquatic > Freshwater > Lake | place: Tanzania: Lake... | reverse complement strand
CATGCCGTAGATGCCGGTGCCGTCGCGCACTTCCACCCGCCAGGAGGGGAACTCGCCCCAATGATCGGACCGAGTGCCCTTCAGACGTAACCGCACGAGATGCGTGCGTCCGTCAAAGCTCATCTGGGCCTCGACCCACTGGTCGGCTTGAAGGGTGCCTGCCGCCAGCGACTTCGAGCGTTGATCTTCGAGGCGGAGCACGCCTTCGTCGGGAATGGTCAGCACCACTCTCGCACCGTCGACATTCAGCGGCGCCGGAACGACGGCATCGTTGGTCCGCCGCGACCACCAGGCGCTCGCGTCGCGACGCGCTCCCCGGTACTCGGCCGCCAGTCGGTCCGCGGCGCGCACGGCCAGCCCGTGCACCGTGGCCACGCCCGGCAGCGTGCCGCCGCCCATCAGAAATCCGGTCGTCAACAACGCCAGCGAATACAGGACCAGCACGCGCGCCGAGAAGGGGCGGCTGGCACCCGGCTGCATCAACACCCTACGCGACTCCCTTGTTGTCAATCATGGTGACGCCCACGGCCGGCCCGAGGCTTCGCAGTTCGCCCAACATGCCGTCCAGGCGCCCCGCGTCCTTGAGTTCCACCAGGAATGCGGCTTCGGCGAAAGACGTGGCGGTGTCCACGCGGCGCAGGTCCACCAGATCGCAGTAGCGACGGAGAATCTCGGTCGCGCGGGTCACCAGATCGGCCGGGGCGGACTCGTCGTGCCGGATGTTGATGTAGAGATTGTCGAACGGTGCCGCCTTCCGGCCCGCCAGATGCCGGACCAGCAGACCGGTCACGATGAACACGAAAGCCACGACCGTAATCAGCGGCTGCGAGGCCCCCAGTCCGAGACCGAGCATGATCGCCACAAACAGAAAGGACAGTTCCTCTGGTTCCTTGATGGCGGCCCGGAATCTGATGATCGACAGCGCACCCACCAGCCCCAGCGACAGGGCGAGCGAGGACTTGATGAGGGTGATGATCACCAGCGTGCAGGTGGTCACGACGAAGAAATTGCTCGCGAACTTGCGCCGGTTCGAGAGCGACTGCCCACAACGCACATACACGCCGGCGAGCGTGAGGGACAACACCAGCCCCAGCACCAGGTGCATGACGAACTGCAGGACCGTGACCTCGTCTGTGACGCCGATCGACTGCTGGAGAGAATCGAGTTGCGACATACGCGGTATTGTACCGCGTGCCTGCGCCGCCGTCACCCACGATCTGGCTCACCCGCGTGCTCGGGGCACGAGACGCCTCGCAGCTGGCGGCAGTGCCTGCGGAGATCTGGCCGGCGGTCGTGGAACGCGCGAGGCTTCACGGCGTCCTCCCCCTGGTCGCCGACGCACTCCGGCGCGCCGGTGGACACTCCGGCGTTCCGGTTGCCGTCGTCGATGCCGCGCGCGATGCCGAAACGCGGACCGTGCGCCGGTCCCTTGTGTTTCAGTCCGCGCGGGCGGCTGCGCTACCCCGACCGGCTTCGCCGCCCGCGCTGGCGCCCAAGCCAATCATGCACTAACATTCAGATCGGACCACCCGTTGGGGGCCGATCAACGCCGCGAGCTCGGTCTCCCTCAGGTCAAGCTGCTCCACGACCGTCGCCTCCTTGCCCCCACGCCCTGCCCGCTCGTACCGCACAACCGCCCGCCCCGCAGGACCCGTAGGCCCCGAAGGACCCGTAGCACCTGTAGGACCCGTAGGACCCGCAGGACCCGTAGGACCCGGCTCCATGCCGAGCGTCTCTCGCAGCTGTGCAAAGGGGTTGTGCTTCATGGTGCCAGTGTAAATCCGAACGTGCGGCAGGCCTTCGGCCCTGCCGATCTGCTCGTAGTAGACTGCCCGCACTACCACCATGATGCGGATTCGCTGTGCGCTCGTGTTCGTGCTTGTTGTGCAGGCGCTGATGTCGGCACGTGCCGCGCAGACGCCCGTGGTCTGGTCGGTCGATCGCCAGGAGACGACGCCCGTGAAGGCGGGGGAGCGGTTTGAGGTCGTTGTTGGCGCCACGATTGACTTCGGCTGGCACCTCTATGCGCTCACGCAAACGGGTACAGGGCCGCTGCCGACCTCGATCACGTTGGAGTCGAGTCCGATCTTCGCGCCGGCAGGTGCTCCGATTACAGAGAAGCCTCTCGAAGGGTTTGATCCGAACTTCGACATCGTGACCCAGTACTACGATGACCAGGCACTGTTCCGCGTGCCGGTCCGTGTGGTTGATGGTGCACCCGATGGTGAACACACGCTGACGGTGGCGGTGCGCTTTCAGACCTGTAACGAGACGTTCTGTCTGCCGGCGCGCACGGAACGTTTGCCGCTGACCGTGGTGGTGGGACGGGTGGTCCCTCGTGCGGCAGCGTCGGCGGCGTCTGCCACGGCGGCCGCGGCGGCCGTAGCCCCGGCGCCTGCTTCACCTATTGTGCCGTCGGGCGACACGACATCCGGATCGGGCGCGCCTCGTGAGCGAGTCCCGGTACCGGACCTGGCGGCTTCTGATGCGGCGACGACCCTGGGCGCGTACGCCTGGCTCGCAGCGGCGATGGGTGCGCTGTCGCTGCTGACGCCGTGTGTGTTTCCGATGGTCCCCATTACCGTGTCCTACTTCACCGGCCGCGGCGCACGTTCGCGGCGTGAGGCGACCACGCAGGCGTTGTTGTACGGCGGTGGGATTGTGCTGACGTTTGCGGCGTTGGGCATGACGCTGGCGTTGGTGTTTGGCGCGTCGGGCCTCAACCGGCTGGCCGCCAATCCGTGGCTCAACATCGTCATCACGATCATGTTTCTCGCGTTCGCCGCGAGTTTGTTCGGAGGCCCGCAGCTCTCGGCGCCTTCCTCGATGTTGACTGCGGTGACCGCGCGTGCCAATCGTGCCGGGGCGGCCGGCGCGTTGCTGATGGGCCTTGCGTTTACGTTGACGTCGTTTACGTGTACGGCGCCGTTTCTGGGCACGTTGCTCGTTGTGGCGTCCCAGGGCGACTGGGTGTGGCCGCTTGTCGGGATGACCACCTTCGCGCTGGTGTTTGCGTTGCCGTTTGTCGGGCTCGCGCTGGTGCCGCGATGGCTCCAGTCGTTGCCTCGCGCAGGCACGTGGATGCTCAGCCTCAAGGCCGTGATGGGGCTGCTTGAGATCGCGGCGGCGATGAAGTTCCTCTCAAACGCCGACCTGGTCTGGGGCTGGGGCGTGTTCACGCGCGACGTAGTGATCGCGATCTGGGTGGTTGTTGCGGCCGTGATGGCGGTGTACCTGGCCGGCGGCCTCGCCCTTGGCCATGCGCCGCGGTTGCCGCGTGTGCGCGGAGTTCGATGGGTCCCCACCGCGGCTGCCGCAGTGCTTGCCGCGTGGCTGGCGACCGGCATGTCGGGTCGTCGTCTCGGCGAACTCGAGGCGTTCCTGCCGCCAGTTGATGCCGCAGATCTTGGCGCCGGTCGCGAGTTGTCGTGGATCGTGAATGACTACGACGCGGCGCTGACGCAGGCCGCGTCGGCCGGTGGACGGGTGCTCGTGGACTTCACCGGGTACACGTGCACCAATTGCCGATGGATGGAAGCCAACATGTTCACGCGCCCGGACGTCGCGCGTGAAATGGCGCGATACACACGGGTCCGTCTGTACACCGATGGCCTGGGTGAGCCCTACGAACGACATCAGGCCCTCGAGCAGGAGATGCTCGGTACCGTGGCGCTGCCGTTTTATGCCGTGCTTGAGGCGGACGGCACCCCGGTCGTCGCCTTCGGCGGCCTCACCCGTGATGAGGCGCGGTTTCTGACGTTTCTGCGCCGCGGCCAGACCGACAGCGCGCCGACCGCTACTTCGTTCCGCCCGTAACCGGCGCGATCGTCGACTGCAGCACCTTCCTGCTGCTCGCCTGGACAAAGGCAATCGCCACCAACTGGTTCGGATCGATCGTCGTCATCGCGCGATCTTCGGCGGCGAAGGTCTGCGAGCCGCCGCCCGCGCGGCGACGACCGATGTCCTGGGCGAGACTGCGCGTGATGCCCTCGCGAATCGTGGCCAGGTTGAAGGTGTGGGTCGTGTTGCCCGTGGCCGAGAGCGGAAGCCCCTGTCCGTTGGCGCCGGCCATGCCACGCACCACCATGTGATGTCCGCGAATGCCGTTTTCGCCGCCAAACAGCAGCGTCTTCTCGGCCAGGATCACATGCAGCGTCAAGCCTGAGGCGTTGGCCGGTAGTGCGGTGACGCTCGTCGTCACCGTGATCGCGTCGCCCTTGAGAGCACCCGTGACACTGAGCGCGGCGTCCCCGGGAGTTTCGAGGGCGCGGTCGATGAGTTTCACGTATTCGTCGTAGACCGCAGGCGCACGCGAGCGTCCGCCACCACCGAGGTTGGTGCCTGCCTCGTTGGCGGCCAGCGCGCCGCCGATGTGCATCGTGGGGACACCGTTGATGCTGTAGTAGTCGCGGCGCGCGGCGGTTTCCGGCGTGACCATCGGGTCCGGGCCGGGAATGTGCTGATGGTAGGAAATCGGGATGACCGTGTTCCGATCGTAGCGGTCCATTACGGCGTCAAACGCCAGGTCCGCGGCGACACATGGCGGGCAGGCGGACCCGGTGAACATCTCGACCAGCACCACGCGATTGGTGCGTGCCGGCGTGGGTGTGTACGGCGTGGTCCTGAGTGCCTTCGGCAGCGTGACGTACCGCTTGTTGATCTCCGCTTCCATCGTGTCGAGCGAGCCGTGGCGTTTGGTGTAGAGCGCCGTCAGGGCCTCGGCATCAGGACCGCGCATGAACTGCATCGCGGCGGCCGTGAGGTAGCGGTCGAGCGCCGAGGCCTCATCGCCTCTGGCGTGTTCGAGTTTCGCGAGTTGCACGAGTGCAGCCGGCAGCATCGGGTCGCGACCGACGGCGTCGCGCAGCACGGCCTCCGAACGCGCGGGGTCCGCACGGTAGAGGTTCGTGAGCGACGTCAGGGCCGCGACGTTCACCGGCGTGGCCTTGATCACCTCCAGCAGGAAGGCCTCGGCCTTGTCCTGTTGCCCGCGGTCGATGAAGAGGCCGACCAGTGCCGAGACAGCCGCGGGAGATTCGCTTGATGCCGCACGGTACTCGGTCTCGGCTTTCACGAGGTCGCCGCGCGCCGCGGCCAGTCGCCCAAGTTGATACCGTCCCGCCGCCCGCAGGTGACTCGACAGCGTGGGCGGTGCCAGCGTGGAGAGCAGGGCCTGTTCTGTCTGGTCGAGCAGCACCTTCCGGCCGATCAGTCGTGCCGCCGGCGCGACGGTTTCCTGAAAGCGGGCGTCCGGCGTCGCTGAGGTCGGGATGCGGGCCAGCATGCGCGAGAAGACCTCAGCCGCCGAGGCCTCGGCGTCCGGCATCTGGAGCACGATCGAGAGGACCTGCGCATCGACGCTGTTGAGGACGGGCGAGGTCGGATACGACTGCAGAATCTTGTCGAGTGCCACCAGGCGGTCGGTGGAGCGGCTGATGCGCAGGGCCGACTCAAGCGCCTTCTGTTCCGGGCGGACGATCGCCGTGGTGTCGTCCGACATTTCGCGGAGTGTCGGATCGGGCGGCGGGGCGGCCTGCTGCTGCGCCTGGAACACCGTTGGTGCCAGGCCGATGACGCAAACGGTGATGATGCCGATAACCGACCGGCCGCGCGGGACCGTGGTGTGCCACACGCCTGTCATACCCAAGCCCCCATTCGTTGGTAACGGCCGTCATTCTATCGGGAAATGCGTGTGGCCGGGCAACCCGTCGTGTAGAATCCGACCACTCCCCGATGAAAATCCGTCGCGCCGGCGTGTGGGCTCCTGGTTTCCTGACCATCGCGCTTTTCGTGTGCACGGCCGGCACGCAGGAACGAGTGGCCGCGCAGGGGCCATCTGCAGCGCAGGCGCCAGCAGCGACCGGTGTCATTCCCGTGCGTGTCGTGAATGGTCGGTTGATCGTGTTGACCGATTTGGTCGGACTCCGCTACACCAACGAGGCGAGTTTCGAGGTCTCCTTCGACTACCCCGACGCGTTAACGCTGCATCCGGACCAATTCCGGTGGCTGGGGTTCGATCCGAACGATCTCGGGCTGGGCGATCAGCAGCAGATTCATGTGCAGGTGGTCAACGGCCCCCGGTTGTCGTTCTCGGCGCGTGAGGTGGCGCAGGAGGCGTCCGAGGAGCGCGTGCAGGCGCAAAACGACATGACCAAGCTCTTCAGCGACGGGCTTGCCGAACGCAAGCTGAAGGGCACGATCGGTATCGGGCTGTTGCGCAGGTATCACCTCACACTCGACATCGCAGCCGGCCAGCTCATTCTCGCAGCGCCGGCAGCACCCGCCGATCCCACGGCTGTGCCCAATCCGACCGCAGATGTGGTGACGACCTTTGATGTGGTGAGTGACAGGATTGCCGTGCCCGTTGCGCACGTGGACGGCCAGCGCGCCGTCATGACGCTTGGCGGCACCGAATACGATTCGCCGATTGATACGCGTGTGACAGCGCCGCTTGGCAAACCTGCCGGCAACCTGCAGCCGATGACGCTCATGGAGATCGGAATCGGCGCACGTCGGCTCGATCTCTCCCAATACGTCGCGTTTCGCCCGCGCCGGTTTGGTGTGGCGCCCACACCGGCTGCCGACAGTCCGCTGGTCATCGCCGGCGTGAATCTCCTGGAGAAGTTCCGGATCGAGGTCGACTGGACCAATCAACGCATCGCGTGGACGGCCAAGGCGCCACCGGCCTACCCGCAGGAAGACTTTGCGTTCTTCGAAGCCGAAACCGGCGGCACGATGGACGCCCTCGAGGGGTTCCTGAAGACCCATGGGGAGTCGCGTCTGAGCGCCGAGGCGGCATCGCTGCTGATGGATCGGCTCCTTGAACGCGAAGAGGTGACCGAGGCGGACGTGCGGCGCGTGTTGCCATGGGCCGTGCGCACGGCGTTGCCCGGGCGCAAGACCGAGACGCTTGCCTCCTACGTGGAGAAGTTCGTGGAACGTCCGGGTCGCGAAGCGCTCGCGATCGCGGTCGGCAAGGAAGGGTTGACCTACGCACGCGAGGCGTTTGATGCGCGCGTGGTGTACGCGCTTCACCATCGTCTTGCACGTCTCTATATGGCCCAGGAGAACTGGAGCGATGCCTGGAAACACCTGCTGTCGGCGGCTTTCATGGCCCCGGAAGACCTGGAGATTTCGCTGGATCTGGCACGGGTCTACGACAAGCAGGGCCAGGCCCGGCGGGCGTACTCCCGCTACAAGCAGGTAGGTGCGGCACCGGGAGTGCCGCCGGAGATTGCGGCCGAAATCACAGCCGCGCTTGATCGCCTGCGTCCACTACTGCCCAAGGATGATCCGTTGCTCCGTGACGGCGCCGGGCGTGGTGGTCGTGGCGGCGGTGGAGGTGGGCGATGAGTGTGATGGATTCTGCCGGCCTGCGCGGCCGACTCAACACACTGGCGCATCAGGCGCAGCGCCACATCAGCGGGTGGCAGCGCGCGCGCGACCTGAGACGCGGCGTGAGGCGCGCCTTTGTCTGGGCACCCGTCGGGCCGGCGCTGGCGGGTGGTTATCAACTCGTGCGCGTGCTGGGTGGTGGCGGCGGAGTCAGCTGGGCCTGGTGGGTCTGGGCGTTGCTGCTGGTTGCCGGGCCAGTCGTTGCGCTCGCCCTCTGGTTGGTGCGCGCAGCGCGGCAACGCAGTCTGACTCGGCGCCAGTGCCTGGGCGCGTTTGACCTCCAGTTGGGTACACACGACCGATTGGTGACCGCCGACGAATTCCTGGCCGCGGCGGATCACTCGACCTCGGCGTTTCACCTCGCAGCGATCGAAGACGCCGCCTCGCACATTGATGCCGCCGAACAGATGACACTGGCCGCACGCGCGTTGCCGGCGTGGTCGTTGTCCCGGCGGGCCGGCCTCGCGCTGGTCGCCGCGCTGGTGTTGCTCCTTGCCAACCTGTGGGTCGCCACGCGCTTGGCGCCGACGGACGCCACTGCCACGCTGGCCGATGCTGCGCTCTCGCAGTCCGCCGCGTCTCCGGTCTCGCTGCTCCAGCAGTGGCTGGGCCGCGCACCTGCCGCGCCGCGGCCGCAGCGGCCGCCATCCACAATGCCGGAGGCCGCAAGCGCCACCGATACACAGCCGGACAGCACCCCGCGTACGAATCAGACGGCGCAGGACGCCGAAGGGGGATCGCAGTCCGGCGGCCAATCCCGGAGCCGGTCCACCAGCCAGGCGATGAGTAGTGCCGGGTCACCCTCCAATCAGCAGAATCCGTCGCAGCCGCTGGAAGATGATCCGCCGCAGGACCAGCAGGCGCCCTCAAAGACGCCGCCGAAACCGCCGGATAACCGCAAGGGCGAGCCGCAGTCCTCCTCGGCGACCTCCGGTCAAGGCCAGTCCCGCTCATCCAGTGTCGATCGCAGTGCGATTCCGGCCGTCGATCAGCCCGATCGCGCCGGCGCAAACAAGGACGATGGCAAGGATGAGGAAGGCGAAGAGGACGAGGTCGAAGAGGAAAAGACCTCCGGTGCCGAGCGACCGTCGCTTCGCCGCAACAAACCTCCGGTCGATCGCAACCTGTCACCACGTCCTGCCGGCGACGAGCCAAACCCGAACGCCAATGGCCGCAGTGGCCCCGGGGGACGCAAGAAGACACGTGGTGTGCCCGCAATGATTCTCGGCGTGCCGACGCCCGATCGCATTCAAGGCATGACGCATCCGGGCCGTTCGAAGGTGACGCAGGAAAACGCGACGCCTCGCGAAGAGCCGCAGGCGGCGGTGAATGCCGAAGCGCGGCCCCCCAGGCAGTCGCCGGTGGGCCACATTGAACATCCGCGACTGCTGCCCTGGATGCAGTCGCTCGTCGAGAAGTACTTCACGCGAGAGAAGCCGCCGACGGCGGCAGGGTCGGGAGGCCGAGAGTGAGCACGAGTGCAACGGACGCCAGGGAAGCGGCCGCGCGGTTCTGCCGCGTGTATGCCGACATCAAGTCACGAGTCCACCAGATGATGGTTGGCCAGGACGAGATCATCGATGGCGCCATGACGGCGCTGCTGGCCGGCGGGCACGTGTTGCTCGAAGGCGTCCCGGGCCTGGGCAAGACGATGCTCGTGCGGTGCCTGAGCCAGGCGATCGACGCGTCGTTTTCGCGTATTCAGTTCACGCCCGACATGATGCCGGCCGACATCCAGGGCACGTGGGTGCTCATGGAGAACGAACGCGGCGGTCACGAGCTGCGGTTTCAGGAAGGGCCGCTGGTCGCCAACCTCGTGCTGGCCGATGAAATCAATCGGGCGACACCCAAGACGCAGTCAGCGCTGCTTGAGGCGATGCAGGAGAAACAGGTCACGGTCGGGCGCCGGACGTTGAAGTTGCCCGAGCCGTTCTGCGTGCTTGCGACCCAGAACCCGGTGGAACAGGAAGGCACCTACCCGCTGCCGGAGGCGCAGCTCGACCGGTTCTTGTTCAAGCTGGTGGTCGGGTACCCGAAGGAAGAGGACTACGCCGCGATCCTGGATCGCACCATTGGTGATACCGATGTCGTGATTACGCCGGTGATTCACGCGGCGGATATCGTGGCGCTCCGGCACACCGTGCGTGCGGTGCCGGTGCCGGACCACGCCCGGCAGTACGCGATTCGACTGGTCATGGCGACGCAGCCGGGCAGTGCGTATGCGCCGCCGCGCATCAACGAATACGTCGCCCTTGGATCAAGCCCGCGCGGCGCACAGTCGCTGTTGCTGGCCGCCAAGGTCCGCGCATTGATTGAGGGGCGCTATGCGGTCAGCGTTGACGACGTGCGTCGCGTGGCGCTGCCGGTGTTGCGCCATCGCGTGCTGATCAACTTCCACGGCCAGTCCGATCGCATCACTGATGCCGACATCGTGGATGCCGCGCTCGCCGCCGTGCGCGCGCCTCTTGAAGTCGCCTCATGACCGCTGGTCCGATCCCCTTCGAACGACTGTTCGATCCGGCGTTCCTCTCCGCGTTGTCACACCTGAGCCTGTCGGTCAGTCGTGTCGCCGCCGGGGGACGTTTCGGGGAACGTCTGTCGAAAGAGCTCGGGTCGGGCCTGGAGTTCCGTGACTATCGCGGGTATTCACCCGGCGACGACCCCCGTGCGATCGATTGGAACATCTACCGTCGACTCGGCAAGGTCTTCCTGCGGTTGTACGAGGAACAGCAGGATCTGCCGCTGTACCTGATGCCGGATGTGTCAGCGAGCATGTTCCACGAGCCGGAGCCCCGGGCTATCGGAGGGCTGCGGTGTGCGCTGGCGCTGGCGACGATCAGTCTCTCTCACCACGACACGATCGCGCTGTTTCCGTTCGCCAAGACCATGCAGGTGACCGTGCGGTCGCTCTCGGGCAAAGCCTCGACGATGACGTGTGCGGAACATCTGTCGCGCCTCGCGCCGGCCGCACCGGAGGACGGTACAAGCCTGTCGGCAGCGATTCGACGACTCGCCGACATGAATCTGCGACGCGGACTGCTCGTTATCATCAGTGACTTCTTTGATCCGCAGGGTCTGGATGCCGTACGTGATGCTCTGCGCGCCGTTCGGCACCGAGTGCTCTTTGTGCAGCTCACGCGCCCATCGGACGCGTCACCTGATCTGGATGGCGATGTGCGACTGCGCGATTGTGAAACCGGAGAGGTGACCGAACTCACAGTGACACCCGACGTGCGTGAACGCTATCGCGAGGCCTACGCGCGCTTTTCAGCTGACCTGGCCGCCATCGCGAAGTACTACCGCGGTGGTCTGCTGCAGGTGGACGTGGAACGTGATCTGATCACGCAGCTCAACGCGTTCTTCGCAGAAGGGAAGTTGACGGCGTGACGTTTGGCGCCTGGTCACTCGGTGTGGTCGTGGCCGGTCTGGCCGCGCTTGCGGCAGTGCTGTTCGCGCTGCAGCAGCTCCGCACCCGCTATCGCGACGTGACGGTGGTGACGACGCTGTTCTGGAAGCAGGTCAGTCACGAGGCGCCGGTGCGCACGTTGCGGGAACGCTTTCGGCACCCGCTGGCGTATCTCCTGATTCTCGCCATCACCGCGCTCGTGTGGCTTGCGCTGGGAGAACCCCGATGGCGTGACGACTCCGGCAGTGAGTCGGTGGTCATCATCGTGGATGGATCCGCCGGCATGGGCCGGAGGGACCGGTTGAGTACGGCGCTGACGCAGGCGCGTGAAGTGGCGGACACGGTACCGGCCGGCAGGCGGAGTGTCGTGTGGGCCGGCGCAACCGTCCGTCCGCTCCTTGCGACTGGAGAAGACGCGTTGCTGCTGGAGGCACGCGCGAGTGGGCGCACGGCCGAGGCGGCCCCGCCCACCGTCGCGCACGCGATTCACACGGCAGCAAACATGGCCGTCACCTCCGACCGACTCCGCATCATCGTCGTCGGCGATGCCCCTGTGGGGGCGGAGGTCGTGGACGCGCTGCCGGAGCATGTGACCGTGACGCGGGCATCGAGCGTGGAGGCGCCGGATCCGAACGCCGGCATCACGGCACTCGGTGCGGCCGATGCGTTGTCGGGAGCCTGGGACCGCGTGGACGTGTTCATGGCCGTTGAGCGGCCGCAGGGCGCTCCCGCAGCCGCGGTGACCATCACGCTTGATGGCCGGCCGATCGCTGCCGAGGCCGTGACGCGCACGGCATGGCCTGATGGGCGCGGTGAATCGGTTCGTGTACGCGATGTGCAGGCAGCGGGTGGGTTGTTTGAGGCCCGGTTGAGTGGCGACGCGTTGGCAGTCGACGACTACGCGGCCGTGCGGTTGCCGAACAAGCCACTCCTGAAGGTGCAGGTCTCGCCGTCACTGGCCGCCGTGTTGGTGCCTGTGCTGGCCGCCGACAACGGCGTCGAGATCGTGGACGCCAGCCCCGACGTTGCCGTGCGACGCGCCGGCGAGCAGGTCGGCGGTGGCGCTCCAGCGCTGGAATTTGTGGAGGTCGAGCAGCAGGCCAGCGCGTTTCTGCTGACCCATCCGGCGACGGTTGAGGCCGGGGACGCCCTCATGGCCGCGGTCGAGCGAATCGGCCTGCGGCAGATTGATGCCACGAGTCTGGCAAACCAGGTCGGTCGATCGATCGAGGTGACGGTGGCCGCCGGCGATGCATGGCGGTTCTCGGTGTGGGCGCCCCTGGTGACCGACGACTTCAACTTCACGCGTTCTCGCGCCTTCCCTGTGTTTGTGGCCAATGCCATTCGCTGGCTGGCGCAGGTGGAGGCGTGGGCACCGTATGTCGCGGCCGGGCGCACGCTGCGCGCGAGTGAAGGCACGGTGCCGCCGGTCGTGCTGAGTGCCTCCGGGCGGGCGTTGGATGGAGGCGGCCTGGCGCTGGTGCCTGCTGTGGCGGGTGACCTCGCACGGCAGGGGGCTCAACCGCTGGCGGTGTCACTGCTGGCGCCCTCGGTGACGCGCGGCGGTGCGGCGGACGTCCTGCCCGTCGAAAACGTGCGTTCTGGAGCGGCGAGTGCGCCGCTGGTGTGGTGGCTGGTGCTGGCGGCGCTGCTGCTCCTCTCAGCCGAGTGGTACTTCTACCAACGCGGACGGATGCCGTAGTCATGTCGATTGGCTGGCTCAATCCGTG
>Ga0194119_10010073_pt1 | contig 12533 bp, 8 predicted proteins | sample TA2MahC100mmetaG_FD_148620 | JGI IMG/M metagenome (GOLD analysis project Ga0194119, IMG submission 148620) | Freshwater microbial communities from Lake Tanganyika, Tanzania - TA2015018 Mahale Deep Cast 100m | ecosystem: Environmental > Aquatic > Freshwater > Lake | place: Tanzania: Lake... | reverse complement strand
ATTAGACTAAAAATCTACAAAAATGACATACTAAATCCGGGTATAGTATTTCAGCCCCTAGAATATCTTTTCGAAGTCAATCGTTTTCCAACCAAGATCGTCTCTAACTGGGACAGACTTCTCAATTTTGATGGTTTAAATTTCAAGTCTATACCGACAAAATACTGGGATGGTTCCAAGATAGTATTGCACAAGAATTTTGATCAAGCCTTTTCATCTTATGGTAATTTCTTGACCGATTTTGAAAGACAAGTTATCTATCTTAATCATGTCTACAGTCAGTTAATTGAAGAATACATCAATTGGTTTTCAGGAAATAGAGTAGATGAGTCTCGATATACACACTATACCGGCATGTCAGATTATCTAAACAATCAAGTAATGCAGTTTCAGAATTACTTGAAGACAACGGGTAATAAGTTTGATCTGCAGAATTTATACAAACAACCCGCCAATGTTAACACACAGGGTCAAGATGTAGAAAAAATTGTTAAAAATCTTGAAAATACAGTAAAGAGGTATCTTAATAACGAAACGCTCCTTATGGATTTAAATGACTACAAGAGAAAAATTCTTTATCCAAAGAAATTTGATAGAGTTTTCAATGTGATATTTGATCCCGACTTTTTCAGAATAGTAACATTTGCTGATGAAGTTACTAAGAATAAGTATGTGAATGCCGGACTAGTAAGTCCCACTGATCAGTCTCTCTGGATTAGAAACACTCAGCAGTCTGATATTTACCTAGAAGAGTATTGGGCAACAATCGAACCTTACGATATAACAAATGAAATCTAAGATAACAGACTCTGTTTACACTGCCAACGTCCCAGAAGTAACAAATTTTTCTTCTGAATTTGTCTACAATTTTTATGTTGAAGACGAAAGAGTCACCGAGTTTAGGCAAGAGTTTTCTCAATTTAACTTAGACAACATACCAAGATATGTTAAACTAAACTGGGATCCACTTCCTAGCTCAAATTACAAGTTACAGGTCGGTACAGAGCCCAGCGATGTTTTGTTCTCAAAATTAATATCAGAAGACGAGTCATTGTCACCCATGTATTTAAACATGAATTTTTCTGAGATATCTACAGTTGCACAAGGATCCCAGGAGATGACAAATTATGCTAATTTATTTTCATCTGCTCAGAAGAGTGTAACTAAGATTGCTAAAGAAAATTTTCAAAATTTGCTGGGCAATGGAGGAATTTTTGAGTCTAAAGATTTCTTAGCTGCTGTATCAAACCTGAGACAGTCATTTGATGCTGTCACTGATCTTCCAATTGATACTTTAGGTCTAAGAGTCTATGACAGCGAGGGCAATATAACAGACGATAGAAGCTTTCTAAAGACGCTATCTACTTCTCTTACTCTAAACATGAAGATAAACAAGCTGGCAATACCAGACGTCTTTCAAAATCCAAGGTCGGCCACAACTTCCATAAGAGACTTTTATGCAAAGAGTTTAGATACCTTTTCCGAACAGTATGAGTCTTCTAAAGCTCTTTCTGCCAAGAGTAATGATGTATTTATTTCCGCTTATAAAGCTCCAACAGGCACTGACTTTAAACCAAGAATCATAGGCTACGTCTTAACAAGATATCGCAGAATTGGCAATGAGCTACGCCAAGAAAGAAGTATATATCTGCCAGATTCTCGACAGGTGTCTTATGAAGACAAAGAGGTTCTTTATGGTGCCATCTATCTGTATTCTTTAAGCGTTGTAGCAGAGGTCGACATCAACGGACTCGCAGATGACGGTACTTACGAAGCAATGACAATGACTTTTGTGTCAAGAAAGTCATCTACTAAAATTCTATGCTTTGAATATAAGCCTCCTCCTCCTCCCGTAGACATAGCATTTGTTTTTGACTATGCTAAAAGAAATGTTGCTGTAACATGGGATCTTCCTGTTAATAGACAGAAAGATATTAAGCAATTTCAGATTTTCAGAAGAAAAACCGTAAATGAACCATTCGAATTAATATGTCAGTATGGATGGGATAAGTCAATTCCTGGATTGCCTACTAATGAAAAATACAAAACTGGCGAGTTTATTGATGCTAACAACATTGCTAACATAGATAGCAGTAGAAAAAATTTAGTTAAAGAAACAATTGGACCGGTCTTTAAACACATTGATAGAGACTTTGTAATTGATACAGAATTTTTTGAATCGACATCTTACATCTATGCATTAGCATCAGTTGATGCTCATGGTTTGATATCAAACTACTCTGGTCAGTATGAGGTCAAGTTTGATCCTTTTAAAAATAGACTAAAAATTTCTCTGATATGCGATGAAGGCTCCCCAAGATCGTATCCTAACATGAATCTAAAGATTGATGCTTTCAAAGATTCAATTAGAGTATCTGGCGACGCTACAAAGAAGATGAAAGTTTATTTCAGCCCAGAGTACTTGGATGTCCAAGACGAGAGAGGCAAAAAGTTTAATGTCGTCAATCAGGACGGTTATTACTTGATCCAGATAATTAACTTAGACAATCAGATAGTTCAGCTGTTGCGTTTAGACGTGACAGACAGCACTAAAAGCACGTAAGCATGACTCAAACATTTAACAAATAATTAGATCATTAGAATATTAGATAGGTATCTTGGTTGAGTAGCTTGATAATTTTGATGTAACACACAGGACTATAAAAAATGGGTTGGCTTGATCATTCAACAAATAACATCATACTAGATGCAGTTCTTACAGACTATGGTAGACAACAACTTTCTTTGTCTAATAGCACATTTAACATAACTCACTTTTCTTTAGGTGACGACGAGGTCGACTACAGCATGATCAAGAAGTACGGAAGAGCTGTAGGTAAAGAAAAGATCGAAAAGAACACTCCCATATTTGAAGCCTTGACAAATCCAAGCATTGCTCTCAAGTATAGACTTGTTGGTCGTGAGAACGTTGGAACAGCTGCATCTCAGGTATTTTTACCCATCTTGTCAACTACACCGACGAGCGTATCTCTTGCAAATCTTCCGTCGCAGATAACGATAACTCAAGCAGTTACAATAAACTTGAAGTATAAGGGATCTTCAAGTCCCGCAGAAATATCTGAAGTTGCACAGACTTCTTACAGTATTAGGGTATCTGATAGATTTTTTGTAGTTCATTCACCAGTCAATGGATCGTTAAGTTCAATTGATGCTGCTAAGTCGACGATTGCCAGCGGAGATCCTGGAAGAATAGCTACATATATTTTGAGCGTCAACGACACAACTCAGCCCTGTGGTTTTACAATTGAAGCTAAAGTCTTAGATAGTGCAACCAAGACGGTGTATGGAAAGAAGACTGGCGTCTCTGAGAGAACTATCACATCAAACCTAACGATCACAGGAAACAGACACGGAATATCAAAAGATGTTCCCGTCTCATATCGATTTACAGCGTAATTAAAGAGGAACAATGGCATTATCTAAGCAGCTTGGGTCAGGCGACAAAAAAACAACGAGATCTTTTCTTAATCAGCTGATTGACGTTCTTCAAGAGGATATTTCAGCTTCAGTTTCAAGAAGAAAATATCAGGTCTTCGTTACAGGCGGCATCGGGCCTGGAGTTACATCTTCTCTTTTTCAAACTGTATACGATCAAGACTTTACTTTACAGACAGCAAACCCTGTATTTGACGTTACAATAGGCTTGGCCCCTCCTGATGCTAAGTCCGATGGGTTTGCAGCTGAAACTTCAACAGCTCAAGACTCTGGCGGAAAGTACTTATATCCAAGCAGCTCTCTCATGATGAGAGAAAAAACCGATATTTATGGACAGTTTGCGCAAATACTTCTTGGTGATAGAACAGAAGTTTTTACGCTGCCTGTTGACGCTTCTTTGACTTCTACAAGCACAACAACTACTGAAATAGACGCTGCGCTATTCTTAGCATTCAAGCGACTTTTTTCTAGAGATCAGATAAAGAGAGAAACTTTTGCAATGAAGTTTTTCACATCAGCGTCACTGACGAGCACAGGATCAAATATGACGATCTATGATTCTGGACTTGGTGGTAGATCAAATCTCTATGTAACTTCAGCTTCAGGATCTTCTATATTCACAGACATTGGATCGTCTGATCAAAAGTTCTTTAGCGTTGGTGGTCAATTTGGTTACATCGTAGACGCTGCTAATACAGCAAACGCCATTGGAAGACTTTATTACGACTATGGACTTGCTGTGCTTGACATTGAAAAGGTGACTTCTGGGTCACAATTCATGTCAGGAACGATTGATGCAATGACTCCTACGGGTCAGTTAATATTGGGAACAGATGGTACGGAGACTGCCGGTAAGGCAAAGATGGTACCGGATCTAATGACTTCAGGAAGTATCGATAATATTATCGATCACTTCTGCTATGCAAGATTTGGAAGCAGCTCCAACACAGCCATCACATTCCAGAATGTGACTAACATTAACTCTTCGCTCATATTCTGCAGGGCTCTACCCGATGATTTTAATTTCTCTTCCAATCCCACGTATGTCGAAGCAGAGGGAACAACCAATGAAGGCAGACTTGTGATTTACGATCCTGCTCTTCCTGATGAGATTCAAGAAAACTTCGCGTATGTAACGACAATTGGTCTCTACGACGCTTCCGGCGGTCTACTTGCTGTTGCCAAATTAAGCAGACCGGTTGAGAAGAGTGCTGGAAGAGATCTGACTTTTAGAGTAAGACTTGACTTCTGATGGGTCATGGTTAAATCATGGCAATCATACCTGTAACAAGAGATGATGTAGAATACTTCACAATCATCACTACGCCTAAGAGAGAATATTCATCAAGTTCTCTTGGCGTGACAGGATCAGTAAAGGTCTTCCCTAGACTTTCTTCATCAGAAAAATTAATGTCTGGTGAAGCGTTTCTTGACGGTAATTTGACTGGCAGTTGGGAGTCAAGTAATTTTAAGTCAGTCTATGAGCAGATAAAAAATGATTCTAGAACTCTAAGATTTGCAAACAAATCAATCACTGGCTCTGTTGGTGACTACATGCAAGTCGTGAAGAATTCTAGTGCTAAACCTATATCTACTTTAGATGTAGAAAGATTTACGCCAACGATTAATTTCACTAAGTACACGCTCTGTAAGAACAATGTTAAAAATATGTTAATGAAGTTCTACAGGACTGACTATCCGCACGCACATTGGGCATACACAAATTATCATTCTTTTAATTTTTTTACAGTATCTACTGGTTCAACTCTAATACCGACAGCGTCGGTGCTTTTATACCCCAACATTACCAGCAGTTTTTTGCCTTTTCAGACAGGACACGTGTCGGGAACCTATTGTCTATCAGGCGCTTTTACTTTTGATTTTCATATTAATCCAAGGTATCAAGATGACGGTTTAAACACTGGACACTTTAAAGCAGGAACTATTTTTCATCTATCGTCAAGCTATGCTGTCTCATTAGTGACTGGTTCTTCAAAAGATCCACGTGGTCTACCCGACGGGTTTAGAATACAACTTCAGCTTAAGCATAGTGCAGACGTCTCACCTTCAAAAGCTGTATCAGGAATCTATCCTAACGACTTGGTATTCTTGTCAGACGATAACTCCTTGTCACACAATAAGTGGCATCACGTCGCAATCAGATGGGGAACGGATCAATACGCGCAAGGTACAGGATCCTTTGTAATAGACGGTGTTAATAGAGGATACTTCAATGTTCCTTCCGGAACGATTAATCCAGCGTCTTCCATCTCTGTTGCAAGCCCCGACGCACTTTGTGTGGGAAATTACTACGAAGGTAAAAATTCAGGTGCATCTTCACAAGCATATTTTTTCTCTACTAACTCTGCAAAGAGAGATGGTGTTGCTGAACTGATACAGGATACTGCGCAAGATGAACCGAACTCTTATAAATTTGAACATCCACTCAAGGCAGAAGTTCATGATTTGACTATAAAGAGATATTATTCTTCTGATTTTGAGATAAAAAATTCTGGGTCTGTTGGTTTTGGTTCAAGTGCTCTTAACATTTTAAGTTGCGCTTTTTATGCTCCACCGCTCTTTGTTCAAGAGACAACTATACGACGTTCTATCGGAGACAAGGGGGGTGTTCCACAAACTCCCTTTTTCTCAATAGATGGCACTACAGATGATCCATTTAATGTCGCCATGTCTTTTGGTGTGAATGGTCACTATATCAACTTAGAAAATTTCACTAAAGACTTTGCAAATTCTCAATTTCCCCGTCTGCTGAATTTGTCTGCTTCTACTATAACTACGACAACAGACCCTATTGAAGCGAATCCAACCCTATATGGGTCAGCAGGAGTGCCAAAGCGGAATCTAACAATTCTGCCATGTGATGACGGCAAATTTGATCCGAACTACGATATACTACAACAAGAAAGATACACAAGCAAGTTTAGAAATTCTCTTGGCTTAACAGACTGGAGCTACATTTACCTTGATGATTTGGTATCTGCAGCGTCTTTAAGCGGCAGCGGTGTGGGTCAATACGATCCTGCCATAAAGACGTTCATCAGCTGGAGTCAAGAGCTCAATGGCGTTGATCCACTCTACGCGGGCAAATCGGCCGGACCTGCACTCGAGAAGGCATATCAGAACGTGTATGCAGCTCTTTCAGCATCCGTAGATGATGCTTCGTTCGACAGAGGCGTACAAAAAGATTTGCCTCTAACAATCTTTAAGACTCTAAGAGATCCATCTTCAAACCAGATAACTATTTTTAACATCAGCAATCTGTATTACGGTAGGAGAATTCTACCTGGAAGCTTTGTGATAACTGATGATTCTATTTCTGGATCCGAAGGCGCTATTAAATTGACGCTAAAAGATGACGGTCTAGGCAATCTTTACAGAGCTGATTCTAACAGCGTTCATTTTACACAAGGCTCTGTTGGCAACATATTCTATGATGAAGGTATCATTCTACTAAAGAGTCCACATCTGTTCTTCTTTGGAAAAGAACAATACGAGATATCTTTTAAGGGTGTGAACAACATATACTCAACAAAATACGAGATCTTAGCTGGACAGGGTCAGTTAAATTCTTCTTCTAATCCAACTTATGCTGCTTCAAAAAACAGCATGAGAGCAACAGGAGATCCCACCGATAAAGAAAACTTTGTCTACGTAACTGGTATTAATTTTCATGATGAAAATATGAATGTGATAGCAAAGGCCAAACTAGCTCAACCAATCATCAAAAGAAATGCTGACAAAATTTTGTTTAAGGTTGCTCTGGATTTTTAATGAAGAAGAGAAAGAAAAAGAAAAGCAAGCGGGGACGCTATCACAGAGGATTACATGTTTCACCCATAGCAGGAGAGTGCAAATTTCGGTCTTCTTGGGAACAGAAATATATGCTTTTTCTTGACTCAAATCCAGACGTAGTTCTATGGTCTTATGAAAAGACAGTCATAGAATACACATCTAATCAGAGAACTAAGAAGATTCGAAAGTACTATCCTGATTTTTACGTTGAATTTAAAGATGGCACTCGACGTGTGATAGAGATTAAGCAGAAGAGAAAACTAGAACAAGCCAATGTTAAGAAGAAGGCGCAAGCGGCGCATGCATGGTGCACCAGCAACGGTGCTACTTATGAAATACTTACAGAAATTGAATTAAAGAATATGGGCTTGATTTAATCGAATTTACATGCTTCAATCTTGTGGAAAAATAGCATGTTGTGGGAGACCTGATACTTGGACTCGACGTTTCTACCTCGGTTACGGGAGTGTGCTTGTTGAATCCTGACATAATGCCTGATCCTAAAGGCTCCCACATTTTATGCTTAGATCGAATAGAATTTAAGAAGTGCAAGACACTGTGGGAGAAATCTGATCTTGTAGCAGTTGAATTCGATTCTTTGAGAAAGAGTTTTGAAGGTAAAATTAGAGTTTTTCTAGAAGAGCCTCTGATGGGATTTCGTACTGGAATGTCTTCCGCTGCGACGATCACGACCCTCATGAGGTTCAACGGCATCGTGTCGTACATCTCTCGCGAAATATTTAAGGTAGATCCTGAGTACATCGCCTCGTCGTCCGCGCGGAAGCTCTGCGGAATAAAGATGCAACGTACCTCGATCGCTGGCATGTCAGGCAAGGAACAAGTCTTTAAATACATGTGTGAAAATGATTTGTCACATATGAAGTGGCCGACAAAGAAAAACGGTGAATCTGTTGACTGGAGCAGAGATGCGACCGATGCGTATGTCATTGCTAGAGCTGCTAGTTTGTTGTAGCATGAACAAACACATTGATCTGTGTTAGTGTTATAGCGTGGTATTATCTCTGACTGATAAAGTCAAATTTTATGAGTCGATCTTTGGACGAGGAAGGCTTTCTGGAAATGGCAAGAATTTTGACGTTCGATGTCCCATTTGCGCTCCATCAGATCCGCACAAGAAGAAACTAGCGATTAGAACATCTGATGATGCAAATCACTGCTGGATTTGCGGCTGGAAATCCCGTAGTCTTTTGCCACTTCTAAAGAAGTACGGTTCACAAGATCAGATCAGCATCTATAAGAAATTGCTGGGTGTCAATGACAGAAACGATTTAATCACAGCTGAAATAGAAGAGACAAAAAAGATAGAACTACCAAGAGACTTTTGTCTTCTTTCACTCGGAAACTCAAATGACCCAGATGTTAGAGCGCTTTGGAGATACGTGCACGGTAGAGGATTAGAGGAGAAAGATGCATGGTACTTTAAATTTGGATTCTCAAATGATCCACGCTGGAAGAGAAGAGTTCTAATGCCGTCTTTTGACAGCAAAGGAAGCCTAAATTACTTTGTCGCCCGTGCAGTAGATTCTACCAGAAAACCAAAATATGACAATCCCGACGTTGACAAGAATCCCATCGTCTTCAATGAGATCAATATAGACTGGTCTAGAAGACTAGTTCTATGTGAAGGACCTTTTGATTTAGTTAAGTGTCCTGAAAATTCAACAGCTATGCTAGGTTCTGATCTTGATGAGCGACATGAACTTTTTAACAAAATTCTATTACACAACACGCCAGTTGCTCTGGCAATGGATGGTGACATGTGGAATTCTAAGATGCCCAAGTTAGTCAAGAAGCTTCAAGAATATGATGTCGATGTCGTAGTTGTAGATGTTAGACAATGGGGCGATCCTGGCAACATGACAAAAGAGCAGTTTGTAGAAGCTTTAGGCGCTGCTCGACCTCTCAGCTGGCGCGATATGTTTTCTAATAGACTAAACAAAGCGATCACTTCTAGTTTACGATTTTAATAAATTTGAACATTATTGTAACTTAAGTTAAAGATTGATAGAATGGTCAAAATAGCCCATACCGCAGATGTGCACTGGCGCGGATTAAGCCGTCACGATGAGTACAGACAAGTTTTTGAATCCTTTGCTGAAGATTGCAAGAAGAATAAAGTAGACCACATCTTCGTCGGCGGGGACATCTTTCATACCAAGACGTCGGGGATCTCACCAGAGTACATTGAGCAGCTGACATGGTGGTTAGAGACTTTAGTCAAAATTGCCCCCGTTCACTTGACACTTGGTAATCATGACGGTAATTTAACTAATCTGTCTAGACAGGATGCTGTATCTCCCATTGTTCAAGCCATAAACAATCCTAATATTACACTCTACAAAAAGAGTGGCGTGTATGAATTTCAGGAAGGATTTACGTGGTGCGTTTATTCTTTGTTTGACGAAGAAGGATGGCCCGAAGTAAAACCAGAATCAGGCAAGATAAACATCGCATGCTATCATGGACCGGTACAAGGCTCAGTGACAGAGTCAGGTTGGGAAATTGATGAGACTCAAATTAAGGTAGACTTCTTTCAGAAGTACCCTTTCGTATTTCTTGGCGACATTCACCAGACACAGCATCTTGGCTATAGAGAAGATTCCAAGGGAAAGAAGAAACCTTGGATATCTTACCCAGGCACACCCATTCAACAAAATTATGCTGAAGAACTGGAACATGGTTATCTTCTTTGGAATATTAAGTCTCAGGACGATTGGGACGTTACTTTTAAAAAGCTTCCTAATCCACGACCTTTCGTAACTGTTAGTTGGAATGGTTCTCAAAAAGATTTTTTGAAAGAAGCTTCACAATATCCCAAGCAGTCACGCTTCAGAATTAAATCATCTAATGCTCTCAGTCAAGATGATGTTAGCTTTTTCAATCAGACTCTCAAGAGTCTGTATGGCGCTACAGAAGTAACTTTCAAATCCGAGTACAAAGCAGAGAGCGAGACGATCAAGGCTGGCAGCACAGTTATCGCTAAATCGGACTTAACATCTTCTGATGTGATCTTATCACTCATTCAAACATATTGTAAAGAGAACGGAGTGTCTGATGTTAACTGGGATAGCTTGACAACTCAAACGAAGAAATATCTTTCCACTGCTTCATCCTCAGACGATCAAACGAGAGGATCAAAGTGGTCTCTAAGACATCTCAAGTGGGATAATACTTTCGCTTACGGAGAAGATAACGAGATAGATTTTTCTAAGCTCAATGGCATAGTAGGAATATTCGGCTCTAATAGAATTGGCAAGTCCTCCATTGTTGGAACTTTGATGTACAACCTTTTCAATACAACCGACAGAGGATCAATAAAGAATCTTCACGTTTGTAATATCAGAAAACCTCATTGCTATGCACGTTCAATTTTTGATCACAATGGCAATGTTTACGTAGCAGAGCGTCAAACTACAAAATCAACCAATAAGCGCGGTGTGGTAAGTGCTACAACTTCTCTAAACTTTTTCAAGATGCAAGAAGACGGAGAGCTAGAAGATCTATGCGGAGATCTCAGAACAGACACAGAGAAAGCTATTCGATCTCTAATTGGTACACACGAAGATTTTTCTATTACTTCTCTTTCAGCGCAGGGAGATATCAATGCATTTATTTCACAAGGATCTACTAAGAGGAGAGCATTCTTATCTAGATTCTTAGGACTCGATGTCTTCGATAAGATGGCAGATTTAGCCAACAAAGATCTCAACGGCTTGAAGGCGCAGCTAAAGAACTATCCAGACAAGAACTGGGATGAATTAAAGAAGCAGCATGCAGAACTTGTGTCTACGATAAAGGAGCAAGTTGAAGAAATAGAGTTGCTAAATGCCCAGCGACAATCTGACATATCTAACTTAAAGACTGAACTTGGATCACACAAAGATTTTAAGATTGTAACGACATTTGATGTACAGGCTCAAGAAAAGAGAGTTGCATCTTTAACTAAGTCTTGCGACGATTGCACATCAAAGATAGAAGCTCTAACAAATGACATCAAAATTCTTAAAGATAAATTGATCATAGTGCAGCAGATTGAAGAATCAGATGATGTTTCGGATCTAAAGAAGCAGCTTTCAGACATCTGTGATCTTGAGCGCAAGCTGACTGATTTAAAGCACAGCCACGACAAAGAGACCACACAGTTAAAGTCTTACCAAAAGTCTCTTAAGATTTTAGATGAAGTTCCTTGCGGTGATGAATATTCTTCTTGCAAATTCATCAAGGATGCCCATCAGAATAAGGAAAAACTTGAATCTCAGAACAAGAAGACAAAAGATGTTTTTAAACAACTTGAAGATCTCAATAAAAAGCTGGCACTTCTTAACAAAGACAGCATTGCAACAAGGCTAGACAAATTAGAAAAAGCTGTCACACTGTCTGCAAAGATAAAACTAGAAATCTCCAAGAAAGAAACTGAAATAGCTCAATCGCGATCTTCTTGTGATGACATGTCCGAGAGTCTTAAAGAAGCTCAGACTAAGCTTCGTGATCTGCAAGAAGCTTTAAAAAATCACGAAAATACAGAAGTTGTTTCTATCAGATCAAAAATAGAAGAATTATCTAGACTTATCAAAGGGTCAGACGATACTAGAATTAGTCTTGCCACCCAAAAGGGAAAACTTCTATCTGATGTTGAGAAGCTTGATAGCGAAAAATCTGCAAGAGATACAATTTTGAGAGACATGAAGGCATACGAGATTATCTCGGGTGCTTTTTCTAAGAAAGGAATTCCCCTAATCATCACGCGATCTCAAATTCCTGCCATCAACGCAGAGATCTCTAAGATTCTTCATGGTATTGTAGATTTTCAAGTTGAACTAGAGAACGATGATGACTCAGATGCTTCTGAAATTTATATCAACTATGGTGATTCTAGGCGTATCATTGAGCTCTGTAGCGGCATGGAGAAGACTATCACATCCATCGCGTTAAGAGTGGCTCTTGTCAACGTGTCTTCTATGCCAAAATGTGACATGTTTATTATTGACGAAGGATTTGGAACGCTAGACGACGCAGGAGTTGAAGCCTGCAATAGACTGTTGACTAGCCTAAAGAAATTCTTTAGATTGATTCTTGTTATCACGCACGTAGACGGCATAAAGGATGTTGCCGATCACATTCTAGAAATAACTAAAAATGAAAAAGACTCAAGGGTATCATTCTCATGAACGATTGGAAGCCGTATTCAAATAACAGACAGATTTTAGAACACCCGGAAGGATTCTACATCATCAAAGAAAATG
>Ga0194119_10010069_pt1 | contig 12538 bp, 15 predicted proteins | sample TA2MahC100mmetaG_FD_148620 | JGI IMG/M metagenome (GOLD analysis project Ga0194119, IMG submission 148620) | Freshwater microbial communities from Lake Tanganyika, Tanzania - TA2015018 Mahale Deep Cast 100m | ecosystem: Environmental > Aquatic > Freshwater > Lake | place: Tanzania: Lake... | reverse complement strand
AACTTTGCGATAGCTGGTACGACGTTGGTGCCTAGGCAGCTCCCCCTCGGTTACAAGTGGCTATGCCCTAAAGACAGAGTTGGAATCAAGCGCGAGACGGCATCGCGCGAGGGAATACGTGGTGCCCCAGGTGGAAGCGATGCGACAACGGCTGCCGCGGCGCTTCCGATGCGCAAGCGAATCTCCATGTCATCGCCGCGCCGCAACGACCACGCGTAGCCACCGTGGAAAGCATCACCGCACCCGGTGGTGTCCACAGCGCTCACCGGGATCGCGGGTACGTGCAGCACGGTTCCCGGCTCGGCGCAGGCATATGAACCATTTGGCCCATCGGTGAGAACCACCGCCGAGCGGGATTTGTTCCACAACCGCTCGCAAATATCTTGCGGATCTGTTACTTCCGCTAATTGCGCACCGAAACCACGAGGAATTACCACGTGATCGGCAACATCGATCAACGCTAGGACCTCGGGCGAAGGATCACGATCAGCATCGAGCACCACCGGCACACCCGCCGCCCGAGCGCGTTGAACGACTTCGAGTGAGCCCGACGGCACGGCGGGCGCATCCACTAGCAACACATCTGCCTTAGCAAGGGCCGCGGCTACGGTTGCCTTGCTCGGCAAGGGAGTAGCAACCAATTCTGCGTCATCGAAAGCTACATAACGCTCACCGTCAGCGGTGATGATGAGCGTTGATGTGACTGGATCCGCGCCGGCCACTCGCTCAACAAATGTGGTGTCAATGCGGTGCTTTTGCAGATCCGCTGTTGCTTGAGTGCCCAAATTCGAAGTTCCGATAGTGGCTAGGTAAGCAGCGGTGGTGGGTGCCGGTTGATCAAGTTCGGCGATGGTCGCAAGTGCGTTGCGCACGTTCCCACCGAACCGAGTTTCTTGGCGCACGATACGACCCTTGCCATCGGCCCAGGTGGTTGCGGTGACCAATACCCGGTCGTAAGCCAAACACCCGATACCAATGATCATGCGATGCCAACGCTTAGGTAAGCGCGAGTGCCTCATCGGCACTGATGCCATCATGCAATACCGCCGCGTATGCGCGAGCGGCCTTCTCCGTTTCAGGCTCACCCCAAATATTGCGACCGACCACCGCACCGCGCGCGCCCGCGCGCATGCCAGCAACCATGTGCTCAAGTGCGCCCTTGAGGGTCGGTTCCTTTGGCCCACCGGCCATCACCACCGGAACCGGGCAGCCGGCGATGATTTCTGCGAAAGCTTGTTCATCTCCTGGGTAGCCAACTTTGATGACGTCCACACCGGTTTCGATACCCACGCGAACCGCGTAGGCGATTTCTTCTGGGGTGAAGACGATCTTGACGCCGTCGGAATAGTCCCGCGGATAGATATGTGCCACCACCGGGAGCTCATACGGTGCCGACGCGCGGACCGCATCGGCGAGCCAGCGAATGAAATCGCCCTCGGTTGCCCCCCTCACACCGATGGCAACGGCCAAAGCATCTGCACCCAGCCGGATGGCGTCGGCGGGGGTGGCGAACTGATTACGGATTCGATCATCGGGTGTCCAATAGGAGGCCTGAACAATGAGTGACGCTTTACCCGCGTGCTTGGGCCAACACGACTTTGCCGTGCCGGGCGTCATCGTCACAGTGTCCGGGTTCGCCTGCATGCAGCGATCAACGGCGTGCGGCAAATTCGCCAAGCCACCCTCGCGAACGTTGCCATAACCAACAAAGTGGTCGACCGCTATGCCGAAGAGATTGCCGGATGGATGAGAGAAAAGTCGTGCCAGTCGGATTTGAGTCCCTAGGCCCACAGTGCAGCACCCTCCGCTTTGAATTAAAGCCTCAATCTACTGGGAGAGCACGTTGCGGTGAATAGGGCATATTCGCACCTGATGAAGCTCAACGAGGTACCAACTAAATCTTTTGGCTTAAAAGGGCCTTACAACTTTGCGATAGCTGGTACGACGTTGCCGCCTAGGTCTTTTTGTGAACTTAACGGAGTCTTGCATGGGCATCACGCGTACTTCTGAGATACCGATATTGGCATAGGGCTTCTTTTGCTCTATATATATGGTGGCGTCTGCTGGGGTGATTGGTGCGCGGTGCGCGGGGTTTGGGTCAAAAGCAGGGTTAGCCCGACTTCGTAGCTTGGGCTTAACGATTTACCCCTAAATTAAGGCCCAGGTCAATCGTTGCCCTAACGGGGTTGATATCAACTTTTCTAGCCCTGTTGGTGACTTCACTCTTCACCAGCATGATCGCTTGCTCTTTACCTAGCTACCTATGCCGCCATAAGAATTAGTCCCACTAAAGTTAGGGCTCCGAAAGCAATCAGCAAACCTGCACCTAACCACAAGCCTTGAGTTGCTAAAGAGCGAATTCTTTCTATCTCTTCACTCTTTGATGCTGTTTTTTTCACTTGCCACCTGACACTGATACCTAAAAACAGCGCAACAACAGCACTCAATAGGCCCAAAATTACTGAGAGAAAGCCAAAGACGTTTGTAACCAAGGCTGCTATGACCAAAAGTGGAATCGCTAAATATCCAAATATTGACCCGATTCTTGCACGTTTTTGCAACTTTGCTATGTCAGCTCTTGAAATTCTTGTCGCGAGCGTTCCTTCCTGATAAGGGAGTTGATCCCTGGGCATTGGCGAAGATACGCCAAGGACAAACGCTGGCTTCAAACTACACAAAAACCAAAGCCCCCGTCCGACTAAATCTTCTAAAGTTGAACCGTGAATGGGGTCGCTGCCGATGTAATTGGGGTGGCCTAGTTAGGGGGGAGTTAGGGGTTAGTTAGTCCCCGCGTTCGAGTGCTTTTCGTAGCAGCTCGGCCTGCTCTTGGAGTTCTCGTTGAGTGGCTTGTTCTGCTTTGCGCGCCTCTGCTTTAGCGACCTCTTCAGCTTGTCGCGCTGCGGCCAACCTCACTTGTTCTTTAATCAAGCGGAATCTGTTGGCAGCTGACCCTGCTTTCGAGTCGGGTTCAGTGGTGTCGAGCTCTAGAACCACGTCTCGCAATTCGCGCTGCACGTCTTGCATTGCGCTCTGAGTTTCTTCTTGGGCTTTGTACGCTGCTAGTTCAGCGGCTTGCTCAGCTCCTCGAGCCGCGCGCAACTGCTCCATTTGCAATTCCCACGCCTGCCTCTCGCGGTCTTGCATTCGCCTATCGCGGTCTCGCATTTCGCGCTCGCGCATGGCCCACTCCTCTTGCATTTGGCGTTGGGCTTCTTGATTTGCGCGCTGACTGGCTAGTTGTGCTTCGCGCGCTGCTCGTTCAGCCTCTTGCTCGGATAACCGGGCTTGGCGCATTTGCGCAAACTGCATCTCCATTTCGCGACGTTCACGGTCGCGCATTTCTTGCATTTCGCGGCGTTCGCGCTCGCGCATTTCGCGCATTTCGCGGAGATCGCGTTCGCGCATCTCGCGTTCGCGGAGGTCGCGTGCGCGCATTTCAAGTCGTTCGCGCATTTCGCGTTCGCGCATTTCGCGTTCGCGTTGCATCTCGCGCATCTCGCGCATTTCCATCTGAGCTCTCATCTGTGCTTCGCGTGCCGCACGCTCGGCATTTCGCTCGGCCTCTCGAGCTTCGCGCTGACCCCCGAATATTTGACCCAACAAATCGGACAGGTTTTGCTGTGGCAGGTAAGCCGGGTAAAGCGACGCCAAGTTCGCACTTTGTTCTTCTTGGGGGTTGGCTAACGCGGGGGTTTGTGTGAAGCCAAGCAACAACGCGACACCCAAACCCACTGACAAAGTCTTCTTACCAACCGACATTCTTAGCCCCTTTGGTTTACGCGCCTGGTGAACAGTAGTGCCCTAAGCATCATTGCGTTCAAAGCGAGCTGAGGTAATTTTGGCCTTAAGGCAGTAGGCGGGTTAGCCAATCTCTAGCTTCGTGAATGCAAGCTGCTGGCAGGGCAAAGTGATCGTCATGCGGGTATTCCCGGGTTTCAACCTTGCCACCTAGTGCTTGCGCGTCTGCGACATATTTCTGCTGCCAGGTGACTGGCACCACGGTGCCACCGTCAAAGGTGTCAATGCACACCAGCACCGGGCAGATTGGCTTTACTTGCCCAGCTGACGCAGCGTCGATGGCACTAACCCAGCCGTCCCAGTTCTTTGGTGGGTAATTCAATATCGCGCCTTTTAACCTGAACATGCGAGCGATCATGTCGCTGAAGTGGTGAACAGGTTGGTGATTCCAAGCGGTCTCAGCTATTTCGATGCCAAGTTTGGTCATCACATCTGAGAGTGCGAGTGTTTTTGGGTTGGCAGCTTGGGTGCCCATCAAGATCTGAATCAAGTGCCCATCTGGCGGAATCGACGGGTCTTTAAGCGCTGACATCAGTGCCCCGCCGATTTCAAGGCAACATTTCGAGACCCCAGGTGAAATCGGCACGGTGCCTATCAGGTTTAAGTCGCCATAGTCAGCAGCATCAAGCTCGGCAACAGCTGCTGCTGTGCCGCCACCTTCAGACCACCCCGCACAACCAACCACGGTGCCAGCACCAACCTGCATGGTGCGAGCGGCATGCACGATGTTTATGGTGTCGCGAGCTTGGGAGCGCCCGACTGTGTATTGGTGAACACCGGGTGTGCCAAGGCCTTGATAGTCAGTTGCACACACCACCCAGCCAGCGTCGATGAATCCTTGCAAGCCAGGCACACCGAAATCGATTTGTTGGGTTGCTTGTGGTTGAAAGTAAGTGATTAGTTCGCGCGCTGGGTCTGGTTGGGCAGACGGGCAAGCGGCATCGCCAAGCCCGGTTGTGCCATGGCCCCAGGTAAAGACTGGTCGATTTGAACCCGGTGAATCGGGGGCGATTACCAAGCCGGTTACTTCGTGTGGGGCGTTGTTTACATCAGTTGAGTGATAGCGAACCCGCCATGCTTTGGCGCCATTTAGCTTGGTGCTGATTTCTTCTTGACTGATAAGGGTGCCTGGTTTTGACATGGGAAAAATCTAATGGTGGTTTGGGTGGGGCTTTCGCGGGGTTGGGCCAGGGCACGGTTTTGGCTGGGGCACGGTTTGGGTTGGGCAGACTTTGGCCATGACAGATGGCGTTGAAAAAGTGCTGCTAGCTAAGCAAGTTGAGATCACCAACTTGATTGACGGCCTAACTGCGGGGCTAGCTGCTGCAGGTCAGTCAGCTAATCGAAGTCGAAGCGATCGATATGGCCTGGCTTCAGATCGACATTCTCAGGTGGCAACCCTTGATGAGCTTCGCCGTCAATCACAAGAGATCAAGCGCGCATTGACCAAGGTGGGCGATGACACCTACGGGGTGTGTGACGTGTGTGGTGAGCACATTGCCCCGGCACGACTTGAAATTCGCCCGTGGGCTGTGGTTTGTGTGGCGTGCGCTGATTAGATATGGCCATGATCAAGCGGGTTTAGCGGGCAGCACGACTCATCTCACCTAGATGACAAACCAATCACAGATAAGCCCGAAGCCTTCGGCTCGGTTGATGCTTTGGACATTCATCATCGGTGGCGTCGGCTACTTCATCGGCATCTACACCTTGATGCAAGACCCACCATCGTTGACTTGGGCAGCCTTGCTAGCTGTCAGTGCCACTGGGGTGCTTTCGTTTTTTAGGCATGCGGTGTTTAACCGATCAGACGCAGTTCATGGCGGGTGGGATTACGGCCAGCGCAACAACTTTCAAATCGAGGTGGGTTTGGCAAACCTCGCTTGGGGTGTTTTCGCCATCTTGGCCATCGTTTTTGATTGGGGCCTGGCAGCCGTTGCTGCCTCGTTTCTAATCAGCGGGCTTTACTTTCTATTCGTTGCGATCTTTGTGATGGTCACCCCTGACACCCGCCAACGCGGGCTGGGTGGGTTGATTGGTATCACCGTGTGGGGGTTGATGATGGTTGCCATGGGCGTAAGCGGGATGCTCGCCGCAGGCTAATTCAGTTCGTCGCTTGGCTAGGCCCAAATAAGGGTTCGAGTTTGGCCCCGGTGGTGTAGGCATAGCCCATGGTGAAACAGGTTTCGGCTAGGGCTTCTTTGGTGCTCGCAATCGTGAGCATCTTTGTCACCCCGGTGGTGTTGTGGGTGCAAACCATCGCGTTATTACTTGCCGACATGATCACCTATGAGCCGAGTAACCCCGTTTGGGTAAAGGTGCTTGCCGTCGTGGTGGTGATTGCTCTCGGGGTGGGAGCACTTTTGTTGCCACTGTTTGCGTTTTTGTCCAACGCTCGGGTGGCTTCGCGGGTGATAGCGGGTGTGGCGTTGGGTGTGTGGGGGTTGGCTCAGTTGTTTTTTGTCGGTTTGGTGTTTGGGGTTTGCAGCTTCGAAGGGTGTTCGTTTTAGAGCGGTAGTGGGGTTGGGTTGGGGCGCGGCCCCCGTCCAAAAAAAAGATTGCCGGGTCGGGCGAGCAGGGTGTGGCTGGGCGGGAGTTAGTTGGTGGTTAGGCCCATTTCGACGAGTTTGGATTTGAGGTCTTTGTCAGACGGCTCGGTTTGATGGGTGCCATCAGCAAAAACAATCACCGGGATCGACTTCTTACCACCATTTATCTCGATCACTTTCTCAACCGCTGACTCGTCCGCCTCGATGTCAATGAACTCATAGTCGATGGCCAATGAGTCGAGCAGCGACTTAGAGCGGCGGCAATCTTTGCACCAGTCAGCCCCGTACATCGTGACAGCAGCTGGGCTAAGCGAAGTCGGGTTCACGGCGTAAGTTTACGGACCGGCAGGCGGCTGACCGGTGCGCGCGCTAGCGTCGCTGCTAGCGGGTGGCTGGCCCCGTCCACGCCGTCGCTTCTGCACTGCCCGGACAAAAAAGAATATAAGCAGCACCACCACACCAAAGGGCAACAAGAACCCGGCAGCCACCACCAACCCGCCCAAAGTGTTGAGCAAGGCGTTGAAACCGTTAGCCAAGCCACGCAAGAAGTCGGGCTGGGTGACCCCACCCAATGCCGGCTGCAGATAGATGCTCACGTTCGACATGGCCACTTGCTCGCCTAGATAATCGCGCTGCGACTGAATCGAATCCAGCTCAGCCTGCCGGTTCGCAAGTTCCGTCTCAACAGCAATCAAATCGGCGATGGTCTCCGCTTGAGCTTGCAGTTCACGAAGCCGCGCAATTGATGCCTCAAGCGCGGTGATTCGTGCTTCTAGGTCTATCACCTGAGTGGTGACATCACTCGCTGTCACGTTGGACTGTTGCACACTACCTACTCCGCCTAGACCCGCTAAGAAACCATCAAGGCGATCAGCTGGCACTTTCACGATCAAGGTCGCGTTCTTAGAGCCGTCAAGATCGACGAAATCTTCACTAGTTATAACACCGCCGACGGCTGTAGTTGCCTCACGCACGTTTGACACCGCGTCCTCCACGTCGGTCACGCGAATAGTCAGCGCGGCGGTGCGAATTATTTGCGATTCAATATTGGACGGGGTCGTCGCACCCGGTGCAGTCGCGATTTTCTCTGCCGACGAACCCGCGGCACTGTCGGTTGCAAATTCAGCTGATGATGGGGCGCTGGTGTTGCCGCACGCGGTAAGGGCCAGCGTTGCGGCCAGTGCAGTCAGGCCGGCTGCAAATATGCGCGGGCTCGCGAGCTTCATGGTGGCGCTAAGACTACGCCTCGAAATCACCGCCGCGGCCAGTGGATTTATCGCGGCGTCGGTTGGGCCGGTCATACTTAAAGACCAACATTCCAACCAACGCCACGAACACCGCGAAGATTCCAAATGCGATGACCGCGTCCATATTTAGAGCAGAACGGCCCAAATGACTAATACGAAGATCACGATGCTAAGCACGGTGACCAAGACGCGCATGAGTGAGAGGTAGCTGCTCGAGCCCGCAATCGTCTTAGCCAATGCGCTCGAGTTCGCGACTTTGCTCAAATCTTCGGCGGCTGCCTGGCCTTCACGAATTGCCGCGTACTGCGAGATCACAGCGAGGATTCCAGTGACTGCGGTAACACCCACAGCTAGGTAGCGATCATGCTCACCAGCATTGTCAAAGGTGCCTTGAGCCGCTAGCACGAAGACGGCTATCAAAACGGCCGTCGGCCCAAGTTGGGCAAAAATTATTTGTGTGCGCTTCTCGTTCCAAAGCTGTAGCAATGACTTTTCGTCCATATACAGGGCTCCTAAGTGGCTAGGGGGTTGAACGTGGGAGGTGCGTCCCGCGCAGTGCTACAACCCCGTAAGGCTTTAAGCCTAGAGGCCTAGGTCTAATCTCACGCCATGCGTTTACGCATGTTTGCAGTGTTCATCTTTACGTTGCTAGCTAGCGGGACACTGTTGCCCGCGCTGGCACAAGAAGCACCACCACCGGGGGCCCCGACGCCGCCTTCACCAACGGCACCGGGCCAGACACAAGGGGGCCAGCCACAAGAGGGCCAGCCGCAAGAGGGCCAACGCCAAGGCGGCGACGCGCCAATTCTGTCTATCACCAGCGCCACACCAGAACTAAAAGTCGGCCAACCTAACCCCGTCCAAATCTCTCTACAAAACATTCAACCAGTCGATCTGCAACAACAAATAGAAGCGCGCATGACGGCATCGAATGCAACGTTGCGCCTTAGCGACGGGCGCGAGGGCACAGAGATCAATCTGCAACTTAGCGTCGCCGCATTTCAAGAGATCGGACGCAACGTGTCGGTTACACCTGCAGCCGTGGGGCCAGTGAGCATCACGGTCTCAGGGTGGCCTGCCGGGCGCCCGCAAGAAGCAATCTTTGCTACCAACACTTTCGGCGCCGTTGGGGCCGCGCCTGAAACCGAGTCTGTCGCACCTTTGATTGATTCCAACGCCAATCAAGTGTCGACAAGAACTGGCCCCACGACTGCTAAGCAGATTGATTTGCCCGTTTATCAACCGCTCGAGAATTCAGAAGACGTGGTCGAAACCACCACGACAGCCGTAGTCGTTTTGGTTGCAGCCAGTGCTGCCACCGGCGCGCTGGTTGCGGCGTCACCAGGTTCAAGAAGTGATTTGCCGCAACGACAAGAAAAACGCGAAAGCGCATCGCTCGAGGGCGTGGCGGTTTCATTTGCAGGGCTTGCCGCCGGTGCAGGTGCCATGGGGTTCGGCGATCGCCTCGGCCTTTGGCGCCTGCCCGGCACCGGGCGGCTAGACCAACTTGAACGAAAAACCGCCACCACTCTCGCGCGAGTCTCACCATTAATGGCAAGACTCTTACTCGACAGCACGTACTTGCGCGCAATGTTCGGCTCAGCCGCACTGGTGCTGCCAGCCGTCGGTCTGGTTCTTGGCTTGCTTGCCTGGCGCGACGTGGGCGGCCTCGCACTGGCCCCGTCCTTATTAATTATTTGCGCGATCGCGTTCTTAGGCACTCTTGATGCGCTGGCAGGTGCGATTGCCGTGGCAACTTTCATAATCGGTGTCGGCGTCTCGGGCGGGCTCACCACGCCTGACAGCGTGCGCACGATGCTAGGCATCGGGGTGATCGCGTTCGGCCCCGCACTCATCGCCGGTGCGTTTCGGCCTTTGCGCCGCGAAGCGCATGAATACTCCACTTGGGAGCGCCTAACAGATTTCGTTTTGGTGCCACTCTTCGGGGCGTTCGCCGTGCAAGGCATGGTGCGCGCGTTACCCGGGCTATCGGGTTATGACTTGCCGATTGCCGAATCGGCAAACGTGGTGGCGCTAGTGGTTTTAATCGGGCTGGTAATTCGGATACTTCTAGAAGAGTTGGCTGGGCGCGTATTCCCTCAGCGGATCGGTGCGGTTGCTCTAAGCGACATACCGAGCCCGAGTTTCACGCAAAAAGCGGTGGCGGCTGGGTTGCGTACCGCACTTTTTGCATTCATTGCGATCGCGTTCTTAGGTAACGTCTGGCAACTTTGGGTCGGCACCACCGTGTTCGGCGTGGGGCAGGTTCTCGAATTAACGCGCGATCGGTTTCCTAACAGCCCGAAGGTCTATCAGTTGATGCCCGGCGGGCTGTTTCGCCTCGTGATGGTATTGCTGATCTCGCTCGGTTCGGCGACTCTGGTATCGCTGTTGTTTAGCGACGAGTCGACGCGCGCGCAAATGGCTTTCGTCTTGCTGATGTTGCCGGGGTTAGTGCTTACGGCAATCGGTTCTTTTGGGCGTAAGCCGAAGGACGGGGACGTTCGCTGGTATTTACGCCCAGTGTGGCGAACTTGGTATCGCATCGGCGGGGTGTTGATGTTGGTCGCAGCGATCGGGTTGACCCAAGCGCTTTAAGGCGCGTTGGTTGTTTCCGGTGTTAGCCGGTGCAGATGATCGTGAAGCCGTAATCACGACAATTTGACGGTAGCGCGCCGCCGCTGCTGCCACCGCTGCCGCTGCTGCCACTGCTTCCACTGCCGCTGCTGCCACTTGGTGCGGGCGTGGTGGGCGCTGGTGTGGCAGGTGCCGTGGCCGCAGGTGCCGTCGTCCCTGAACTTGAATCAGAAACTTTGAACGTCGCACAAGCAAGTTTCATTGACTGAATACCGCGAACACACAGCGCGGGGTCACCCCAAGACGGCTCATAAACCGCAGTCGAGGGAGCTACCGTCCAAACAAAATTCCCTTTTGAATCGGCGGTCATGTAATTGCCTGAGTACTCATTCATTCGATTCTGACCAAAAATGTTGTAGTTCCAACGGCGAACGCCCTCGTTGGGTTTTAGTTTCTTAACCGTTGCGACGATTTCATTAGTTGGGGTCAAAGTGTCAGTGCTTAAAGTCATTTTCATACCTTTTGAATTACCGGGTTTGTTGGGGCGCTCATCTTGAAACTGCACGCAGCCTGTGCCCGTCAAGAAAGGGATACACACGACGCTGCTTGGCAGGGCTGAGGGCAAAGGGCTCGCCGCCGCCGCGGGTAGAACCGCCGCCGCGGGTAGAACCGCCACCGCGGGTGCAACCGCCACCGCCCCCGCCAAACTCAACGACCCAATCGCCGCAGCGCCAACCCACGCACCAAACCGCGGCGTCGTCATAACCGCAAATGCTAGCCTGCCGCTCGAAAACCCTAAAAAAGTTGACCCAAGAAGGGCTAGCGATGTGTAAAAGCGCATCACCGCTTGCGGCGGTCTTCTCGACTGCCCTCGTCAGCGTGGCGCTGGCCGGGTGCAGTGGCTCGAACCAGGTCGGCGACGGTGACGATTACATCGCGGCAATCACACCGAACAATTGCGTTCTTGACGCCGAGATCGAATTTAGCGAGCAGAACAACATTGGTGAAAACGAACAAATCACCAACCAGACGCTATTCAATGAATACAAAGGACTAACCCTCGCCTATGCCAACGCCGCCGATGAAGCAGTAGCTGCACTCGCGGCTAAAAGTTGGCCCGAAAATATTAAGAATGACGTCGCAGACGCGATGGCCGACTACACGATTACCGGCGCACTCGCTAGGGCCGGCGTGATTAGCGATGGCCAAAACGAAGACGACGGTGCCGACTGGGACACGATCAATGGCTTCAAGAACTTTTACCTCGAGAACAGCAAGGCCCCTGACACTAGAAAGATTCGCGCTGAGCTAGGACTACCAGAAGTGGGGGGTTACGACTGCGAAGGCGTAGAACTCACAGCTGATCTAGTGACCCCCAGTGGCACCGGCGACGGTGCGAGTTTCGAATCTGGTCAAGCGGGCTTAACCGCCATTGGCGCCCTTGATGAAGAACAGTTTTTTGACGACCTCATAAATAGCAAAGTGACTTATGAGGAGCTCTCTGACGAAGATTGGTCAAAACTGATTGCAAATGTGTCTCTGTTTAGCGATCAAGAATTAGCGCTCGCACGAGAACTCGAATCAAAAGAGTGGCCTGCACCAGTCAAGTCACACATACTCGATTACATCGCGTATTTATATGTTTCTTCTGCATTCTCGCGAGCGCAAGTACTTACTGACACTGTGCCTGGCGACCGAGCTGACTTCCGCGAGCTTGATAGCTTTTCTAGTGAGTGGGTTCTCAAGGGCCAGCGCGTAAATTTTGACGCCATACGAAGCGGTTTAGGGCTCGAAGTCCAGAAATTCAATTAACTAACGCGCGATTTTATCTCGCGGCGCATTCAGAGAGAGTGTCCCTGTGGGTCTCTCTGCCGATCACGCCGCGCGTGCGGCGAGCGCTGGGCACGCGGCGAGCGCTGAAGAATCTGCGCGCGCGCTTAAACGTGGCTCACTCGTCGCGTTCCCGACTGAAACTGTTTACGGGCTAGGTGCCGACGCAACTAACGCCGACGCCATCGCCCGCCTCTATGAAGCAAAAGGGCGCCCGCCACATCACCCGGTAATCGTTCACATACCCAACGCCGCCGCAATGCCGGCCTGGGCAAGACAAATCCCTGCGTGCGCAAATGCGGTAGCCGCGAAGTTTTGGCCAGGCCCGATGACTTTGGTTCTCTCGCGCACCGAACTTGCAAAAGATTTCATCACCGGCGGACAAAACACCGTTGGCCTACGCGTACCAAGCCACCCAGTCGCCCTCGAATTACTCGCGCAATTTGCCGAACTTGGCGGCCAAGGCATCGCAGCCCCAAGTGCCAATCGATTTGGCGCCGTCTCGCCCACCACCGCAGCCGCCGTCCGCGAAGAATT
>Ga0194119_10010060_pt1 | contig 12544 bp, 12 predicted proteins | sample TA2MahC100mmetaG_FD_148620 | JGI IMG/M metagenome (GOLD analysis project Ga0194119, IMG submission 148620) | Freshwater microbial communities from Lake Tanganyika, Tanzania - TA2015018 Mahale Deep Cast 100m | ecosystem: Environmental > Aquatic > Freshwater > Lake | place: Tanzania: Lake... | reverse complement strand
CTCTCGACCAGAAACGGATCGATTCAACCCTGATCCGTCTGGACGGAACTCCGAATAAAGCCCGATTGGGAGCCAATGCCATCCTGGGTGTCTCTCTGGCCTGTGCGAGGGCAGCCGCCAGCCATACGGAAATCTCTTTATACCGTCATCTCGGAGGTTCAGCGGCCAACCACCTTCCCCTGCCCCTGATGAACATCCTCAACGGCGGAGCCCATGCCGATAATAACCTGGACATTCAGGAATTTATGATCCTTCCTGTCGGGGCGAAAAACTTTAAGGAAGCCCTGAGAATGGGGGCAGAGGTCTTTCACCATCTTAAATCGATCCTGAAGGGAAAAGGCTGCAAAACATCCGTGGGCGATGAGGGAGGATTTGCTCCGGATCTCCAATCCAACGAAGAAGCCTTTGCCCTGATCGTGGAGGCCATTCGAAAGGCCGGTTATCGCCCTGGAAAAGATGTCGGTCTCGGGATCGATGCGGCGGCGACCGAATTCTTTCGTGACGGATTCTACTTTCTCAAAGCGGAAAAAAAGCCGAAATTGACTTCATCTGAAATGATCGCCTATTATCAAAACCTGATTAATAAATTCCCCATTCTCACGATTGAAGATGGCCTTGCTGAGGATGACTGGAAAGGGTGGAAGGCGATGACCCTCCGTCTGGGCAAGAAAGTCCAGTTGGTCGGAGACGACCTTTTCGTCACCCATCCGGCACGGCTGTCAAAAGGGATCAAAGGGGGAGTGGCCAATGCCATTTTGATCAAACTCAATCAGATCGGAACCCTGACGGAAACCCTTGAGGTGATCGGAATGGCCAAAAAGGCCGGTTATCGAACGATCATCTCCCATCGCTCTGGCGAAACAGAGGACACGACCATCGCTGACCTTTCAGTGGCCACTGGAGCCGGTCAGATCAAAACAGGCGCTCCATCGCGCACGGAGAGGGTGGCCAAGTATAACCAGCTTTTGCGGATTGAGGAAGAGCTGAGAGCCCGTGCCGTCTATGATCCGCCGCTACGATGGCGTCCTAAAAAATAGTTCGGAGTAATGAGTTCTGAGTTAGGGAACAAAAAATAAGTTTGGGATTCCAAACTCCGAACTCTTAACCCCGAACTCAGAACTTTATCAGGAGCCTATCATGGATCTCTTCGACTTAACCGGCAAAGTAGCAATGGTCACCGGCAGCACCCGGGGACTGGGAGAAACTGCAGCGAAAGCTCTTGCCAAAGCCGGGGCGGATATTGCGGTTTGTGGCCGGAACCCTTCGGACCTGAAACGGGTGGCGGCGGATATCCAGACACTGGGCCGAAAGTCCCGTGGGTTTGAGCTTGATGTGCTCTCTAAAGAAAAGGTTAAAAGGGCCGTTGAGCAGATACTGAACCATTTTGGCTGTGTCGATATACTTGTCAATAACGCCGGCACCAACTATCGGGTCCCAGTCCTCGAATACCCGGAAGAACAGTGGGACTTGATTATCAACACCAACCTCAAGGGCTATTTTCTCGTTGCCCAGGCCATTGTCCCTCAGATGCTTGAGCGAGGATACGGCAAGGTAATCAATATGAGTTCCATTTTTGGAAAAGTAGGACTTGCGAATCAGTTGGCCTATGCCTCCTCCAAGGGCGGCGTTGAACAGATGACAAAGGTCATGGCGCTCGAATGGGCTAAACAGGGCGTCCGGGTCAATGCGGTCGGTCCGACCTATTTTGAGACCGATATGGTCAAACAGATCCGGAATGATCCGGCAAGATTCAACTTTATCAATGAGAGAACACCGATGGGCCGATGGGGCTATCTTCCGGAACTGGAAGGGACGGTCATCTTCCTTGCCTCTCCGGCCTCGGACTTCATCACCGGTCAGACCATCTATATCGATGGAGGCTGGACGGTCTGGTAATTGCCTCAGCAAACCGTAGAGGGCATAGGTTACCGGTTACGGTTACGAAGCCCGTTTCGATGAGAGGTAACGGTTACGGTAAAAAAATTAAATACGAGAGACGTAGCCTTTTATAGACGATACGGGCATCGTTACCGTTGCCGTTAGACGAAACCCTTATTTTTCGAATAACGTTTAATGAAAAGGATCGGCGTCAAATACTGCGGAGGATGCAATCCCGCCTATGAGAGAGTAGAAATGGTTCAGCGCGTCCAATCCCAACTTAAAGACCATTTCCTTTTTCTTCGCCATGACGAACCGGATATCGATAGGATGGTTTTTCTGAGTGGATGCCACAGGGCCTGTGCAGCACAGGATGTTAATCAAACCGTTCCTCACTATTCAATCACAGGAGAAAATGATTTCGAGGCACTGATCGGTTGGTTGAAATCGTAAACCGTCAAAGGAGATTCCCGATGGAATCGCAAGATCAATCAAGGCGATGGCTTTCCCTCTACCCTAATGATTATTCGCCCGATTTAACCCCTGAAGCTACAAATGCTCTCGACCACCTTCGGAAGACGTTTCAAAACCACGGCCAAAGCCCTGCCCTCTATTATTTTGACAAGATCATCTCTTATGCGGAACTGGAAAGGATGAGCGATGCCTTTGCATGCGGCCTGATATACCTTGGAATCAAGAAGGGCGACCGGGTGGCTCTCTATCTTCAGAATATTCCCCAATTCATCATTGCCCAGTACGGCATCTGGAAGGCTGGCGGGATCATTGTTCCATTAAATCCAATGTATAAGGAAAAGGAACTCACCTACTATTTCCGGGATGCGTCGGTCCGGCTGCTCGTCTCAATGGCCTCCCTCTATGGAGAACCGGTCCAAAAAGCAGTTAAAGAGTCGGGCATTGAACAAGTGATCACTACTTCAGAACTCGATTTTTTCGACCCTGCAAGCCCGCTTCCTTCGATTCTAAAGGGAATTGAAAAAGTAAAGGTGTTAGAAACGCTGGACTTCGTCACTCTTCTTGGACGTTATCGAGGGGAACAACCTCCGGAGGTCAATCTTTCGCAAGAGGATGTCGCCTACCTCACCTACACATCCGGGACCACCGGCCCTCCAAAGGGCGCCATGAACACGCATGGGAATGTCGTCTTCAACTCCGAAGTCTATCGCCACTGCTGGAAATTGACCCCCTCGGATACGATGTTAGCAGTGGCTCCTTTCTTTCATGTGACGGGGATGGTCGGTCACATTGGAGCCTGCATCGCTTCCGGAACTCCGCTCATCCTTTTTTACCGCTTCGATCCCATGACCACATTTCAGATGATCGGAAAATGGAAGGCCACCTGCACGATCGGAGCCATTACGGTCTTCATCGCTATGATGAACGACCCGGAAATTGGAAAGTATGATTTTTCATCCTTCCGAAAAGTTTACAGCGGCGGAGCCCCTGTGATTCCTGCTGTCGTGGAACGATTTGAGAACCTGACCGGAACCTACATCCACAATGTTTACGGCCTTACCGAAAGCACATCACCTGCCACACTGGTCCCGCTTGGCTTAAGGGCGCCTGTGGACCCCTCCACCGGAGCCATTGCTATTGGGGTTCCCATTCCCAGCCATGAGGCGAAGATAATGGACCTGAGCGATCCGGACAAAGAGCTTCCTCCTGGAGAAGTGGGAGAGCTGGCCATCAGAGGGCCGGGGATTATTCCAGGGTACTGGAACAAACCTGAAGAAACCGCTCATGCCATACGCAAAGGCTGGCTTTTTACCGGAGATGTGGGCACAATGGATGATAAAGGATGGGTCTACCTCCTGGACAGAAAGAAGGACATGATCATCGCCTCCGGATTTAAAGTCTGGCCAAGAGAGGTGGAGGATACGATCTATCTCCATTCTGCTGTTCGGGAAGTGGCCGTGGTCGGGGTTCCTGATCCCTACCGGGGCGAAACGGTCAAAGCCTTTGTTGCCCTGAAAGAGGGTTTCGAGGGAAAGGTGACCCATGAGGAGATTATTTCCTTCTGCAAAGAGAGAATGGCTGCCTATAAGTATCCACGGGAGGTAGAGTTTGTTAAAGAGGTGCCCAAAACCGCCACCGGGAAATTTTTAAGGAGGGCTTTTAGAAACCCTTAAAATGGCCAGTTTGAATTAATACACAAACGTTTATGGGTGACGACGCTTGTATCGAAGCAAGAAGCTCGGTAAACGAAGCTCGACGAGTATCGAGTTTCTATGATCGAGCATCCCTGCCTACCGGCGGGCAGGGATACGAGCTTCGACAACGACAAACGTTGGTTTTCCTAAGACGTAACCTCTTGACGAAACGGGCGTCGTTACCCTAACCTTTTCACCAATGACCATTATTTTCAACATTAAGGAGAGAAACCAATGAAACGAATCGTCACTAAAGAGGATTATATCCAGAGCCTAAAAGACCTTCATCATGCGGTCTATTACAACGGAAAACGGGTGGAGGATGTCACCGAGCACCCTGCCCTCCGGCCGCACATTGAATCCGCAGCCCTCACCTATGAACTCGCCCTCCGTCCGGAGCATGAGGACTTGATGACCGCCACCTCCCATCTGACCGGAAAGAGAATCAACCGTTTCACCCATATCCATCAGAGCGTGGATGACCTGATCAAAAAGGTTCAGATGCTTCGCCTCATCGCCCATGAGACAGGCTCCTGTTTTCAACGGTGCGTTGGGTTTGACGCCCTGAATTCGGTCTATATGACCACCTACGATCTGGATCAGAAACATAAAACCGACTACTTCGAGCGATTTAAGAAATACCTTCTCCATGTCCAGGAGAGCAATGTGATGGTTGTAGGCGGAATGACCGACACCAAGGGAGACAGGTCTCTTCCTCCCACAAAACAGGCGGACCCGGATCTCTTCACCCATGTGGTCGAACGACGCTCCGATGGAATTGTGATCCGTGGAGCCAAGGCCCATATGACCGGCGGCATTAATTCCCACGAAATCCTGATCATGCCCACCCAGGCAATGAAGGAGGAGGACCGTGACTACGCCCTCTCCTGTGCCGTTCCTCTTAATGCGCCGGGAGTCATTCTCATCTTCGGCCGCCAGACCAATGAAGAGAGGAAGTTCGAGCACGGGATTGACGCCGGCAATCCTTTTGGGGCAGTGGGAGGAGAAGCGCTCATCGTCTTTGATAATGTCTTTGTTCCCTGGGACCGGGTGTTTCTCTGCGGAGAATTTGACATGGCAGGGCTATTGGTGGAACGGTTTGCCACCTTGCACCGGCAGAATTATGGAGGATGTAAGGGAGGGGTCTCAGACATACTTGTGGGGGCAACGGCTCTGGCTGCTGAATATCAGGGGACAGGCGGCGCTTCTCATGTTAAAGAAAAATTAGCAGAGATGATTCACCTGGCCGAGACGATCTATTCAGGATCGGTGGCCTGTTCTGCCATGGGATACAAGACTCCATCAGGTGCATATTATCCGGACCCGCTCCTTGCCAATACGACAAAACATAATGTCACGCGTCACATCTACGAAATCTCGCGCCTGGCCCATGATATTGCCGGAGGCATCGTAGCCACCATGCCCTTCCAGGGCGATTTAGAGAGCAGCGAGGTGGGCCGCTATGTGAAGAAGTATCTGGCAGGGGCCGAAGGGGTGCCGGTAGAGGCCCGGATGAAAATCCTCAGACTCATCGAGAACATGAGTGGTGGCACAGCCCTAATCGAGTCCATGCATGGGGCCGGTTCCCCCCAGACCCAGAAGGTCATGTATGGCAGATTGGGAAACTTAGAACAGAAAAAACGCTGGGCCAAAAAAATTGTAGGAATAGAATGAAGGCTTGTCCCTTTTTAAGGCTACATTACTTCAGGTCCATCCGCTTTACTGGCACGAGACGATGCCCAAGCATGTCTACTGCCGCTTGAGATTGTTCCAGGATGACGTATCCGATCAATGGTTCATATTCGCCGTTTTCTGGCTTCATATCCACGAATAAAACCTCGTTGTAAATGGGACGGAATCCTTCGATCTGTATTCTTACCGGACCGCAGACTTCTCCTTCAACAGTCTCCTGGGTAGCGGTTTCCAAGGCAACCTTTCCCATATCATCTAATTGCCCCAACCGGTCACGCCACGCGCTTGGAAGCACCAAAAAGGATGCTCCTGTATCGACCAGGGCATCGCACCGGATCTTGGCTCTTGGATCGGATGGATTTTCGATTCTGACTGAGGCAACTATTCTTCCCATCTCTCGCTCTCCTTAATATTCTCTGTTTCGCTATTTTAGTACATTATACACTAATAGTCTAATTTCGTAAGTATTTTTTTCGCCGTCTCATCCGTTTTCATTGGCATTTGCTCCCCCATAAACGATATAAATATCCGAGCCGCAAATCCCGAAGACCTTCATCTTGTCATTCTGCGAAAGCGGGAATCCAGAATAAATTTGAGAGTTTTTTATTTTTCTTCTATCTCTCTCCAGAAATCTTCGTGCTGAATGCCAACCCCCTCGCGGATCTGTTTTCTCGCCAGACTTAACATCTTCTGAAACTTGGGCGAGTAAGCCAGTGCCAACCGCTCTATTTCATCTTCATCATTAACGGAGAGCAATACTGCTGCTGGTTTTCCATTTCGAGTAACGACCACTGGACCCCGTTTGCTTGCTTTAAGAAATTCACTGAAACGTGCCTTCACATCAGCCACTGATGCAATTTTCATATCTTTACCTCCTCTCCACCAATAAACAACCGATTCCCCTCTTTCACGCCAATCGCCAATCCGAAAGGTCGATTTTACCCTGTAGACCCACCTGGCTTATGGATTCTATAGCCCGCTTCTGAAAGCACAATCACGATTGTCTCCGCTCTGCCAAGGATTTCTTCTTCCCGGTGAAGCACTTCGACAATATTTTTAACAATCCGCTCTATATTGAGGATTCGGTAACGAATTAACATAACTTTTCCCATTCCCCACAGCAGGCCAAATTCAATAAGCCCTCCGAAATCCTTGTCACCGGATATCACTAATAAATCATTCTTTTCCGCATATTCCAGAATCTCTCGGTCTTTATGACCAGCCAGATCAATGTCGGGGACAAAGATCACTTCGAAGTTCGCTTTTCGAAGCCCTTGGATAATACCAGTGTGAACATTTTCATCTGCAAGAAGTCTCATTAGGGCCTGTTCTCAAAAAACCTGACTTCCTCCCCCTGAATTTGTCTCGCAGCGAAATCCAGGGCGGCTTCCAAGCCCTCGGGTGTAACAGTTGGATAACCCCGGAGAATATCTTCTTTGGTCATTCCCGAGGCGATACATTGCATGATTAACCCAACAGAAATACGAGTTCCCTTGATAATAGGTTTCCCGTTAAGAATTTCTGGGTCGCACACAATTAGATGCTCTTCCATCTTAATTTCCCTCCAATCTGGATCTGTCAAATATATACCATTTTCCAGAAAATATTCCAAATAAAACCCATCGGCCGACTTCCTTCGGAATGAGTGGCCGGAATTAGTGGAATAAGCGACTTCTTCACTGGTTCCTTTAATTTATTATACACCTAATGGCCCAATTTCGTAAATATTTTTTATGTGGGCCCTATCTGGGTCCAATAGGTTTTTTGTCACACAATTTCGATGACAATGCGGATGAGGTTGCCGATTTTTTTTTGAAGATGTTCCAACCCTTGATTCACCTCCTCCAGAGAAAATCTTTCTGTGATCGATTCTGAAAGATCCAATTTGCCAATATACCAATAATTTTGTATAAAGATACCTAAAGGAAAGTTGAATGGGAGGATAGAAACATGTTTACCGAGAAGTCGCTTGATCCGCAATTGGTACTTAATTCTATTTATAATGGGATTGTGGCCATCGATGAAGAAGGGATTATTACCTATTTTAACAAGACTGCAGAGAGAATATTTAATATTCCTGCCCATGAGGCCATGAATTTATACATCCTGGACGTCCTACCAAACACCGGTGGTAAATTGCTCGAATGCCTCAAAACTGGAAAACCCTTTTATGGCGAGAAACTTAAAGGGGAAAAAGTGGCTTTTGTCTCCAATATCAATCCGATTTTCACCAACGGAAAAATCTCAGGAGCAGTCAGCGTTTTTCAGGATATTTCTGAAATTGAAAGCATCTCAAAAGAGCTTGACCTGTTTAAGAATATGAAAAATTGGCTCGACACCATCATCGATTCCTCATACGATGGTCTTTGGATCTGTGACCATGATGGTAAAGTCATCAGAATCAATAAAGCCTCCGAAAGGATCAACAATCTGAAAGCAGAAGAAGTGGTCGGTAAAAATATGAAGGATTTAGTCGCTCAAGGTTTTTTTGACAAATCAGTGACCTACGAAGTCTTGAAGAAGAAGACTTCTGTAACAATGATCCAGCAGTTGAAAGAAGGAAAGAGAATTTTAGTTACGGGGAACCCTATTTTTGATGAAAAAGGAGAAATTGTTTTTGTCGTAACTAACGACCGTGATATTTCAGAGTTAGATCATTTGAGGAATCAACTTCAAGAGGCCCAAGCCCTGGCCAAAGGCTATATTTCAAGACTCTCTGAGTTGGAAATGAAAGGAGTCGATCTCTCTAACATCATTTTTCAGAGTAGGGAGATGGAAAGGATCATTGAAATAGCTTTAAGGGTGGCCAAGGTGGACTCAACAGTCCTGCTTCTTGGTGAATCCGGGGTTGGAAAAGGAATGATTGCAAAACTGATTCATAAACAATCAGAAAGAACCAATGGTCCTTTTATAAGGGTTGATTGCGCAGGGATACCCGAACCCCTTGTTGAGACTGAACTGTTCGGGTATGAAAAAGGGGCTTTTACAGGGGCCAAAATCGAAGGTAAACCCGGTTTTTTTGAACTCGCAAACAAGGGAACCCTCTTCCTTGACGAGATTGGAGAAATCCCTTTAGCGACTCAATCCAAACTTCTCCGTTTCTTAGAGGATCACGAAATCATCCGCGTAGGAGGAACCGAGCCAAAGGAAATCGATGTACGGGTGGTTGCCGCTACGAATAGAAATATTGATGAGATGGTAGCTGCAAGGGCCTTTAGAAAGGACCTTTATTACCGACTCAACGTGGTTCCGATTCACATCCCTCCCTTAAGGGAAAGGAGGGAAGATATTTTGCCCCTGACTTTTCATTTCCTGGAAAAATTTAATAAGACACATCGAAAAGAAAAGACTCTTTCTCCGGAAACAATTGAAGCATTATGTAAGTACGATTTCCCTGGAAACATCCGTGAACTGGCAAATATCGTTGAAAGGCTGTTAGTCATCGTAGAAGGGAAACGGATTGAAGTTCAAGACCTCCCAAATGCGATTTTGAACTACGGGCCAAAAGATTCATCCTATCGGTTATTATTTGAAGGAATTCCTCTTAAGGATGCCCTGAAGAAATGTGAGGATATTATTATTCAAAATGCACTTAAAAAGTTCGGTTCCCAACGGGAAACTGCAAAAGCGCTGAAGGTAGACCAGGCAACCATTTCAAGGAAGATAAAAAAACTCTCCTCATTTAGAGATGAGGCAATAGTGCATAAATAGATGCGTTATTGCAATATGTATTATTTAATAATTTTATAGTATTACAACATGTATTAGGTTTTAAAGGTAAATGTTATGCATATGTGCATACCATCTTTTTTCCCTAAAAGTTCTTTACTTAAAATTTAACCAATCCCTAAAAACAGAATTTATTTATTATTTCGATTTGTTAGAAATATTTTCCATCCATAATTCTTATCATCCCACAATCCTTTAGGTTTTGGCACAAATAATGGATTATGCATTGCCAACGAACATCCCTGTTGATGACTCGATTTACTCGTTAAAACTACTGGGGTGTCAAAAGGGGAAGTTTATATGAAAACCAATAAATCGTTGCTTGCAGACCGAAATCAGCATATCCCCCAAGGCCCTTTTAATGTCCACCCCATCTTTGTTGAGAAGGCAAAGGGGGCGATCCTCACCGATGTGGAGGGAAATGAATATATCGATTTTGCTGGGGGGATCGGTGTGAATAACGTAGGTCACTGCAATGAAGAAGTGTTAAAGGCTGTTCAGGACCAAATTCAGAAGTACATCCATACCTGTTTCCATGTGGTCATGTATGAACCTTATGTGGAACTGGCGAAAAGGCTGAACGAAATCACCCCAGGGAACTTTCCCAAGAAGACGATGTTTGTCAACAGCGGTGCGGAGGCTGTGGAGAATGCAGTGAAGATTGCCCGCCATGCCACAGGCCGCCAATCAACCATTGCTTTTGAGGACGCCTTTCATGGTAGAACCCTTTTAGCCTTAAGCCTCACAAGTAAGATGAAACCTTATAAATATGGTTTTGCTCCCTACGCCCCCGAGATCTACCGAATGCCTTATGCCTATTGCTACCGATGCGCTTTCGGTCTGGAATACCCTTCTTGTGAAATTCGTTGCGCCTATTTTCTAAGGGACTTTTTCCATACCCATATTTGTTCGGAACAGGTGGCGGCTTTAATTGTCGAGCCGGTATTGGGTGAAGGGGGATTTGTTGTTCCACCCAAGGAGTATTTCAAAATCCTTCATAAAATCTGTCAGGACAATGGAATTGTCTTCATCGCGGATGAAGTTCAAACAGGTTTCGGTCGGACTGGGAAAATGTTTGCCATGGAGCATTATGAAGTAGCACCTGATATTATTACCTTGGCCAAATCGATTGCTGGAGGATTTCCTCTCAGCGCTGTTACCGGGAAAGCGGAACTGATGGATCATCCTCAAGTAGGAGGATTAGGAGGAACCTATGCTGGAAATCCAGTGGCCTGTCGGGCTGCCCTTGCGGTGCTTGATCAGTTTGAAAAAAAGAATCTTTTGACAAGGGGCGAACAAATTGGTAAAAAGGTTTTAGAAAAGTTTCTTGAGTTCAAAGAAATATATTCCGTCATTGGAGATGTCAGAGGGCTGGGAGCCATGGTAGGGATGGAACTGGTGACGGATCGAAAGACCAAAGAACCCGCAACAACGCTTACAAAACAACTGGTAGCGATCTGCCGTGACAAAGGGCTTCTTATGATCTCGGCCGGCACCCACTCCAATATCATTCGGCCATTAATGCCCCTCGTGATCACGGACGAACAGCTTGAAAGAGGTCTCTCAATCATTGAGGAGAGTCTCAGTGAATTTTCTCTTACTTGACATGCGGGAACGCGGATCCGGGAAATGAGACGTATCTTGCCTGTGATTCTCTCTCTCCTGGGTGGGCAGTGGTTCGGGCGATGGTAAATAGGTAGGACAAAAAACTGAAATTTTTTAAAGGGCAGAAAGGAGGATTCTTATGAAAAAGAGGATGCTTCAGGAAATGGCGGTTTTTGGTTTAATCATTTTGATGGTCGGTGTCATGAACCTGCAATCTGCACAGGCCCAGGAGAAGAGGGACTTTTTTAAAGTCGGTGTGGTGACCTCTCTCTCTGGCGAACTCGTCTTTGGAGGAACGGTAACAAAGCGAGGTTACGACATGTGGGCGGATACGGTGAATCAGCAAGGTGGAATTGAAATTGCAGGAAAGAAATATAAGGTTACACTGGTCTATGCTGACGATCAGAGTACGCCTGCCACTGCAGCGGTTGCAGGCGAACGCCTCATTACACAAGAAAAAGTTGACTTTATTTTGGGCCCCTATGCCAGCGGACCAACCTTAGCTCTGGCACCCATTACTGAGAAATACAAGATGCCACACATTACAGGATCGGCAGAGTCTCCATTGATTTGGAAAAGGAAATTTAAATATACGTTCGGCACGATTCCATCGGTCAATCTCACAGCCCAGGGGATCATCCAGACGCTCGCTCAGGACGTCTCACCCAAGCCTAAAACCATTGGCATCCTTGGAATTGATGACCCGTTCTCTAAATTTACAGCAGAGGCGTTCAAGACGGCTTCTGAAAAATTGGGATTGAAGGTGCTTAAGTATGAAATCGTCCCCGAAGGAAGCGACTACACTCCTGCCATCACTTCGATTAAGGCTGTCAATCCTGACATCTTCGCCATGGGCAATCATGAGAAGGCGGCCATCGAAATGATGAAGATTGCCAAAGAGTTGAGATTCAACCCTAAGGCCTTTGTCCAGCATTACGGGATGACCACCCCGGATTTTCGCAAGGGGTTGGGCAAGGATTGCGAATACGTCTTTGGGAACGCCGTCTGGACGCCCAATATGAAGCACCAGTCGACCATCCTTTTCAAAACGACAAAGGAATATGCTGATGCTTTTGTCGCCAAGTTCAAGACAGATCCCGACTACACAGAAGCTGGTTCAACGGCGGCGGGCATCGCATTTCAAGAAGCACTGCGAATGATCAAGGCGACTCCTCCACTGACCGATGCCCAGAAAGATGCGCTTATCGGTGCATTGGAAAAACTGAATATTATGACCTTCTACGGACAGATTAAGTTTGCGACGGAGGGAGATTCCTATCACTGTAACGCAGGACTGCAACCCGTGGCTCTTCAATACCAAGGAGGAAAAACAGTTGAAGTGGGACCTGGGAAACTTCGGGCAGTGGCGCCCAAGTATCCAACCCCCACCTGGGACAAAAGGTAATCCTCTTTTCCCCCCACGACCCCTCCAGTGCAGTAGCCTGCTACGGAGGATGGAGGAGAGAGTAAGG
>Ga0194119_10010057_pt1 | contig 12547 bp, 8 predicted proteins | sample TA2MahC100mmetaG_FD_148620 | JGI IMG/M metagenome (GOLD analysis project Ga0194119, IMG submission 148620) | Freshwater microbial communities from Lake Tanganyika, Tanzania - TA2015018 Mahale Deep Cast 100m | ecosystem: Environmental > Aquatic > Freshwater > Lake | place: Tanzania: Lake... | reverse complement strand
TCGGTGTATGTGCGGGAGCTATTCACCGAACTCGGCCTGCTGGTGGATGGCGAGTGGGACGAGCGCTGGCTGTGCCACACTCCGCGCGAGCGGCTGTTCCTGCACGGGCGATGGCAGGATGGCATTGAACCCGAACTCGGCCTGACGGCGGAGGATCACCGCCAGTTCCGCGCCTTTGCCGGCCGTATCGCCGAACTTCGCGCCACGCGGCAGTTCACGATCCCGATGGCCATCGGCGCACCGGCGCAGAGCCCGCTCGACACACTGAGTTTTAAGGACTGGCTGCGCCGGAACGGGTTCACCTCGCCGTATCTTCATTGGCTGGTCGACTACTCCACACGTGATGATTTCGGTGCAGCGGCGAGCGAAACCAGCGCGTGGGCCGGCATTCATTACTTCGCGGCCCGGGAGGCTGAGGAGAACGGTCCGCTCACCTGGCCGGAGGGAAACGGCTGGATCGCATCGCGGCTTATCGGCAAGCTCGCCGGTCACATTCAAACGGGCGAGCCCGCGATCCACATCGCGAAAGCGGGTGTGAAGTGGCGCGTCCACACACCGAAGCGGACGTGGGAGGCAGACCGCGTGATCTACGCCGCGCCCGCGTATCTGCTGCCGTATCTCGACCCCACCGTTCCTCCGGTCAGAGAGATGCAATGGTCGCCCTGGCTGGTGGCGAATCTAACGCTGGACCGCCTTCCCGCCGAAAAGGGGCTGGAGCCCGCCTGGGACAACGTGATCTACGGTTCGCCGTCGCTCGGCTACGTTGTGGCGACGCACCAGAGCGTCCGCACGCACATCGACAAAACGGTCTGGACCTATTACTACGCGCTCGCGGGACGCGACCCGAAAACGGCACGGCACGAGCTGCTGTCGACCGATTGGGGCACCTGGCGCGAGCGCATTCTCGATGATCTTTCCCGCGCGCACAAGGACATCCGCGCCTGCGTCTCCCGCATCGACATCTTTCGCAACGGCCACGCCATGGTTCGGCCTTCGCCCGGTTTTCTTTCGAACCCCGCACGGCTCGGCTGGGTGCGGGGCCGCGAGCGCTTCCACTATGCCAGCGCCGACGCCAGCGGCTTTAGCCTCTTCGAAGAGGCGCAGTACCGCGGAATTCTCGCCGCCGGGAAAGCCTAGACCGTCATTGTGGCGAGTTCCACGTGACTGCGATGGCCTTCGACGACCACAATGCCGCTCTCGGTCACGTAGTAGCGTTTGCGATCCTCTTCCAGGTCATAACCGATCTGGGCGCCTTCCGGAATGCGAACGTTCTTGTCCAGAATCGCCCGCTTCACCTTCGCGTGCCGCCCGACATCGACGTTGTCGAAAAGGATCGAGTCCTCTACGGTCGCGCCGGTGTGCACGCGCACTCCACGCCCCAGCACGGAGCCCTTGACCGAACCGCCCGATAGAATCGAGCCGCCCGCAACGATCGAATCGGTCGCCACGCCGCGGCGGCCATCCATGTCGAAGACAAACTTGGCGGGAGGATCTTCAAAGCCCGCCGTGCGCAGTTTCCACTCACGATTGTAGAGATTCAACTCCGGCGCCACGTTGCGAAGGTCCATGTTGGCGTCGTAGTACGCCTCGATGGTCCCAACATCGCGCCAATAGGATTTGGCGTTCGGCGGATCGCCGGGGATTCGGTTGGTGTTAAAGTCATACGCGAACAGGTCCGCGCGGCCCACGAGAGAGGGCAGAATGTCGCGGCCGAAATCGTGCGAAGAGTTCGGGTTCTCCGCATCGGCGTAGAGTTCGCGCAACAGCATGCCGGTCGAAAAAATGTAGTTTCCCATCGACGCGAAACACATCGCGTCGTTACCCGGCATGGTGGGCGGATAGGCCACCTTTTCGTGGAAGCCGGTGATCCGGCCATCGCCGGTGGATTCGATGACACCGAATTCGCGGGCCTCGTCCTTAGGCACCGGAATGGCGGCGACGGTCGCCTGTGCGCGTTTCTGTTCGTGGAATTCGATCATGTCGCGAATGTTCATCCGGTAGATATGATCGGCGCCGAATATACAAACCAGGTGCGGGTCGGCCTGTTCGATGAGATTGATGTTCTGGTAGACGGCGTCGGCGGTGCCTTGATACCAGTTCTCGCCGGCCGACCGCATCTGGGCAGGTACGGGAATCATGAACTGGCTCTTCAACATGCCGCCAAAATCCCAGCCGTCCCGAATATGTTGGAGAAGCGACTGACTCTTGAACTGGATCAACACATAGACCGAGTACACGCCTGAATTGACGAGGTTCGAAAGAACGAAATCGACGATGCGATAACGCCCTCCGAACGGAACGGCGGGCTTGGCGCGCTCCTTGGTCAGTGGGTAGAGACGCGTTCCCTTTCCACCGGCTAGTACAAAGGCGAGGACACGAAGTTGCATGGTTAGACTCCCGGTGCGCCCACGGCGGGGGACTGCTTGCGAGGAGAGGCGGGCGCATTCTCTCCAGGGACTGGACTTCTAGGTATACACCAGTATCACCCGGAGTGGTGGCGCCAAGTCCACCAGGGCGCTCCCCTACCCCTGAAGTCGTCTGCGGCGAAGCACCGCGAATCCGAGCCCGAGTACCATGGTGGAGCGGCACAGGGGGTTCCCGGACACCGGGAGGGACCTGTTCCTCTGCATGGGAGCGGAATCAGCTGCGCAGATCCATCCACCGAGAAAATATTCGCAGGCGCGGTGACGTCGAAGGGAGAACTCTTCCAGGTCACGAGAAACTGCGAAAATGCGCTCGCGGGATCCGCCGGCGAGTCATAGCGGAAATACCCGGCTGCGAGGCTGGGCACTGAGGAGATCATACCCCACCGGCAACGACTATTCCAGGACAGACAACGGAATGGTATCGATAGAAAATTGCGCGACAGGCAGGTTGGAAGAACACGGCTTGGAGAGCGTGTCGTACGCTCGGAATTTTACGGATTAATCGGAATTGTAAGGGCCCAATAAGTGCCGTAGTCTGTGGCTGTACCTATGCCGAATTTGGGCCCATTTGTGTTGCTTTTGTCAGCCGCCGCGTACGGCGCACCGATTACCACGCCGAACGTGCAGACGCTCACAGGACCGGTGGATCTGCGATTCGGAGCGCTGACTTCCGACTCCACGCTCTATCTTGTCTCCGAGCGGACCGCCTACTCCGTGCCGAGCGACATCACGCTGGATGCCCTCGCGACGGGCGTCACGTACTCAACCTTCTGGCCGGGGCTGACCTCGACGATTTTTGCCGGCGCCAGGGTGGACGTGTGGCTGGTGCACTCGCAACGAACGTCAAATACGCTGGGCAATCTCTCGGCCACTATCGATTTCGGCGCAACCATTCTCGGCGTTTCCGGCCGGGCGATCTGCGGGTTGGGCGGCGCGTGCCCCTCGGACACCGACGCTCACGGCGACCCCGCGAATCAGTACTCCGGACTATCCGTCCTCCGCGGCCTGGAACTGCTGATCAGCCAGGACTCGATTCAGCAGCTCTCACCCACGGCCCTCGCGCTCACGTTGCGAACGTCCCGCTTCTTCATGGATGAGATCCGCGTGTTCACTCTAAGCCAACCGGACACTGTGGAAGCGCCGGAACCTCCCGGCCTGGGCTATGCTGCCGCCGGGTTGCTGCTACTTTACTTGCGAAGGCGCACCCTATAAAAGACCCGTGCCCCAGGGTCCCCAGATGGCGAGAGTAAAGGCCTTCTCGCGGACCTCGGAACCGATCGGGATCAACGGAATGGTGCCATACCGGCTGGCCGTTCGAATGGTTGCGCGCCCATAGATGTTCACGAACATCGTTTGGCCGTCAGGGCTGAAGCATGCCCCGGCCATCTCGGCCGTGTTGTAAATGTTGCGCGCGAAGTCGAAGATGTCGCCGGCCGGCGTCACACCCCTGAGGAACTGTCCGCCCGAACCGTCTTCGCAAACGACGATTCCACCCCTGGGTGAAATCGCCATGTTGTCGGGGAAATCCAGAACATGCAGGTCGGGCGTCTCAAAGACTAGCGTTAGCGTCGACGCGGCTATGTCGTAAACCCATATCTGCCCGAGCCCGACCTCGCCGCCGTTGGTGCAGGTGAAATAGATCTTGCCCTGCCAATACCAACAGCCCTCGCCGCGCCGGAAGATGGCGCCGCCGTTGTTCAGTCCCTGCCGGAACACGACCGAAGCGGTCTCACCGTTCACCGTGGCCGAGACAGACGCCGGATCCGGATCCGGCACATCCACCCAACCGACGGGCAGGGCAATGCCTTGCTTTTGATCGATACAGGTTACGTATTGGTTCGCGCTGTTCACGCGCAGCATCTGCAGGCGGCCATTGTCCCCCGCCAAGTCGCCGGGTTTGGCGGGCTTCGCGGCTGGGACATACCGGTAAAAACCGGAGACGTTACCCTGGTCCTCGGTTTCGTAGATGATTCCGGTGGCAGGATCGACCGCAACGGCCTCATGCGAGAACCGGCCCAGGCGCCGCAGCGGTACGGGCTGCACCGGTGCGCCGGGCGCCGTATCGGCCGGGACCTCGAAGACATAGCCGTGATTTTGCGCGTACTCGGCGGCGCTGGCCGATTCGAGCGTTTCCTCGCAAGTCAACCAGCTTCCCCAGGGAGTGGGGCCGCCGGCGCAGTTCCGCAGCGTCCCGACCAGGCTCCAATACTCACGAACCTTTCGCCGCGTGCGCGGGTCCACCTCGATCGTGGTAGTACCGCCGCCGGAATAGGTGTCGTAGCTGAATTGGCGGGGACCGTAGCTCGTATCCAACAGATGCGCCAGGATCCCGGCGGTCGTGGAGGTGCTGTTGGCGGGCCGCGGGCGGAAGACGCGGCCCGCTTCGCCGATCTCGTGATTACGGATCAGGGCGACATTTCCGTTCGGCAGCGGGAAGCACGCCATTCCATCCATTGCCGAGGGCACCGGGAAACCGTCGGCCATGGCGTCGCCTTCGTAGCTGATCACCGAGTATTGAAAGCCGGGCGGCAGCAGCAGCATCTCGCCGGCCTGCCGCAGCTCCCCGTACCCGGCAACGACGGCGGCCCGGCCCTTTCTTTGCGCGGCCTGCAGGCCTGAAAATAGTGCGGGAGCGGAGAAAAATCCGCGCCGGGAGATTTTGGATGGCATGATGGTTCCGATGCACCGAGTATGTTACAAATTATTTACAATCGCGTCAACGATGGCCGCGTTGGCTGGCCAAAACTGGGTTTTGGAGGGAATGGCGCCGTGGCAGCCCCGCGACTCCCAGGGCGAGTTCGTTCATCAAGGCCGGCTTTTCATCCTGGGCGGGTGGTTCAACTCGTTCGAAGCACCGCCGCGTGACGTTTGGGCGAGCGCGAACGGCCGGAACTGGGACCGGCTGACTCCCGCCGCACCGTGGCTGCACTCGGACCTTCCGATGTCGATCTCCTTCCGGAACCGCATGTGGATGATGGGCGGGTGGTACAACGGCCGCCTGCCCGGCCACTCGGCCAGCAACGCCGTATGGTCTTCCCTGGACGGCATCGACTGGACGGAAGTCACGGCACACGCCGGCTGGTCTCCCCGCCTGGCGGCGGCCGTAGTCGAGTTTCGCGGACGTCTATGGATACTCGGCGGCACCGAAAACTACTACTTTGGCGATGCAGCGAGCTTAAAGAACGATGTGTGGTCTAGCGCGGACGGCAGGACGTGGCGCCAGGAGACCGCCGCCGCCCCTTGGAAACCGCGGGCGTATCATCAGGCCGTTGTGCTGGGAGGCCGCATCTACGTGTTCGGCGGCGGAAACTATGTCCCGGATTACGAGGGCTTGAACGACGTTTGGTCCAGCGCCGACGGGAAGACCTGGAGGCAGGAGACGGCGGCCGCGCCCTGGCACCCGCGGCTCTGGTTCGGCGCGGCGGTGTATCGCGGCCATATGTGGGTGCTCGGGGGCTGGTCCAAGATGCCGGACCGGAATTGGGGCGACGTTTGGTACTCGCGGAACGGAAGGGATTGGAAGCGGTTCCCGATGGATGCAGCCTGGAAGGAGCGCCACGAGCACTCCGTGTTCGTCTTCCGCGACAAGCTTTGGGTGGCCGGTGGCCACGCCAAGCCGCTCAGCAGCGAGGTTTGGTCTCTGTTCCTGCCTAAAGGCTTTCGACTATGATAGGTTCCATGCGGCGACTCCTTTGTGCTCTCTTCTCCTTGGCTGTGTGGGCGCAGGCGCCCGATTTGGTAGGGCTGTATCTCACCTGGAATGGAGACCCCGCCACGACGATGACCGTGAACTGGGTCGACCTCCACACGGCCACCTCACTGGATGTCCATTACCGGCGGATCGGCGAGGCGGAGTGGAAGATCGCGACGGGATCGAAGTTTGGCATCGCCGACACCACCATGCAGGGCAGGCGCGTTCAGCTCACCGGTTTGACGCCGGATTCGAACTACGAGTTCAACCTCGGCGCCCGGATCGCCAAGGCCGGCGAAGGCTGGCGCTTCCGGACCATGCCCAAGGACTTGAACCGGCCCGTCCACTTCGTCGCCGGGGGCGACATGATGCATACACGCGCCCGGGTGGACAAGATGAACGCCGTGGCCGGCTCACTCGACCCGGACTTCGCCCTGTTGGGTGGCGACCTGGCGTATGCCAACGGCGTGTCGTCCGGCCGTTGGGCCGATTGGCTGAAGTCGTGGCTGACGCACTCGGTGAGTCCCGATGGACGGCTGCTGCCGATGGTTCTGGCGATGGGCAACCACGAGGTGAAGGGGGGATATAAAGGCAAAATTCCGCAGGACGCACCGTTCTTCTATTCGCTATTTCAGACGCCGTCCGGCAAGTCCTATTACGCGCAGGATTTCGGGAAGTATCTCTCGATTCTCGTTCTCGACAGCGACCACACCGAACCCATCGCGGGCCCGCAGGCGGCGTGGCTGGAGAGCGCGCTGGCGGCGCGCAAGGAGCAGAAGTTCGTTTTCGTGGTCTATCACTGGCCGGCATACGGCACTAACAAACCGCCGAAGGGTTCGGATTTGCCCATTGACGCGCCACGCTCGGTGGAGATCCGGAAGGAGTGGATGCCGCACTGGGAGAAATACGGCGTCACCGCCGTGTTTGAGAACGACCATCACACCTACAAACGCACGTACCGGCTGCGCCAGCACAAGCGCGACGACGAAAATGGAATCCTCTATCTGGGCGACGGCGCCTGGGCGGTCTCGACGCGGCCCGTTCCGAAGAACGCATGGTGGCTGGCGCACACCGAGAGCCGCAACCACATCTTCAGCGTTCGTCTGCGCGCCGAGGGCACGGCTTCGGTAAAGGCGGTCGACATCGAAGGCCAGGTGTTCGACAAAATCGAAATCGCTAAGCCAAGGACAGCGCCCGTCTCATCGGCGCCGCCATCGGGTCAGTAGCCGACTTCGTGTAGTACTGCATCGACGACGCAAACGCCCCGCGCCAACGCTCGCTCACCAAATGGTAGTCCTCGACGATCGCGACGGGGAACTTGTAGTAATGCACCTCGTCGGCCTTGGTAATGACATGCCGCAGCGACTCACCAAGCTCGGCGCGCGAGGGGCCTTTGGCGATCCGCAGCAGGTCGATGGCCTTAATGCCGGCGCGCTCTTCGGCGGCAACGCGAAACTGGGCCATCCAACCCACCGCTTGCAGCACGATCAACCAGCGCGTCGCCCGGCCGGCGGCCGTTTGATAGGCGAAGTGCATGGCATTGGCCGCGCTGACGGAATGGATGCCGGTGATCACGCCGCCACCTTGTGTGCGGGCGGTCAGTTCGGCGCTGGCCAGATGTACGGCGTCCCACACGCTTGCCGCCGCCGCGCCCTTCCGGAGCCGGCCCTCGGTCTCGGCGCAGGCCTCCGCCGGGGTGCCCTTGCGGATCGCATTCAGGATGGCGATCACGTCGTCTTCGTTGGAGGGACCGGGATCCATCGGCCCAAGGGCGCGCCGCAGGTTCGAATTCCAGGTCTGATCTTCCATCGCGAAACCGTTCATCTTCGTCTCGCGCCCGAAATCGTTCAGCGCCAGGGCGATCGATCGCAGCACCGGCTCGGCGTATTGCCAGCCGATCACTTGCAGCGTCCGGTACGCATTGGCGACGAAGATCGCTTTGTGGCCGATGTTGCGATAGTCCCGGACGCCATACTTCCAGAAGAGCTCGAATACCTCGTTGGCGCCGGCGTGGCGCGCCAGCACGGCGGCGGCGCGCTCGGCGCGGTCGAACTCCCAGTTGGCGAAACCGCGTTCCAACTCCGCCATTGCGTTTGCCGGCGCGGGCATCATTCCGGTCAAACCGCCCATCGAGTACTCTTTGTCGCGCGCCTGGGATGCCTTGAAGGTGTCCAGCGCGAAGAATAGCGGCACATGGCGCAGGCCGGCCGGCGCCTCCAGGCTCAACTGATGGGAGGCGTGCATCACGAACAGACAATGCAGCGCGAAGCCGGGCGGCCGGGGGTTCACGTTCCGGGTGCCGGCCAGAAACAGCGCGGCCATTAGTTGCCGGTAGGGCGTTCCTTTCGTCAACTCCGCGGCGAGCGTATCGGGGCACCTGTCGCGGTCCGTCGATTCAAACAACCGGGCGAGAGGCTCCAACTCCGGCGCCAGCGCGACCAGCTCCGGTGTCACCTGCGCCTCGGCCTTTGTCAGAAGGGGAGTTAGCAATACGCCACGCCGTGTCCAATTCATTGGCGAAATTATACAGGAGGGAAAGAGAGGTCGCGGCGTTCGAAATCACGCCCGCGTGAAACGGCCGTCCTTTTGGAGGATGTACTCTTCCCCTCGCCAGTCGATCGTGTTGCCGAAGAACCCGGCGGCCCAAACCGCAAAGCTGAGCAGGTCCTGCACGGGTATCCAATACCACTGGCGGCGGCACAGCGGATCGTCGAGCACCATCTGGCTGGCCGCGTAGGCGGCGCCAAAGCGGAAGAGGCACGTCGCCGCGAAGGCCGGCCAGCTCCACGGTGCCAGGGCCAGCAAGGCCAGTGCAATGGGAAGCGGGTTGGTGAAGAGCTGGCCCGCATAGCCGGCCGGGCGGGAGCGCCGCGTCGACCGGCACCAGCGCAGCCGGTGCGTTACGTTCTTCACGAATCCCTGCGATCCGATGCGATGCTCCACGACGCAGGACGAGAGCGCGACGCCCAGTCCGAGGGCCGCCGCGTCGCGGCCCAGCACGAAGTCCTCGGCCAGGAACTCGCGCAGGTACGGCCAGCCGCCGACGGCGTCGATGGCCTGCTTGCGGGCGGCGATGGTGGGACCCACGGCAAATTTCATACCGTCCAGCATCCGTGCGACCAGCACGCCGCCGAGGAACTCGGTGTTCATGCCGATGGCTTCCAGCCGGGACCACGGCGACGGACCGGCAGCGGCGCGATACGGGCACGTGGTGACGGCCAGGCCGGGGTTCGCGAACTCGCGGGCCAGCCGGCGGAGCATGTTGGGATCGGCGCGAATATCGGAGTCGCTCATCACCAGCAGATTGTGCGCCGCTTCCCGCTGCATCAGATGGAGGCTCCAGCACTTGGCGTTGGGCCAGGGCGGTTCGCCGGTGAGGATTACCCGGGAGGGCACGTGGGGATACTCGGCGCCGAGCCGCAGGGCGAGAGCATAGGCCGGATCGGAATCCGTTCGCATGGCGAAAAGAATCTCAAACGACGGATACATCTGGTCGAAGAAGCTCCGGAGGTTGTCTTCCAGTCCTTCATCCAGGCCATGGAGCGGCTTCAGAATGGAGATGGGCTCGACGTTCGGCACGCCGGGAACCGGCTGGGCGAGATAGCGCCGCGCCGCGATCCAGGTGAGCGCGCAGTAGACCCACGAGCCCACCAGTAACGCGGCGAGAATGCTACTCGCTAAGAGCACGCGACGCGATGAGTTGTTGGAGCTGCGCGCGGAATTCGGCGAGAGGCTGCACGCCCTGATCTCCGTGCTTCCGATTCCGCACCGAAACGGTTCCCTGCTCCGCTTCCCGCCCGCCGACCACCAGCATGTAGGGGATCTTCTGCAGTTGCGCGTCGCGAATTTTCAGATTGACCTTCTCCTGGCGGTTGTCGAAGTAGACGCGAACGCCGTCCTCTTCCAACGCCTTGACCACCTCGGCGGCGTAGCCGTTCTGCTTATCGGTGATGGGCATGACGGCCACCTGCACGGGCGCGAGCCAGGCCGGAAACACACCGGCGTAGTGCTCGACGAGAATGCCGAAGAACCGCTCCACGGAACCGAACAGCGCACGGTGAACCATTAGCGGCTGATGCTTCTTGTTGTCCTCGCCGATGTACTCCAGATTGAACCGCCGCGGGAGGGTAAAGTCGAACTGCACGGTGGAGAGCTGCCACAGCCGGCCGATGGCGTCGACCAGCTTGACGTCGATCTTGGGGCCGTAGAACGCCGCTTCGTCGGAAACCACGGTGGCCTCGATACCGAGCTTTTCGACGGCCCGGCGCAAGGCGTTCTCGGCCAATTGCCACTGATCCGGGGAGCCGTCGTACTTGCCGCTGGCGCCGCCGTCCCAGGTGGAGATCTCCGCCTTGTACTTTTCGAAGCCGAAGGTCCGAAGCGTATCCTGGGCAAACTCCAGGCAGCTAACGATCTCCTCTTCAATCTGCTCCGGCGTGCAGAAGATATGGGCATCGTCCTGTGTGAAACCGCGCACGCGCATGAGGCCGTGCATGGTGCCGGAGCGCTCGTAACGGTAGACCGTTCCGAGCTCGCCCAGACGCTGCGGCAGATCCCGGTAGCTATGCGGTTTGCGGGCAAAGACCAGGATGTGGCACGGGCAGTTCATGGGCTTCAACTGATACTCGGCGTCGTCGAGTTCCATGCAGGTGAACATGTTCTCGTGATAGAAACCGAAGTGGCCGGAGGTCTTCCAGAGGTCGACCCGCGCCACGTGGGGCGTGTAGACGAGCGAGTAGCCGCGCTTCAGATACGCTTCGCGCATCCAGTCTTCCAAGGTCTTGCGGATAATGCCGCCCTTGGGATGGAAGAACACCAGCCCTGGGCCGGCCAGTTCCTGAGTCGAGAACAGATCCAGTTCGGCGCCCAGCTTCCGATGATCGCGGCGTTTGGCTTCCTCGATCCGGGCCAGATGCTCGTCCTGTTCCTTCTTGGTGAAAAAAGCCGTGCCGTAGATGCGTTGCAACTGCTTCCGCTTTTCGTCACCCTTCCAATACGCGCCGGCGATCGAGAGCAGCTTGAATGCCTTGATTTTCCTGGTCGAAGGCAAGTGCGGGCCGCGGCAGAAGTCGATGAACGCGGGGCCCAGCGTATATTCGGAGAAAACCTCGTCGGCGCGCTCCTGGATGAGTTCGCACTTCATCCACATTTCGCCGTATTTCTTCAGACCTTCGTCCTTGCGGGTCATCACGCGATCGTAGGTTAGGTCGCGCGCCTGAATCTCCCACATCTTGGCTTCGATCTTTTCCAGATCCTCCGGTGTGAAAGGCGTGGGCCGGTCGAAGTCGTAGTAGAAGCCGGTATCGATGGGCGGGCCGATTCCCAGTTGGGTCTCCGGATAGAGTTCCAGCACGGCGGCGGCAAGCAGGTGGGCGGTGGAGTGGCGGTAGATCTCGAGCGCTTCGGGATCCTTGCTGGTCAAGAGTTGCAGCGTGGCGTCCGCGGTGAACGGGCGGGTCAGGTCCCAAAGCACGCCGTTCACACGGGCGGCGATGGCGGCCTCGGCCAGGCGTTCGGAGATCGATTGGGCGACGTCCAACGGACGCGCGCCTACGGAGACGGTCTTACTGCTGCCGTCGGGCAGGGTTATGACGAAACTACTCATGGAATTGGGAAAAAAATGAGGGATTGGGCGAATCGTTTTCGCCCCGTAGCTCATCGACTAGTATATGATGACCGCGATTACGGCTAGCGGTTGCGGGAGCTTTGTCCCCGCGCACTGCTATAGTAATCGGTCAAGGAATATGAAGGCGGGATTCGACGAAACAGCGCTGGTGGAACGGGCCCGGGCGGGCGATGACGCCGCGTTCGCCGAGCTTGTCAACGAGTACGAACGAAAGATTTACCGGCTCGCGCGAAACATCACACAGAACGACGAGGACGCCGAGGACGTACTGCAGGAGGCCTTTCTGAAGGCCTATCAGCATCTGGACCGCTTCCAGGGGGATTCGAAGTTCTATACCTGGATCGTACGGATCGCGGTGAACGAGGCGCTGATGAAGCTTCGCAAGCGCCGGGGCGACAAGATTGTCTCCCTGGACGAAGAAATTGACACCGGCGAAGAGACGATGGTCCGCGAGATCGCGGTTTGGGATGGCAATCCTGAGCAAAAGTATTCGCAGGAAGAGTTGCGGGTGCTGCTCGACGACGCCATCCAGAGTCTGAAACCATCGTTCCGGTCCGTGTTCCAGCTTCGGGACGTGGACGAGCTTTCGACCGAAGAGACGGCCGAAGCTTTAAACCCACATTTCCGTTTTGAGCCGCGCGTGCGAATCTCCCGGATGCTCGTCCGCATCAATATCCATAGGGGTTTGAAGGCAGCGAAGACCCCTGCGGAGGACAGCACCCAATGGGTGACAAACAAAACCAGCCCTTTCAGCTCTCGTTCAACGGCCTTCTCAAGATCGACTTCCAGGGATCGCGCGTTACT
>Ga0194119_10010055_pt1 | contig 12548 bp, 10 predicted proteins | sample TA2MahC100mmetaG_FD_148620 | JGI IMG/M metagenome (GOLD analysis project Ga0194119, IMG submission 148620) | Freshwater microbial communities from Lake Tanganyika, Tanzania - TA2015018 Mahale Deep Cast 100m | ecosystem: Environmental > Aquatic > Freshwater > Lake | place: Tanzania: Lake... | reverse complement strand
TCCCAGAAGGGCTCTTTAGAATTTAAGAATTATTCGACTATCCTAAAAGAACGTATCGAAAAACTAGGCTTTACCGTCGTAGACCACTCTTCAAAACCTGAGCTACTTCTATTCTTTGATTATGGAGACGACAATGGTCAGGAAATAACAGAAACCTATACTATTCCTGATTTTGGTATGATTGGATATACTGGGTATTCTTTAAACTATTGGGGTATGTATCCCGGTATGCCTATGTATGGCTATCGAGGTTATCAGACTCGCACTAACAAATACACTTTATTTACGCGATATATTCGTATTGACATAGCTCAACCCAAATTAAAAAGTACTGAACTTGATAAAATTTATGAAGGTCAGTTGCGAAGTAAAGGCACATGTTCAAAACTTACTGTGACGCTTCCTTATCTCATTGATATGTATTTCCAGAATTTCCCTGGAAAAAATAATGATACTCAATCGATTGAAAAATTTTGGGATGGCGCATGTTAATTTTTTATGAAATCTTATACTTATAAAAATTTAATTCTCTGTCTACTCCTTACTCCAAGCGTATCTTTTGCAAAAGAGTGGAATTTTGATGTCTTTATGGATGATAAATTAATTGGAGAGCATACTTTTCAGCTCAAAGAAGACAACGATTTAAATCAACTCACCAGCAATGCTCAATTTAAAGTCACAGTTTTATCTGTGCCAGTCTATAAGTATAAACATATATCCCAAGAGCTATGGAATAAAGACTGTTTGTATACTGTTGAGTCTTCAACGCAAGACGGGGGGGATAATTACAAAGTATTAGGCAAAACAGATGCTAATACTTTTAGATTAATAGAGCCTACTAAACAAGCATTTGTTGCTGATTGCCCGATGACCTTTAGCTATTGGAACCCTCTCATGCTAAAGCAAAAAAAACTTTTAAACGTTCAAACAGGGGAATATCCAGAAGTATCGATTAAATATTTGGGTAAAAAGTCTATCAAAGTTAAAAATGAAAATTTTGAAGCTGACTCATATCAGCTTTTAGCGCCTAAAATTAATATACAGCTTTGGTATAAAGAGAATAAAGAATGGGTTAAGTTAGAATCAATCACCCCTGACAATCATCATATTGTTTATATACTTAAATAAATATAATTGATTGAAGTCTAAAGTAATAATTACCAAGCTATTCAATTAATCCTGCAATGTGTTTTTTATGGTAGTTTCTAAACTATAGAAATTTACTATCTCCATATACGCATGCAAATACAGCACAATTCATTAACGAGTCAATTGTTAGGTAAGAATCTTGCTTATACTTTTTATTGTTCCCCTTTTATCAAAAGATTATTTGAGGCTGATCAGGATTTTGCGCAAAAATCAATTGAACACATAAATCATCCCTTTAGTCGTCAAGAGATGGAATCTTGGCTGAATAGCCGTCAAATTTTAGATGAAGCAAGCTTAAATCAATCGCTTCGTAAATTACGTCAATACGTTGTTGCTAATATCATTCTTCGTGATCTCAATAAGCTTGGTGATTTAGATGAGGTTTTAGTATCAATTACTGCGCTTGCCGAAATAACGCTCATTCACGCACATCAATTTCATTTTAATTACCTCAAGACCATTCATGGCTCGCCTATGGGATTAAATGGTGAAGAGCAACAATTAAGTATTGTGGGTATGGGTAAATTAGGCGGAGAAGAGCTTAATGTTTCATCTGATATTGATCTTATTTTTACATATCCCGAAGAAGGTGAAACTGAAGGTAAAGAATCTATAAGCAATCAAAGCTTTTTTATTAAGCTTGGAAAAAAAATCATATCGAGTCTCAATGACATCACAGAAGATGGATTTGTATTTCGTGTAGATATGCAATTAAGACCTTTCGGCTCTGAGGGTCAAATAACATGCAGTTATCAGCTGCTAGAGGACTACTATCAAAAATACGGACGAGAATGGGAAAGATATGCTTGGGTAAAAGGCCGTGTTATCGTGGGACCTCAAATAGAGCTCAATAAAATTATTGACCCCTTTGTCTATCGTAGATATTTGGATTACGGCGCATTAAACTCTATGCGCGACTTAAAGAGTCAAATCCAAAATGATGTCAATAAAAGAGGCATTCAGGAGAATATAAAAATTGGTCGTGGCGGTATTCGTAAAGTTGAGTTTATCGCGCAGGTCTATCAATTAATTAGAGGTGGTCAGGACAAAGCCTTAAAACTAAAATCACTTTTGCCGACATTAAAACTTCTAGAAACTAAAAATTTACTATCTACTGAAGCTGTAAAATCATTAACTGAAGCCTATCGATTCTTAAGAAATCTTGAGCACAGACTTCAGTATATGGAAGACGTGCAAACACAAGAGCTTCCAAAGTCTGATGAAAGCAAATTAAGAGTCGCAAAATCGATGCAATATGATGATTGGAATTTGTTTTATCGAGAACTTGAAATCCATAGAGTAAATGTAGAGTTCTATTTTGATGAGGTTTTTAAAGAAGCAATTAAAAATGAGGATTCACCCGAATTAAATATAGCTAAAGCGCTCTGGAGTAGTACTTTGAAGTTAGAAGATGCTCATAAGTTTCTCGAGAGCTTAGGATATAAATTACCTGGTGATGCTTATCAAGTGCTTGATGGACTTAAGCATAGTTCCCGTTATCTTCATTTACCTGAATCCAGTCGACAACGATTTGATTTATTGATGCCTTTAATTATAAACGAAGTCTCTTTGACGGCAGCATCTCATGTAACATTGATAAGAATAATTTCAGTTTTAGAGAGTATATGTCGACGTGCAAGTTATCTTGCGATGCTGACAGAAAATCCCAGTGCACTAAAGATACTTATTAAATTGTCTGAAGCAGGCCCTTGGCTTTCTCAATACCTTGTTCAGCATCCGATTTTAATTGATGAGCTTCTTGATATTAATCATTTTTATACAAAACCAGATTTTGCTGAAATAAAAGCGAAACTTCAAAAAGATTTAATGGAAGCTCAAGATGATATTGAGCAACAAATGAATGTGATGCGGAATATTAAGCATGCCACGATTTTTAAATTAGCAGCGCTCGAGGTAATAGGAGATGTATCCGTTGAAAATCTTTCTGATTATTTAACTGAACTTGCTGATTTGTTGATTGAAGAAACATTAGATTTAGTTTGGAGTCATATGTATTCAGAGCAAATTGACTTGCCTAGGTTTGTAGTAATTGCTTATGGAAAATTTGGCGGTAAAGAAATGAGTTATACGTCAGATTTAGATGTTGTATTTATCTATGATGATGAGCGAGATGGTATGACCGAAAAATATGCAAGATTTGCACAGCGCATTAATAGTTGGCTTAATACCTATACATCTTCAGGTGTGCTTTATGAAATTGATCTCGCATTAAGACCTGATGGTGCCAGTGGGCTTTTAGTGAGTTCAATTGATACTTTTAGAGATTACCAATTAAAAAGAGCTTGGACTTGGGAACATCAAGCGATTACACGCGCTAGATTTTGTGCAGGAGATAAGGCAATAGGCGTTCAATTTGAAAAGATTCGATTGGATATTTTAAATGCTCCAAGGGATATAAATCAGTTAAAGAAAGATATCGTAGATATGCGTGAAAAAATGCTCGCAAAACATAAAGTCGATCATCAGCATTTTGATTTAAAACAAGATCGCGGTGGCATTATTGATATTGAATTTATTGTGCAATATTTTGTATTGGCTTTTAGTGCTACATATAAAGAACTCACTGAAAATATAGGCAATATTGGACTACTTAATCTTTTTAGTCAGAAAAATTTAATAGAAGATGAAATAGCAAAAAAACTCATTGATGCATATCGCTTATATAGATCGCTCCAACATCAATTGGGGCTTGAAGCTAAACTAGATGGAAAAGTGTTACTTTCTGAAGTTGATCATTACCCCATGGAAGTTATATCCATTTGGAAGCTGGTTTTAAATCATTAATTATGAAAAGTTTTGCTTATTAGCGATACGTAAATTTAGACATTTAAAATGTTAGAATCTATTATAAAAATAAATTAGCAAAACAAAAAATTATGATTAGCGCACTCATTATTATCTTCGTCATTACATATGCTTCAATTACGCTTGAACATTCCTTAAAAATTAATAAATCAGCCACTGCATTGCTCGGTGCAGGATTGTTATGGACCATATATGCATTAGCAACAAGTGATCATTCACTTGTAGGTCACCAATTATCCGAATCAATAGCTTCTACAGCTGAAATTGTTTTTTTCTTAATTGGTGCTATGACGATAGTTGAGGTGATTGACGCGCATAATGGCTTTGAAGTTATTACATCTCGTATCAAAACGAAAAAATTGATATCTTTGCTTTGGATTGTAGGATTTTTATCTTTTTTCTTAAGTGCCGTATTAGATAATTTAACAGCCACTATCGTGATGATTTCACTCACCAGGAAATTATTACAAAAACATGAAGATAGACTTTTATTTGCAGCGATTGTGGTGATTTCAGCTAATGCAGGAGGTGCCTGGTCACCCATTGGGGATGTTACAACCACTATGTTGTGGATTGGTGGGCAAGTGACAACACTAGCGATTATTAAGGGATTATTCTTAGCGTCATTGGCTAACCTTATTGCGCCCTTATTATTTGTAAGTCATTCAATGAAGGGCAAGCTTATTTCAACGCAAACTAAAACATATAGCTCATCAGTTATGCTGACATCCGATTTTGAGCGTAATACGATGTTCTATCTTGGCCTAGGTATTTTGATTTTAGTCCCTGTATTTAAAACAGTGACGCATTTACCACCCTTTATGGGTATCCTTTTTGGATTAGGCATTCTTTGGTTGGTAGGGGATTTGATTCATTACAAGAAGGACGATACTCACAAACAGCAATTTACTCTAGCGCATGCTTTACATCGTATTGATATGACATCGATTGTCTTTTTTATTGGGATTTTATTAACTGTCGCTACACTCGAACATAGCCAGATCCTTCATTCATTCTCTGAGTTTTTAGATAAAACAGTGGGTCGTCAGGACTATGTTGTGACCTTATTAGGCTTATTGAGTGCTGTTGTTGATAATGTCCCCCTTGTCGCAGCTTCAATGGGGATGTACGACTTAACACAGTATCCAGCTGATAGTTTCTTATGGGAATTTATGGCTTATTGTGCAGGTACAGGCGGATCAATACTTATTATTGGTTCGGCTGCAGGAGTTGCTGCTATGGGTTTAGAAAAAATTCCATTTTTTTGGTATGTTAAAAAGATTAGCTGGTTAGCTTTGATAGGCTATTTTGCAGGCATAGCTGTCTATATTGCCCAATATAATTTAACTCGGTAACCGTTAGTAATGAATTTTTGTTGAACAAATAGGGCAGGAACATTTCCAGGAATGCAAGGTATTCACGAAATTTTTTGCTTGGTATTTTTACGGCAGTACGCCTCCGCCGCCTTCACATTCAATATCGGCAATCACAGAGCGTTTGGGGCTAGCGACGCTACGTGCATTAAACTGCCGCATCACATCGCCTGAAATAGTGACTGTTTGACCAAATAACACCTGACCCACATCGGCCGTGATATGAGGATTCTCGTTAATGGCTTCGGCGACCCTAGCAGCGCCAGAACATACGCTACGCGCGCCTTCATCACCATAGCTATTAAACTGAATGTGGGTGAGATGCATAGGCAAGCCATCGGCCGCTTTAATCGTATCTAAGGTTGTTTTAACATTACCTGGTAAGCCCAAATTACTACAATGAACATGCAGGGGATGAGGCACCCCTAACCGACAAACGGCTCGTTGCAAGGCATTCAGAATAGCGCGTGAACTAATGCCATAAAAAGGGATTTCTTCGTCCAAATGCAGGCTACGTGCATTAAACTTAAATGCGCTAGCACCGCCAGTATTAATGACTTTTAAGCCTAAGCAACGCGTCGCATGTAATGTCCAAGCCACATAGTCGTCTACCGCCGATTGCCCACGTTGATTACGAAGTAAACGTAATAGGAAATCGTCACTGCCCAACACAGCAAGACCAGCTGTGTCTATGATAGGGATATCCGCTAACTCAAGATGGGCATGTATGGCATTGGAAGGCAACACAGCGGGTTCAATGACCGTAGCCCATTTTGGCATAGCGCCTCCCGGTGTCTCGCGTAGACCATTTGCCAACTTTAGGCGCCGGCATGTTGAATAGATGTTGCCCACGAAGTTCTGGCGTAATCAGGCGTGCTGTGTTGACATTACCACCTGCAATATGGCTATGGATATCAATCGCGCCAGCCATCACCACCAATCCTGTCACGTCAATTTCGTTGACGATGGTGCCTGCACTCGGAGGCGCTACAATCAAACCATCACAGAAATATATATCGAGCACTTCGCCATTGACGCCATGTTGGGGGTCATATACCCGCCCCCTTTTAATCTAGTCACGCCAGCCATTATTTATAAGCTCACTTTTATCATGCCAAGCATAATTTCAAGCCATTTTCGAAGTCATCTTTGGGCAGGTTTTTACCAATAAATACCATTACTGATTCGCGCTTTTCATTTGTTTTCCACTTGCTACCTTGCTCACCACCCATGAGCATGTGTACACCCTGAAAAGCCCAGCGGTTGTCATCGTCTGCTACGTGCAATATGCCTTTGTAACGCAAGAGTTGTGTGCCATATATTTCTAACATGCCACCTAGAAATATCTTTAGTTTTTCCATGCGGAATGGGCGCTCAGATCGGAACACAAATGAAGAAACATCATCGTCGTGCTCATGGCTAACATCAACTAAAAAGTCTGGTTCAATTTTTAGAATTTCCTCAAGTGAAAAACCAGCAATATCCAAAATATCGTTGATGTCTGTTTTGCCAAAATGAACGTGTTTAATGGGTGCTCGCGGGTTCACTTGGCGTACTCTTGTGGTGATTTCTTGTACTTTTTCTGATGTAACTAAATCTGTTTTGGAGAGCAAGATCCTATCGGCAAAACCAACTTGTTCAAGCGCTTCGTGGTGTTCATCCAATTGCTGCATCGCATGCACTGCGTCAACCACAGTAATAATTGCATCGAGGTTATAACGCTCTCTAATATCATCTTCTACAAAAAATGTTTGTGCCACGGGGGCTGGGTCCGCTAAGCCTGTTGTTTCAATAATTACACGATCAAAACGTAACTCACCTGCCTGATTGCGTTGCGACAAATCCCCAAGAATACGCACTAAATCACCTCGTACAGTGCAACAAATACAACCATTGTTCATTTCAACAATTTGCTCTTCACCTTGAATCAACAATTCTCCATCTACCCCTGCTTCACCAAACTCATTCTCAATCACAGCAATACGCTGGCCGTGATGTTCACTTAAGATTCTATTAAGCAAGGTAGTTTTACCTGCACCTAAAAATCCAGTTAATATAGTTACGGGAATCATGGTTTGTGTTGTCATATTAAGCTCCTAAATGTTATATGGCTTTAGCAACTGTGACCACACCCAGCCCTAATGCCATTAAACTCAGTTGAAAAAACATATCTCTTGGCGTTCGATGGTGATGCAATTCGGGGACTAAATCAGCCACAGCGATATAGATAAAACTGGCTGCTGCCATGGTAAGCACATAAGGAATCGCCACTTGCGCATTACTTAAACTTAACCAACCTACGATACCGCCAAGGGTCATGGCCGCACCAGAAATGACATTCAAAAATAAGGTCCTGCCTTTTTTGACGCCCGCATCTAATAACACCATAAAGTCTGAAATTTCTTGAGGTATTTCATGCGCAGTAACGGCAATTGCCGTTGCCCAGCCTAACTTCCAGTCGGTTAAAAAAGCAGCGGCTAATAACACCCCATCGACAAAGTTGTGCATGGAGTCACCTACCACAATCATGGCAACTATGGGTTTATCTTGTGTATGCCCCAATGTGGTCGCATGGTCATGGCGCCATAAAGCTAATTTTTCTAGTAGAAAAAACCCCATGATTCCAGAGACCAGCACCCAACCAAGCTCGGGGATGTTTAGGCCAAGATGTACTGCTTCTGGGAGTAAATCTGTTAAAGCAAAACCTAACAATACACCTACAGCAAACGCCACCATACGATTGGCAAACTTTGCCAAAATAGTCAGTGCAACGGTGGCGGCAAGAAAAACTGAAAATATGCCGCCGATGAGGGTGGCAAGAATTATCTGCAATAAAGTCATTTGGTGCGGGATATCTGATGAATGTTTGGCTACCCACATAATATAGGGTGAAAATCTTATAAATGCAACCGTGTTGCAAAATATACATTTATTTTAAAGATTGTTGCTTCTGATAACACAGTTTTAAGACTAAATCAGCAGTTAAGATGTAGATGTAAATTGCTTAGTTTTTAACCAAATGTGTTTGTTTGATATGGTGACAACCAATAATAATGCCGGCAAGACTCAATATAGTTCCAAGTACTGATAGCATCCATATCACCACTTGCCTCGGCAGTTCATATTGAGATAATGGTGGTATATCTAAACGGTGCAAGGCGTGAAATAACCAGCGGTAGAGGCGACTTTTATCATCTACACTGGAAGCGATATTGCTTGTGTTTGGATCGATGTAATAGCTGGTGTTTTGTTGATCATTAAAATTCAAACGTAATACTGGCACAATGCTTTTAGTTGGGCTTGATCGATAATATAGATCCCCATGATGAAGTATTGTAATGGAGGTAATTGCTTAGCATTTTTAACCATGTCTTATCCTTCATCACTCTTAAATCTATGCACTAATTTAGCAAGATAGAACCATTCATTACCAGCTAAAGCCGCTGGGTTAGGAAATAAAATAATCGCATCAAATTCAGCTATCATTTGCTCACCATTTTGACGTACACCAATCACATCACCCGCTTTTAACGTATCAAAGCTTTTCCATGCTTTGGTAAATTGATCATTAGCATTGATTTTGTCGATGACTTCAACGATTCGCAGATTTTGATAGTCACTCGTTTTTTGTGGTTGGGGTGCATCCACTAAGCCTAAATGCGCCAGTGTGTTTGAAATTGCCTGATAAGCCACTTGTGGCGCATTAGGATCATCGTGCTGACCGCACTCTAGCGTAATACCCCAGCCGTCTTGTGCGCGCATGTACTCAGTCGTACCAATACCGTATTTCACATCTAAATTTTGTAGCTTTGAATGTTCAGGGTAAGTATTTTTATTGGCAATACGATTAGCCACACCACGAGAGTATGTATCTAGCCAGCCGTCTACAAATATATGCACACCCAATCTTAAGGCAAGCGCTTCTTCTTGGGCAGCGAACGTAAATGGCTCTAGCGTCCCTGCATTATTGGGCGGGCCGACTAAGGCAAAAGGCTTCCCAGGGGTATGAAAGGAGTGCAAATCTAGTAGCACATCATGCTCCGATAATAAGGGGCACAGCCAATTGGCGACATGGTCTTCAAAATCCTGCGGCTTAGGATTAGGGTCTAGATTGCGGTTCAAATTACGGTCGCCCATACGTTGCTTTTTAGCATACGCAAGGGGGTTGGCGATAGGGACAAAAGTTACGCTACCACGTACTATGCTACGTTGGTCAGTTTCAAACTCTTGCATCATTTGTTTAATAGCTTGCGTGCCGCAGGTTTCGTTGCCATGTACCGCCCCTAATACAATCAATCGTAAGCCAGGCTGCAGGCCAGTGTAAGTAACGGATTTAAATTGCATGCTGCTCATTTCTTAAAAAACCTAGAATCAGTTTCTAGAAGTACTTGCTCTGAAAAGTGAATGCTTTCGCGCGTAATAACACCCATCTTGTCGTTATACGCGTCTTTAGCAAAACATTGCGCATAGCCTGTTGCGGTTTCATGCACAAGCCAATAAAATGCTTCAGTTTTATATTTATATTTCATTACTCTTTCTCAAATTATTAAACACTATCAGTAATGGTAGATAACATATAAAAAAGCCTGGTATGAACCAGGCTTTTTAGTTTTTTCATTTGTACAAAACAATTACTTGTTCATTACATACATTGTGACTTCAAAGCCAAAACGCATTTCAGTAGCTGATGGAGTTGTCCACATAATATTTTTCCTTAAGTTATTTTAAAAAATTAATAATGTCTGGTTTATTAATTCATTTAACAAGTCTTTTAACTTTGTTAATGTATTGTACTCTTACGATTGATACATCATAGGAAAAATTCACTTAACATAAACTAAGTAATTTCATGAATACAATAAAGGCTTGATTGTAAGAATTTTTAAAAAGTATATTGATTGAAATGTTTATTAAAAGAAATTCGTAAAAATTTGGACAAAATGCAAAGCATTTTCATCATAGCTACTTATAAAAATTCCTATTTAAAACCCCCAGGGTAGTGGTATTATTTTTTTAATAATGAAAAATTCACAAAGTCTATTTGCACAAAAAAAGTTAAGAGCTACATCTTCTAGATTAATTATTGTCGATGTGCTTTTAAGTCACCATCAGCCACTTTCTCACCAGGATATATTAAAACAACTACCGCAAAATTTTGATCGCGTCACACTTTATCGAAATCTTAATTGGTTACTAAAAAAAGGTTTAATGCATCGGATTTCAGGTGAAAATCGCACCTGGTATTTTCAGTTGAATCACGAGTTCTTTAATTCCCAACCACGACCAAGGTTAACTGCAAAACAGAAAATCGCAACTACGAATCATTTGCATGCACATTTTAATTGTAAATCTTGCGGACAAATTTTTTGTCTAGATGATATTCATCCAAAATTAAGCCACGTTCTTCCCGCTAAATTCTTTGCCGAATCCATTGAGCTTACCATCAAGGGTAAGTGTTCTCGCTGCCAGTAATTTAAAATAGTCATAAATATGCAACTTAGTTGCATATTTATTTTTTTCTTTTATAATGCAACAAAATTGCATATTTTTAAAAGAAAAACTCCTTGGAATCAAAAACTTTTGCCGTAAATAAAAAACTTCCCGTGACCGTTCTGTCAGGTTTCCTGGGTGCGGGTAAAACTACTCTCTTAAATCACGTTTTACATAATCGTGAGGGTAAAAGGGTTGCAGTTATTGTGAATGACATGTCTGAAGTAAATATTGACGCTCAATTAGTCCGAGATGGAGGAGCCGAGCTATCTCGTAGTGAGGAAAAATTGATTGAAATGAGTAATGGTTGTATTTGCTGCACTTTAAGAGAGGATTTACTGGTTGAAATTACCAGACTTGCAAAGGAAGGCCGATTCGATTACTTGCTTATTGAATCCACTGGTATTTCAGAACCTCTTCCTGTCGCTGAGACATTTACATTTCGTGACGAAGATGGGGTTAGTTTATCTGATATTGCAGAGCTTGATACGATGGTGACTGTAGTTGATGGGTATAATTTTATCAAGGATTATAGCTCCAGAGATTTTATTGCAGACAGAGGCGAGAGCCTTGGCGATGAGGATGAGAGAACAGTAGTAGATTTGCTAGTAGAGCAAGTTGAATTTTGTGACGTGATAGTTCTTAATAAGACAGATTTACTCTCCACTGATGAAATTGGACGTTTAGAAGGCATTTTAAAAACATTTAATCCACGCGCTAAGATTATTCATAGTGAATTTTCTCAGGTAGCGCTTGATCAAATTATGAATACTGGATTGTTTAATTTTGATATAGCTGCAGAATCACCAGGTTGGCTTAAGGAATTGCGTGGTGAACATATTCCTGAGACTGAAGAATATGGAATTTCAAGTTTTGTATATCGCTCTCGCATTCCATTCCATCCAGAGAGGTTATGGGCGTACTTTAACGAGGAATGGCCTGGAGTGATTCGCTCAAAAGGTCGATTTTGGATAGCCTCGCGACCTGATTGTTGCATAAATTGGTCTCAAGCCGGAGCTATTACAAGAACGGAATTAGCTGGGTTCTGGTGGGTGATTACGCCAAATACTCATTGGCCTGAAGATGAAGCTAGTCTTCAGCAAATTAGGGCGCGCTGGGAAAAGCCTTATGGCGACAGACAACAAGAGATTGTAATTATTGGCATGGATATGGATAAAGATGCGATTATAAGAGGGTTTAATGCATGCTTACTAACCCAACAAGAATTAGCTATTGGCGATCATGGAGAAAAAATGAATGCGTGGAAACACTTCAATGATCCTTTCCCAGAATTTACGAGCGAGTATTTAGCCAGTGAAGAAGTTCATTAGGCGGGTCTTTACTTTAAGGGAATTATGATTAGTATAATTTGCAACATAGATGCGTTTATGGTGCTACAATAAAATTTATGTTTAAACGATTGTTTTCTATATTGTGTTTGATAATGTTGTTTGCGGTAAGTCAGCAAGCAGCAATTGCGCATGAAATTTCTCATATAGAAGACTATACAGAAAAGACGCAATCTCATAAGTCAGATCTTCATTCCTGTGCTCAATGTATTGGCTTCGCAGAACTTCAGCATATTAATGATGGTGAATTTGCTTTCAATCTTGAAGAATTAAATCATGACACGGTATTTGTAGTTCAACCTAATTCATATGAATCTCTCACAGCAATTCACTTTGCTGCTCGCGCCCCACCTCAATACCT
>Ga0194119_10010053_pt1 | contig 12554 bp, 10 predicted proteins | sample TA2MahC100mmetaG_FD_148620 | JGI IMG/M metagenome (GOLD analysis project Ga0194119, IMG submission 148620) | Freshwater microbial communities from Lake Tanganyika, Tanzania - TA2015018 Mahale Deep Cast 100m | ecosystem: Environmental > Aquatic > Freshwater > Lake | place: Tanzania: Lake... | reverse complement strand
CCACCACCAGCGCCGTCATACTGCGCGCCATATCCAGTGCATGGGATGCGCGATCAGCCAGCACGGCGGCCACTGAAGCCTGGAAAGCCGCCGCGATATCGGCTGGCCGCGCCTGTCCGGCCGCCACTGCCCGCGCCACCGCGGTTTTGAGACCCGAGAAGGAAAAATCGCATCCCGGCCGCCCGAGCAAGGGTCTCGGCAAGGTGATGGCCGCCGCATCGCCCCCTGACGCCAGGCGTTCCAGATGCGGCCCGCCGGGCCAGGGCAGGCCAAGCAGTTTCGCAGATTTGTCGAAGGCTTCCCCCACCGCATCATCCAAGGTGGTTCCAAGGCGGCGATATTGCCCGAGGCCCCGGACCTCCACGCATTGGCAATGGCCACCTGAGAGCAGCAGCAGCAGATAGGGAAACTCAGGCGGCCCATCCGGCATCAGCCCAGGCAACCGCACCGTCAGCGCATGCGCTTCCAGATGGTTGATCGCCAGGAAGGGCAGGCCATGCGCCAAAGCCACCCCCTTGCCGAAGGAAGCACCAACGATCAGGCCACCAATCAAGCCGGGACCGCTGGTCGCGGCTATGGCATGCAGCGCGTGATGGCGGATGCCGGCCTTTCGCATGGTATCAGCCACCAGATCGGGCAGGTGTTGCAGATGCGCGCGCGCTGCGATTTCCGGCACCACGCCGCCAAAGGCCGCGTGTTCCGCCTGTTGGCTGAAGACTGCTTCCGCCAGGATGGTGCCATCCGCACGCAGCACCGCCGCTGCGGTTTCATCGCAACTGCTTTCAATGCCAAGAATGATAGGGTCTGGCTGCATGCTTTCCCTGTTAGGGCATTATCACGGCGAATGAAATCATTGGCCGGTATTCGCGCGCCGCGCGATCGCCAGCGTCAGAAAGCCGCCTGGCGGCTTTGGCCCTGGCCTCACGCCAAGCCATATTTGAACAACCGATGCCGATCAATTTCGGGGCAGCCATGTGCTCAAACCCGCTGAAAAGCGCACCCGCGTGATGGCAGAACGCGATTTACCGCTTGCGATAAGGCGCAGGCATACCGAAAATAGACGCATGGCTTTCCCTGCACCCGCCCTTGATCCGGGCAATGATCCGTCCTTCGCCGAATTGCTCGCGCAGCGCCCGCAGCTCACGCGCCATGCGCATGATGGGCTGGTGCTGGAAGATGTGCCTCTGGCCCGCATTGCCGACGTGGTGGGCAGCCCGACCTGGGTCTATTCCGCTGGCACGCTCCGCCGCCGTGCCCGCGCGCTGCGCGCTGCCCTGGCCGATGCCGGGCTGACCGCCACGGTACATTTCGCCACCAAGGCCAATGGTAATCTTTCGGTGCTGGCGCTGCTGGGGCGTGAGGGCCTCGGTGCCGATGTGGTGAGTGAGGGCGAATTGCGCGGCGCACGGGCGGCGGGCATTCCCGCCAGCGCCATTGTCTTTTCTGGCGTCGGCAAATCCGAACGCGAAATTCGCCTGGCGCTCGCGGAAGGCATTATGCAAATCAATGCCGAAAGTATTGAAGAAATTGATATGATTTCCGCAATCGCCGCCGGCATGGGGCGCACGGCGCCGGTGGCCATTCGCGTCAATCCGGATGTGGATGCAAAGACCCACGCAAAGATCACCACGGGCCTCAGCGAAAACAAATTCGGTGTGGCTTATGATGATGCGCTGACGCTTTACGCGCGCATGGCAAAGCTGCCCGGCATTCGCCCGATTGGCATCGCAACCCATATCGGCAGTCAGATCACGATCGGCATGGGTGCCTATCGCGCGGCGTATGCGCGCTTGGCAGAATTGGTGCGCGCCATTCGCGCGCAGGGCTTGCCGATTGAACGCATTGATTGTGGCGGTGGGCTTGGCATTGCCTATCGCGATGAAATTGCGCCCGCGCCCGCCGCTTTGGCTGGGGCAATCAAGGCAGAGCTTGGTGCGCTGGGCCTGCCGGTCATGCTGGAACCGGGGCGCTGGATTGCCGGGCCGGCGGGGGTATTGCTGTCTCGTGTCATTCTGCAAAAGCAGGGCGCGGCACGGCGCTTTGTGGTGCTGGATGCGGCGATGAATGATCTGCTGCGCCCGGCCATGTATGATTCCTGGCATGGTATTCTGCCGGTCTCGCCCGCTGCTTTGGTCGCGCCTCTCGCGCCTGCCGATGTGGTTGGTCCAGTTTGCGAAAGCAGCGATTGCTTTACGCGCGACCGCGCCTTGCCGGATTTGCCGCCGGGCGCCTTGGTCGCGCTGCTGGATGCGGGCGCTTACGGCGCCACCATGTCTTCCACCTATAACGCGCGCCCCTTGGCGGCCGAGGTTTTGGTGGATGGCGCGCGCTTCGCCGTGGTGCGGGACCGCCAATCCTATGAGGCTTTGCATGCCGGCCAGCGTGTGCCGGAATGGCTGATGGAATGAGCCAAACGCCGGGGAAAGCGCCGCCTGAAAGCCAGGGGCTTGCGGCCCTGGGCTTGAAGCTCGGCCTTTCTCGTTTGGCGTTGTGGTGGGAAGGTGCCTGGCGGGCGCTTTGGCCGCCGCTTGGCGTGATTGGCGCCTTTCTGGCTTTGGCCTTTACCGGGCTGCTGCCGACACTACCGCCCGCGCTGCATCTGCTGACTCTGATCGGCTTTGCGGCGGCACTTGGCTGTTGCGGCTATCGCGCCGCATCAGGGCTGCGCGCCCCGGCAGCGGATGCCGCGGCGCGGCGGTTGGAACGTGATTCTGGCCTGGCGCATCGCCCGCTCGCTGTGCTGGCGGATCGCCCCGCCGGCGATGACCCCATCACGCAGGCGTTGTGGCAGGCGCATCGGGACCGCGCGGCGGCAAAACTTGGGCAGTTGCGCGTGGCGCGGCCTTCCCCCGGCTTGGCAGCGCGTGACCCGCGCGCCTTCCGCGCAGCCGTGCTGGTCGCGCTGGTGGCTGGGCTTGGCATGGCCGGGCTGGAAGCGCCGGAACGCTTGCTCGCTGCCCTGGTGCCTCCCTTTGCCGAACCGGGTGCCGCGCCAACGGCCTTGGCGGCGCGGTTTGAAGCCTGGGTCACGCCGCCCGCCTATACCGGCGCACCGCCGCAATTCCTGAAGGCTGAAGGTGGCGCCGTGGCAGTGCCTACGGGTAGCCGGCTGCATATGGTGTTGTCCACCAGCGCCAGCCCGCCGGAATTGCGCCTGGGCAGCGCTGCCCATGCCTTTGCGCGCATGGATGCCCAAAGCCATGCGCTGGAACTGCCTTTGACCGAAGGCGGCGCCTTGGTGCTGAGGCGCGATGGGCGCGATGTGGCGCAATGGGCGCTGACACTGACGCCGGATGCGCCGCCATTGGTGGCTTGGGACCCCGCGCCTGCCCGCGCCGGGCGTGGTTTGGGTTTACGCCTGCCCTGGAAGGCTGAGGATGATTGGGGCTTGGCGGCACTGCGCCTGGAATTGCGCCTGAAACAAAGGCCATCTGCCCCGCCGGTGACGCAGGATATCCCCTTGCCGGGCGGCGCGCCGAGCCAGGCGCAGGGCGCGGCGCAGCATGATTTTTCGGCGCATCCTTGGGCCGGGCTGGAAGTTGAAGCGCGGCTTTTCGCGCGTGATGGCGCGGAACAGGAAGGCAAATCTAAAGGCGCGTTTCTGGTGCTGCCGGAACGGCGCTTTTCACACCCTGTCGCGCAGCAATTGATCGCACTCCGGCGCGCGCTGTCGCTTGACCCCGGGGCGCGCGACCCCGCGCGGCGCGAATTGGACCGCATCAGCAATGCGCCTGAAGCCTTCGAACATGACCCGGGCATGTTCCTGACGCTGCGTTCTGCCCGGCATCGGCTGACGCGCGATAAGCGTGATGAAGCCGTGCCGGAAGTTCAGCAGATTTTATGGGATGTGGCGGTGGCTTTGGAAGAAGGCCGCACGGACCGCACCGCGCGCGCCTTGAACCAGGCGCGTGAGGCCTTGCGTGAGGCTTTGGAAGAAGCCCGCCGAGAAGGTGCTGAACGCAGCCCTGAGGAGCGTGCCGAGTTGCAGCGCCGCATTCAGGAATTGCGCGAAGCCATTCGCCGCCATCTGGAAGCGCTCGCTGAACGCATGCAGCGCGAAAACAACGAAGCGCTGTCCTATGATCCGCAGCAGCGTGTGTTTGATCGCCGCGAATTGGAACGCCGCACCCGCCGCCTGGAAGAAGCCGCACGCGATGGCCGGCAGGAAGATGCCGAACGCGAAATGGCCGAGCTTGAGGAAATGCTGCAAGCCCTGGAAGAAGGCCGCACCAGCCGGGCTGAGGATCGCCAGCGCCAACAGCGCCAACGCGGCCAGCAGCAAATGGGCGCGCTGCAGGACATGGTGCGCCGAGAAGCCGAAATGCTGGACCGCGCGCATCGCCGCAGCGGCGAACAGGACATCAGCCGTGGCGATACGCGCCGCCCGCCACCGCCGCGCCCGCAAACCCCCGAAGCGCGCGACGAAGCGGCACGTGATGCGCGCACGCAACGCGCTTTGCGCCGCGCACTTGGTGAATTGATGCAGCAGTTCGGCGAATTGACCGGCGATGTACCAGCCCCCTTGGGCGAGGCTGATCGCGCCATGCGCGACGCGGCGGAGGCTTTAGCCGAAGGGCGAGACCCGCGCGGCGCGCAGCAGCAGGCCATTCGCGCTTTGACCGAAGGCGGACGGCAAATGTCGCAACGCATGCAGCGCCAATTCGGCCCACCGCAACCCGGCGAAGGGGAAGGCGAAGGTGAGGGCGAAGAAATGGCCGGCGGCCAACAGGGCGGTGAGGGGCAGGACCAGCAAAACCAGCTCGGCCAAGGCCGCGATCCGTTGGGGCGGGACCGCCGCGAAACCGGTGGGTCAGCGCAGGATAATGCCGGCGATACGCTGGTGCCAGGCGAAGCGGAACGCCTGCGGTCCCATCAATTGCAACAGGAACTCCGCCGTCGCGGCGCAGAACGCGAACGCGCGCCGGTGGAGTTGGATTATATTGATCGGCTGCTCAGGCGGTTTTGAAGGCAGCAGGGTTTATTCAAATACCCGCGCCCAATCATCTTGCATTGACGCCACCTGCCAGCCCCGCGCGGGCGCTTCATCCAAAGCGCGCGCGAGGCGCCCGATATGACTTTCCCGATCATAGGCAAATTCGCGCGCCGCATCGTCATGACGAATGATCATGCCGAAGCGCTGCCCCGCACCTTCCGTGGTGTAGCGCAGCATCTCAAAATCGCCATCCGAATTGCCAAAGGCCGCAATCGGGCGCCGGCCAATATGGCGCGCAATGCCAATCGGCTTGCCCCGGCCATCATCAATGAAATCCACGCGCGGTTCGCGCAGCAACATCAGTCGCCCGGCATCTTCCGTCACCTTCAGCGCAAAGCTTGAACCGACAACATGCTGCGGCGGAATGCCGTAGGTGTCTTCAGAAAAGGCGCGCACGAATTCAACGCTACCGCCCGAGACGATGAAATTCGTGAAGCCCGATGCGCGCAGAAAGCTCAGCACTTCCAGCATGGGCTGATAGACCAGCGCAGTATAGGGCAGGTTCCATTTCGGGTGCCGCGCCACTCTGAGCCAATCTGCAGCGATGCGCTGAAAATCCTCGGGCGTATTGCCAGCCATGGCAGCGCCCGCAAGACGCATCAATCCTTCATTGCCTCCCGCCATGGCGCCGTGCAGATCGCCCGCAATGGCCGCGCGAAAAACCGCATCCTGCTGCCAGGTTGGGTTTTGTGGCGCCAAGCTGCGGATACGATCCAGGATGAAGATAAGCTGCGGATAGGCCGGCTGTTCCACCCATAGCGTGCCGTTGTCAACGCCGGTTGAAATCTGACCCACTTTCCCGGCTTGGTGCCGGTTGAAACCTGACCCACCCATTACCCTGGGATGGGGCTAGCCCCATCCCAGGGTATCTTCCCTCATCCTCCATGCCTTTTGTCCATGACGCCTGCGCGTCGTTTATCCTTCAGCCGGTAACTCTCGCCGCTGATCTGAACCACGGTCGCATGGTGCAGCAGGCGGTCCAGCATGGCGGCTGTCAGCACCGGCTCCCCCGCAAAGGCCTGGTCCCAGCTGCCGAAAGTAAGGTTCGAGGTGAGGATCATGGCGCCACGCTCATAGCGCTTGCTCACTACCTGAAAGAATAGATTGGCCTGTTCTCGGCCCATCGGCAGATAGCCGATCTCGTCAATGATCAGCAGTCGGTAGGTATTCACCGCCCGGTGTAACACTTCCTTCAAGCGGCCCTGGCGCTGTGCTGTCTCCAACAGCAACACAAGGTCCGCCGCAGTGGTAAAGCGAACCTTCCAACCGCGTTGTGTCGCCAGATAGCCAAGCGCAATGGCCAGATGCGTCTTGCCCACGCCCGATGGCCCGAGCATGACGACATTCTCCGCCCGCTCAACAAAGGCCAGGCTGGCCAATTCCGTGATTTGCTGACGCGGGGCGCCGGAGGCAAAGCCGAAATCATAGCCATCCAGCGTCTTAATCGCCGGAAAGCCTGCCGTGCGGACAAACATCTCCCGCGCCCTTGCACGGCGCGTTTCCTTCTCACCCTTTAGCGTATCCTCAAGGAAGTCACTGAATGAGGCATCCCGTGCCGCTGCCGCCTGAGCAGTCGCAAGGTAAAGATCAGGCACCGCCGCCAAGTGCAATTCCGAACAGAGTTCGGCAATCCGCGCATGTTGCAGTTCGCTCATGGCGCAGCATCCAGGCTCAGCGCCGTCGGGAATAGCGTGTCGTATAATGCCAGCGGGTGCTGCAGCCCGACCAGCGGGCGCAGCAATGGCAAGGAAGCTGCTGCCATAGCCACCCTGGCCTGGCCGCCATAGGGTGGCGGGATCGGGCCAAGCTCGGGGCGTTCCAACTCCAGCCGATCCGCAGGTATCTCACCAGTGGTGGCGTGCCGCCTGGCATTCGCCACTTCCCGCAACCAACGCCCGGCGGCGAGGTTCGCCGCCGCCGCATCCACGACTAGGCCCTCGGCCGCCATACGGCTTGCCAAAGGCAGCCAGAAATTGCCGCGCAAATAGCGGATAAACCGCTCCACTTTGCCCTTGCTCTGCGCGGGATATGGGCGGCAGAGCCGAGGGCGAAAGCCGCAATGCCGCGCAAAATCTAGAAAGCCAGCATGAAAGCGGTGCTGCCCATGGCCATAGCGGTCACGTTCATGCACCATGGTGCGCGTATTGTCGTACAGCACTTCCCGCGGCACGCCGCCAAACGCCAAAAAAGCATGTTCATGGCAGGACAGCAGCGTCTCCAGCCGCTCATCGCCGACGAATTCAATATATGCCGCCCGGCTCCATCCCAGCGTTGCCACAAATACCGATAGCCGATCCGCGCCACGCCGGATCACCGCCCAGTCCACTTGCATCTGCTCGCCCGGCGCCGTCTCAAACCGCACCACAGGCGCCGCAACCACCAAAGGGCGCTGCCGCATCAGATGGGCCTTGAGGATGGTGTAGCCGCCAGTATAGCCGCGCTCTCGAAGTTCTCGCAGCAATACCGTCCCAGCAAGCCGGTCGGGCGCTGCCTCCGCAAGTCGCTTGGCGATGTAGTCATCAAACGCTGCTAGTTTGCCTGAACGCCGCGGCCGCGGGCGATAGCGATCCGCATCACTATCGCGCAGGTAGCGCCGCACCGTGTTGCGCGATACCCCAACTTCTCGCGCTATCGCGCGCAAACCTTTGCCTCGTTTGGCCAATAGACGGATCTCCAATGCCATTTCTCCCATAAGCATAAAGACCCCCATCCACATGACAGGGGCAACATAAGCCTGGGTCAGATTTCAAACGGCACATGGGTCAGTTTTACTCCGGCGCTAACACCGTCATTATCAAACACTGCAACGCGTTCGGCAGGCGGGACATGATCCGCGCTGCCTTCGCGGGTGACGGCGGCGACAAATTCAAGCAAAGCGCGCTTGCGCGGACCTTCGCGCCAGGAAGGCAAAGGGTCCGCACCTTGCGCCTGTGCGGCGACCGGCAGCGCCAAAAGCAGCGCTGCCAGAGAGCGTCTTTCAATCACGCTGCTTGGCTTAATTCGCCGAACCGCGGCGGAGGCGCTCCATCGCATCGCCCAGGCTGAAACTGCCTGGCCGTTGACGCGGCGGGAAATCCTTGAAGCTTTCCAGGAAGCGTCCGACATAAGCCTACGCCGGCACCAAGGCAAAAGCACGCTTCACCCGCCAGCGATTATAATTCATCGATTCCGTCGCACGCTCAAACGGATCGGCGCGCAGATTGAACAACATGGGCAAGCGGAGAGGTGTAAAATTTCTCTCCCACACTTCAAGCCCGTGATGTTCCTGGATCATGAAATGCAGCTTCCAATGATCGTAGCGGAGTGCGGCCAAATCACCATCATCGGTGAAGTAGAACATCTCCCGCCGCGCGCCGGGACCGGTGCCGGTCAGCAATGGCAATTGGTTATAGCCATCCAGATGCACCTTGTAGCTGCGCCGCCCTGCCTGATGGCCGGCCAGTAGTTTTTCCTTGATTTGCGGCTCACCAGCTGCTGCCAGCAAGGTCGGCAACCAATCCTGATGAGAGAAAATATCGTTCAACACCTGCCCGGGCTGAATGCGGCTGGGCCAACGGATCATGCTGGGCACGCGAAAGCCACCTTCCCAGGCGGTCGCTTTCTCGCCACGGAAAGGCGTGGCGCCGCCATCGGGCCAGGTCATCACTTCCGCGCCATTATCGGTGCTGTAGATCACGATGGTGTTTTGTGTAATGCCGAGATCATCCAGCTTCTTCAGCAATTGCCCGACATGACCATCATGTTCCACCATGCCATCAGGATAAACGCCAAGCCCGGTCTTGCCTTGGCTTTCCGCTTTCAACCGCGTCCAGATATGCATGCGCGTTGAATTGAACCAAGTGAAGAAGGGCTTGCCCGCGCGGTGCTGGCGATCAATGAAATCCAGTGACGCGGCGAGGAACTCCTCATCCACCGTTTCCATGCGCTTCATGGTCAGCGGCCCGGTATTTTCGATCCGCTGCGACCCATCCGCATTGGCCCAAGTCTTCAATACGCCGCGCGGCGCGAAGCGTTCACGGAAGCGCGGATCGCGCGGGTAGTCAGGGTTTTCCGGCTCATCTTCCGCGTTGAGGTGATAGAGCGAGCCGAAAAACTCATCAAAGCCATGCATGGTTGGCAAATGCTCATCACGATCGCCCAGATGGTTCTTGCCAAATTGGCCGGTGGCGTAGCCCATCGCCTTCAGCAGCACGGCGATGGTCGGGTCTTCCGCGCGCATGCCTTCCGGCGCACCAGGCAGGCCCACCTTGGAAAGGCCTGTGCGCAATGGGCTCTGCCCGGTAATGAAGGCGGAACGCCCGGCGGTGCAGGAATTTTCGCCATAGGCATCGGTGAAGATCGCACCTTCACGCGCGATGCGGTCAATATTGGGCGTGCGATAACCCATCATGCCCATGTTGTAGGCCGAGACATTGGACCAGCCGATATCATCGCCAAAAATTACCAGGATGTTTGGCTTGCCTTGCGGTGCGACGGGGCGCGCGGTTGTCGCTTGTTGCTGCGCTTGCGCCATCTGCACACCGCCCAGCGTACCGGCGGCAAGCCCTGCGGCACCACCCAGCAGCATGTCACGACGTGATGGGCGTTGATTGTCCTTGCTCATGTGATCTGTTTTCCTCTTGGTTGGATTATTGGCGGCGGATGCAGCGAAAGCCGATATGGCTCATGCCTGTATCCACCATTTGGGCGTGACGTGCGGCGGGCCGGTAGCGTCGGCAATAGGAGGGTGCGCAAAGGAAGGAACCGCCCTTCACGACCTTGCGCGGAATGCGGATGGCGGGCTGCAAAGGATCAAAAGACCCTGTCATGTCTGCGCCGCGCGGGTTTTCGGCGACGCAACATGGGCTTTCAGGATCGGCGGCGTGTTTGGCGCTCCACCAATCCTGGGTCCATTCCCAGACATTGCCGCAAACCTCAAACAGGCTGTAGCCATTGGGCGGAAAGCTTTTGATCGGGCAGGTGCCGGCGAAGCCATCGGCTTCGAAATTGCGCCAAGGGAAGGGGCCTTGCCAGGTATTGGCCAGATGCACGTCACCTGGCGCCAATTCCTCGCCCCAGGCGAATTCCGCGCCATCAAGCCCGCCACGCGCGGCAAATTCCCATTCCGCTTCGGTCGGCAGCTCCTTGCCCGCCCAGGCGGCATAGGCGGCAGCGTCTTCAAACGCGACATGGACCACCGGGTGATCTTCCCGGCCTGCGATGTCACTGCCCGGGCCTTCCGGGGCGCGCCAATGGGCGCCCTTGGTCCAATGCTACCAATGGCGAATGTCGCGCGTATCCACCGGGCCATCTGTCATGCGAAACACCAGCGCGCCAGGGGCCAGCATTCCCGGTGGCGCACCGGGATAAAGCGTGGGGTCAAGCGGTCGCTCGGCTACCGTCTTGTAGCCCGTGGCAGCGAAAAAACGGGCAAAGTCCTGATTGGTCATCGCCGTCTGGTCCATCCAGAAACCCGCCACTTTCACGCTATGGCAGGGCCTTTCTTCGGGATAATGCCGATCTGAACCCATCAGGAAGGTGCCGCCTGGAATCCAAGCCATGGCCGCGCATTCCCCCGCCGGATCGGGCCTGTTTGGCCCTGCTTTCATGTAGCAACCACACCCGTAACCCAGCCAAACCCTTCATTAGATTGCCATCTTTGCAACAAAATCGTGCAATACTTTTTTGTTAATTAATAATTATTCCGGAAGTATATGATTGAGGTTCGCGAATTAAGGCTGGTCAAGGCCATTTACGAGCACGGCAGCTTGGTGCGTGCCGCGCGTATTCTTGGCATTGCCCAGCCCGCGCTGACCCGGGCGCTGGCGCGGTTGGAGGCACGGCTGCGTGGCAAGCTCTTTGAACGCAGCCGTCGTGGCGTGATCGCGACCGATCTGGGCCGCGCCATCATCGCCGAGGGTGCTGCGATTCTGGAAAGCCTGGAAAGGCTGGACCGGCATTTAGCCGAGGCGCGCGGCACCCAGACCCATGATTTGGATGTGATCGCCGGCGCCTATATGGCGGAAACACTCTGCCTGACCGCGGCGGCGCGCATGCTGGCGGCCTTCCCGACCACGCGGGTGCGGTTGGTCTCTGCGAATTGGACCGAGGTGCCGGCGGCGATCCTGGATCGGGAAGCACCGATCGGCATGATGGATATCCGCGGCTTTGTCGCAGACCGTGGCCTTTCGGTGGAAAAACTGCGCCCCCAACCGGGGATATTCGTCGCGCGCGCCGGGCATCCCTTGGCAAGCCGGGCGAGCGTGAGCCTGGCCGATATCATGGCCTATCCCTTGGCCTTTATTGGCCGCGCACCGCGCGAAGTGCAGGCACCGCATATCGCCGCGCGGGAAGAAGCGCGCCGCCTGGGTCAACTGCATCCTGCCTTTCCCGCGCTGGTCCATGAAAGCCCGACCGTGATGTTGAAACTATTGCCGCAATGCGATGCGGTGGCGGCGGTCAGTGTGACCATGGCGATGGACGCACTCCGCCACGGGGATATCGTGGCCCTGCCCTGGCAGCGCGCGCCTTGGGCTTCAATGCATCCCGGCATCATTACGCTACGCAACCGCGCGCTTGGCGCCGCCGAGCATGGGTTTTTGGATTTGATCCGCGCAGCGGATCAGCAGGCGGCGGAAGAGGCGCTGGCCTGGTGCGAAGCGCAGGGTGTGGCGAGCGGGTGTGGGTGAGGGGGGCAGCGCCCCCGTCACAACCTCAATTATCCAAGAAAGACCTCAGCTTCCGGCTGCGGCTTGGGTGTTTCAGCTTACGCAGCGCCTTGGCTTCAATCTGGCGGATGCGTTCGCGGGTCACGTTGAATTGCTGGCCCACTTCTTCCAGCGTGTGATCCGTATTCATGCCGATGCCAAAGCGCATGCGCAGCACGCGTTCTTCGCGGGGCGTCAGGCTTGCCAGCACGCGCGTGGTCTGTTCGCGGAGATTGGATTGGATCGCGGCATCAATCGGGATGATCGCGTTCTTGTCTTCAATGAAATCGCCAAGATGGCTGTCTTCCTCATCCCCGATCGGGGTTTCAAGGCTGATCGGTTCCTTCGCGATCTTCAGCACCTTGCGCACCTTCTCAAGCGGCATGCCAAGCTTTTCGGCCAGTTCTTCCGGCTGAGGTTCGCGGCCGATTTCATGCAGCATCTGGCGTGATGTGCGCACCAGCTTGTTGATGGTTTCAATCATATGCACCGGAATGCGGATGGTGCGCGCCTGATCGGCGATGGAACGCGTGATCGCCTGGCGGATCCACCATGTGGCATAGGTGCTGAACTTGTAGCCGCGGCGATATTCGAACTTATCCACCGCCTTCATCAGGCCGATATTGCCTTCCTGAATCAGGTCAAGGAATTGCAGGCCGCGATTGGTGTATTTTTTGGCGATGGAGATAACAAGGCGCAGATTCGCCTCGATCATTTCCTTCTTCGCCTGGGTCATGTCCCGTTCGCCGCGCGAAACGGTCGAATAAACGCGCTTGAATTCCGCCACCGGCAGCCCGGTTTCATTGGCCGCTTCGCTGATGCGCGCGCGGATTTGATCAACTTCGGTGCCATGCTTGGCGACAAAGGCTTTCCAG
>Ga0194119_10010040_pt1 | contig 12568 bp, 7 predicted proteins | sample TA2MahC100mmetaG_FD_148620 | JGI IMG/M metagenome (GOLD analysis project Ga0194119, IMG submission 148620) | Freshwater microbial communities from Lake Tanganyika, Tanzania - TA2015018 Mahale Deep Cast 100m | ecosystem: Environmental > Aquatic > Freshwater > Lake | place: Tanzania: Lake... | reverse complement strand
GCGTGGCCATCGCGTCCGCCACCGCGTCCATCAGGCTCTCGGCGGTCTGCCCGTAGCGGTTGCCTAGCATCTCCGGGTCCTGGACGCTGGCCACGGTCACCGTCGACGCCGCCGCCTCGAACCCGCGCCGCACGTGGAGCGGCGGCCACGCGCTGCGCTCCTCGTCCTCGCCGAAGCAGACGCCGGCCTTCACGAGCGAGCCCATGCAGCCGCGGTCGAGGATTCCGGGGCGCGACTCCAGCACGTTCATGAGGACGAGCCGGATCGCGCGGGCGATGGTGGCGTTCGCGCGGTTCGCGGACGAGAGCAGGTTGTCGGTGCAGCCGAGGCCGATGGCGCGCCGCACCGGCCCGTTCACGACGATCAGCCAGCCCGGCGCGTTCGTCGCCGCCGACACCTCGTGCAGGATGTTCGGATCGTGCTCGAGGAACGCGTCGAGGGCGGCGCGCACGACGGGGAAGTGCTCGGGCAGGCAGCCCGCCATCACCGCGTTCGCCGCCAGCCGCTCGGCGGTGATCGCGCGCCGGCGCACGGGCACCTCGCCCAGCACGTGGTTGGGCGCGAGCCCGGCCGCCTCCAGCATCGCGCTCACCTTCGCCGCCGTGGGCGGCACCACGGGCAGGCCGTCCGTCCACCCGCGCCGGTAGCATTCCTCCACCGCGTCGATCGTGTCCGGGACGTCGTGCTGCGCGGCTCGCAGGTCCAGGCTGGCCATGGCGGAAGCCTAACAGGCTATTGTCGGGCGCGTCGAGCCTCCTCACCATCGTCGCGGACGATCTCACGGGCGCGTGCGACACGGGCGGCCTGTTCGCGGGCGCAGGGCCCACTCCGTCGTCGACTCGAACAACGGCCGGATGCCGACGATTGACTCTCCGCTGACATCGGGGTGTGGCGCAGCCCGGCAGCGCACGGTACGCCTCACCTGAGGCTACCGCGCCCCGGACTCCGAGACGCCACCCGACATCCCTCCCGGGCTACTACGTCGGTCGCCATCCGCGTAAGTGGCGGTGTCGGCTGACCAAATGGATGTATGTCGATTCCGTGCTTTCACGCCGCAGGAGTGGCGATCGCCTTGCGCCCATGACGCACGCGGACGCGCAACGGTTGATCGCGAGAAGGACTGGCCAGAGGAGGGCGGTCGACCTCCAGGGGGGGCGCCGGCGAAACGAGCCGGCCGTCCCGGGCGCCGGCGCGGGCGATCCGTGGCCGGTCTTATCGCGACGCCGAGCGATGTCGCAGAGATTGAGAGCCGGGAGGCAACCAACCCATGGGATCCCGCGCGCACAGAACGTCCCAACAGCCGACCGATCCGCACATCACGCGGCGCCAGATCCTCGAAGGCGCCGCAGCCGCGCCCGGGGCACTCGCTCTTCTGGCGCCGACGACCGCCGAGCCGTCGACCTCATCCATGGCCCCGCTGCCGCCACCGGCAGCGTCCGAAGGCATCCTCCTCCGCATGCAGCGTGAGGTGCGGCGCTCGATCCAGAAGCCGCTCGAGCAGCGGCGGTGGGGGATGGCCATCGACACGCGCCGCTGCGTCGGGTGCTCGGCGTGCACGGTGGCGTGCGCCGTGGACAACAAGCTGCCGCCCGAGATCTTCTATCGTCACGTCACCGAGGAGATGACGGGGGCGTATCCGAACGTTCGCCGCCGGTTCTTCTCGCAGGGGTGCATGCAGTGCGATGAGCCGCCCTGCATTCCGGTGTGTCCCGTCGAGCCGACGAAGGCCACCTACCAGCGCCGCGATGGCGTCGTGGCGATCGACTATGAACGCTGCATCGGCTGCGGCGCCTGCGTCGGCGCGTGCCCCTACGACGCGCGGGCGCTCGACACCGGACAGTTCTTCACGGACGGCACGCCGCGGCGGGAGCCGTACGAGAGCGTGACGGCCTGGGAGTACGGCCGCGCGTGGAAGCGTGACGGCAAGGCGGACCCCGTCGATAAAGCGCGCAAGTGCCATTTCTGTCTGCATCGGGTCGAGGTCGGCATGCTACCGGCCTGCGTGACCACGTGTATCTCCAACGCGATCTCGTTCGGGGACCTGAACGATCCGTCGAGCGTGGTCAGCGAGCTCTCGCGGCGAAGCAATGTCACGCGGCTCAAGGAAGATGCCGGGACCAAGCCGCGTGTCTTCTCCCTGACGCAGGGAGGCTGCGATGACCGAGAGCCGACGCGCGTTCCTGAAGACGACGGCGCTGCTGGGAGGCTCGGCCGCGTCCGGCGCGCTCGCGGGGTTCTGGGAGCGAGTGGACGTGGCCGAGGCCAGCCCGGCCACCGCCTATCCGTTCACGCGCCCGGAGCGCGTGCTCTATTCCGTGTGCCAGCAATGCAACACGCAATGCGGCATCAAGGTGAAGATCGAGGACGGTCTCATCGCAAAGATCGAGGGCAATCCGTACTCACCCTGGAACATGGCGCCGCATCTTTCCATGGCGACACCGATCTCGGAGGCGGCGGTCGTGGAGGGTGCGCTCTGCCCGAAGGGCCAAGCCGCGATCCAGACCGCGTACGATCCGTACCGTGTTGTGCGCGTGCTCAAGCGCGCCGGCAAGCGCGGTGAAGGCAAGTGGATCTCGGTGTCGTTCGACCAGGCGGTCACGGAAATCGTCGACGGCGGCGTGCTCTTCAAGGATGTGCCCGGTGAGGAGCGCCGGCGCGTCGAAGGGCTCAAGGAGCTCTGGGCGATTCGCGACGCCGAGGTCATGCGGGCGCTGGCAGAGGACGCGAGGAAGGTCGCGGCGAAGGCCATGACGCTCGCGGACTTCAAGACGAAGCACGCGGCGAATCTCGACAAGCTGATCGATCCCGATCACCCCGACCTCGGCCCGCGCAACAACCAGTTCGTCTTCATGTGGGGGCGCGTCAAGGGCGGTCGCGGCGACCTCATTCGTCGCTTCATCGAGACGGGGTTCGGGTCCGCGAACGCACACGGCCACACGACGGTCTGTCAGGGCTCGCTCTACTTCACGGGCAAGGCGATGAGCGAGCAGTACCGGTTCGACCCGGCAAGCCGGAAATGGTCGTGGACGGGCGGCGCGAAATTCTACTGGCAGGGGGACCAGCAGGCCGCCGACTTCATGCTCTTCGTCGGCGCCTCGCCGTACGAAGGCGATTACGGCCCGACGAACCGGGCGCTGCGGATCGCGCAGCGCGTGGCGGACGGCACGTTGAAGATCGCCGTGGTCGACCCGCGCGCGTCCAAGATCGCCGGAAACGCGTGGAAGTGGATTCCGATCCAGCCCGGCGGCGAAGGCGCGCTGGCCCTCGGCATGATCCGCTGGATCATCGAGCAGCAACGGTACGACGCGCGGTATCTCGCCAACGCGAACCGCGGGGCCGCGCAGGCGGGCGGCGAGCCCACCTGGAGCAACGCCGCGTGGCTCGTGAAGATCGACAAGGGGCAGCCGACGACATTCCTGCGCGCGTCCGAGATCGGGCTGCCGGTCGACAAGCGTGTCACGAAGGATGCGAGCGGTGCCGAGGTCGCCTACGAATTCGATCCGTTCGTGGTGCTCAAGGGCGGCCAGACGGTGGCGTTCGACCCGTATTCGGACAAGACGCCCGTCGAGGGCGACCTCGCCGTCGCGACCACCGTGTCGGGCGCGGAGGTGAAGTCCGGGTTCCAGCTCCTCTCGGAGTCTGCCGGCGCGAAGTCCCTGGACGAATGGGCGGCGCTCGCCGGCATCGCGACCACCGACATCGTCGAGCTCGCCCGCGAGTTCACCGGTCATGGCAAGCGCGCCGTCGCGGACATCCACCGCGGCGTCTCGCAGCACACGAACGGCTTCTACCAGGTGCTCGCGCGGTATTCGCTCAATCTCCTCATCGGGAATTACGACTGGGCCGGCGGGCTGGTGAAAGCGACGACCTACGATGCGGGCGGTGGCAAGTCCGAGAGGGTCAAGCAACCGGACGGCACCGAGGTCGCATGGGCCCAGCCGTTCCCCGTGGGCAGGATCGCCGGGGCCCTGCCGCCGTTCGGGGTGAGCGTCATCCGTCACGGCGACAAGTACGAGAGCACGACGCTCTTCGACGGCTATCCGGCGAAGCGGCCGTGGTTCCCGCTCGCCTCGGACATGTACCAGGAGATCATCCCCTCGGTCGGCGACGCGTACCCGTACGCGGCGAAGGCGCTCTTCATCTACATGGGCTCGCCCGTCTACGCGCTCCCGGCCGGGAACACGAACATCGAGATCCTCGCCGACCCGCGGAAGATCCCGCTCGTCGTCGCGAACGACATCGTCGTCGGCGAGACGTCGATGTACGCCGACTACATCTTTCCGGATCTGTCGAACCTCGAGCGCTGGGAGTTCGCCGGGTCACACCCGAACATGGTGTGGAAAGTCATGCCGGTGCGTCAGCCCGTGATCGCGCCGATCCCGGAGACCGTGAAGGTGTACGGCCAGGAGATGCCGATTTCGCTGGAGGCGATGCTGCTCGGCATCGCCGAGAAGCTCGGGCTCCCGGGATTCGGGCCTGACGGCTTCGGACCGGGCAAGCCGTTCACGCACCCCGACCATCTCTATCTCCGCATGGCGGCAAATCTCGCCGTCGGCGACCGTGCGTCGGACGCGTTGCCGGACGCCACCGCGGACGAGGTTCGCATCTTCACGGAGGGCCGGCGCCATCTGCCGACGGCGGTGTTCGATGTCGCCCGGTGGAAGACGACGGTCGGCGAAGCGCTGTGGCCGAAAGTCGTGTACCTGCTCAACCGAGGCGGGCGCTTCGACGACTTCGCGAAAGGGTACGACGGCAAGCTCGCGCGCAACACGTACGGCACGCTGATCAACCTCTATCAGGAGAAGACGGCGACCACGAAGAACTCGATGACCGGCAAACCGTTTCCGGGCGTCGCGAGCTGGCTGCCGTCGCCGGTCGATTCGACGGGGCGGCCCATCAACGACGAACGCGCCGGATACGATCTCCGGCTCATCACGTACCGCGAGATCTCTCACACGAAGCCGCGGACGGCCGCGAATTACCTGCTGCTCTCCGTGCTCCCGGAAAACGGTGTGCTGATGAACTCGCGCGATGCCGCGCGGCGCGGGCTCAAGGCCGACGACCGCGTTCGGCTCGAATCCGCGTCCAATCCCACAGGGGTCTGGGACTTCAAGAATGGGACGACGCGCGCGATCGAGGGACGTCTCGTCGTGACGGAAGGCATTCGCCCGGGGGTCGTCGCGTTTTCGCTGGGACACGGGCACTGGGCGTACGGCTCGAGCGACGTGACGATCGATGGCCACGTGGTGAAGGGCGACAAGCGTCGTGCGGCCGGCATTCACGCCAACGCCGCGCTGCGGGTGGACCCGGTGATCAAGAACACGACTCTCAGCGACCTCACAGGTGGCAGCGCCGTGTTCTATGACACGCAGGTCCGAGTGAGAAAGGCCTGACGGTGTCGGCCTGAAGGCGTTCTTCTGCCCGGAGCCTCCACGCCGGCGGCCCGCCCAGCGCCTGCTCGGCGTCGTCTTCCGAACCGCTCACCTGCTGAGCGTCGGGACGCTGCTCGGGGGCCACGTGTTCGACGTCGAACCCGTGCGGCTCGTCCCGTTCCTCGTGGCCGCGATCGTGACCGGGGCCGGCATGATCGCGCTGGAGCTCGCGTCGACGTGCGCCTGGCTCTTCGCGGGCAAAGGCCTCGCGGTGCTGCTCAAGCTCGCCCTGCTCCTGCTCGTTCCGGTGTTCTGGGAGCACCGGGTGGTCGTCCTCGTCGCCGTCACGATCGTCGCGGGTTTCGGCAGTCACATGTCGGCGCGGTTCCGACACTATTCGGTGCTCGCGGCCCGCCGTGCCGCTGCGCACCGTGGTCTTCTGGACTGCGACCTTCGCTGAGCCCGCGACGCTCACGACGAGCCCCTGCGCACTTCGAAACGGGCGCAAGCGGGAAAACTGATAAACTTTTCGCCGACATCGGGGTGTGGCGCAGCCTGGTAGCGCACCTGCTTTGGGAGCAGGGGGCCGGAGGTTCAAATCCTCTCACCCCGACCACTCACCGCACGGAGGTTCCGTACGCATGCCGTTCATCGACATCTCGTTGCCGATTCGTGAAGGGATGATCGTCTACGAAGGCGATCCCGGCATCGCCATCGGCTCGGCGGCCTCGATGGAGCGCGGTGATCCCGCGAACGTCTCGAGCCTGAAGCTCGGCTCGCACACCGGCACCCACATGGACGCGCCGCTGCACTTCATCGAGGGCGCGAAGAGCATCGACACGGTCCCGCTGGAGGTGCCGATCGGCCCGGCGCTCCTCCTCGAGGTCGACGCGGATCGTCTCGTCGAGCCGCGGCATCTCACCGACGCCGCGGATCGCGACGCACGAGCGCGTGCTGCTGAAGACGCGCAACTCGTCGCTGTGGGACCGGCCATCGTTCGCGCGCGACTACGTGTCGCTATCGCTCGACGGCGCGCGCTCGCTGATCGAGCGCGGCGTGAAGCTCATCGGCATCGACTATCTCTCGGTCGAAGGGTTCGGCGTCGAAGGTCATCGAGGGCCTCGACTTCCGCAAGGTCACACCCGGCATCTACGAGCTCTATTGCTTGCCGCTCCGCATCGCCGGCGGTGACGGCGCGCCCTGTCGCGCGATCCTGCGCGTGTGAGTCGCGGCGCGCTCAGCCTTGCCGTCGCGCTCACCGCGATCAACGTCGTCCTCGTCAACTGGTCGCAGCCGCTGTTCGGATCGTGGTGGAAGTGCGTGATGTGGGAGGGCGGCGTGGTGGAAGATCTCACCGCGCTGCAGCTCATCGCGGGCGGCGTCGTCTTCGTGCTGTGCGCGCTCCAGCGGCATCATCCGCGCGCGCATCGCGTGTGGTTCGCGCTCTACGCGCTCGCCGAATTCGTCCTGGTCGGTGAGGAGACCAACTACGGCACCGGCACGCTCTTCCTCGATCTCGCGGATCCGAACTTCGCGCAGAACTACAATCCGCAGGCCCACAACCTGCACAACTACCTGATCGAGGCGTACATTCCGGTCCTCGCGCTCGGGATCATCTGCGCGGTGTTGCGCGTGGCGTATCGGCCGACGGTCTCGCGGCTTCGGCTGCCGATGAGCAAGGACTTTCTCGACGCGATTCTCGTGACCGCGGTCGCGCTGGTCTTCATGGTGCCGTCGTTCCGCGACGAGCGCTTCCTGTCGATCGACGAGGTCTACGAGTGGTCGTCGTCGCTGCTGCTGATGTGTCTCGCGCTCTATTGCCGCTTCGGGTGGGTCTTTCGCCGCTAGACGCTCCGGGCCGCGTCCCGTTTCTGCCGCTCGGCGAGCTCCTGCCGTTCGCGAGCGACCTTACCCCGCGTACTCGCCGCTGCCGCCGGCCTGGCGGTGGGCGAAGTTGAGCGTCAGCAGGCGCTGGGTGAAGGCGCCGTAGGTGGTCGGCTCGTATCGGGGCGGGTTGTCGGGGCCGACGCAGGTCGGGACCGGCTCGACGACCACGTCGTGGTTCGGCCCGAGGAAGAACGGGCAGGCGTAGCGCGAGCGATCGTTGCGATTGATGACGCGGTGAGGCGTCGCCCGGAAGCGATCGTTCGAGTAGCGCGCCAGCATCGCGCCGGTATTGACGACGAACGTGCCCGGCACCGCCGGCGGCCTGATCCAGTCGCCCTCGGCAGTGCGCACCTCGAGGCCCGGGAGCTTCGACTGCGCCAGGAACGTGATGAAGTTGTTGTCGGTGTGCGGCGCGAAGCCGAACTCGTTGTCCTCGGGCGACGGGTGCGGAGGGTAGTGAATCAGCCGAATCGTGCTGTTCGGCTCGGCGAAGGCCGCGGCGAAATAGTCGGCCGGCAGGTCGAGGGCCAGCGCGAACAGCGGCACCAGCCGCGTCGTCAGCGCCTCCATCGCCCGGTAGTACGCGGTCGTCGCCGCGCGGAGCGCGGGCATGTCCTCGGGCCAGCGGTTCAGCCCGACGAGCGGCTTTTCGTTGACGATGTCGGGGTGGTCGGGCGCGCGGTCGCGGGTGATGTAGAAGCTCTCGCTGAAATTCGGCCGGGTGTTCTTGTTGACCGGCGAGTGGCGCACGACCTGCCCGCCGAACGGCAGGTAGCCGATGTTGTACGTGCCGACCTTGAGCGCGAGCTTGTCCCCTTCGGGGCGGGCGAAAAACTTTTCGGCGACGCCGAAGGTGTCGTCGACCAGGCGCTGCGGCACGCCGTGATCCGCGACGACGAGGAACCCGGTGTCTTCGCAGGTGCGGGCGATGGCACGCGCCAGCGGCGGCGCCGCCCCCGCGTCGCCGGCGAGATACGCGCCGACATCGAGCACCGGAATGCGGCCCTGGCCCGCGAGGCTCATGTCATGTCCCAGACACGCCTACTGGTGCCGCGCCTCGAACTCGGCGAACTCGCCCATGAATGGCGCGGCGATCTCCGCGTTGACCTTGCAGTCGAGAAGAATGGGGCCGTCCGGCTTGCTCAGGACTGGACCGAGCGCGCGCAGCTCGCCCAGCGTGCGAATCGTGTACGCCCGGAACCCGAACGCCTCCGCGACCGACGCAAAATCCACGTCCGGAAACACCGACTTTCCCACCGGAAGCTTGCGCATCGCGAGGAAGTGCAGCTCGGCGCCATAGGCGCAATCGTTCATCAGCACGATGATCAACGGGAGATCCTCGCGGATCGCCGTTTCCAGCTCGCTCATCGTCATGAGGAAGCCGCCGTCGCCGATGATCAACACGGTCGGTGTGCCGGGGCGGCCCTTCGCGACGCCCAGCGCCGTGCCGAAGCCGAGACCGATGGAGGCGAACTCGCTCGTCATCTTCAAATGGCCGGGTGTGGGGACGGTGAGATAGGGCAGGACGCCGAGGAAATTTCCGGCGTCGTAGACGACGTTGCGGTCCCGGGGCAGCAGCGTGTCGAGCTCGACTCCCAGCGCGCGGGGATCCACGGTGCGCGCGGTGTGGGCCGCCTCGAAGTCGCGCGTGATATCGAAGGCCGCGATGCTGGCCAGGGTTTCCGCGCCGTGGAACGGCCTGTCGTCGGCGCGCCGCTCGGGGAGGGCGGCTCGCAGCTGCTCGGCCACCACCCTGGCATCGCCCACCACCGCCACGTCCGCCGTGGTCCAGCGGCCGATATGCGCTCGCACCGTATCGACCTGGATCAGCGGCACCGGCGGGATCGCCGCCCCGAAGCTCATGGTGAGAAAGTTCAGCCCGGCGCCGAACACCAGCACGCAATCGGCCTGATCCATCATGCGACGGCCCATGGTGTGCGAGAAGGACCCGAGGATGCCGAGGTTGTAGGGATGGCCATGGAACATGTCCTTGCCGCGAGCCGAGGTCATCAGCAAGGCGCCCGCTTTTTCCGCCAGGGCCACGAGAGCGGCCTTGGCGCCAGCTCGATGTGCTCCCATGCCGGCCACGATCAGCGGGCGCCGGCTCTTGCCAAGAAGAGCCACGGCGGCGGCGATCGATTGTCCGCGGGCTCCCGCCGGCTGGGCCGTGACGACGGGCGGCGGCGTGGCTTCGCCCGAGACCTCCACGTTCATCATCTGCACGTTGGTGGGCAAGAGCAGCGCAGCCAGGGAGCCTTGATTGGCGGCGGCGACGGCGTCGCGCAGGGTCTGGCGCCCCGCCGCGCCGAGCACGGCCTGGGCGTTGAAGCCCTTGTAGTCGGGACCGATGGTGTTGACGGCCCCGCTCTGCACGGCGGCGTCGCCATAGATCACCAGTACCTTCGATCCCATGCGACTGGCCGCCACCGCCGCGTGTAACCCGTTGGCCGTCGCCGGGCCCCGACCGATGAGGGCCACACCGAGTTCTCCGGTGGCATACGCATAGCCCTCGGCCATGGCGATCGCGTTGTTCTCGTGCCGCGCTCCCACGAACCTCACGCCCAGGCCGTCCAGCGTCACGGCGAAGACTGCCGTGTCGTCGCTCATGAGCCCGAACACGACGCGCACGCCCAGGACGTGCACGTCCTCGGCCAGGGCCTGGAACACCGGGACGATCCGACTATCATGCATCGCTGTCCTCGGAGCGGCGCCGCTCAGCCGCTCTGTCAAGTGTTGATCGCGCGCCAGACACGCTCCGGCGTGACGGGCATGTCGAGGTGTTCGACGCCGAACTCGGCGAGCGCGTCCACGACCGCGTTGACGGCCGCGCCGAGCGCCGGCGTCGTGCCGCCTTCGCCGCCGCCGCGCAACCCGAGCGGGTTCGACGTCGAGGGCACCTCGCTGAGCTCGGTCACGAACGATGGCAGCGCGTCCGCGCGCGGCAGCGCGTAGTCCATCAACGTCGCGGCGGCGAGCTGACCGGTCGACTCGTCGTACGCGCAGAGCTCCCACAGCGCCTGGCCGATGCCGGCAGCGATGCCGCCGTGCGCCTGCCCGTGCAGGATCATCGGATTCACGGCGCGTCCGACGTCGTCCACCGTCGTGTGTCGCACGACTTCGACGACGCCGGTGTCGGGATCCACTTCCACTTCGCACACCGCGCAGCCGTACGGGTAGGACGGCACGGGCATGACCTCGGTGCAGGCGCCAGCGAGCGGCTCGCCGGCACGCACGGCGGCCGCGGCGGTCTCGAACAGATCGACGGAGCGATCGGTGCCCTTCACCGTGAACTTGCGCCGCGCGAACTCGATGTCCGGCTCCGCGGCCTCGAGGAGCGACGCCGCGATGCGCCGGCCCTTCTCGACGATCTGATCCGAGGCTTTCGCCATGACGACGGCGCCGAGCCGCATCGACCGCCCGGACGCGGTCCCGCCGCCGACCGGCATCAGATCCGTGTCACCGGTGATGAGCTTCACGTTCTCGAGCTCCACGCCGAACCACTCCGCGATGAGCTGGGGGAAGCTCGTCTCGTGTCCCTGGCCGGCGGACAGCGTGCCGAGGACCACGTCGATCCGGCCTTCCGGCCGCACGGTGATCTCGGCGCGCTCGCGCGGATCGCCGGTGTTCAGCTCGATGTAGTGCGCGAAGCCGATGCCGCGGTACCGTCCGCGCCGGCGCGCCTCGACGCGCCGGGACTCGAATCCCTTCCAGTCCGACAGCTCGACCAGGCGATCCAGGGCGGCGGCGTAGTCGCCGCTGTCGTAGACGAGACCGACGGGATTGCGATACGGCATTGCGCTCGATGGCACCAGATTCTTCCTTCGCAGCACGATCCGATCGAACCCGTGCCGTCGCGCGGCGAGATCGATGAGCCGTTCGATAACGTACATGATTTCCGGGCGACCGGCGGCGCGATAGGGAAAGGTCGGGGCCGTGTTGCTCAGCACGGCGCGGCCGCGCAGCGAGGCGGCGGGGACGTGATACACGCTGGTCGAGATCCCGATCCCCTTGGCGAGCGGGATGAAGGAGAGGGTGTGCGCGCCCACGTTGCTCGTGTTGAGTGCGCGGTACGCGAGGAACGTCCCGTCCGCGTCGAGCGCCAGCTCCGCGTGGACGAGGAGATCGCGGGCGTGGCAGTCGCTGATCTGCGACTCGCGACGATCCCCCGTCCACTTCACCGGCCGACGCACGCGCCTGGCCGCCCACGCGACCAGCGGGTACTCCGGATAGCAGGGATTCCTGGTGCCATAACTGCCGCCGACTTCGCGCGCGATGACGCGGACGGATTCCGCCGGCACGCCGAGGGCGGCGGCGACGTCGCCGCGAATCCGCCACGACCCGCCCGATCCCGCGTAGACCGTGTAGCGCCCCGTCGACGCGTCGAAGTCACCGACGGCGGCGCGCGGCTCCATCGGCACGCCGGTCACGCGGTTGATGCGCGTATCGAGCGTGACGACGTGCGCCGCGCGCGCGAACGCGGCGTCCGTGGCGGCGGCATCGCCGGCCACGGTCTCGACGGCGACATTCGACGCGCACGCATCCCACACGGCGACTGCTCCAGCCGCGCTCGCGTCCGTCGACGTGACGACCACCGGCAGCGGCTCCCACTCCACGGTGACCCGCTCGGCGCCGTCGCGCGCGGCGAGCGCCGTCTCGGCGACGACCATCGCGACGGGCTCGCCGACGAAGCGGGCACGATCGACGGGCAGGGGCAGGGGATCCGAGACGAAGAACGGCGAGCCGTCTGGGCTCTTGAGCGGGACTTCGTGCGGATTCGTCGGCACCGGGCGATGCGACATCGCCGTGAGTCCGTCCGCGACGAGATCCGCGCCCGTCAGCACGGCGAGCACGCCGGGGATCGCGAGCGCTGGCGCCGTATCGATGCGCACGATGCGCGCGTGTGCGTGCGGCGAGCGGACCATCGACGCGTACGCCTGGCCGGGCAGGTTGACGTCGTCGGTGTAACACCCGGCGCCGGTGACGAGGCGCGGATCTTCCCGACGACGTACGGGCTTGCCGACGCCTTCCGGCGCCGAACGCGTGCGCGAAGCGAGAAACGACACTAGCGGGCTCCTCGGATCAGCGCGCGCACGCGCGAGGGGCTGAGCGGCAACGCGCGGACCGTGACGCCGAGCGGCGCCAGCGCATCGGCCACGGCGTTTGCGACCGCCGCGCCGGCGCCGACCGTGCCGTCCTCGCCAGCGCCCTTCACGCCGAGCGGGTTGATCGGTGATGGATCGTTTTCCGCGTGGTGGACCTCGAGGGGCGGCATCGTGACCGACGTCGGCACCGCATAATCCATCAGCGTG
>Ga0194119_10010038_pt1 | contig 12568 bp, 8 predicted proteins | sample TA2MahC100mmetaG_FD_148620 | JGI IMG/M metagenome (GOLD analysis project Ga0194119, IMG submission 148620) | Freshwater microbial communities from Lake Tanganyika, Tanzania - TA2015018 Mahale Deep Cast 100m | ecosystem: Environmental > Aquatic > Freshwater > Lake | place: Tanzania: Lake... | reverse complement strand
ATGCAAAGGCGTGTTTGTATTTGATCAATAAATTATCGAGCGCTTCACGCAGAAGGACAGCTTCACCCACGCCCTGTTCCTTTGCGAGCTCTGAGAGGCGTTCCAGTTGTGTAAGGGTATAGTGTGACGTTTTGGGTGACATCTTTTCTTCATAAGAGAGAACGATCTTGTTCCGCCCAGTCGCTTTGGCTTTATACAACGCCTGGTCCGCTTTGCGAAGAAGTTCGTTCTCGTCCTGCGCATCCGCTTCGGGTCGTCCGCCCAGCACGATAGAGGAAGCATTCCGCTCGGAAGGCGGCGAGGACATAAATGCCGTCCCGGAGAAAATGGTCAAGGTCTGGAACATCACGCCCAGGCGGAGTCAGGAGCCGAGTGTCCTCTATGCGGGAGCCCAGCCGGCGTCGTTGTTCATCTCGAAAGACCGCGGCGAGACGTGGGACTTGAACGAGCATTTATTCGACCATCCACAGCGCGGCAAATGGAATCCCGGCAACGGCGGTTTGTGCCTGCACACCATCCTGCTCGATCCCGCGGATGAAAAGCGGATGTACATCGCGGTCTCGGCGGCGGGTTGTTACCGCACCGACGACAGCGGCGTGACGTGGACGCCGCAGAATAAAAACGTGCGCGCCGATTTCATGCCGGATAAATTCCCCGAGTTCGGTCAGTGCGTGCATAAGATGGCGATGCACCCCGCAACACCGAACGTCCTTTATCAACAAAACCATTGCGGCATCTATCGCAGTGACAATTTCGGCGGGGATTGGGTTGACATCGGCGAAGGGAAACTGCCCTCACGCTTCGGATTCCCCATTGCGGTTCATCCCGCGGACCCGAAGACAGTGTACGTCGTGCTCGAAGAAAGCGACGAGTTCCGCATGAGCGTGGAAGGCAAGTTCGCCGTCTGGCGGAGCCGCGACGCGGGCAATTCGTGGAAGAAGACATCCGCCGGTCTGCCCGAGCGCGCGCACCTGGACGTATTGCGCGAAGCGATGGCGACCGACTCCTTCGGGGATGCCGGTATTTACATCGGGACGAACACCGGTCAGTTGTTTTATTCCCGCAACTCCGGCGACAGTTGGGACCTGATGGCGGATTACCTGCCGCCCATCCAATCGGTGGAAGCGGCGGTAGTGGAAACGTAAGAGAATCTTCTATCCGGCGTCCGGTTTTCCCGGCAGGGTGAAGTAAAACGCGGAGCCTTTCCCCGGTTCGCTCTCGACCCAGATCCGCCGTGGAATTCGATGATCCGCTTCACCAGCGCGAGCCCGACCCCCGTGCCTTCGCTGGAGGCATCCAGTTTGTTGAAGAGTTCGAAGATGCGGTTGTGATGTTCGGGCGCGATGCCGATCCCGTTATCTTTGACGAAATACACGGGTCGTCCGCCTTCCAATCCGCGCTGACCGATCTCGATGGCGGGATCTGGCTGGCTTCCCAGGTATTTGGCGGCGTTATCAATCAGGTTTTGCAGGACTTCCACAAGGCGCGGATGATCCCCATAAACGTCCGGCAGGTCCGGCTGGACGACGATCTTTGCCCTGCTGGATTCGAGCCTGCCATGCACCGCCTCCATCGCCTCGTGCACGAGGTCATCGAACGGGATCGTGACCGGTGGATTCGCGATCCGCCCGACGCGGGAAAGTTCGAGAAGTTCCATGAGCAGTCTCTGCATCTTCTCGACGGCGGCCTGCACCCGGTTCATGTCCGTCCTGAAGCGTTCCATGTTCCCCGAAACGACATCCTGTTCCATGTAGCGCAGGAAACCGGCAATGGTGACCAGCGGGGATTTGAGATCGTGCGAGACCGTGTAGGTAAAGCGTTCCAGTTCGGTGTTCCTTTCCGATAGCTCCTCGATCAGATTCTCGCGGTCCTCCTCCGCTTTCCTGCGTTCCCCCAATTCGTTCTTCAAGCGCTCCAGCAGGGACGATTTTTCGATGGTGATGACAACCTGCGCCGCGATGGTTTCCAGGAGGCGGATCTGATCGGGGGAATACGCCGCGGGCTCGAGGGATTGCACCGACATGACCCCGATCACCCGTTCCGGCAACATCAGCGGAATGCCGAGATAAGACCGGATGGGCGCAGACACGATCCATACAATGTGATGTTCGCGCCGGGTCTGCGGATCAGCCACATCGGTAAGATACAGGGTCTTCCGGTTTGAGATGACCTCCCAGGTCAAGCCGGGGCTCTCGCGCAGGCTGCGCGGCGGCGGCTGGAAATCCGCGCCCAAATTCAGGAAGAGCGAATAGGAAAGGATGTCCGTCTCTTCGTCGTACAGCCCGATATGGAAGGCGTCCACGGTCATAATCTGTTTGAGTTCGCTCAAAAAGGCGCGCAACGCCTGGTATAAGTTTTCCCCGCCTGCCAGCGCCGTGCCCAGGCGATACAGCAACGCCATTTCCTCGGCGCGGCGGCTTAGGTCCGCTTCGATCTGGATGCGTTCGCCCAGTTCAGCCTTCAACATGTCATCCTTCACCTGCCGCTCGATGGCGGCTCCCAGCACGCCCGCCGCCACCTTGATGACATCCACTTCCATGGGTTCCCACTCGCGTTCGTGATCAGCATCGTCGAAGCCGAGCGTGCCCCAATGCCTTCCGTTGACGATGACCCGGATTTCGAGAAGTGCCTTCACGGTGATGGAGCGCAGATATTCCTTCTCCTCTTCGGTAAAAAAGGAAGCGCTTCCCACCAGCGGTTCGCCGCTGTCGAGAATATCGTAGAGGCGGTCGAACCCCGTGGCGCGCGGCGGCATGTTTTGAAATTCCGCCGAGTCCAGGTCGGATACCCGCCCGGGCGCCGTCCATTCGTATTTCATCGAGTTGAGGAGTTTACCTTCCGAGCCCGGATGTCTTTCGAATAGATAAGCGTGGGAAGCGTTGAACTCCGTCCCCAGCCTTTCCAAAACGACGTTTATTCTTTCCCTCCAGTCCGCAGACGCCAAAAACTGTTCGGCGGAGAAGGTGACCGCCTCCAGCATGGACTCGCGCTTGCGCAAGTTGACCTCGATGGTCTTTCTCTCCGTTATATCCTGCAAGATCCCGACCACGCCGATCCGCGCGCCCTTGTTGTCAACGATTTGGATGCATGAATCGGCGACCCAGCGTTCGCGCCCGTGCCGGTCGAGGATGCGGTAATCGCATTCCCAGTGATGAAGACGCCCCTCCTCGGTCAGTCGGTCCGTCTCCGCGTAGGTCAGATGCGCCATGCTTCCGCGCGGAAATCCCTCCAAAAATAATCGGTCCCAGATCTGCGGCGTGATTTCAGCGGCGGAATAGCCGGTCATACTGGCGATCCCCTCCCCCATGAACGTGTACCGACGTTCGATGTAGTCGCGGTAATAGGGGATCGCTCCCGCCGCTTCGATGGCTTGACGATAGTTGCGCTCCGACACCTGGACGGCTGAATCGGATTTCTCGCGCTGGATCGCCGCGCCGAGGATTCCCGCCGCGATCTTGAGCGCGTCCATTTCCGGCGTTCGCCACTGCCGTTCCTTCTCGAAATCGTCGAAACCGATCGCGCCCCATTCCCTGGCACTGACAAAGACCGGCACTTCCAGGATCGCCTTCACGCCCTGTTCCGCGAAGATCGCCTTCTCGATCGGATTGAACGTGGATAAGGTTCCGACGCGAATCTCCCCCCGGCTCAACAATTTGACCTGTTCTTCGAATCCCTCCTGATGGATTGGGGAATTCTGATAAACCGGCAGGTCCAGGTCGCTGGGAAAGCCTTCTTTTGTCCATTCGAAGCGCATGGAAGTGACCGGCTCGCCCTGCGGGCTGAGGTGGTCTTCGAAGATATAGGCATGGGTCACGTTGAGGGCTTTTCCAAGGTGTTCGAGGACGTCATCAATATGAGAGCGCCAGTCGGGCGATTTCAGGAATTCCTCCCCGAAGTAGGACACCGCTTTGAGGACCGCCTCCTGTTGCCGCAAACTTTCCTCCAGCTTGTTTCTCTCCTCGATCTCGGCGTTGAGACGGTGAAATCCTTTGAACAGCGAGTCGGTCAGGCGATATGCCATGATGGCGGTGACGATAACGATCAGGGACGCAGAAAGGAAATCGCCGGGAACGCTTCGCTCCAGAACCCCGACCGTGTACCAGCCGTTGAGTTCTCCAAACACAAGCCAGCCGAGGCAAAGCACGGTCAGGGTCGTCAGGAGGAACATGACGCGCCTGTTTACGACCAGGCTTCCGATGATCAGAACGACCGGAAAAGCAATGTTATTGATGCTGTGGATGCCCAGTCCCATCGTGGAAAGAAGCGTGTTCAACAGGATGAAAAAGACAGCCAGGGAACCGGCGGCGGCTTCGAACCGCTTCGCCCGCATAAGACGCCACGAAAGGAGCGCCGGAAAGAGCCCAAGCCCGAGGAGCAGGGCGGCGGTCATATTGTTCGTCGTGAGGACGATGAATATGCCTGCGACGATACCGACCACCGTCAGGGCGATGAATAGGGAAAAGAGTCTTGAGATATTTTGGACGTCCCCATAGATCTTATCCAGCGTTATATCCCCGCCCATCTGATCGAAAGGTCTGTCGTTCATGGTGAAAATCCTTTTTCGAATCGGCAACCCAAACGGAGAGCGCCGACGTGATTTTACCCCGCCTTGCCGCGCCTTTTAATTGCTCCCTTCGCCGGAGACGGCGAAGGGTTCGACAGACTCCTTTATCGAACGTTTCCCACGCCTTTACTCAATCTTTACAATCCCGGCGTATGATGAAGATCGAAAAAAGGAGATATCAAAATGAAAAACAACTGGTTATGGATCGTCGGCACAGTGGTCCTGCTGGCGCTTCTCTTCGCCCTGCCCTTCGCCTTCCGCTCGAATTCCGGCGGCTACGGCATGATGAATGGCGGCATGATGGGCGGCTTTTCCCCCTTTGGCGGACTCTGGATGGGACTCGGGATGTTGTTGATTTGGATCGTCCCCCTCGGATTGCTCTTCCTGGTCATCTGGGGAGCGGTCAGCCTGGCGATCAAGCCGAACCTGCCCGCTCCAACGCGGTCCTGCCCTAACTGCGGCAAGCCGGTGCAGAACGATTGGAAGAACTGCCCGCACTGCGGAACGGCGTTGTAGACGGTATCGCTCCTGTGAGGTCACAGACCTCACAGGATCATTTGATCTGGAAACTCATCGCATCCGAGTAGGGACCGGCATTGCCGTCGCCATCCACGGCGCGCACCTGCCAGGTGTACGAAGAACTGCAACTGACGAAGAACTCGACCTTGGTGTTATTGGCGCTCCCGCTTTGCGTCCCGCCGGGACCGGTCACCTGCCACTCGTAATGGTCAATCCCGTTCGGGTGGCTGACCGCGCTCCATTCAAGGAATACGGATGAACGGCAGGTCAACTCTCCGCTGGGAGCGATTGGCGCGGGCGCGGAAAGAGGCGTGACTTCCGGGGTGAAAGTCGGCGTGGGCGGCGGAGCGATCACCGGCACCCGGCTGGTATCCCCGCTGACGGAAACGGTTCCATCCCAAATCCAGCAGGTCGCGCCCGATTTGGTTTGGATCACCCACCAGGTCGTCTCTGCGTTGCGGCCCACAATCGGCGCGGATTCCCCGTTCAGCAAAGAGCCGGTGATGTTGTACGCGCTTCCGGGACCGAAGCGGCAATTGGCGTCCTGAAACGCCGTCACGGTTGGGGGCGCCGGCGTTGACGTGAATGTTGCCGTGAACGTTGGCGTGGGCGTAAAAGTGGACGTGGGCGGCGTTGTGGCGATGGGCGGAACCGTGACAGTGGTTGGCGGCGCAAGCGGCTCGGTGACTCCGCCGACTTGGATCGTCACGCTTTGTGATTGGACCTTCGCGCCGGAGGTCGTGGTCATTTGAGTCTGCAACGTGTACGTCCCGGCTTGTTCGGGCTTCCAGGGCTGTAACAAATTCCCCTGATGCACAACCGGCGACGGCGAGTCGCTGCGGACAATCTCTCCGTTGACAAGCAGGTCAACCTGCGCGGCTCCGTCCGATGAAACGATTTGCGAACGCGCCTGCACCATATCGCCGACTTGATAGGTCGCGCCGTCCACAGGCTCGGAAAGAATCAGGCTCGAACCTTCGGCGGACGAGGGCAACGTACAGCCAGCCAGTAAAGCCGTCAACAAAAAAGCGAGGAGAAGCGGTTTGTATTTCATCTTCATCTCCTCAATTCGCTTCGCCGACCACGTTCCAGGGAGCGTTGCACTCCGGCGTTTGAATCGTGATCGGGGACGCGCCGAAACTGTGACCGTCCGCGTCGAAGGCGATCATGCGATAGGTGACCGAGTAACTGCAAACCCGCCGGATGGAACCGTCGGCGAGGCGATGCTCCGCCATGTAGGGGCTGGTATCCACGAAGCGGGTATCGCCCAACTCGACCAGGAATCGCTCGGTATCCAACGCGCCGACCACGCGCTCGACGTAGATGCGCGCGGCTTGGGCGTAAAACTCGTTGTCCGCGTCCGGTCCTTCGTAGGGCGCCCACTCCACGATCACACAGCGCGGAGCGCCGCCGGGGCAGTTATTCGTCGCCGTGACCCGCAGAATATCCGGCGGGGGCGGGGGCGCCTTCGGCATGGTCAAGGTAAAGTTCCGCCCGCTTTGCGCTTCGACGTTGTTCACGAACAAAGCGAGGCGATAAATGTATGTGGCGCCTCCCGTGTCGGCGTCGTGATCTACGCCCTCATAATTCAAGCCTTGCGCTTGAATCTGCGCGTTGATTGGGATGATTTCCACCAACTCCCAAAACGGATTGCACGGCGGACCGTCGCAGTCGTTATCTCCCTGCCGCTGGCTGAGAATCCTCAACTCGACCCGCTCCCCCTGGGGCCAGTTGAAGCCCGCAGGGATTTGCATGAAGATACGCGCCGCCAGCAAGCCATCGTGGATCCAAAAATGTTGTGTTCTCAGGCTGATCTCGCCCAACCCTCCCGGCGGGCAGGGCAGTTCCGGCGCGGGGGTATGCGCGCGCAGCAACCATCCCGGCGAAACGAGCCCGAAGTCGGCGTCCGCGGCGATGCCGGTCAGCATGTATTCGTAGCGATTGCCGCATTTCAAGTTATTGTCGGCAGCCGAGTATTCGCCCCCCGCCTGCAAAACCTGCGCGGAAAGGTTTTCCCGGTAAAGGATTTCGGATTGTTGCGTATCCAAATCAAAGCGCGCGAGAGTGAACGTAACGCCTTCGGGCGGCAGGTCGGGCGGCCAGATGTTCCCTCCGTTCAGGTTCCATGATATGCGCGCGCCGTTCCCGGCTCTCTCACTTCGTAAATTGACATCGCCCATCGCGCCGGGGAAGCAGGGCGGTGTGGAAACATCCGTCTCCGCGCTTCCCAATGTGGCGCGGCTCGAATACCCGTTGGCGCTTTCAACCATGCGGACAACGCTCACCCGGTAATGATAAGGTGTGTCGCATGTCACGTCATCGTCCAGCCAGGTAAAGGTCTCTCCTGCGGCGATACGGACGCGCGCGCGATCCACCCATTCGGGGACGCGCAATTGGATACTGGGAATGTTTGTATTCGGCAGTTCCTTGCTGACGAGCGGCATAAGGAATTCATCCGCCCCTTCGGTTCGCAGGTCGCAATCCACCGTCAATGTGTGACGGATGCCGTCAACGAACGGCTCGACAAAATACGTCAGGCACTGACCGCTTGCCTGCGCGTCCACGCCGTTCCCCGGCAATTGACGCCAAAGGTCGCCCAGGTCGAAGCCGGGTTCAAGTTCGACATTGACGTTGATATCGTCCCAGTGATCGGCAAACCAATCGGAGAGCGCCCAGCCATCCAGCGCATCATCGGCGACGGCGGGCGGCAGGGCGTCATGCTCCAGCACCTGCACAACCCGCACGGACGGCAGCGAAGCCTGTCCGCTTAAATCGAAAGCCTGGGCGCTGAAGATCCACTCACCCGGAGTCAGAGCCGCGTCGTGTTGAATCTGGCAAGCCATCGCCCCGCCGCAAATCACGCTGACCTCACCGACATCCGCGCCCTGCCAGTTCAAAACCAACCTTTGCAACCCCAGGTCGTCCGTCCCTTCGGCAAAACCGGAAAGCGACACAACCCCGTCCGCGTTGACGCTCGAAGCCATCCTGAAACTGACGATCTCCGGCGGGTTATCTTGCGGCGGCGGAGGCAGCTCAGGCAGGTTCTCCCCGGCGGGAGGCGCTTGATCCCCCGGTTGATTTTGGTTTGGTTGATCCTGATTGGGTTGATTCGGATCCTGCGGCGCGACGGGCGGATTGACATCTCCAGGCGGATTCCCCGCCCCATCATCGCCTCCCTCCGGGACTTGGGGCTGGTCCTCACCATTGGGCATTGCCTCACCCCCGGGGATTCCACTTCCAAGATCGGCAGTGACTCCAACACGCACACTGACCTCGGGGCTGGCGCGACCCGCCATGTCATACGCCACAACTGAAAGCGTATGCCATCCCGGGCGGACTCCAAACCAGATGAAAACCGGCGTATCGAATTTTATTTCCGCCGATGTTGGAACATACTGTTGTGCGACCTGCCCATCCACCAGAAAATCCACGCGCGACAAACCGCCATCCGCAATTGCCTCTGCCGCCAGAGCGATGCCCTGACCGGACGCGACAAGCGAGCCGTCGGCGGGTTGTGCGATCCGAATCACCGGCGGAGGGCTGGCAACATCAAACGGCATTCCCATGCCCGTGGAATACATCCATATCCCCGCCGCAATTGCGAGCAGGCAGATGAGCAGGGCAAGTATAAGAACGAACGACCTGATGAGTTTCGGGTTCATCAGCGATTCCTTTTTGGTTCGATCCTTTTCCAGGTTGAAGCGGGAGAAAACGGGCGAACGACTTGTCGAATATCCATTTCTGAAATTGACGATGAGTCATTATACCTTTCCCATCCCCGCGCCGGCTTGAAATCAATTGACAGTTATGTAAGGGATCGCTTTCAAGGGGCGCGCCGCCTCGCTGCCCGAATTTCCCCATCATTACAGTTTCGTGACCGGGCCGGTTGCCAGCCATGTCATTGCGAGGGCGCACTTGCTCTTCGCCTGAAGCAATCTCCTACACAATCAAGGGATTGCTTCGCCGCCAAAGAGCAAGAGCGGCGGCTCGCAATGACGGAATGATGGTTATCTCTTCAGCGTCCTGTATTTCACCCGATGCGGAGCCAAATCCTTCCCGAATTTCTCCTTCATCATCGTTTCGTAATCGGACCAATTGCCGGTGTACATTTTGGCTTGCGAATCCCCTTCGCAGACGATGAGGCGGGCGCTGATGCGGTCGAGTCCGCGATAAAGATCGCATGTACAAAAACACTCACTTTATGTATAATATAAGTATGGTTGTAAAAAACAAATCACGCCACTTGGAAAGGCTGAGGAATGCAATAAAAAACCAGAACGGAATCCTTTTGACATCCGACCTGGCTCAATTTCACATTCCCAGAGTCTACCTGTCGCTCCTGGAACAGAGCGGGGAGATCGAACGGGTATCCAGGGGAGTGTATAAAACGCCGTCCACGATGGAAGATGAAATGCTCATTTTCCAATCCAAATACAAATCATCTGTTTTCTCGCACGAAACCGCCCTCTTCCTGCATGATCTGACGGACAGGACGCCGCTGCGGTATTCGGTCACTGTGCCGAGCGGATACCATTCGTCTTTGCTGAACGAGAGCGGACATAAAATTTATTATGTCAATCGAAAACTACTTGATCTTGGAGTCGCTGCAATGCAATCGCCGCACGGAAATGAAATTCGAGTCACGAATCTCGAACGGACAATCTGCGACATCCTGCGAAGCAGGAATCAAATGGACGTTCAATATGTGAACAACGCCCTGAAACGATATGCGGCGGGAAAAGACAAAAACATCAATTTGCTCTACGAATATGCAAAGAGATTCCATATCCAGAAAATCGTCAGGCAATATATCGAGGTTCTTTTATGAGCAAAGCCATGCAGTTCAAGGCGCGGATAAAAAATTTGGCTTTGAAGAATCACGTATCTGCCCAATCGGTCTTGCAAAATTTCATGCTGGAGCGTTTGCTCGAAAGAATCTCTCAATCACGATACAAAGACAAGTTTGTTCTCAAAGGCGGGATGTTGATCGCTTCGCTGGTGGGAATTGACAGCCGTACCACCATGGACATGGACGCGACCGTTTTGGGCTTCCCTCTTTCAGAAGAATCATTGCGCTCCGCCTTATTGGATATTTGTTCCATGCAGTTAAGTGATGATACAACTTTTACGCTGGACACCATCGAACCCATTCGAGATGACGATGAGTATGGCGGCTTTCGGGCGGCGATCATTGCAAGGTACGAGTCAATCAATACACCCTTGAAATTCGACATTACGACAGGCGATGTGATGACCCCAGGCGCAGTTCGATATGCCTTTCAGTCAAGTTTTGAAGACAGGGTTATCGGGATTTGGGCGTATAACATTGAAACAATGCTGGCGGAGAAGGTGGAAACGATTTTACGCAGGGGCGTTCTCAATACCCGCTTGAGGGATTTTTACGATGTGTATATCATCGCGGAGAGGCAAAAGATAAACAGAAAGTTATTTGCGGCGGCTTTGAATGCCACAGCGCAACACAGAGGCTCGCTTGTGGCGTTGGAAGATAAGGAAAACATCATGGCGGCAATTCGAGAGGATGAAATCATGCTTCAACGCTGGCGGTTGTATTCGGGGGAAAATTTTTACGCGAGGGATATCGAGTTTGGGGAGATCATGGATGTGTTGAAAAAACTTATTTGATGTCATTGCGAGCGCTTGTTGCGACACTTGCACCTGCGCCGCAAGTGCAGGTGAGCAATCCCCAGTGGCGGGGAGATTGCTTCGACGGACGAACGCCGTCTCGCAATGACACGAGTTTTGTTATCTCTTCAACGTGCGGTATTTGACTCAATGCGGAGTCAAATCCTTGCCAAACTTCTCTTCCATCATGGATTCGTAATCGGACCCGTTGCCGATGTGTGTACCGCGACATTTTGCATCTTAGCTAAATAATCTAGCATTCCCTAATTGCGTTTTTTTAACGCGAATGACACGAATTGAGCGAATTACGCGAAAATTCGTGTCATTCGCACATTCGCGTAATTCGCATTAAGGTTTTCTTATTGCTCGGTTTAATTGTTAATCTGCAACATGTCGCCTTTGCAGTTGCGAGATAAATCTCGCGTTACCGTTTCATTGTTCGGTATTTGACTCTGTGCGGAGTTAAATCTTTCCCGAATTTCTCCTGCATCATCGTTTTGTAATCGGACCAGTTGCCGACGTTCATTACGAATTAGAACCCGTTATCCACAAAGAGACCCGTGAGGGCGAAGAGATTGAGCGCCATGTGAGCGAATGCCGCGGCGCGGAAGTTGCCCGTCGAGCGCGTGACCCATGCCCAGAGCAATCCCAGCACATACGCGCCGCCAACGAGTGGAAGGACACCGCCGTTGTAATGCACGCCTTTGGCAAACCAGACCGCGAAATGCCATAGACCGAACAACAACGTGGATAGAAAGAAACCAATCCATCTGTTATCGCGATATTCGAGGAGGTACAAGCCGCGCCAATAGAATTCTTCAATTGGACCGTTCACGACGGACGTGAAGACAGCCAATGCCAAAGTTGCGAGAGTCAGATTGGCGAGGGGATATAGGAAAGAAATGAAGAGGGTGGGAATGACGGGAATGAACGCCGCCAGAAAAATCCATTTGGCATATTTATTCTCGCTTTGTCCATTCCATGCGCTTTTGAAATAAGTCCAGTCGAAGCCAGCCATGAGCCAGGCAGTGAAGAGACAATAAGTCCAGTAGCCGACCAGTCCGATGATGTACCCCCATTTGGCGCCGAGGTAGGTGGATGTGATCTGGAACCAGATCAACATGATCGGCAGGAGAAGAAATGAGGAAATCAGGAGGGTGCGTTTTTTGGTGAGCATGATGATTTTTCGTCATTGCGAGTCTTCGAGAAGCAATCCCTTCATCGAGTCGGGGATTGCTTCGTCGGGGAGAGCGCCCTCCTCGCAACACCGCACCTGCGGTTGGTGCAGGTGTGACGGGGTAGGTTTTATCTCTTCAACGTTCTATATTTCACTCGATGCGGGGTGAGGTCTTTCCCAAATTTTTCTTCCATCATGGTTTCGTAATCGGACCAGTTACCGATGTACATTTTCGCAACCGAATCACCCTCAAACACGATGAGGTGGGTGCAGATGCGGTCGAGGAACCAGCGGTCGTGGCTGACGACGAGGGCGACGCCTGCAAATTCTTCGATGGCTTCTTCGAGGGCGCGCAGGGTGTTGACGTCGAGGTCGTTGGTGGGTTCGTCGAGCAGGATGACGTTGGCGCCTTCGGTGAGGGTCTTGGCGAGATGCACGCGGTTGCGCTCGCCGCCTGAGAGGATGCCAACCTTCTTCTGCTGGTCGGAGCCTTGGAAGTTGAACGAGGCGCAGTAGGCGCGGGCGTTGATTTTTCTCTTACCCAATTCGAGGAAGTCGGCGCCTTGCGAGATTTCTTCGTAGACGGTCTTCTCGGGGTCGAGGGTGCGGTTCTGGTCCACGTACGAGAGTTTGACGGTCTCGCCAATCTTGACCGTGCCGCTGTC
>Ga0194119_10010035_pt1 | contig 12573 bp, 10 predicted proteins | sample TA2MahC100mmetaG_FD_148620 | JGI IMG/M metagenome (GOLD analysis project Ga0194119, IMG submission 148620) | Freshwater microbial communities from Lake Tanganyika, Tanzania - TA2015018 Mahale Deep Cast 100m | ecosystem: Environmental > Aquatic > Freshwater > Lake | place: Tanzania: Lake... | reverse complement strand
GGTCGCTGCGCGACGCGGCCGGCGCGTTCCACCGCCAGAGGCGTCGCTCCGCGCCCGGCCTCCAGCACGCTTGCCCTCCCCGTCGCCGCGCTGCCGCGCGGCGCCCGATCACGCATTGCGCATGGATGACGCCCCAGCGGATCCGTGTCGCGGGCGCCGCGTCGTGCACGCGGACAGGGTTCGAGCGCGGCTCGCCAGGCAGGCCGCGCGCGCAGGCGCGCCACGCCGGGAGCGTCGATCCGCGCGGTCCAGCGCTGGATCCCGGGAAGGTCCGGGAGCGGCGTGCATCGCGCGCCGGCGATGTCGGGGCGCGTCGTCGCGGCGGCGGGGTTTCCCCACGGATCCTCGACGCGAAGCGCGAGCTCGAACGCCTCGCCGGCGATCACCCGGACGTCCAGCCGCGCGATCTCGATCCAGGCGCCCTGGCCGGGCCGCCGCCGGCGCGGTCGCCGAACACCATCGTCGTCCCGCTTCCGGGCGGGACAGAGTCGAGCAGCTCAAGTTCGAAAACGTGGTCGAAGGGATGCCACTCGATCGAGCGCCGCGTGCGCCAGCGGTAGCGACACGGCGCGTCGAAGGAGATCGTCGTGAAGCCCGGCGCCGCCGGCGAATGGCATTGCGGCACGTCCCAGTCGCTCGGCCAGCGCCGGATGCAGGCGATCGCTCCGCCGGCAGGAAGGCCGCCCGGCCCAGCGTCGAACCGAAGCGTCCACGTGCCGGACATGCCGGCGACGACCGGCTGCGGCCCGTCGAGGCGTGCATGCCCCGACCGGCCGCTGGCATCCACCGCGATCGCGAGGCCGCTCACGCCATGCCCACCGGGGCGATCGGCGGATCGCGCGCGTCGCCCGGCCGGCTGCGGATCATGTCGGCGAGTTCGCGCTGGATCGCGGCGACGCCGGGATCGCCGAACCGGTTGTCCATCTCGCCGGGATCGGAGGCCAGGTCGTAGAGCTCGCCCGCCCCGGAACCGGTCTCCAGGGTCAGCTTGTGGGTGCGCGTCCGCACCGTGCGCAGCGTGAGCTCGACGCCGCAGCGCGACGCATTCAGGTCCCACTCGTTGTAGGCGAAGTCGCGCGTCGCATCGCCCTCCGCCAGCGGGCGCAGGCTGCGCGAATGGATCTCCCGCGACGGCGAGAGGCCGGCGTAGTCGTAGAACGTCGCCGGGAGGTCGAGGGTGGAGACCGGATGCGGCACGACCTTGCCCGCAGGCACGCCCGGCCCTTGCATCAGGCAGCCGATGCGCAGCAGCCCCTCGTAGTGCATCGGGCCCTTGAGCAGGAGGCCGTGATCGCCGAGCCAGTCGCCATGATCGGTCGAGTAGACCACGAGCGTGTCGCGCGCGAGGCCCAGCCGCTCGAGCTCGATCATGATCCGGCCGACATTGTGGTCGATCAGCGAGATCATGCCGTAGTAGTTCGCCGTCAGGTGGCGCAGCTGCAGGTCGGTCTGGGGCGGCGTGCGCGACTGCTTGGCGCGAAAGGCGCGCAGCTCGGGATCGTCCAGCTTCGGCGTGCCGTCGAGGCTCGCGCGGTGCCACCAGGGCCTGCGGTCGAGATCGAGAGCGCGATGCGCGGGCAGGTCGACCTCGTCGGGATGGTGCAAGAAGCACCAGGGGGCCGGCGCATCGAAGGGATGGTGCGGATCGGGGAACGACGCCCAGGCGATCCACGGCCGGTCCTTGTTTGCGCGCATGAAGTCGATCGTGCGATCCCCGACCCAGGTCGAATTGTGGAAGGCGGGCGGCAGGGCCGAGTTCCAGGTCTGCGCCGCGCCGACATCTGGCGGCAGCTTGGCGAGGAACATCCTGTCGAGCAGCTCGCCGCGGCCGTCCTTGTGGTACCAGGCCTCGTAGCTCAGGCCCTGCGGCGGCTTCTGCGGCAGGAACATGTTGTGCCCGGCGATCATCATCTCGACGTGCTGGAAGCCCATGTAGGGCCCGCACCAGTCGGCGGCGAAATCCTGCGAGCTCGACCGGCACTCCGGGCGCCCGGTCGGCTCGAAGGTGTGGAAGGTCGAGAAATGCGCCTTGCCGATGAAGCCCGTGCGCCAGCCAGCCCGGGCGAAGACGCTCGCGAAGCCATGCGCGGCCACGCCCTCCTCGAGGTCGATGCCGTTGTCGCGCACGCCATGGGTGCGCGGCAGCAGACCGGTGAGGATCGAGGCGCGCGAGGGCTGGCACACGACGTTGGGGGTGATGCAGGCGGAGAAGCGCGTGCCCGCGGCCGCCATCATGTCGAGATGCGGCGTGCGGACCTTGCGCCCCTCGAAGCCGTAGCAGTCGCCGCGCTGCTGGTCCGACGTGATCAGGAGGATGTTGGGCTTGCGTGGCATTGGCCTCACGCCTCGATCCGCGTCGCGAAGACGGGCTTCTGCCCGGGTGCCGGCGAATAGCCGAAATCGCCGCGCCTGATCAGCGCCTCGACGCCGCCGTGGCGCGCGATCTTCGCCTCCTGGTCGGCGAAGGCGCGCGCATTCACCGCCTCCGGATCGACGATCTTCCTCAACTCCGCCTCCATCCGCGCGACGACGTCGCGATGGGCGGGGCTTTCGCCGAGATCCGTCGCCTCGCCGGGATCCGCCTCGAGGTCGAAGAGCTCGGGCCGGAAGCCGACATGGTGGATGTACTTCCAGCGGCCCTTGCGGACCATGTACATGGCGGTGATCGAGCCGGCGGCGTGGTACTCGCCGAAGGCGACGCGCTCGGGATCGGGCGGCGCATTGGCGAGTTCGACCAGCGACCGCCCGGGCAGCTTGCGCTCCTTGGCATCGGGCGCGAGGCCGACGCTCTCGACGATCGTCGGGTAGACGTCCACCAGGCTCACCGGGGTCGCGCAGGTCTTGCCGGCCGGGACGCCGGGCCCCGCGACGATCATCGGGATCGCGGCGGACTCCTCGTAGTGGACCGACTTGCCCCACATGTGCCGCGTGCCGAGATTGTCGCCATGGTCGGTGCTGTAGACGACCCGCGTGCTGTCGGCGAGTCCGGCGTTCCTCAGCGCCGCCAGCACCCTGCCGATGTTGTCGTCGAGGAAGGTGACCATTCCGAGGTACGCGGCCAGCGCGACGCGCACCTTCTCCGGCGTGAAGAAGTCGTCGTAGCTCATGCAGCTGCGCAGCGCCTCGACCGCCGGGTGCTTCGGGTAGTCGTCGGTGCCGTAGAGCCGCGGCATCGGCAGCGACTCCGGCGGGTACATCGCGAAGAACTCCGGCGGCGCCACGAGCGGGAAGTGGGGCTTCACGAAGGACACGAACAGGCACCAGGGCTTCTCGTGCCGGCGCGCGTGCGTGGTCAGCCACTCGATCGCGCCGTCGCGGATGTTGCGGTCGTAGGCGGCGTAGGTCGACTCGCCGGGGCCGGCGCCTTTCGCGAGGTCCGGCATGCCGCCGCGCGCCGCCGCCTTCGGCCGGCGGATCAGCCCGAGCAGGTCACCCTGCCCGTCGACGACGTGCAGCGGGATGACCTCCTCGGCGAAGCCGTTGTCGTCGGCCGCCGAACGGAAATGCAGCTTGCCGATCGACATCGTGTGGTGCCCGGCGGCCTTGAGGCGGTGGCCCCAGCTGCGGATCGAGCCGTCATAGGGATGCGCGTTGTCCCAGCAGCCGTTCTCGGCGACGTAGGTGCCGGTCTGCAGGCTGGCGCGCGCCGGCACGCAGATCGGGCAGTTGGTGTAGGCCGCCGTGAACCTCGTGCCTCGCGCCGCGAGGGCATCGAGGTTGGGCGTGCGGACGATCTCGTGCCCGTAGCAGCCGGCGACGTCGCGCGTGTGCTCGTCCGACAGGATGAAGAGGACGTTGCTCGGCTGTGTGGTCATCGAACCCTCGGGAAGGACGTGGCGCAGGGACCGCCCGGCGGCCGCTCGGGGCGTCCGGGGAACTCGTCGGCGGATCGAGGATGGCTCGCGGCGAAGCGGGCGTCGTGGGCGTGCTCGTCGCCGCCGCGGCCATCCCGGCGCGCCTGGCCTCGCGGCCCTGCGCGCACGTCGCGATCGTCTCCCGGCATCAGCCCGCCGTGACGTTGTTGCGCTGGGCGAGCTGCTTCATCGCCTCGTACTGGCGGGAGATCTCGGCCTCGAGCTCGGCCCCCTTGAGGAAGGCCGGGACGATGTTGAACTCGGCGAGCTTGTTCTTGACCTCGGCATCGTCCATGCCGGCGCGCAGCGCCTCGGCGAAGCGGTCGACGCGATCGCGCGGCGTCGCCCTGGGCATCCACCACCAGTAATTCAGGTTGAGGAGCAGATCCGTGCCCTGCTCGCGCGCGGTCGCCAGGTTCGGCCAGCTGGCAAGTCGCTGCGGCGCGAACAGCGCGAGGATCGTGAGGTCGCCGGAATCGACGAGCGGCTTCGCCTCGTTGACCGTCAGGAACGCGCAGTCGACATGGCCGCCGGCCAGCGCGGTGCGCGTCGGGCCGCCGCCCCCCGTGTTCACGAAGCGGAACTTCACCCCCGTCTTGTCGCCCAGCGACAGGAACAGGAAGTGGTTGATCGCGCCGATCTGCACGCCCGCCTTGAGCTCGCCCGACCGGGCGGCGTCGAGGAAGGACGGCAGCGTCTGGTAGGGCGCCTTGCGGTTCACGACGACGGCGACGTACTCGGTCGCCACCTGCGCGACCTGCGCGAAGGCCTCCGGCCCGAAATCCATGACCTTGAGCGTCGCCGCCGTCAGCAGGGCCTGATGGACGGCCAGGACCGTGTGCCCGTCCGGCGCCGCGTCGCGTACCTGGCGATTGCCGATGGAGGTGCCGCCACCGACGACGTTGGCGATCGCGACCCCTTGTCCGAGGAGGCGCTGCAGCGGGACCTGGAAGAAGCGCGCCACGTAGTCCGCGCTCCCGCCCGGCGGATTCGGCACCACGATGCGGATCGGCTTGTCGGGATAGGCCTGCGCGCGCGCCGCCGTCGCGAGCGTGGTGGCGGCGAGGCTGGCTGCGATGACTTGCCTGCGATTCATGTGTCTCTCCTTCCCTGGCGAGGTCTAGTCGGGTCTCACGTCGTGACGGCGCCCCGCCGGCGGCGGCGCCATTGGCGCAGGAGCGGCCAAGCGAACATGGCGATCGACACGACGAGGAACGAGAACGCGACCGGACGGTCCAGCAAGGGCCGCAGCGACCCGTCGCTTGCCATCAGCCCGGCCCTGAGCTGGCCCTCGGCGAGCGGCGCCAGTATCAGCCCGATCACGAACGGCCCGAGCGGCACCGAGGCCAGCTCGAGCCCGAAGCCGATGACGCCGAAGGCGAGCATCGTCCACAGGTCGAACATGCGCCCGTTCTCGGCCAGCGCGCCGATCGCGCACAGCACGATCACGATCGGCAGAACGTAGGCGCGCGGGATGTACATCAGTCGCGCGATCAGCAGGCAGCCCGCGATCATCATCGCGTACATCGCGACGTGCGCCGCGAGATGCGTAGCCATGAGCGCGCTGACCACCTCGGGCGAGTTCGAGAACAGCGTCGGCCCCGGCTGGATGTTGTGCATCAGCAGCGCCGCCAGCAGGATCGAGGCCGCCGGACTGCCGGGGATGCCGAGCGTGATCATCGGGATCAGCGCTCCACCGGTATTCGCATTGTTCGCGGTCTCGGCCGCGACGATGCCGTCGTCGAAGCCGGTGCCGAACTTCTCCGGCGTCTTCGACATGTTCTTCGCCGTCGAGTAGGAGACGATCGAGCTGATGCTCGCGCCCACGCCGGGCAGGATCCCGATCCACACGCCGATCGCGGCGGAGCGCACGATGTTGAAGGCCTGGCGGGCGTAGTCGCGCGGGCCCAGGAAGATCCCCCGAAGGCTGGGATCCAGGCGCTCGAAGCGCTGGCCGGCATGCATCGCGTCGGCGAGCACCTGGCTGATCGCGAAGGCGCCCAGGATGACCGCCAGCGTGCTGAACCCGCCGGCCATCTCGGCGAAGCCGAAGGTGAGTCGCTGCTGGCCCGAGGTCTCGTCGATCCCCGGGAAGGAGACCAGCATCCCGAAGAGGCCGGCGAGCAGCCCCTTGATGACCGACCCCTCGCTCAGCGTGGCGATCAGCACCAGTGCCATCAGCACGAGCGCGAAGTTCTCGAACGGGCCGAACACCAGCGCCAGCCGCGCCATGGCCGGCGACAGCGTCACCAGCGCCACCCACGAGATCGCGCCGCCGATCAGCGAAGCCGAGATCCCGAGCCCGAGCGCCCGGCCGGGCCGGCCGCCGCGCGCCATGGGGAAGCCGTCGAGCGTCGTCACGACGGCCGAGGGCTCGCCCGGGATGCGCATCAGCGTCGCCGTGATCAGCCCGCCGGAGATCCCGCCGACATACATCGACGTCATCAGGATCACGCCATCGACGCTCGTCATGCGGTAGGTGAAGGGCAGCGACAGCGCCAGCAATGCCCCGCCCGTCAGGCCCGGCAGCGCGCCGACGACGATGCCGAGGAAGGTCCCGAGCAGGAGCAGTCCGAGCGGCCCCGGCGAGAGCAGGTGCAGGAATCCCTGGGCGAGATCCATGCGGCACCTAGGGGAGGGAAACCATCATGGCGCGGAACCCGGCATCGAGGCCGAAGCCTGACACCAGCGCCACCGCGGCCACGACCGCGAGCGAACGCGGCGCGCGGTCGCTCAGTTGCCAGCCGAGCACGAGCATGAATGCGATCGACGCGTAGCGGAAACCCATCGCCGGGACCGCCGCGACGAAGGCGACGGTCGCGGCGACCGCGACCACCGACAACCCGGGTCGCACCGCGTAGCTGTCGTCGATCGCCTCCGTCGACACGAAGTACGACGCGGCGTCGCCGCGCATCGACTTGCGCAGGACCACCCCGGCAAGGAGCACGAGCGCCAGCGCTATCACGGCGGCGGCCGTCCAGAACGGGATCGCCGCCGCGCCCACCGGATCGAAGGGCGCGCGCGGCTGGTTGCGCAACCCCCACATCGTCAGCGCGCCGGCGGCGATCATCGCCACCGCGAAGCCGGCGTCGCTGCGCGCGCTCCCCCCGTTCGACACTCAATCCTCCCGTCGCGGCGTCGCGCGCCTTGCGCCCGACCCCCTAGAGAACGTTGGCACGCCCGTCCGCGGCGGGCAACTACCGCCCGGGTCCAAAGCCATAACCATCGGGTATCGCCAAGCAGTTGCAGCAGATGCGCCACGTCATCTCGCTGGTCGAGCATCGCCATCCGCGACGGCCGCGAGGGGCGCATCGCGATCGGCTCGGCCCCCAGAGTGATCGCGAGCGTGCTCCCGATCGCCACCGCGCGCCTGCTGGCGGGTCGGAACGACCTCAAGGTGACGGTGGTCGGCGGCCTGCACGACAGGCTGTTCGATTGGCTGCGCGCCGACGATCGTCACGCGCCAGCACCTGGAGGCGGCCCTGCATGCGCACGGCCTGGAGCCGCCGAACCTCGCGATCGAGACGAACGCGCTGTCGTTCATGCGCGCGATGACGCTCGAGACGGACTACCTCGCCTATGTCCCGGCCGTGACCTTGGCCCCGGGACGGGAATGCGCCGGCCTCGTTCCCGCCGGCATGGCCTGGCTCGACTGGGACAGGCCGGTCGGCCTGACGCTGCGCCGCCGCGGCGTCCTCTCGACCGCCTGCCGGCGCCTCGTCGCCGAGCTGCGCAAGGTCTGCGCCGAGCGCTTCCCCGGTCAACGCCCGCCAGCGCCGAGGGCGCGGCGCGGCGTGGCTGGACGCGCGCTCGACCACCACGGGCTGGTCTGACGCGCATCCGCGCCGGGACGCGGGGCTCCGGCGGGCACGGAGGTGCCGAAGGCGCCGGCGCGCGCGCCGCGCGCCGCGCTCACGCCCGCCGCCCGCCGCGCAGGCTGCGCAGGTTGTGCACGTGGACGTGCTCGCCCGGCGCGATCGCCGCGGTGGCGGCGCCGATCGGCTGTCCGTACTTGCGGATCGCGTCGCCTGGCGAGAGCGCGCGCAGCGCCAGCTTGTGCCCGAGCGCGATCGGCGCGGGCACGGCGAGCAAGCGCACCGTGTCGCCCTGCCGCACGCGCACCGTGCCGGCCGCGACGTCGCGCAACGCCACCGCGACATCGTCGGCGGGGTCCAGCGCGATGGCGTCCCAGCGCATCGTCAGCCCTTCGCCGCGCGGCGCGCCCGCATGCCGGCGGGCCCCTCGCGCAGCGCGGGCATCGAGCCGACATCGTCGCAGCGAGGACCCGTGCCGGCGTGGTGGATGGCGGGCGCATCGCCCCTCTTCGCGACGTCGCGCGCCATCGGTCCGCCGATGGCGCTGGGGCCGATGGACCCAACGCGGGCCATGCCACGTCCTGCGGTTCGCGCGCTCATGCGCGCGCCTCGCGCCGGCCGCGCCGCCGGTGGCTCACAGCGATCCCCCCACGCGGATGAAGGTCTCGTCGCCCTCGTCCAGGATCTCGCCCCAGCTTCTCTCGCCCGAGGCGACCGCGAGGATCCGTTCGAACAGCCGGGCGCCGGCGGCGTCGATTTCCTCGGCGCCGGCGAGGATGGCGCTGCCGTCGAAGTCGATCTGGTGCGGCAGGCGGGCGACGGTGTCGGGTCGCACGCTGATCTTCAGCGTCGGCGCGATCGCGTTGCAGAAGCTGTTGCCGGCGCCGGTCGTGAACAGCATCAGGTTGGCGCCGCTCGCCGCGAAGCCGGTCAGCGATTCCGGGGAGAAGGCCGGCGCGTCCATCACGTAGAGGCCGGGACGACCCGGCTCCTCGGCGATCGCGAGCACCCCCTGGATCGGCCGCGTGCCGCCCTTGGCGATCGCGCCGAGCGACTTCTCCTCGATCGTCGACAGGCCGCCGCGGATGTTCTCCTGCCCGGGATTGTTGCCGGTCAGGTCGAAGCCAGTCGCCGCGACGGCGGCCTCGCGGCGCATCACTGCGGCGACGATCGCCTCGCCGACGGCCGGCGTCGCGCCACGCCGCGCGAGGAGCTGCTCCGCGCCGAGCCACTCCACCGTCTCGCCGAACACCGCCGTGCCGCCGGCGTCGACGACCCGATCCACCGCGGCGCCCGCGAGCGGATTGGCGCCGAGGCCGGAGGTCGCATCCGAATGGCCGCATTCCACGCCCAGGAACAGCGCCGAGGCCGGGCATGCCTCGCGGCGCAGGCGCGAGGCGTCGCGCACGAGCACCGCCGCGCGCCGCGTGCCGAGTTCGCCCAGCGCCAGCGAGTCCTCGTGCACGTCGTCGAGCGCCGCGACTTCCACGGGCTTACCGGTCGTCGCGACGGCGGCGGCGACCCGGTCCGCGGCCTTGCGATCGGCGCCGACGACCAGCACCGCCGCGACGTTGGGGTTGCGCGCGAGCCCGACCAGCTGGCGCTCGTGAACCAGCTTGTCGTCGCCGAACTGCCCGCGCCCATATGGCGTCGCGACGAGCAGCGTGCCGCGCACGTCGCGCGCGATCCGCCGCGCGGCGCCGCCGACCAGGCCCAGGATCGAGAGCACGAGCACGTGGTTGCGGGTGCCCGCGCGCCCATCGGGCCGGCGGTAGCCGAGAAAGCCGCTGGATGGCGGCATCGATGTCCCCTCCCCTGCCGGCCCGGCGGCGGCGCGCCGGCGTCACGCCCGCCCGCGGGCGGCGAGCCGGCCTGCCGGTCGCACGGGATGTTAGCTGCCATGCCGGGGGAGACAAGCCGGGACACGGGTCCCGGTCAGGGCGGCATCTCCGGGCCCGGGCTCCTCGGGGCCCGGCGCGGCTCAGTCCGCCGTGACGCGGTCCGTGGCCTTGCGCGCGACCCAGCGGCCGAGCGCGCCGGGGCCCGATGGGTCGTCGCCATCGCGTCCTGGCCGGTTCGGCGGCTGGGTCCAGCGACGCTCGACGACCTGGCGCACGCAGATCGCGACGAGCGGCGCATAGGCGGCGATGACGAGGGACCACGAGGGCAGGAGCAGGGCGAGGGCTGCCGGGGCGACCAGCGCGCGCTCGACGACGCGGAGCGGGCCCAGCATGTGTCCCTCGAGAACGAACACCGCGGCGGCGAGGGAAACGAGCGCCAGGACCGCCAGCGCCGCCTGCTCCGCGATGCCTCCGCCGATGCCGATCAGCTCGGGCCTGGTCACGAACATGAAGGGCAGGACGAAGCATGGCAGCCCGAGCGCCACGCAGATCATCGATGTGCGCATGTAGCTGCCGCCGGAGATGTTCGAGGCGACGAGCGCCGCCAGCGCGACCGGCGGCGTGATCGAGGCGACGTTCGCGAAGAAGAACACGAAGAGATGCGCGGCGAGCAGCGGCACGCCCAGCTTCACGAGGGCGGGAGCGCCAAGGAGCGCGACGAGGATGTACGCGGCGGACGTCGGCACGCCGCAGCCCAGCACGATGCAGGTCGCGGCCGCCATTAGCAGAAGCGGCCAAAGGGCGCCGCCGGCCACCTCGAGCATCATGTGCGACATGCGCTGGCCGAGGCCGGAGGCGACGAACATCTCGACGAGGACGTTGATCACGGCGACGACGATCGCGATCTGGGCGCCGCTGATCGCGCCGAGCCGGGCGGATTGACCGCAGGCCGCGAGCACCGAGCGCAGCGCCGCGATCGGCGTGCGCCGGAGGGCGTGGAGCCGCTTGGCGGCCTCGCCTGCGAGCATCAGCACGGATGGATAGAGCGCGGCGCTCCCGGCGGGGATCGTGTCGCTCGACAGGCATGCGAAGAGGAGCAAGATCCCCGCGATCACATGCGCATGCGCGGCGCAATCCCGCGCGATGCCCGGGCCTTGCCGATCCGGCGTTCCCCCGCCCGCCATGCCCATGCGGATGGCCCGCAGGTGGATCGAGAGCATGAGGTAGAGGTAGAACAGCAAGGCCGGGACGATCGTCGCGACCATCACGTCCGCGTAGGGGATGCCGGTGATGCCGACGATCAGGAAGGCCGTCAGGCCGAGGACCGGCGGCGTGATCTGGCCGCCGGTCGACGACACGGCCTCGATCGCGCCGGCATGCTCGCGCGTGAACCCGACGCGGCGCATCATCGGGATGGTCAGCGGCCCCTGGGCGGCCACATTGGCGACGGTGCTGCCGGAGATCATGCCGAACAGCGCGCTCGAGACGACCGCCACCTGGGCAGGTCCCGCGCGCCACCCGCCCACCAGGGCGAAGGCGACGCGCATGATCATGTCGGTGCCGCCGGTTGCCTGCAGGACGCCGGCGAAGAGCATGAACATGAAGATGCTGCGCGCCGACTCCTCGGTCAGGAACCCGAGCAGGCCGCTGAAGGCCGGGATCGACGTGTAGCCCACGAGGCGTTCGAGCCCGATGCCCGCGTGGAAGAAGAGGCGCCCCGGAAAGGCGGCGCCGAAATGGCCATACAGCAGCCCCGCGATCGCCATGCCGGGAATGATCCAGCCCCATTCGCGCCATGCGGCGGCGAGCAGGACGGCAAGCATCAGCAGGGCGATGACCCGGTCCGAGGGGTCGGGGAACAATCCGCGCTCCTCGACCAGCGCCTGGTATTCGACATGGATGTAGACGAGCGGGACCGCCGCCACGAAGGCCATGGCGACGAGCGCGTGCCGCGTCCAGCGCCGCGCGTCCGGGGTCGCCTCCGCGGCGGCGAGGAAGACGAGGATCGCGGCGAGATTGACGTGGATGTTCTTGAACTGGCCGGTGGGGAACCAGAAGCTCTGGGTCTGGAACACGTGAAGGCCGGTCATCGCGATCGCGACAAGGCCGACGAGCATGCCCACGCGCGGCGCCGGCGCGTCGCGTCGTCCAAGAATGTCCCGTGCCCACCCCGTCGCCACGGGCCCGAGTGTCCAGAGCCGGCCAGAGGCTGTCCAGTCTCCCGCGCGGCCTGCATCCGCTTGACCGGCCCGCATGCGCTCCCGATGATCCAACGGGAAACAGCGGGAGGACGACATGGAAGCAGGATCGACGCAGGTCAGGACCGGGCGCCGCGGCGCCCTGGGCGTGCTTGGCACCGGTCTCGTCCTGGGCAACAGCCTCGGCCTCGGCTGGCGTCCAGCCCTTGCGCAGGAGAGGCCGTTGCGCTGGGGATCCGCCAGCCTCGGGTCGACCGGCTACGTCATCATCGAGGCCCTGGCCTCGACCGTGAACCGCGTCACCGACATCAAGGGCGCGTCGGTCGCGACGCAGGGCGCGGTGGAGAACATGGCGCTGTTCGGGCGCGGGGAGCTCGACCTCGCGCAGACCACGTCGCTGGACTGGGGTCCTGCCCGCGATGGCGAGGCGCCTTTCCGGCAGAAGATCACGCCGGTGCAGTTGCTGTCCTACGCGGTCTGGAACATGCATCCGCTGGTCCGCGCGGATTCGGGGCTCAATCGGCTCGAGGACCTCGTCGGCAAGCGCGTGTCGCCCGGGCCGGCGGGCGGCATCACCACGGTCATGTGGCGACAGCTCTTCCAGAAGGCCGGGCTGCACGACAAGGTCCGCTGGACCTACGGTTCCTGGCGCGAGACCTATGACGGCTTCAAGGCCGGCGCGATCGACTGCATCGCCTCCCTGCTCGTGGACGGGCGGCCATCCGCGATCGTCAACGAACTGGAGACGACGGTGAAGCTCAAGCCCTTGCGGGTCGACGAGGCGCTGATCAACGAGGCCGCGAAGGGCAATCCGGGCGCCTTCGCCTTCAGCCTGACCCCGGACCGATGGAAGATCATCGACGGG
>Ga0194119_10010033_pt1 | contig 12578 bp, 12 predicted proteins | sample TA2MahC100mmetaG_FD_148620 | JGI IMG/M metagenome (GOLD analysis project Ga0194119, IMG submission 148620) | Freshwater microbial communities from Lake Tanganyika, Tanzania - TA2015018 Mahale Deep Cast 100m | ecosystem: Environmental > Aquatic > Freshwater > Lake | place: Tanzania: Lake... | reverse complement strand
CAGTATTGATTAACTAATGCCATAGGGTCTTTTAATGCCAAACCAGATTTATTATGAACTTTATATATATTTTGTCTTGAATTTAGATTTGTTGCAATTTTATCGTATGTCGGTATTAAAGGTAAATCAACAGGATTAGTAGTAGCTCCATCATTGTTATTAGTAAATGTTGCATTTTTTAAAGTTAATGTATTAGTGACATAAAGCTGTACGTATGCCTCAGAAAGCTCGTAAAGCGGTTTTTCTGTACTGGATGAAGCGTACATTGACATGACATTATAGCGGATTTGACCACTTGAGTATATTCCAAAATTACTGTCTGTCACGCGTGCCATTGCTGTACCAGACACATTAAAAGTCTCTGGAACTTGATATTGTGATTTTAATGCTTCTAAATTTTCAAAAGAGTCAGCCATAGGGTTAGGGTTATTATATATTAATAATATAATAAAAAAAATAAATATATTTATAACTAAAATTAAAAATTAAAACTTCCATTAAATTCTGACTTTTTTCTACGACCTTTTTTCTTTGGTTCTTCAGGTAATTTATAATCATCTATATTTAAACCATTTCCAAACATTTCAGAAATATCATCTATATTATTTTTATTTGGTTTATCTTCAATTTTAAAACTGGGATTAGATTCAGATTTTGGAGTAGGAACAGAAAAATTTTTTATTTCATTTTTTCTCTGTTTAATTAAATTTTGCATCTGTGAATATCTGCTCATCATAATAAAAATAATCTATATTTTATTTTTTAATCATCAAATTCTAAAAGCATAGTAACACTGATATCTTTATCTTTAAACAAAAGCTTGTTAAAAAGTTCATCAGTTAAAAAGATTTCTATAAAATCAAACTTACCAACACATTGTAATTCTAATTTAAAATTTGGGCTAAACTTAATCATTTCTCCGATTGAATTTTCTACAGGAATTTGAAAAAATAGATTATTGCCTCCAACTTGTCCTAATTTATTATTTACGATATTAATATTAAAATTATAATTAAATACTTGACTTAATTTAGGGGCTTTATCACTTAGTATTTCAAAATTATCATCTTGAATAGGTGTAGGTGGGAATGTTGAAGAAGAATAACCTAAAAATCTTTGTGAATTTCCAATTAATATAAGTTGAGGTGTTATTGATGTAGAAGGAAAATTCCAAGAAGCTCCATCAGGTTTTGAATAACCAAGTGTTAATGCCTCTGCAGAATTTGGAACATAAGTAACAATCAATTGACAAGCATAACTAACAGGATTTTCTTGCATTTTGATAAAATAATTAGGTTTTCCAGTAGATGTTATATTGACATATAAATTTAATTCAAAATATTTGGATTCCAAAAATGAATTTAAATCACCTATACTATATGTTCCATCAGGAACGACAAAATTATATGTTTGTCCATCAATCCACTTTACAGAATATCTATTATTTCCATATTGTTCTCTTACGTTAAACGTACTGTTGAAGCAATTCCCCGTCACTAACGATAATTTACACTTTGAAAAATCAATCATTTGTCCAAGATTGAACCTATATCTATCTGTAACTTCATTATAATGACTAGTATTCATATTAATTTGAACTATATTTACCATGATTTTTTAATGATATATAATTATATTTATATATTAATTTTACAAATCCAAATCTAATTTAATTTTATTAATCTGATTCATATTTAATTTTCCAAGGTCATACGCAATACTTAAAGCTCTTTTCATTTTCTGTTTTACAATATCATTAGAATTACCAGATTTAATTTGACCCATTAACATATTGAACTCTTGATTAAACTTATTATCAACAGGTATTTCCAAGTCCATATCTTTCATAATTTTATAAATAACATATTGGTCTTCTTTAGGTAATGTATTTAATTCATTTTGTTCATATTCCTTTGAATAAATTATTTTCTTGACCATATCTTGCATTTGCTTATTGGTTAATGTAATAGGTTTATTTTTTAAGTGTTTATTTTTCAAATATCTCAATTCATATAAATTATAATTGTCTAATAAATTTTTATCCACATAGTATTTATCATTGACAATGTGGTGATTTAAATTCACCTTTTTAGGTTTTTTCATTCCAAGACCTTGAACAGCAATATCATCTAGTTCATCTTGTTTTATATTATCAATATAATCTTTTAATCCTTTCAATCCTTTTTCGTTATTTTTTGAAAGATAATTAGCATCAACAGCTACTTTTTGATTCGCAAAATTTATAAGATCATTAATGAATTGAACTAACTCTTGAAACTTCATTGCTTTGAATATTGGCTCAAAACCCACTGTCTTGTTAGTACTTGGTATTTTAGTAAAATTTGGATCTTTAGAAACAAAGAAATCATTTAATAAATCTGCAGTTAATTTGTCTGGTATATTTTTACGAATGTGATCTACAACACCTTTTCCTACATTATAAGCTGGAGCAGTAGGATTTGAAGGTGGAGCAGGATTAGCAGGATTTGCAGGTGGATTAACAGTTTTCTTTTTTGGCTTTAGTCCTTGATTAATACTTTGATTTAATGATTTTCTCACAGCATTTGTATAAATTGGATCATTTTTTATTGTTGGTTTATCATTAAAAATACTTTCAAGAATAATAGTAGAAATAGTTGAATTATTTGAAGAATTTGGGGCTGTCATATCTAAAGCAGAACTAGGAAAATTAAAGGTATTATTAAAATTTGCTAATCCATTAATATAAGATTGAAAATAATTATTAACATATTTTTTATATAAACTGATAATATCAGAATCTTGCAAAACTTTGTAATCTGGATCATTTGTTATACCAAAGTACACTTGATTTATATAATCATATCTTGAATTGTAATAATTAATAAGCTTATCATAGACAGTGTAAATATCAAGTAAAAAGTCAGTAACATCAGGGTCTTAAAATAATTTTCTGATAGCATTATTATTTATAGTTCTATTGTTGGTAAATTTTATAAATAAGCCTTTAATAATTTCTTTTAGTTCAAATTCATCGTTTAAATTACCATTGGGTTTAAACATGAAATCATATAAGTCTTGAATACTCTGTTGAGCATTTTGTGCCACATTCAAATCTTTATTAACTTTGTCTAATATTCCCCTTTTATTAAATTCTTCATCAATTGAAGCTTTTAACACATCTGCTAATCTTTGAAAATTAACTGGTTGTGGTATTTTATTAATTATTCTTAAATACTTATCAAAGTTATTAGTCATTTCTTTGACATATTCAATATCCAAATTATCAAATAGATTTATTAAATTTTCAACTACTTGAGAATTAGAAATAACATCATTCAATTTAACTCTTAATTCTGTTAAATAATCAATTTCATCAAAATTACTAATATTAACTTTATCAGCATTTAAATTATCTTGATTTGAACCAATATCAATTTGTCCATCCTCAAGTGATGGCTCTAAAACTGTATTTTTAGCAATGTATCTATTACTCTTTTTCATGTTATTAATTGCTGTTCTGAAATTATCACTTAATATTTTATTTTCTTTATTATTAGGTTTATATATTGGTTTTAGAGTTGAAATTTTTAAATTTTCATTAGATTGTCCCACTGATTGAGATGTAATATTTGCTTTATCATTTATAAGATTATTCAAGCTTACCAATTGTTTTTGATGTCGTAAATATCTCTGATAATCGTTCATATATATAATATAATTCAGATAAAAAAATTGTAATTCAATAAATAGCAATTATAAATAAATAAATAATTGTCAGTAAAAAAAATATAATCTTATATATAATTATATATACATGGAAAAACTTGACAAGAAAATAGAAAAAATAAAAGTTGCAAGTTCACTAAATGAAATATCTTATCAGGTTCAAATTTCAAAATTAGCAGTTGATTATGTTAAAAAGAAATTTCCAGAATTTGATAATTTATCAGCATTAAAAAACAACAAACAAATTATTAAATATATAATGAAAATTATCAATACAATTATGAAAGATAAAAAGATATTTTTAGACAGAGAAACAATCAGAAAATTGGATAAATCAGAAATATGCATCGGAATCTGCAAAATATTGTTAAATTTAAATGAGTCTGAGACACAAATGGTAATCGGAGACATAAAGTTTATTGTTGAAGAATATTATAAACGCCAGAATTTTTTTTTAAAGCAATACAAAAGATTAAAAAGGTGGTTTTTAGAATAGGTAAAAATTTATTTAATAATTATATAACAGGTTTAATTTTAAATCATTTTAATAATCAAATAGTAATTCAGACAATAAATTTAATTAATTATCAAGAATTTGTAATTTTATATTTAGCAAGTCAAATGAAATTAAATCCACAAATAATTTTATTAATTTTGTTGTTTTTGTAATTATTTAATATAAAAGATTAATATTTTTTTCTTTTATTTATTTATATAATATACTTTAAATGGAAGTCACAGTTAGTTTTAAAACTAAAGCAGGATACAATAAATTTATGAGAAATATGAGAAATGGTAAAGGTACTGTTTTGTCAAATAAAAATGTTGATCTTGCAATGGAAGGAGAAGGAGTTAAAGACTTTTTTAATGATGTTGGTAAAAAAATAAAGAAATATGGAAAACAAGCAACAAAAATCGCATTACCATCAGCATTAGGAGCAATTGGTTCAGTTGGAGGTGTTCCAGGCTCTATAGCAGGTATGACAGCAGGACAAATGATTGCAGATAATGCTATTGGTAAAGGAATTGGTCAAGATATTAAGCGTGCAGTGAGAAGGGGTGTTCAAGGTATCAAAGGTATAGCAAGAAGAAAAGAAGTTAAACGAGCTATGAATTCCATAAGACCAGCTTTAAGAGAATTAAAGAAGATAGGAAAGGAGGCAATGCATCAAAAAATAGCTGAAACTGCATTGAATATGGCTTCAAATCTTGGAGAAAATGATCCATTAAAACAACAAGCTTTATCAGTCATAGCAAATGAAGCCCATGGAAAAGTTGCAGGATTAGGATTCAAAAAAATGCCAACATTAAATATGACAAGATGGGGTAAATTTGGTTCTCCAGAGTATTATGCTAATTTAGCAAAATCAAAACAACAAACACAAGAACAAATTGGTAAGGGATATTCTGATAGTTTAGGTGGTGATGCACTATTATCAAATTCAGTAAGCAATATGACCAGTACCAAAAGAAAAAAGACATCAGGGGGTTCATTTAAATTACCATAAAAAATAATTTTTTATAATTAAATAATTATTATCTGTGTATAATTATATAATAAAAATGGAAGACATACTTAAATTATTAGAAAAAAATATTTTGACAAATTTTGATATAATAGCAATATGTAATTATCTTGATATTAAACTGGATGGTGTTGTTATGAATAATGAATTTAAATTTAATTGGTTGAGTAAACCTTTTTCTCTAGTTGTAAATTTGGAAAATACAGATACAAAAGGAACACATTGGATAGGTTATTATAATGATCCATCTTCAAACAGTATTTTTTACATGGATAGTTTTGGTGAAGTATGTAATGCAAAAATTTACAACATGATTATTAGAAAAGGAACAAACTTATATTTTAACAAAAAACAATTTCAAGATATGGATTCTGAAGTTTGTGGATGGTTTGTTATATACTTTTTATATATTATGAATAAATCCAAAAATAAATTAAATGGAATGGTTAAATATTTGAAAACCTTTAATTATACTCATTATGAAAAAAATGATAAAATAGTAAAACAAAAAATGTTGCAAATAATTAAAAGAAAATATAAAATATAATGATAATAATATATAATGAGTAGATTTTCGGCTGTTAATAATTCAAATTTGTTTTTGAAGAAAAAGTCTAAATCAGTTTCTGTATTACCTATTGTAGAAAATGTTATTGTGGAAAATGTAATTGAAGAAATTATAATTGAAGAACCTCAAGCTATACCAGATGAAATTATAAATGTTGAAATTACATCAGAACCAATACAAGAAGTTCAAGAAATTAATATTCCAATTGAAGAAATTTATCATGAAAATAAAGAAGAAGAAGTAAAGGAAGAAATTAATCCTATACAAACTGAAATGAAAAAGCGAAAATCAAAAGAAAAATTCAGATTATTAGTAGAAGAAATTATTTTAAATCGTAAAAAGGAATTAATTGACGGTTGGAGTGTTTAATAATTGAATTCTTTTGGGTCTAATTGAATAATAAAGTTTTTGAAAAATCGTTCATCTTCATTACATTGTTGAGTATATATTTTTAAAAAACTTGGTTGTCCTTTAGGTACATTTTTGCAAAATTTATACATATTTTCTAATGTATTAATATCAACATTTCTACTTTTAAAATCTCTTAATATATTTTTTAAATCATTTTCTCCTGAAATTCCACACAGACACACCCAAGCACATTGTTTCCTAATAAATATATCAGTTTGATAATATGATTGAGATAAAAAGAGTATGTTTATATTTTTATTTCTGCCGTATGTAAAGTAATCCTGAATCTTCTTTAATGCTACACCTCTTTTATCATTGACATAATCGTCAATAACTACAAGATATTTGTTCTTGTTAGTTTTGCTATTATCTGCAAAGGTATCAACAGAAGGAAAGGAATTTATATCATAATGAATTTCTACATAATCATCTCCTAATTTAGTTTTTATCATTTCTGTTATTGGTTCTTTCTTTTTTACCAGCATATATATTTTATTATAAAATGGTTTTGACAATAAATTTTGACAAATATACAAATAATTTAAAAATGCTAATGATTTACCTGATTTTGTTTTTCCACAAAATATACTATGTTCACCCATTACCATACCGACATTTTCTTGATATTCTTTATCATCAATATTAGATTTGTATTCATTCATCACAGGTAAATCATAAAAGTTTATCAATTCACCAGATTTTAAAACATTATTAATTTGCTTTTTATTCATATTATATATAATATCCTTAGATTTTTTTTTATTAATTAAATATATAATCACAATGACAATACAATTTTATAATGGAAGACAAGCCAAAATATTTAATATAGACCAGACAAAAAAACAATATGTAAAATTTGAAGATATTGAAGATGTCGCTTGGCAAAGTAAAAATAATTATTTCTATTATTATAATTTTTTCAATATACTACAAGTTAAAACAATAAATGGTATTTCAGGTTCTGTATTTGCTTTTCTCACTGGTCTAACTGAAAATATACAAGACTTTTTTAATGCAATCAAATTTAAATTAACTAACTTTTCATATTCAAATGGAAAAACATCTATTTTAAATAATTTTGAAACTTTAAATATTGAAAGTGAAGATGTAAAATCCAATTTTATCAGTTCCAATAATATTAATGTTCTTAAAATTAATTCTGATAAAATTACTTCTATATCTTTAAAAACTAATGAAATTAATTGTAATTCAATAAAATGCAATAATTTTGAGTATAAATATAATGTTGGAATTTATCTATATTTAAATAATATTTGTATACCTGTCAATAAATCTATTACTAAAACAGATTTAAATTTTAATCAAACAATCACAAATATTCAAATAACTATATTACCTAATTATATGATTGAATTTTATAATAATGGACTTATTATTTTTACATACATAAATAATGATGAAAATATTAAATATTTTTTATCTGTGAATAATAATGAATTTACAAATATAAAAATATATTATAATTATATATTAATATGAGTAATCAAACATTTAATAATTTAAATGTGTCAAATACAATTAATACAACAAATTTACAATGCACGAATATAAATGCTGATAATTTAGATTTTGATGGAACATTTACAACAAAGGATATTATTTTCACTGGCAAAATAAATAATAACATTACATCACAAAATTTAAATTCATTAGATACAACAAGTTCAATCACAAGTCAATTTATTGATGCAAAAAATTATACAGATTCAAAAATAAATTTATTATTAAACAATCCAGATGTAAATATTAATAGTATTAGTGAATTATTTAGTATTTTAGGAAATGACCCAAGCTTAAATGTGGTTAATTCATTGGCAGATAAAATTTCTAAAACAGATTCTAATCAAACTATTTCAGCATTAAATATGAATTGGACTAATCCTATTATTTCAAGTGATTTCACAATAAAAAATAATGATGATACTACAAAATCAGTGAAGAATTCTATTAGTTCTAATGAAACAAATATCACGAGTTTAACAAATTCCAAATTAGATAAAACGGGGGGAATTGGAACAGATAATGAACTAATTTCACCATTGATTAGACAACATTTATATATTAGTAATTCTGGTGGAATACCTATATCTACTACAAAACATACAACAAGCCAAGGCGTAATAGCTGGTAATCTATCAAATGGACAAAAAGAAATTAATTTCGTTAATACTGATAGTAGTTTATATGGGAATACTAATAACAGAGCGTTTTGTTTTCATAAATTCATGTCTGATGGTTCTACACTGGATGATTTCTTTACAATCTTTAATAATGGTAGAGCAGTATTAAAAGGGGATTTAACAAGTGGAGGGATATCAATAAATAATTTAAATACATCATTAAATACTATGAATACATCATTAAATAATATAAATAGCAATATTAGAATATTAAATAATAATGTTGGTATTGGAACAACAAATCCAACCAGTAGATTACATGTTGTTGGAAACTCAGTTTTAGATGGAAATACAACAATATCAGGCTCTTTAAATTCAGGCTCTTTAAATTCAGGTTCAATTTCAAGCTCATCAAATATAACTTCATCAAGTAATATGGTCTGTCAAGGTTTAATGCACACTAATGTTCTTCAATGTAATTCAGGAACTCTTTTATCTCTTAATCGTGATATAACTAATGGTATAACGCATATCAATGGTAGATTAGGTGTAGGTATCTCCAATCCAGTCGCTGGTTCATCTCTCCATGTCATTGGTGATACGACAATATCAGGTAGTATGAAAGCAACCGATGCAATCACTTGTAATGTATTACAAACAAATAATCCTAATAAAATATTGAGTATAAACACAGGATTAGATGATACTGCTATAACTCATATCAGGGGTCGTCTTGGTGTTGGAACAAATAGCCCTGTTGATGGTTCAGATTTACATGTTGTTGGTGATACCACTATTGATGGTTCAATAAATACCACAGGAAATATCAACGCCAACTCATTCACAATTAACGGATTAGTCAATATTGGTGATACACTTGCCAACAATATATCTTTAATTAATTCTTTGCAAACACAAGTTAATTCATTACAATCACAAATCAATTCATTGATTAAAATAAGAACAAGATTAAGAGTAACATTCTCAGCAAACAATTATGTAATTTTGACACAATCAAATGTTTCATCAGTTCAAAGAATAGCTTCTGGTATATGTGGAATTGTTTTAACACAAAATTCAAATACAATTAATGCTTGGACACCTTTTGTTAGTGTTAATGGTGGTACAAGAAGCAATGTATCAACTGGTTCAAGTATTGGATATCCACAATATGACTATGTTGTTTCAATGAGTAGTGATTTTGGGTTTAGTTTTATGTTGATAGAACAATAATTATTTTCTGTTTTTAATTTATAATATAACATTATAAATGACAAGTTTTTTAAGAAATAGAAGAACACCTAAAATTTGGAATCCAAGAGAGCAAGCCACCAAACTAACTATAAATCAAATTGAAGCAGATGAAATAATATCTGTCATAACCAATAGTCAACAGTTCCAACAACAAACTAGTTCAGGTGTACCCCAAAATATAGCCACAACAACCTATGTTGATAATAGTATAAATAATTCAGCTACAAATATAAGAAATAGTATTTTAAATGGAGCTGGTCCAGCGTTTGACACTCTCAAAGAATTACAGACTGAATTAGAAGGGAATGATAGTGCGATAAGCGCAATTACTTCAAGTTTAGCTAATAAAGCTAATAAAAGTTATGTTGATGAAGTGTTTTATAATAGAATTGAAACTGATGCAAAGTTTGGAACTTTAACACAAATAGATGATTTACAAAGTCAAATTTATACAAATACATCAAATATTTCAACAAACACTGGTAATATATCAAGTTTAACATCGTCAGTCAATTCATTAAACGCAAAAACAACTAATTTAACTGTTAATCCAGATACAGGAAGATTAACAATCAATTCAAGATTATCTGTGACAGCTGGTTCAAATGGTTTAATTAATATAGGAGACCAACCAGGTGATACAACAACAATCACAGGTAATTTAAATTTACAAAATGCTAATGTATCAGGATTAAATAAAAATTCTGTTGGATTATCAAATGTAGATAATACAAGTGATTTAAATAAAGAAATAAGCAATGCCACCCAATCAGCATTAAATTTGAAAGCTGATAAAACACAAATCATAACAGCAGGTAAATGGGTTGTAAATAACGGAGTTAATATGTTGTCCAGTGTCTTGTCATCAATTGGTTCATCAACATCACAAGTTATAGAATTTTCAGGAGGGACACATAATGATACTGTAAATCCTAATGTTATTAATGCTTTAAATACGGTTTTAATAGGTCAATATTCAGGTTCTTGGAGTCCAGTATCTATTTTAAACTATGGATTGACAATTTCAGGCTCAAATATGACGAGATATAGAATGTCTAATTTTGGGGTTAATGGTAATGTAATAATTGATGGTACACAGGGGCAACATGATTTTAATAATGTTTCTTTCAGAGCGAACTTAACATTTTTAAATTCTACAACAAATTTTATAAGTTTTACCAATTGTTCTTTTGCTGGAGCGATTACAGTCCCTAATACTTTTGCAGGTCTTATTCAATTTCTTTTTTGTAATTTTTCAGGTGCAACTATTAATTTTAATCAATCTTTAAATCAGCAAATATACATATTTAATAGTGTGAATTTACCTTCATTAAATCTTAATGCTTTATTAAATGGACAAAATATTGACATAACAGGCAATTCTAATATAAATACTGTCAGTTTCAACTGTTCGGGTTCTATGAATTTACAATCTAATTCTATTAGTCAAAGTTCAGTGAATAATTTAACATCAGATTTAAATTCAAAATTAAATATTACCGATGCTAATAATACATACGCTACGATATCTAATTTAACTACAACTAATAATAATTTAACAACTACAAATACAAATTTAAGTAATTTGACAAATAGAGTTGATACAAATGAAACAAATATAACGAATTTACAACAAAAAACAAATGTTTTAAATTATGATGGTGTATCAGATACATTAACAATTAATTCAAAATTATCAGTAGTAAAAGATACATCAAGTAATTCAGGTCAAATAAATCTTGGTGATGGAATTGGAACTGACATAATCAATATTAGGTCAAATATTTCATCAAATTCTCAAACAATAACACCTACACAATTAGGATTTATTAGCGGTTTAAGCTCTAATGCTCAAACTCAATTAAATAATAGGGTTACTATTGGAACAACTCAAACTATTTCAGGACAAAAGAATTTTACTGGTGGAATTGAATTATCAGGAGTAAATTTAAATACAAGATTAACAGCAATAGAAACAACAAATACTAATCAAGATGCTTCAATATCGTCAATTAATACAAGTATTACTGATTTACAAAACAATAAAGCAAATATAACTTATGTTGATACACAATTAGCTAATCTTGTTAATTCTGCTCCAGAATCTTTAAATCAATTAAATGAGCTTGCATCTGCACTTGGAAATAATCCAAATTATGCGACTGATATGGTTAATGCTTTAGCATTAAAAGCAAATGATAATGCAGTTGTAAAATTATCAGGAGATCAAACTATAACAGGAATTAAAAACTTTTCTACTATTGAATTATCTGGAACTAATTTAAATACAAGAATTAGCAATATTGAAACTGTTAATAATACACAAAATACTGATATTACTAATTTACAACAAAAGACCAATGTATTATCTTATGATTCAGGGACTGACACTTTATCTATTTCATCAAAAGTTAATATTTCAAAAGATTTAACTGACACAGCCAGTATTTATCTTGGTGATAATATTGGAAATGATATTATTTATTTAAGAGGTAATTTAAATGTGTTAGGAACTACTAATATAACACCTACTGAATTATCCAGATTATCAGGTATAACCTCTGGTATTCAATCACAATTAAATAGCAGAGTAACAACCAATACTACTCAAACAGTTTCAGGATTAAAAAATTTTACTGGTGGTGTTCAATTAAATGGAACTGACTTAAATACAAGAATAACAGCCATTGAAACAACTAATACTAATCAAGATTCATCTATTTCAACTATTAATTCATCTATCACTGATTTGCAAAATAATAAACAAAATAATTTAACTTTTGATAATACACCTACAAATAACTCAACCAATATTTTAAACTCTGGAAGTATTTTTAATACTTTAACAAATTATTATGATAAAACTGAATCTGACAATAAATTTGCTACAATCACTAGTTTAAATTCTGGATTATCTGGAAAACAAAATACTTTAACATTTGATTCCAGTCCTACAAATGGATCAAC
>Ga0194119_10010026_pt1 | contig 12587 bp, 8 predicted proteins | sample TA2MahC100mmetaG_FD_148620 | JGI IMG/M metagenome (GOLD analysis project Ga0194119, IMG submission 148620) | Freshwater microbial communities from Lake Tanganyika, Tanzania - TA2015018 Mahale Deep Cast 100m | ecosystem: Environmental > Aquatic > Freshwater > Lake | place: Tanzania: Lake... | reverse complement strand
CTGGGATGCCCCCTGGAATCGGGTACGATCTCCAGTCGTCGCATGACCGGTCACCGCGTCCGCATCACCCCAGTTTGGCCGTGCACCACCCCCGGGAGACATTCGCCCCCATGGATCCTCTTGCCGTTCTGCTCCGTTGGTCGCATGTCCTGGCGGCCATTGCCGCGGTCGGGGGCCTGCTGTTCGCCCGCGTCGCCGTGCTGCCGGCCACCGAGGACCTCGCCAAAGATGCTGCCGACAGGCTCCACGACGGCATCCGCCGACGCTGGTTCCCCTGGGTGATCAGCGCGATCACGCTCCTGCTGGCCAGCGGACTGACCAACTACGTGCTCCTGATCCGCCGGGTCAAGGAGTCGCCCGAACTCTGGGGTTCCGATTGGATGAGCCGCACCGGCTACCACACCCTGTTCGGCGTGAAGTTCCTGCTCGCCATGGTCGTCTTCTACCTGGCCAGCGGACTCGTCGGCCGCGGCGCGGGAACCCGCTGGATTCGTGACGCACGGCGGCAGTGGCTCTCGGTGACGGTCGGCCTCGGCGTGGCGATCGTGCTGATCTCGGGGTGGATGCGACAACTGCACACGGGCGTGAACGAGCTGCCCGACCCGGTCCGGGAATATGCCAAGACCTACCTGCACGACGTGCAGGCAGCCAACGAATCGAGTGGCCGCGACCCGGACGAAGGGGCCGCGGCTCGACCGGCTGACCGCCCTTCCGCCACGCCCTCCCCCGCGAGTACCGAGGAGAACCCCGATGGACAAGAAACAGAAAAAAAGGGTGGACGTGCTCCAGCAGAAGATCACGAAGCTGCAGCAGCTCCTGGCGGGGGCGAAGAAACAGCCGGATGATCCGGCCGAGGTGCCGCGGCTCGAGCAGGAACTCTCCGCCGCACATGCGGAACTGACACGGTTGAAGCGGTCGCAGTGACGGCCTCGCTGCCCACCCCCGGCCGTTTCCCCCGGACGGCGGCCGTGTTGCTATTCTGATGCGTCGGATGGCGACAGGTCACCGGCAGCCGCCGTGGCCGCCAGCACCCCGCCGACCGTGGCGACTTCATGGGTGGCAGCGATGGGAATCCTCTCCGGGCTCTTCGGGGGCGGCGGCCCGAAACAGGTCGATCTCTGGAAGCGTTTCGAACGGCTTCGGGAGAGCAACTCCGGCACCATGTCGGCGTTCTACAAGGTCCGCGATCGGCAGGACGGCGCGGTCCGTGGCCTGAAGGTGATCGATCGCAAGAAGGCCGCCCCGATCGAAGGCCGCTACAGGGGCCTCGGCAAGCCGACAGAGGGCGAGATCGGCAAACGGATCACCAGCCCAAACATCGCGCGGACGGTCGAATGGGGTGAGGCCACGACGGGCGATCCCTACGTGCTGCAGGAATTCATCGAGGGAACGCTGCTCCACATGCTCCTGACCACGAAGAAGACCGTCTTCTCCCTGGCCCAGAAGATCGATCGTGTGCGACAGGCCGCGGCGGCGATCGCGGTGGTCCATGCCGCCGGCTTCGTCCATCGCGACATCTGTCCCCGCAACTTCATCCTGCAGTCGGACGGTCGGCTGGTGCTCTTCGACTTCGGGCTGACGGTGCCCGACAAACCCGTGTTCCTGCAACCCGGCAACCGGATCGGCACACCGAACTACATGGCCCCGGAGGTGGTGCGTCGGAAGCAGGCCGACAAACGGATCGACATCTTTTCCTTCGGCGTCACGGCGTACGAGATCTGCACGCTGGCCTCGCCGTGGCCCCGCGGCACGACCGGCAGCGCCGCCCTGGCCCACGACAAGCCGCCGGAGCCGATCGAGACGCACTGGCCGGAAATCCCCAGGCAACTGGCCGCCGCGATCACCGCTTGCCTGGCGGCTGAACCGGCGGGCCGCCCCGAGAGCATGGACTGCTTCCTGGGATCGATCCTCAAGGTGAAGGCCTGAGCCGGCGGTGCCCCCGGTCGGCCCACGGCTCTTGATCGGCGGGGCGGTGTGGCGTATGGTCTTGCCGACGAATGCTCGACGGGAACCCTGGGTTCGCGTCGCCCATCAGGAGACGATCCCGATGACGATGGACAAGAGCCTCCGCATCCGCAAGGGAGGCACGAGTGTGCGCGGGGTGCTGACCCGGGCCGAGCGGATCACGAAGCTCAAGGAGCAGGAGGCGTGGCAGGAGGGCCGCAGTCCTCTGGGGCTGCCCAAGGTCCGGGTGCCGAAGCTCTCGATGAAGAAGAAAAAGGCCAAGGCCGAGGCCCCTGAGGCCGAAGCCAAAAAGAGTTGACCGGCCGACCGGGTCCCTGGTGTCCGGTGTGAAGGCACGGGCCGCGTGGCCGATGATGCCGACGCGGCTTTGGGTGGCGGCGACGGGCGGTGGTCAGCCCCGAGCACTGCCGCTGATCGCCGCCGCGGCGGATCGCCCCGAGGCGATCACCTGGGGGATTCCCACGCCGTGGTACGCGGCCCCGGCCAGCGCCAGGCCGGGATGGGACTCCACCGCCGCCTCGATCCGAGCGACGCGTTCGTTGTGACCGACGTGATATTGAGGCATGGCGTCCGCCCAGCGATCGATCTGGACGAACTGCGGCTCTCCCGTCGCGCCGATCAGGTCGGACGCCTCCCGCGTCGCCAGTTCGACCATCGCTCCATCGTCCAGAACGAGGGCCGCCGGATCGAAGACCCCACCCAGGAAGACGCGCACGAGCACGTGCCCCGGCGGGGCGCGATGCGGAAACTTCGAGCTGGAGAAACTCACTGCGAGGGCCCGCCTGCCGGCGACCCGCGGCACGACCATCCCGGCCGCGTCGAGCGGGTGCGCGACGTGCGTGCGCGGATAGCCCAGCGACACGATCACGGAGCCTGCGTAGACGATGCCGGCGAGGTCGGTGGCCAGCCGGGGATCGAGGCTCGCGACCATGGCCGCCGCCGCGGGGCCGCGCGTGGCCACGATCACGGCGTCAGCGGTGAGCGTCCGGTCCACTCCCACCGCGTCCACGATCGCCACCCGCCACCCGTCCGCGCCTCGGTCGACCCGTGTCACGCGTTCCATCAGGAACTCGACGCCCGCCGACCGCAGTCGCTCGGCGAGACGGTCGGTGAGCGTCTGCATGCCCGCGGCGAATGTCACAAACTGGCCGTAGCGGGCGCCGGCCGCGTCCTCCGTCGTCGCCACGGTGCGAAGCCGCGCCCGCTCGCCTGCCCAGAGGCTGCCGAAGTCCCGCTCCATGGCCAGGAACTCGGGACAGGCCGCCGCCATGCCAAGCCGGGCCGGATCGGCCGTCCAGATGCCGGCCGCCAGCGGTTGGACCAGCCGCTCGAACGCCTGGCGGCCCAGCCTGCGCACCGCGAACTGCTCAAGCGACTCCTCACCCGCTTCGTGCCGTCGTGGCACCCAACGCTCGGCGAGGAGGCGGAGGCGGCCAAGCGGTGAGAGCAACGCCGTGTGGAGGATGCCGCCAACTCGGCCGGGGGCCAGCAGCCGAAAACCCGACGGCACCGGCACCGTCCGCCCCCGCTGCCAGACCAGGGCACGACGCACGCGGGGATCGACGCCCAGCAACTCCCCGCGGAGACCGAGTCGGTCGACCAGGGCGATCCCCTCGGGCCGGGCCGCGAGGAAGCAGTCGGCAGACCGCTCCACGAGCCAGCCATCCCGTCGCGTCGTCGCGAGCACTCCGCCGAGCCGTCGGCCAGCCTCGATCAGCGTGACCGCATGGCCGCGGCCAGCCGCGTGCTCTGTCACCGCCTCGGCGGCCGCCAGACCGGCGAGGCCACCTCCGATGACGACGACGCGCAGGGCTGGGGCGTGGCTCATGGCAGACTCCATCTCGACCTGCGAGCATCCTACATGGCCCCGCCACACCGCCGGCACCGATCTGCGGAGGCTGGGCAACCTGCACAGTCACCCAACGCTTTGTCGGGTGGCCTGCGGTTTTCCCGCGGGAGCGAGACCGCCTCGTATGGTCTGGACCGCCCCGTCTGGAGCCCCTACCTTCCCCCCGCCCCGGACCCTTGGCCCGTGGGTGCTCGCCCAGCTCGTTCAACAGCCCATGCCCGTTCAAGGAGATGACTCGTGGCCACGCTGCCGTGCCAGCCTTCGCGGTGGATCGTATCGCTGACGGTGGTGTCGTCGTTCGCGGCGGTCGGACTCGCCGCTCGCGCCGCCGATACAGTCGCCAAGACCGTCGCCGACTGGCACGATCCCGAGCCACCGTCGCCCGCGTCTGCGACCATCGTGCGGACCGCCGGCGAACAGCCGAAGGCATCGTCAACAAAGGCGTCGCCCGCGCCGACCGGCGGCTTCCGACAGTGGCTCACGGAACGCGTCGCCGCCCTGCCCAAGCCGACGGGATGGGCCGCCGAATCGGAACCCGAGGCCGTTGCGCCGGCCACGCTGCAGGCCACCCCGTCGGCCAGCGCGGCCGTGACGGTCAACGCGCCGGTCGCAGCCACGCCCGACGAGATGCCGACGCTGGCGATCGATCCGGCCAGTTTCCGCGGCATCCTGCCCGGCCGCAGCACCCGCAAGGAACTCGAGGCGTCCTGGGGGCCACCTGCCGCCGATGTCCCGGCGGACCAGGCCCCGACGGAGCAAGCAACGGGCGCGGCGAGTTGGAAGATCGAACCCTTCGACCGCGTCGAGGTGACCTTCACGGGTGACACGGTCGCGACGATCAAGGTCAAACTGGCTAAACCGATGGCGGTCGCCGACCTCGCCCGGCAACTTGAGATCGGTGACATCCGCACCGTCGCCGTGCAGGACGAGGAGGGGAACGAGATCGGCCACGTCTACCCGGAGCGGGGCGTGATCCTCAGCCTGGAGCCGAGCACCGGCCAGGCCACCGCGATCCTGATCGAACCGCTCGACCCCGATGCGTTCGTGCTCCGTGCGGAAGGCGAGATCGACTCCTGCTCGGCCTACGCCCTGGCCGACCTGCAGCACGCCGTCCAGATCGACCCGCAGCACCTGCGGGCCCATCGGTTGCTGCTCTCGATGGCGACCGACCAGGGCCGCTGGACGCAGGCCTTGCGGCTGGCGGAAACCGCCGCCTCACTCGAACCCGAGTCGGCCCGGGTGAAGCTGAAGCTGGCGGCCGTCCTCGTCGCCGTCGACCGGCCCGCCGAGGCCCGCCATCTCCTGGAGGCGACGCTCGCCGGCGGCGAGCTGACCGCCGTGCTTTCCGCGCAGGCCTTCCGACTGCTCGGCCGCACCGCGCTGGCAGGCAAGGCGCCGGACCACCGCGCCGCCGTCGAGCACTTCGGTGAGGCGATCAAGCGGGGGGCGCCACTCCTCGCCAAGCGGGGTGCGCCGATCCAGGCTCCGGCCCGCGAGATCCTGCTCGACGCCCACCTCGGCACGGCGCTGGCGATCGCCAAGGGCAACTGGCAGCAGAAGAGTCGCGTGATCCCGAAGTGGATCGTCCGCGCCGAGGTCTTGGTCAAGGACTTCGAAGGGGACGAAGTCGAACGGCAGTTGCTCGAACTCCAACTCTGCCGCGGCACACTCGAGGTGGCGGCTGGCTCGACGGAAGCGATCGAACCGCTCCCTTGGGTGAAAAGGATGCTCGAACTCCGCGATCGCATGGGGGAGAACGTGACCGATCCCTGGCGGCGCCGGGAGATCGACTGGGCCGTTGGTCAGGGCCTCCGCGCGGCCCTCGCCGCGGCCGAGATTCGCGGCGACCCTGCCGACATGCTCGACAACGCAACGCTCACGGCCGCCTATCTCGAACGGGGCGGGGAGCAGCGCGAACTGACGGCGGCGGAGCGCAAGGATCTCGGCGACCTCATGTTCCGGATCGGAATCCTGCACAGCCTGCAGCGAGGCGACCATGCCACGGCCGTCACCTGGTTCGACCGAGCCGTTCCCCTCTGGGAAGGGAACGACCGCTTCACCCGTGACGGCGAGGTGGGCAGGCTCGGCGAGTCATATGTCAGCATGGCCATCTCCTACTGGCAGGTGAACCGTCGCGAGGACGCCCTCGAACTCAGTCGCCGCGGCGTCGAACTCATGGTCGCGGCCGTGGACGCCGGCCAACTGGAGGAGCGGGCGCTGGCCGTCGCCTACGGCAATCTGTCGACCATGCACGCCGAGCAGGGCGACGAGGAGCAGTCCCGCAACTACGCCGAGATGGCCGGCCGCGCCGAGGCCACGGGCAGCACCCTGCGGTAGCGTGCGGGGCCTGCCGCCCCGAGCCGGTGCGACACCTCCGACGGACACGCCCTACAGCAGGCTCTCCAGCAGCAGCCTCATCTTGCGGAGTTCGGCCACCTGGTCGACACCCGCCAGGGGCGGCAGGTGGGCGCACAGGCCGCGGTGATAGTTGAACCGCTGGAGTTGGGCAAACAGCTTGCCGTACTCGACGCTGCCCTGGCCGACCCGCACCTGGAAGGCGTCGGGCTTCGTGTCACGCAGGTGGACGTGGGCGACGTATTGCAGGATCGGCTCCCACGACGCCGGCTTCTTGCTGCCGAAGATGAAGTGGCTGGGATCGAGGGTCACGGCGAGGCCGGGCACGTTGCGGCAGAGCGAGGCCGTGGTCTCGGCGTCCTGTGTCATCCGACCCGCCGTTGTCTTCACGGCCACCACCCCTCCGAAGCCCGCCGCGATCGCCACGAGCTTGCGAAGTCGCTCGATCTCGCCGTTGAAGGGCGTGCCGAGTTCGGACGCCTCGACGACCATCGTCACCACGCCCAGCGCTTCGGCCAGCCGGCAGCAGGCCTCGAACTGGTCGTACACCGCGGCGGTCTCGGCGGCGTCGAACGAGACGGCCACCGGCCGCAGCCGCTGCCGGTCGCTGCAGGCCGCCACGGCCGCCTGCGGGTTGGCGGCCACGGCCGTGGGCGCGAGGTGCCCTCCCTGCTCGCGGACGTCGAGCTCGACCGCGGTGAACTCCAACTCCGCCAGCCGCTCCATCGCGGTGGACAAAGGCACGTCGGGAAAACATTCCGTGCTGACGCAAACGAACACGCGTGATCGCTCCCTAGGCCGACTCGACCGCTACCGGCATTCCAACGCGAACCGATGAGGGTAGCGACCACCTCGATCCGCCGACAAATTGCCGTCGCGTGACAGTACACTGTGGGGTGGGCCGCCGGAGGGCAGCGGCCCGACCGCCCGGGAACCGTGGAGCGTCCACCATGAGCATCGACCAGTCGCCGCCGACCCGCGTGATCCTCGAGCAGCGGGGGGGCTGGCACCGTTGGGGAACCCGCCTGGCGTGGCTGATCGCCGGCCTCTCCCTGCTCTCGGCCCTGGGGAGCGCCGCCGCGTTCTCGCAGTATTTCCAGACGGACTCCCGTGTGGCGGAGAAGTACCACTCGCTGTCCCGCGTCGCGGCCGACAAGGTGGCCATCGTGAGCGTCAGCGGGGCGATCCTGGGCGGAGACGGCTTCGCCCGGGCCCAACTCGACCATGTGGCCGAGGATCCCGCCGTCAAGGCGATCGTGCTGCGGATCGACTCTCCCGGCGGCACGGTCAGCGGCAGCGACGAGATCCACCACCGCCTCACCACACTGCTCAACGATCGAAAACTGCCCGTCGTCGTAAGCATGGGGGGCCTGGCCGCCAGCGGCGGCTACTACGTGGGGATGGCCAACGGCGGCCGGGATGACGTGATCTATGCGGAACCCGCCACGCTGACCGGCTCGATCGGCGTGATCATTCCCCACTTCGACCTGTCATCCGCGCTCGAAAGGCTGCACGTCCGCGACGACTCGATCGCCAGTGGCCCGCTCAAGGAGATGCTCAGCCCCACCAAGGAACGCTCGCCCGAGCTGGCGAAGCGGGAGCGGGAGGTGCTCGAGTCCCTCGTCGAAGGGATGTTTGTGCGGTTCAAGGAGATTGTGAAGGCCGGCCGGCCGAAACTCGACGACGCGGCGATCGACAAGGTCGCGACCGGCCAGATCTTCACCGCCGAGCAGGCCCGGGCGGCCGGACTCGTCGACCGAATCGGATTTCTTGAGGATGCGATCGGGCGGGCGGTCGAACTGGCTGGCCGCGACGCGAACACCATCCGCGTCGTGAAGTATTCGCCGCCGAAGGGGCTGCTCGACGAGGTGCTCGGCGGCAACCGGGCCGGTGCCTCGCTCGCGAACCTCGCGGAACTCGCCACGCCCCGTGCCTGGTACCTGTGCAGTTGGTGGCCGGTGCTCGTGCGAAGCCGCTGAGCGACCACGCGGACGGCCCGTTGGCGGTGGCCTCCGTCATCTCTGGCCCTCGACGCCGCGCCCGTCCGGGGGACCCGCCAAGGTTGTCGACGGTGGCTCATCACCGCTTCCTGCGGCGCTACCACCGGTCTCGAGGGTCACAGGCGGAGGCCCCCAGGGCCGCGACCGCCGCCAGGTCGTTGGCGGACGGGCCACGACCGGCCGCCCGGGCGAGCGCCAGGCGACTCCAGCAGTCGGCCGCGCGACAGGCATTTTCGTCGCCGGCCATGTCGGCGTGATGCACCACGGCCAACACGCTCGCCAACTCGCGGACCGCGTCGGAGAGGGCCGCGATCTCGAGCTGCCGCTCGGCCAGGCCTCGGCCGTAGCGACGGATCGCTGCATCGATGGCCAACGCCGAGCGCACGAGCCCACGCCGTGCGGCGCTGGCATGGGCCTGTAGGTGCCGATCGAGGATCGCGGCATCGCCGCGGGCGGCGCTGCGGGCCCAGGCGGCCGCTCGCCAGGCCAACCAGCCGGCGGCCGCCGCCAGTCGGCCCGCGCCATCCCTGCCTCCGGCCAGGGGATGGGCTTTTGCCAGACCCCGGAACAACGCGAGGCCCAACAGGTCACTCTCCCCCTCGTAGACCCCCACGGCGAAGTGGTCGTGGAGCGAGTCACCGAGCGGATGTCCAACCAGGAAGGCCCGACCACCGTGGATGCCCAGCGCGTCGATGGCGGCCTCCCGCACGCACCGACTCGCCACCACCTTCGCCACGATCGCCTCCCACTCGCCCCCCGCGTGCGAGTCGATGGCCGTCGCCGCCCACCCGCTGATGGCATCGCACGCCACGATCGCGGCGGCGATGCGACCGAGACGCCCCTGCACGAGTTGCCGTGAGGCGATGGGCCGGGACCATGTTTCACGGCTGCCGGCATAGTCCAGCGCCTGCCCTAGCATCAGCCGCAGCGTGCCGGCCGCCTGGGCGGCGAGCATGGTGCGACCACGATTGAGGCCATGCCAGACCGGCGCCAGGGCGTCGCCGGCCGGTGGCACGAGCACGTCCGCCTCGTCCACCTCGAACCCGCTGAACTCGAGGGCCGCGTTGGCCGCGTGCTTGAGGGGATGGAGGGCGTAGTGCCGCAAACGGAACGTGGGCGTATCGGCGTCGGGCAGCCGCACGAGCAGTACGATCGGCGCGCCGTCGCGGAGGGCCAGCACCTTCACGAGCCGGCCGTGGGCGGCCCCCGTGATGAACATCTTCGTGCCGGTGAGCCGCAGTCGACCCCCGCGTGGCTCGACATGCGTTCTGACCCGGGAAAGATCGCAGCCTGCATCCGCTTCCGTGGCCGCGAAGATCGACAGGGGCCGACCGGCGGCGAGGCCGGGCAGATGCCGGGCCTGCTGTTCGGCCGTGCCGAACGCGACCAACGCCGAGACGGCGCCGATCGAGGAATGGACGGCGAGCATCCCGGCGGCGGTGGGCACCTCGGCGGCCAGCCGCGTGACGGCACGGGCGACGTCGAGCACCGAGCCGCCGGCACCGCCGAACGCCTCGGGCACGGCCAGGCCCCAGAGTCCGGCCTCGCCGAGCACCTGCTCGGCGACCGAGGAAAATCTGCCTCGCGGAGTCGGCGGCGGATCGGGGATCGGCGCCGCGGCGGCCGGCGGGACCGACGGCGGCTCATAGAGCCCGCCCGCCGCGCGGAGATGCGCGACGTCGCCCATCGCACGCTCGAGCACCGCTTCGACCGCGGTCGCCAGCGGCGCCTGGGTGGCGGCCGCCGCCCAGGCAAACCCGCCGTCGCCGCCAGTCCAGAGGCTCGGCACGAGCCAGCCTCGCTCCGCGCCGGGCGGCGGGCTGGTCGGTCGCTCGTCCACCGCGACGCACCCTCTGGGCGGCCGGTCACCGGCCAACGCGGCGATGCTGGCGGCGAAGTTGTGGGCCACCGCGTCGCGGCGAAGCTTGAGCGACTCCGTGGCCTCGCCGTGCGCCGCGTCGAAGGCCCTGCCGACGAGGGCCATCCGCCGCACCCGCCAGGCCCGCGGAAGCTCCCGCTGCCGGCGTGCCAGACGCCGTGCGAACCAGGCCAGCAGCCGCGGGTGTCGCAAGGCTGCCGACCGGGTGAACACGGGCAGTCCGAGCCGACGCACCGTCCGCCTGACGACGGCCGGCTCGGGCACCACCAGCGCCACCGGCCACGGCAGACCGTCCCCCACGACGCAGACCTGGGCCACGGCTTCGTCCTCGGCGAGCGTCCGTTCGACCTCTGCCGGCGGAAGCTTGGTGCCGGTCGCCAGGGCGATCACGTCCTTGAGGCGACCTGTGATCCGCAGGTGGCCGTCCGCATCGAGCGACGCCAGGTCGCCAGTCTCGATCCACTCCGGCAACGGCGTGGCCACACTGGCCCCGGCCGCGACCAGGCCCAGCGCGCGGCCTGGCGTCCGCACGAGCAACTGCCCTCGGCTCGCTGGCCGCTCGTCGATGCGGACCTCGACGCCGGCCACGGCCGGACCGACGGACTCCGGCCGGGCGATGCGGGGATTTGAGAGCGACACGACAGGTCCGGCCTCGGCCAGGCCGTAGCCCTCCACCAGCGGCACGCCCCGGGCCGCGAAGCACTCGGCGGTCCGTCGCCGCAGCGGTGCCCCGCCCGACACGCAGACACGCACCTGCCCACCGAGCGCCATCGCGAGGTCGTCGAGGCGGCCGCCTCGTACTCCCGCCTCGAGCCGCTCGAAGAATGCCGGCACGCCGAGGATCACGGTGGGAGGTAACGCCCGACAGGCGGCGAGGATCAGCCGCCGATCACCGACCACGTTCAGGCAGCCGCCGCGCACGATCGCGGTGTAGAAGTCGCCCACCCTGGCCAGCGCGTGACTGGCCGGCAGCCAGGCCAGCCGGACGTCGCGAGGATCGCGCAAGAAGACATCCGATACGGCGCGGGCGTTGGCGAGCAGCGCCCGCTGCGAGTGCACGACGCCGTGCGCCGAGCCGGTCGTGCCCGAGGAGAGGACGATCGTGCAGGCTGCGTCCGGCTCGGTCACCGCCGCCCGCGACGCGAGCGACTGCTGCAGCCGGTCCCTGGCAACGGCCCCCGCACCAAGCCAGCCACCGGCCGGCGGACGGAGCACGGGCCCATGCTCCGTCCCGCGGCCGGTCGGGGGCCCCCGGTGGCCACCGGTCACGACGACGCCCCGCGGCACGAGCCACTCGATCTGCCCACGGTGCTCGGCCGGCGCTGCATCGGCGTGCAGGGCGACGTGCACGATCCCGGTGAGCAGGCAGGCCAGGTCGACGACCAGCCAGTCAGGACCGTGGCCCCCGAGGTGGACCACGCGATCCCCACGCGAGAGCCCGCTCGATTCCAGGTCGTCCGCGGCCCGCAGGGCCGCTGCCGCGAGTTCCGCCCAGGACCAGCTGCCGGTCAGGCCATCCTGGCCGGTGACCACCACGGCCAACTGGTCGGGCGTGGCCGCGACCCGTGCGGCGAGCAGGCCGACCAGCGACGCGACGGCCGCCGGTGCTGACGCGGTGTGGGCGGGACTCGATTCACAGGCCGGCGACGGGTGCATGGCACGCTACTCCAGCCGCTCGAACAACAGGGCGATTCCCTGGCCCAGGCCGATGCACATCGCCGCCAGCCCGAGACGCCCCCCGGAATCCCGCAGCGTGTGGAGCAGCGTGGTCGAGATCCTCGCACCACTGGCCCCGAGGGGATGGCCGATCGCCAGCGAGCCGCCGCGGACATTCACGCGGGCCGGATCGAGCCCGAGTTCACCGATGCAGTAGATCGCCTGCGCGGCGAAAGCCTCGTTGAGCTCGATCAGATCGATGTCGCACGGCCTGATCCCGGCCGCGGCCGGACGCGCCAGCAGCTTGTGCACGGCGGCGATCGGCCCGGTCCCCATGGCCGCCGGCGGCACGCCCACCACCGCGGTCGCCACCACCCTGGCCAGCGGCGCGAGTCCTTGCCGCACTGCCTCGGCCCACGACATCACCACCAGCGCCGCCGCCCCGTCGCTGATCGGCGCGCTGGTCGCGGCCGTCACCGTGCCGAACCGCGGCAGGAAGGCCGGCTCGAGGGCGGCCATCGCCTCGAGAGTCGTGTCGGGACGGATCGACTGGTCGGTCCAGGCCTCAACGACGGCGCCCTGCTCGTCGTGACCCAGCACGGGCACGATCTCGTCCTCGAACAGGCCGGCCGCGGTCGCCGCCGCCGCCCGCCGATGGCTCTCGACCGCGTACTCCTCCTGTTGCCTCCGCGTGATGCCGTGTGTCGCTGCCAACTGCTCGGCCGTCAGCCCCATCGAGAGCACACCCCGGCTGGAACGGGCGACCGCACGAGGATGGAAGTCGATCGCCGACTCCATCGGCAGATGGAGCATGTGCTCCACGCCACCGACCACCTGGACATCGGCCGCCCCCGCGGTGATGGCGTGGCAGGCCCGGGCCAAC
>Ga0194119_10010009_pt1 | contig 12598 bp, 10 predicted proteins | sample TA2MahC100mmetaG_FD_148620 | JGI IMG/M metagenome (GOLD analysis project Ga0194119, IMG submission 148620) | Freshwater microbial communities from Lake Tanganyika, Tanzania - TA2015018 Mahale Deep Cast 100m | ecosystem: Environmental > Aquatic > Freshwater > Lake | place: Tanzania: Lake... | reverse complement strand
AAGCAGATGTAATCATTCTCTTTCCAGAAATCATTCCGTCCATTGCTGAATGACGGGCAAGCGTTCTGGACAGTCGCGAACCAACAGTGTCGCCGATTCCTTTGCCACGTGGAGTGCGAGTGTCTGGTTCTGGTTCTATTATTTTCGCTTCGATAAACAATTCTCTCAGCGCTTCCTTTGACCACCATTCTGGATTTGATGCATCCTTGCCAAAGAACTTGCCCATTCCATCAATTACTTCTTTTTCTGCCTGCAACAGAACCATTTCTTTTTCTGCGTTGTCCTTTGCCATCATAAATGCAGCGGTTTGTTCGTCAATATCCTCTAGTGCTCCGGTCATGCCCAAATTGCCAAAGAAATCCTGCGGAAGTGCACCAAGATTTCCACTACTAATTGCATTGAATATGGCTTCTTGTTCGTCGATGCTCTTGGTTTTGAATAGGTCTTCAAAAACTTTCATTTGACCAGTTTTCAACATTTTGCCCTGTCCGGCAAGAACTGCCCCAAGTTGTGGCAGCATCGTTTGAATGACCCCCTTTTCGGCATCACCCAATGCTTGATTTACTGCCTGTCCACTCTTTCCACTAAAAACAAGTTCCCCAAGACCACCAAGTGGATTTCTCTTGCCTGTTTTTTTGTTGATTTCTTCAAATGCGAGTGCGTCGGCACTTCCAATTTGACGTTTTGTTTCAAAATATGCCTTACTCGCATCCCCACCATAGGCATTTGTCAATTGCTCAAAGGCTGTGCCAAAGAGTAATTTACTATCTTCTGCGGTAATTACTGCTCCCTCTCCACGCTGGTCAAAGTCTTGTCTAAAATTTTTCAATGCCTCGTCATAAATTAGTGGTGCTTTTTCTTGTTTGATGGCAGTGTCAAATGCGTTGTCCAAACTGTTTCTCAACATTTCTGCAATCGCCTGGTCAATTTGTTCTGAAGTCTTTACGACCGTTAGACCGAGCCTCACCAGTTGTTCGTTGAAATCCTCGGTATTGTTTGCCAAGTTGACACCCATCGTCTGCGCGAGTTTTACCAGTTCAAGTGACGATTTTCCGGTCATTTGTTCCATGACCTTCAGTCGAGCATCTACCGTATTCTTGGCAGTTTCGGTGGCCTTTTCCATTGCCTCTGACTTCTTTGCGGTCTCATCAAAGTACGCGTCGACTAGGTCATCGTCAATTTCGTCGTCTCGTCTAAATCTTTTCTTGTTTTTTTGAGTCAGTCGGTTGTATGTCGATTCACTCATGCCCCCCGCTGCATACATTTCTTTTAGTTTGCCTATTCTTGCTTGTCGATTTTTTTTATCATCCTCTCTATTTCCAAAAGCCATATCCCTGAATTGTCTTAAGCCATAACTGGCAATACCTATGGTGCCGCCAACCGCACCGCCCACAATGCCGCCAACTACTGCACCGACTGCAGTGCCGATAACGGGAACAACAGTGCCGATAATGGCACCAGATACTGCACCGACTGCAAGACCAACACCAGCACCACGTGTAAATTCTTCTACGATGCTAAGGTCTCCTGATTTCTTTCCTTCTATGGCACCACCCTCCCTGGCAATTTTTCCAAGTTTTTTGTACTTTTCCTGTTGTTTACCCAATGAATCAACTATTGTGGTTTCTGTAGCACCAGAAGCCCTTGCTGCGCCTTCAAGCAGAGTCATCTGAACTTGAAATTCCCCAAATGAACTTTCAAAGTAGTCATCGACTAGGGCTTTCGCTTCTTTCTTTTTTGCTTTCAGGGCATTGATTGGTGCCATTACGGCCCCAACAATTGTTCCAATCGCAGCACCAGCAGCAGTTCCGACTGGGCCAAATGATTTGCCAAGTGCGGCGCCAGCCATTGCGCCACCACCCATTGCTAGACCCATGTTGCCACTCTTCAAAGCAAACGTGCCACCCGCAATTCCGGCGGCTAATTTAGGACTGAACAAAGCCATTGATGAGGCAAGACCAAGACCACCCTTAATGTCCTCGTCGCCAACCTTATTTGACAGTTTTGATAAGCCCTGTTGTAATAGGAAACTGCCAATCATTCCGTCCATCTTGTATTTTGAGCCTCGTGCCAGTTTGTCTTCACGCATTTGATTGGAAACAGACATAACGTTTCCAACATTTCTTCGCAAGGCACTAAAATGTTTGTTCACGCCTCTCGGGTTTCCAGTTCCAGCATTTGTCTTTAATGGCCCACCAGCACCAGCACCAGAACCACCACCAGCAAACATTCCTCTTATGGTTCCCAACATTCCAGCGGGCGGCGGTCCACCACCACCTGGCGGAGAGAATGGCGAAGTTGGTCCACCAGGTGGCCCACCCCCACCAGGAGGAAGAACCATGGGGGGAATAGTTGGACCACCGCCGCCGCCAGTAGTGCTATTAAGCCCTAAACCACGCCTCCCGGCTGTTCTGGCAGCCCTAAACCGACCGACCAATCCAGCGCCACCTCGACCAGCACCTCTTTGGGCGTTGTACATTCTGGTGAGCAATCCACGAGTGGTTCCTGTTGCGCCGCCACCCATTGGCGGTCCTGGATATGGAGATGAGGGACCCGCAGGCATCATGAAGGGCATTCCTCCTACTGGCATACCACCACCAGTCCCACTCGCCAAACCCCTCGTACCAGCGCCTGCCGCAAGTTGTTGAAGTGCCATTTGTGCCATATTGGCCGCCATGGCTGTTTGCTGTAACTCAAGTCCAAGCACACGTGCCCCAGCCCCCGCTGTCGCCGCGGCTGATGTTGTTGTAGAGGCAAGACCAGCAGTGGAAGAAGCCGTTCCTCCTGGCACTATAAGGCCGGAGGGTCTTGTGGTAGTGCTACCAAGACCGAGAGCGCCACCAGCACCACCAATTCTGTCTGGTCCACCCGTCAGTGCGTTTGCTGTTCTTAGTATTGGGTAGTATTGCTGCCATGTTGCCTGCGCTTGTGGCCCAAGCCATCCACCATTCATTGCCCCACCGATTCCGGCGCCGATTGCTGGTCCAAAACCGCCAGTTGCACTAGCAATTGCCGGATTTGAGCCTAATTTAAACCCTTGATAAGCACCTTGTATGGTGCCAATTATTGAAACCTGTCTTGCTTGAACATTCATCGTATTGGTTAGTTTTTTCTCGTCAACGACCGTTCCGCGCGCAGTCTTCATTCCTCTTGCCATTGCCAACATCAACGCCAGGGCACCCTGACTACCTAATTGACCACCGAAAAAGGGGAGACCTTCCATAAATTTGAAAACACGACTGAATTGTTCAAAAATTACCTTGAGGCCCCTAATCATGTTGTTGATAAAGGGAAGATTTTCTTGAATTACCCTTTCAAATATTCTCAGTACGCCCAAAAGTTCAACAACTGTTTTCCCGATTGTTGAACCAAGTTTTTCGAAGTTCTTCTGATTTAGTTGTAGATTTCTATTGAATTCTTTTGTTGCTCCCTTGATTTCTGCCCATATTGGCCGCCAGGCGTTACCAAACATTTTCTCTATCACGCGGGCGCCATCAAGAAACGGCCTTAGTCCGTCTATGATTTCATTCCATCCCTTTTTGAAATTCCTCCACCACTCGCCCAACCTGTCGAACATTCCTTGAGATTTTGGAAGATATTCGCGTATAAGTTTTAGATAAAAGTTGGAAAGTTTTTCAACTGCATTTACTACCGCGTCGGTAAAGCCACCGCGCTTTTCCCATCCTGCAATAGCACCAGATGTCGCCGCCATAGTTCTTGTAATGATTCTGTAAACTTTTTCTAGAGCAACTTTTGCTTGTGGTAAAAATTGCTGACCGAAGTCGGCAAACTGTCCCCTAATCAAGTTAAAATATTTTTTAAGTTGACCAATCAAAGTATTATTTACGGCGTCCATCTGGCCAGTAACTCCACCAAGAGCGGATAGTTTTCCGCTTTTCATCGCCTCGATAAATTCTTTTTTGGTGTCTATTCCTTCCTTTTTGGCTTTCTTCAATGCTTCTTCTGCTGCTGGTCCAAGTTCTTTAAATGCAGTATGAATTGCGCCAAGGCCCTTCTTTGGGTCTTGTATCGCAGCAACTACTTTTGCTGCTTTGACCAATCCTTCCTCAAGCGGCTGTCCTGCGGAAGCAAAATCGCCAAGGTCCTTCAAGAGACTCTTGCTGCTCGCTAGATATCCCGTCTTTGTTTTTGCTATTTCTGCGTATGCCTTATTCAATGCCTCAACACCCGCTCCAGCAAGTTCTGTGTCCATTTGCAATCCGCGCATGTTGACTCTTACTTGATTTAGCCCACTTCCGAATTCTTTGTTATTTTTCCCCGTATAAGCAAGCATTGACGCTTGTTGTTCCCGAATTGCTGTGGACATGAGACCTATGGCAACCGCTGTGCCCGCCGCCGTTGCCGCCAACATCTGCAGTGTGACGTGATACGACTTGACCAAAAATCTTCCGGCTACGAATAGGGCGTGTATGCCCACAAGGGCAACGGACATTGCACCGAGTGACAGTGTCGCTATTTTTAGTCCTTTGACCAAAAATTTTGACAACATTCCGCCAAACTGGCGGACCATTTTTGTGCTTGAATAAATTACGTTTTTAAGCGTTTTTGTCTTTTTTTCAACCCCAGCCAAGGCTCCACCAGCGACGGTTGATGCGCTTGCAAGACCCAGCAGGTCCCTGGACGCTTTTCTTGCAGAACTTCCTAATAATCTTAATTTGGCGGAAGTTTTAGTGGCGTGGTCGCCTAATTCGTCAACGCGTTCTGTAGATTTGCGAGGACCATCATCTTTGATGGTGTCTATCGCAATCGTTGCTCTGCTCTCAGCCATATATTCCTAAGTCGTAATGAAAGAAGGGTTATCTTTCTTGTTGACTCGGGCCGAGGGGAGTGCTACTTTTTCTCCATTTCGCGCCGTTCTCGCTCGCGGTCGTTCGTTACCACTTTAGCACAAGCCATGAGTATCAGCCATTCATCTTGTGAGCAATTCAGCAAATCCAACGGATTTGTTCCCCATAGTTCGCCGAGTCGAGCAGCGTTAATTATTAAGGAATCTTCGATTAGTTCGTCGAAGACCCCTTCGTAGGGTCCTCTGTGTCAACAGTGTCGGAATATCCTGCCGCTTCAAGGATTGCCACGGCAGCAGATTCAACATGTGGGTCGACACCGAAAAATGCACGAACACAATCTGGCTGTGGGCGAGTCGTTTCTGTCATCTCCAGGATGAGGTCGGAAGCAAATGTAAGTTCATTTCCAGACTCGTCCTGGACTTCCTTGTCATCAAACATCATTCCGACGGTTGTCGAACCAACTACCAAACAAGCAAAACGCAATGCGTCCATACCGTTCTTGCTGTCTTCTCCTGCGGATTTTCGCCAGTTGCGAACCTGATTTTGGGAGATGTTTGGGCTGATAATCAACTTTACGTGTGGTCGTTCTGGAACGGCAAGAAGCACCTGCGGTCGTTCGACCTTACGTCGAACAGCAGCAGAAAGTTGTTCGAGCAGTGTTGGCTCGCTCTTCTTCTCTGCAGCCTTTGCTGGCTTTTCTTTCTTTGGCTCGTCTGATGATGTGTATAGTTCGTTGTTGCTCATGGGCAAAAACTAGCACACCAAAGCACGCTCAGTTGTAAATTATTAAACTAATTTACTTGCTGGCGACCTTCGAAACCGAGAAGGTAAGAGCAAACGTCGATGGCGCACCAGAAGATGAATCTCCGTCTGGCTCAGTCAGACCAACCAAAAGAGCCTTGGAATAGATTCTGTCCAAACCTGGCTTCTTCAGGTCGCAGTCATAAGTCTCAACGGTAATGTCATAGTAGGCCTTGCCGACATATTCGCGCAACTTTGCAACCTTGGCGGCTACGCCAGTCTTGCCGTCCGATGGAACTCTGTCGTCGTCATAGTGAGCCGTAAGCGTAATGTCACCGATATCGAACGGAGCGCAAAGGACCGTCGGTGAAGCCTCCCCACCCTCGTAGATTTTCTCCACGGAGGCAGTGATTTCTCCACCAGACACCTGGGCAAATAGGAAAGTTTCAAACTTGGGCAGGTCTGCGATTTGCTGAGCGCCATGCGGCGCGATTCTTCCAAGAACTTGCCTTTGTGATACTTTTGCCATGATTTATTCCTCCGTTGATTAGACGACCGACTTGGTCAAGTTGGACTTAATGATGTCGACTTCAATTTTGTCGCCGACACTTGAGACACGAACGCCCACCCTGGCCTTGACAAGACCATCAGCCAACTGGGAGGTTGGGTTGATTGAAGCATCACACTTAACCGAATAGCCAAAGTCAATTCTCTTTCCATTTGCATCAAACGCTTCAAACAAAGCACCGCTAGTTCTTAGCGGCTCGAGAATTGCGAATAGTTTTGACTCAACAGCAGAAAAGACAGTGTTTCTTCCGTCAATGACACTGAACAGCAGGTCTTCAAGCGAGCGGTTGGCTTCAACCACAACTTGATTGACAACGTCCTGCGCCGTGATATAGCGGAAGTTCGTCGTGTCAGAAGACAGCGAGCGAGCACCATAAACACGGACCGTGTTATTAATGACACGAATCGCATTGACATGTGCTTCGTCAAGGGCGTCACCATTCGTCTTGTCAATGTCAGTTGCAACACCATTGACAAATGCTGCAATCGAAATCAAACCAGCGCCTGGTTTGTGGGCGCCAACCTGAGTGTGTGCGACCGCTCGTTTTGCGGCAGCGTAACCCACGGGTGGAATCAATCGATTGACACCAACGATGCTTGTCGGAACAAAAACCCACGGATAGAAATAGGCGACGTGCTCAGCACTTACGTTAGCCGCAGACAAAGTTTGTCCAGCAGCCGTTGCCTCTGCAATCGTGTCGTCAAACGCGCCAAACAGAAAGGCAACTCTGTTGTATGTATTGGCATGATTTGCCAAAGCCGTTTGAACCGTTCCGTTTGACGACTCTGCGCATATTACGGCACCAGTTCCAAATGATTCAAGGAACAAACTGAGTCCAGCGACATAGTCGTCTGCGGTCACGGTTTCTTCATTGTCATCCCCAGGACTAAGCGCGACTGGTGATGCGTCGTTGTGTGGTACGCCGCCCGCATCAAGGTCCGTGGCGCTTACAAGTTTTGACACTGTTGGGTTGGAATTAATGCGACCGACTGCTTGCGCAACCGTCGTGACATTGCCCGTGCTGAACACAAGCGTGCCACCATCAAAAATCTTAATGATGAATGTACCAGCAGCAGTTCCTGGATTTACACACTGAACAGTGATGCCAGTACTCCACGCACCAGGACCGTTGGCCGTAATCGTCATGACGTTTGTTCCGCCAGCGCCAGCCGTTGTGTCGAGGGTTCTTGAACCAGTTGAATGACCAGAACCAACAACACGCGCAATCCACGCTCTTGTGCCACCCTCTTCAAAGAATGTCTGCACTGAAGGATGCGTTAGCGCATACGAGGCGTATCCACCATAGATTGCTTCAAATTCCGCAAGGCTCGTAACCAACTTCGAAACACCAACTGGTCCTCGAGAGGTCTTGCCGACGAAAAATGCCTGCGATGTTTCGACTGACGTTGCGGCATTTGGTCCGACTCTTACTGCTGTTTGTATGCTTACGCCTGGCATGACACCTTCCTCACTACTTGAGAACTACGCGTATTAATTTGATTCCCATTGTACAGAACTGTTGTCTTGTGTGACAGCAACTGTTGGTTCTGATTCAACTTCAACAGGTTGAGCAGTTTTGACTTTGGATTTTGTTGGTTTTGCGCCCTGCACGATACGAAGGACGACCAATTTTCCGGCATCGATTCCCGCCTTACAAATCGAACATGACTCGTCGATTGCCGCAATTCCCATGCTGTGGAGGGTTCTCCCGTCAGCATCAACCTCAAACGGTCCCCTGGAAACGTTTTTCACAACCAGAGCAGGGCCAGCAATCGACCCATCGTTTATATCTGTAAGTTTTACAAAAAGATACGTCATCTTAAGGCTCTCCTTGACAGCGCGCTATAGATTGTACTCCATAATGCTTAATCAACGGTGTATTTGTCAGTCCACGTACTATCGTTTAGGTCGGTATCAGTTGTGCCCTGTTGTGAAATTGCGTATTCAATTTCTTGAATTTCTCCAATGTCTTGACGAGTAACTATTTCGTTGATTCCCAGGTTGTATCCAACATAGCCACCGCACAAAACCCTGTCACCTTTTAACAGTGTTATTTCCGAAAATTCCTCTCTCATCGTTCCCTCGTCAATCATTACCTGAAATGATTGTCGTGGGTCGACTGCCTGCAAACACGGGTAATCCAAAAGCGCCGAACGAACGACAGAGGTGAGCCTGTCTCTTGCTACCGTTGCTTCATCTGGCCCTACTGCCCTGCACCAAACGTAAGTTCTCATAACGTAGTTGGCCCTATATAGTGGGTCAGGACCATCAAAACCCATCCGCTCAAAACTCGTCGTTGAAATTGCTACGGTAATTATGGTTGGCCACACGTCAAGAGCAAGGGGTTCGTAGGCAAGATATTTTTCTGGCATCGGCAGTTCTGTACTTGATATGTCCCAACCGTTGCGATAACGAATTATTCTTTTTGGTAAGTCATTTTGCAAGTAACTGGAAACATAATTCTTTGCAAAATGTGCTCCGTGCATCAGGTATTCGGGCATTACTTAAATTTTTCCTTCTACTATGTATTCGGAAATCATCTCGGCCACCTCGTCAACCCACTTTTCCGGGGTAAAGATTATTCTTCTAGCGGGCATGTTTCTTGTTCCGTATTGGTGGAATTTCGCTATTTCTCCGCCAAAACTAAAACTTGCGGTTCTTTTGTTTCCATCAAGGTCAGGGCCCTGCGCGATTTTGGCAAACAAACCGCCCTCCTTAACCAGTATCGGCATCCCAGGAAAATGCTTAATCTTCCATGCTCCGTACTCTGCGTCCAACGGTGCCCATCCACCAGATGGCAAACCCTGTGCCGTAAAATTTTCAATCAAGTGGCCTTTGAGTTTTTCATGGGCTTTTGGCCAAACGGGTCGAAGGTCGCCCATTCTTTTATTGATGTTTTCAAGGTTGTCATGCATTTCATCAAGACCATTTATTTTTAACTTAATGCGCACACTTAATTCGCTCATGACACTATGCAATTCTTCGTCGCGAATACTTTTTCAATTGCATAAGTTCTGACTCCAAAAATCCGGTTTCCGCAACAGCAACATTTCGTGAGTTAAGGTCCTTGATTCCCACAACGTCATCGTGCATGTTTTGCATTTCCCTTGTTGCCGCCCGCAAAATCATAAGTTTAAACATCTTGATATTGCCACCATCAAGCCCACCCTTATAGGTAACTCTGATTATGTCATTTGCAAAGCCAGTGTAAACATCCAGTCCATATCTTCGAACGGTATATTCATTGCCGTTTGCTGTTGCGGTTCCGCCCGAAGTATAAGCACCAGTGACACCAGAATTAGCAATAGAAAAAGTATCGGTTGCTACGGAAGTTATTATCTTGGCGCTGATGTTGTATGTGGCGGGTGTTGCGTTAATCACCGTCACTGTTTGTCCAAGCGTGAATCCGTGATTTGCCGCAGTGAACGTAGCCGTTCCAGAAGAAACTGTTGCGGCAGTAATTGTTGCAGTTCGCTTTACCGCTTCGCCAAGTATCCTGTTGTTAATTGTTGGACCGTCCATTTCAACTTTTGAAACAGAAACGATTGGCGTATTCCTCAGGTAAATTGTGCTCGGCGGTGATGCGTAGGTAATGATTCCGTTTGGGTTGGAGTCCCCAAGGCCAAGTCCCTGATTGTAGAAATATGAACCCATTGGAACGTTCACGTGGTTGGCCTCGAGAACATGGGTCTCATCCACAAATTCAGTCACTTCGACAGGACGCCCAAGATAGGTTTCCATCTCACTTTGAAGACCTTGCAGAATCATTTCTGCTGCATCTTGTTGTCTTAGGGACAGAGTGATGTCCATGTAGGTAATGAGGTTAGAAAGCGTTACCAGCATTTTTTAACCTCTCAAACTGAGAATTATGATTTAGCCGCGCCGCCTGCCACGAAGTCGGTCAACCAGACCGCGACCAACTCTTTGAGCCGCTTCAACCGCACGGGAGGCAGCACGACGAATTCGACCTGCTCTGCCGCCTTCGCCACCACCAACTTCGACACTTGGCATTGTTTGTACTCCTCGCGTTAAGAAACATCGCAAACACCCTGATAAGCGACGCTAGAAAATTTTAGCACTGTTCTTGCTGTATGGGGCTACCTATCTGGATTGGGTGGCTTTTCGGCAGAAAAAGTATCCACTGCACCCTTTGGGGCCTCAATGGGAACCCACGCCCGCGAATACTTGTGTTCGGCGATATTTACGCGTTTGATGATGGTTCCATCAAGAAGAACATCCAATTCGTCATCGCTCATTGACAACAGTTGGGACAAATTATCTTCTGTGTATTTTTTGCTGCGAACCAATTTTTTAATAACTTCAGACACCCTATGTGCAACAAGTGTTCCCCTTGAGCGATTTAAACGCAGGTGAATCATTGACGCCTCGAGTGAATCGCAATCAATAATGATGCACGGAACGCTGGCGATTGTCTTGCGTAATTCTTTGTTTTCTTTGACAATCATCCACCTGTGATAGCCATCAATAATTGCCATATCTCGCTTCATGACAACAATCGGCGAAATAAAACCAAAATCTGCGATTGACTTAGCCAATACTTTTAAGTCTGGTTTTAAAATATGATTTGCGTGCCAGTCGCCCTTTTTTAATTCATCAATATCAACATTTTCAATTTTCATCATTTACCTCAGCGCTGTCAACTTCTTCTGTCATTCTAATCGTATGTGATTTTGTCTTTGGTCCTATTGGAGAAACTGCAACACTGTGCGCCATGGCGCCCATAAACATCTGATAAATCAATGAATAAAAGGTATACGACCTGGGGTCAAGGGCGTGCTTTTTTCTAAATTCAGAAACAAACGACTTAGCCCTAGTTGCCTTAAATTCATTAACCATAAAATCATCAATAAATTGTTTTGCTCCATCAAAACCCTTGCTGGCGTATCGTTTAATTAATTTGTCATAATCAAAAACTGACCAATATATTCGCTGAGCATCAATGTACGGAAAACACCTGACGAGTTCGTCGTAGAATTCTGGCTCAGTTCGGATAACGTCACCTATTCGACGTATGGCTATGCCATGCAGTGGAATGCCGACCCTAGTGTTACTACCAGTTATCGCTGCCCTATCGTAATACTCACAGTATGGAAAGCCATGTTCTTCGATAATAAACTTAAATACGTCAGCAGTTTGCCAGTCGTATATGACTTTTGCAAATTTAAGAGGAATTCCCTTCTTTGATTTATATGGCGTAACGATGTAATTTTCGTGCAGTTTTTGCACCAGAGACCGATAGCGCAGCATGGATTCGGAAGCGCGAACTCCAGTTATAAATGCGGTATTTCCCGTCTTTCCCTGCATGGTGTAGTAGTCAACTATTTCAGGCGGGGGTTGCCCAAGGGGCAAACCAAAATGGGCTGCAGTTATCGCCCACGGCGGAATTTCCCTGCAAAGACGACCTTCCTTTTTTCGTAATTCACTCCACAAAATGATTGATTCGCGTTTTCCCAAAACCCAAACCTCAGACCCCTGTGGCATGCAGTACCACTCCATTTCTACCCACGGCTGATTTCGCACATAATTTACGTAGTCAATAACGAGTGGACTGACCATTTCCTCATCCCTAAAAATAACTTTGACGGGTCCCAGGTTGCGCTCTTCGTGGACCTCTTTTGCCAATAGCAAAACAGCAGTTGAATCTTTGCCGCCAGAAAATTGAACACACACCGTATCGAATGTGTCGTATACGTGCCGGATTCGTTGACGTGCTGCATCAACGCAATTTATATCTAGGAAAAGTCGTTGCCTGGTCACGCGTCTGTATGTCCGTCAATAAAGTTGATTAGTCGTTCAGCCGTTGTTTTACCATCTATCGCGGCATCATTTCTAAGCCAGCGTATGAAGTCATACCAGCGCCGCTGCTGTTCTGGGGAATCGAATACAACCTGAACCGAAACAATTGCTTGCGGAGCGGAACCAGGAACCGCAACAGCAGAGCCACGAATAGCAACTTCTGAGTGGTCTACGTCTTTTGGTGCAATCAATTTATTTTCGCCGTCATCATCTTGGGATACTAATGACACTATTTGTTTTTCTGTTTCTGTACTTTGAAGTGTCGTTGGATTAATCATGACTGGCGCTGTATAAGTTGAATTGGTCAATTCTTCATTCGCTTTGAGTGTTGCGCGCTCATCCATGGCGGCTATTTCAAATTCATCCCAGCCCAAACCAGTCCAAAGGTCGCTAAAGTCCTGAGAAACCTCTGTTAGAAGTTTTTGCAATATATCGTCATCGGTGTAGCCAAGTTCCATTGTTCGGTTATCTGCTAAGGCGTATGCAATCGCGCGCTTGTCATCGCCATCAATAAATACAACAGCAATCTCATTCCATCCAAGTTGCTTGGCGGCCATAACTTGATGGTTGCCCGCAACAATCGTTGCAGTGCCGTCATCGTTTTGCTTAACAACGATTGGCTTAATCTGTCCAAACTCTTGATATGACGCCGCAATGGCGTTTA
>Ga0194119_10010005_pt1 | contig 12602 bp, 6 predicted proteins | sample TA2MahC100mmetaG_FD_148620 | JGI IMG/M metagenome (GOLD analysis project Ga0194119, IMG submission 148620) | Freshwater microbial communities from Lake Tanganyika, Tanzania - TA2015018 Mahale Deep Cast 100m | ecosystem: Environmental > Aquatic > Freshwater > Lake | place: Tanzania: Lake... | reverse complement strand
TCCTTGATCTTTGAATGGTCTTCAGTATCGACAAGTGCCAAAGCAGTCCTGGCGGTCTCAATTGCCTCGGCGAATCTGCCGGCCGAGGCATAGGCGACTCCAAGTGTATCAAGCAGACCGGGATTCATGGAGTTCGTTGCAGCGCATGTCTCCTGTGCAAGACGAATTGCCTCGGAAGGATTCCGGACCGCCGGGTCGGAACAAGCAGCAAGCATCCACGCCAGGTTATTCTTTGCGCCGATATTATTCGGTTCTATTTCAAGGTAGCGTTTTATATGGCGTATCGCCTCGCCAAAATTTCCTTCAGATAGAAAAACATTGGCGATTGCATAGTGCGCCTTGGCGTCGTCCGGCTTGAGCCGTATCGCCTGGTTGAAGGCCTCCACCGCCTCCTGCCAGCGGCCCAGATTGGCGTAAGCATTGCCAAGATTATAGTGTGCCTCGGCATACTCCGGCCTGATTCGGATGGCCTGCTGATAGGATTCTATCGCCTCCTGCCAGCGGCCCAGGTTGCTGTAAGCAATACCAAGATTATTCGGCGCCACGGCGTGATCCGGCTTGAATTGTACTGCTTGCTTAAAGGCCTCTATCGCCTCCTGCCAGCGGCCAACATGGCCGTAAATAGTGCCGAGATTATTATACGCCACGGCGTAATCCGGTTTGATTTTTAGTGCCTGCTTATAGGCCTCTATCGCCTCCTGCCAGCGGCCAAGACCTTTATAGGAGTCGCCAAGATTAGTATACGCCTCACCGTAATCCGGCTCGATTCTTATGGCCTTGCCAAGAACCTCTATCGCCTCCTGCCATCGGCCAAGATTACTGTATGCAGCGCCAAGACCATTGTACGCAACATAATTATTTTGCGTGACATCGAGGGTGTGAGAAAAAAGGGCTATGCTGTTATTCCAATAGCCTGTTTGCCGGTATGCCACCAGTCCCAGAGCTGTCAGCACAAGGGCCGCGGTGACGCCGAGGGCGGCATTTCGATACGGCCATTTCGAAAGAAGCTCCGGCAGACCCCATGCGATCATGACGAACAGGCCTATATAGGGGATATAGGTATAGCGGTCGGCACAGGACTGCTCGCCAACCTGGACCAATCCAATCACGGGTATCAGTGTGATCACAAACCAAAACCAGCCCACGGGCAGGTACTTTCGCGTTTGCCCGAAGCGAATCACGAAAACGGATATGCCCAGCACCAGTATCGCACACAGCGCAATCTGCCAGAACGGAAAACCATCGGCGTCAAATGGATAAAACACTGCGAGGTTTTGAGGCCAGAACATTTTACCGATATACTTTGCATAGGACAAGAACGCGTTGGCGGCTCTATCCTGCAAAGCAGGAGCTTTGCTGTACTCCATTGCGCCACCGGCCCGCTGGACGATAAACGTAATACCGCTTGACACGGCCGTGAGAACAAAGAAAGGGATTTTTTCGATCAGCACCCTATACCAAATCGCGCGTCTGTCAGGAGAAAGGGCGGGTTTTCGGGGCTGGCGATCAGAGGCCTTTGCCGGCAGGGAATCAAGACGATTCAGCGGCCAATAGTCCAAAAGCAGCAGGACAATCGGAAGTGTCACCAGCATCGGTTTGGCCATAAGACCCAGCGCGAGAAGGATAAGCGAGACTATATACTTGAAGACGGACGGACGTTTGACATATCCGGCATAAGCGGCCAGGGTCAGCAGCAGGAACAAAGTACTCAGCACATCCTTGCGTTCGGTGATCCATGCGACTGATTCGACGTGCATTGGATGCAGAGCAAAGGCGGCGGCAACAAACGCACTCGGCCATAAGGAGCCGGTCATTTTCCTGAGAACCGCAAACAACAGTAAGGTATTGGCAAGATGCAGAACCACATTGACTATGTGCATCCGGCCGGGATTGGGACCGAATAACTGGCAATCAAGCATCAGGGAAAGCCATGTCAGGGGATGCCAGTTGGCTGCATGGCCGCTTGTGAAAGCCGATATTACACCTTCAAAAGTCAGGCCGTTCAGAACGTGCGGATTTTTATATACATAGATGTCGTCGTCGTGGTTGACAAAATCGAAATTACGCACCTGCCAAAAGACCAGCAGAGTGCTTGCCGTTAAAGCAAAACAGATAAAAATAAGCGCAGGTTTTTTCAGAGATTCGGACATAGATTGACAGCATATTTGCAAAAAACTCGGCTGTCAAGAAGTAAAGATACGGCCATCGGGCAAGTGAATTACGGTTTATTGGGGTCACCGGGATGTTTTTGTGCTGATTCGATATATGGTTTGCCCTGAGTATAAAAGGTAAGATGATACTGAATATCATCCTTGATCTTTGAATGGTCTTCAGTATCGACAAGGGCCAAAGCAGTCCTGGCGGTCTCAATTGCCTCGGCGAATCTGCCGGCCGAGGCATAGGCGACTCCAAGTGTATCAAGCAGACCGGGATTCATGGAGTTCGTTGCAGCGCATGTCTCCTGCGCAAGACGAATCGCCTCGCAAGGATTCCGGACCGCCGGGTCGGAACAAACAGCAAGCATCCATGCCAGGTTATTCTTTGCGCCGATATTATTCGGTTCTATTTCAAGGGAGCGTTTTACGTGGCGTATCGCCTCGCCGAAATTTCCCTCAGACAGAAAAACATTGGCGAGTGCATAGTACGCCTTGGCGTCATCCGGCTTGAGCCGTATCGCCTGTTTGAAGGCCTCCACCGCCTCCTGCCAGCGGCCCAGATGGCCGTAAGCAACACCAAGATTATAGTGTGTATCGGCATAATCCGGGTAGATCCGTATTGCCTGCTCAAAATGCAAAATGGCTTCATTGATCCGGCCCTGTTTGAGAAAGAAGCTGCCTAAGCGGTAATGCGGATCAGCAACATAAGGGTCATTGCCGAGGGTTCTGATCATGTACTCAAAGAGTGTTACGCTGTTGTGCCAGACAAGCGTCTGCCTGAATGCTAACGTTCCAAGGCTGGCAATGACAACAAATACGATCGCAAATAAGGCATTGCAGAGCCAAGCAGCCATTCGCGGGCTGGCAAGCACAGAAGCCGCAAGCACAGAGAACAGAACAGAAACTATCAGTGAGTAGCGGTCACTTGAATAATGCGGATGCTCAAAAATGCCAAGTACCGGCACCAGCAGCACCAGATAGCATGTCCCCAGAACAAGCCCCAGCGGCCAGCGTCGCCGCAGGAATATCAGCAGGACGACCAAGACCATCACAATCGCTGTACTAACGATAAAGGGCAGCGACCATGGGTCGAACTCCACCAGTTTTGTGTAAACCGGCGAAAAGTTAAACGGCCAGAAGGGCCGCCAGAGGTAATATGCCCAGATGTACATTGCCTGCATAAAGCGGTCCAGTAGCCCAAACTGGTCCAGACCCACCGGCTTTTGCCAGACGCCTGCTGAGGCGATTCGGATGCATACCGTAACAATCGCAATGGCGGCGGATGCGATGGCAAATGGCAGCTTCTCCAGCAGGGCGCGGCGGGCCGAGGGTGTCTGCCACCAGCCTTTGCTGCCGCCGAATCGCCGCAGCGGATAGATATCCAGAATGAAAAGCACGACAAAGAAGGTCATGCCTATTGCATAGGACAGCAGCGAAAATCCATACAGCACAACCGCTGCGGTCAGGTACAGACGCCTGTGTCGTGAGAACACCTCAGGTGCGTTTGCCCGCAGATAACAGATCAGCGATAGCAGCAGGAAGAAGAACGCCTGGCAATAAGTGCGGTCGGTACACCATGCCACCGGCTCGACCCGCAGCGGATGAAGCGACCAAAGCAATGCCCCAGCTGCCGCAGCAAGGTTGATCCGTCGTACCGCAGCATCGTCGCATGAAACCGGTCCTATCAAAAGCAGCCATCGCACCACAAAGAATACCAGCATTGCGTTTGCCCCGTGCAGAAGCCAGTTGGCCATGTGATACCAAAAGGGATCGAGGCCAAAGAACTGGTATGTGGCACTCCAGCTTAGCAGGGTCAGTGGATTGTAACGCATCATGGAATCGACATCGATGAATATCCTGCCGATGCGCTCAAGACTCAGTCCGTGGACGGCTGGATTTTCGCAGATGATAATGTCGTCATCCCACATCACGAAGTCAGCGCTGAGCACTGGCCAAAAGACCACCAGCGTGATTGCCGAAACGACGCCAGCCGTTAACCATGGTGAATTGAATACCTTCGCAAGCATTTTGCGGATTATAGCGGAAATCGTCAAATCTGTCAATCCCGGCAGCATGTTCTCGTTGCCTCACGATACGCCGGATTCTGTTGGGGCCTGATGTTTAATCTTTGACCGTGCCGGATTATCCGGCTTGATTCTTAGAGTCTATTTATTGGCTTCTATCGCCTTTTGGCAAACGTCAAGGTTATTCTGTGCCTGAACGTAATCCGGCCTGATTCGTATTGCCTGCCTGTAAGCCTCTATCGCCTCCTGCCAGCGGTCAAGATTGGCGTAAGCATTGCCAAGATTATAGTGTGCCTCGGCGCAATCAGGCTTGATTCGTATGGATTGCGTACAAGGCTCTATCGCTTCCTGCCAGCGGCCAAGTTGGACGTAAGCATTGCCAAGATTATTGAGAGCCTCGGCGTAATCCGGCTTCAGCCGTATTGCCTGCCCGTAAGCCTCTGACGCCTCCTGCCAGCAACCCAGATGGCCGTAAGCAACACCAAGATTATAGTGTGTATCGACGTAATCCGACTTGAGCCGTATCGCCTGTCCGTATGCCTCTATCGCCTCCGGCCAACTGCCAAGATTGCCGTAAGCAATGCCAAGATTATAGTATGCCTCGGCGCAATCCGGCTTGATTCGTATGGATTGCATGCAGGCCTCTACCGCCTCCTGATTACGGCCAACGGAGCCGTAAGCAACGCCAAGATTATTGTATGCCTTGGCGTAATCCGGATTGATTCGTATCGCCTCCTTACAGGCCTCTATCTCCTCCTGCCATCGGCCAAGATTGCCGTAAGCAACGCCAAGCTGATTGTATGCAAGAGAATTGTTTTTCGTGACTTCGTTGGCACGAGAAAAGAGTGTAAAGCTGTTATTCCAATAGCTTGTCTGCTGACGGGCGACTATGCCGAGGGCTGTCAATGCAATCACTCCAGATATACCGAGAATGAGTTTTCGTCCTGGCAATTTTGAAAACAGATCGGGCAGACCCCAGGCAATTATTATAAACAAACCTATATAGGGAATATAAGTAAAACGGTCGGCATGGGATGATCCCGTGAATCGAATTAGTCCGATGACGGGAATCAGTGTTCCGACAAACCAGAACCAGCCAACCGGTAGATACTTGCGTTCTCGTCCGAAGTAAATCACGAAAACGGATATCCCCAGCAGCAGCAAAACACACATCGCCGCCTGCCTCAACGTAAAATGGCCAGCGTCGAAAGGATAAAATATCGCGAGATCCCGCGGCCAGAATATCTTGCCCATATAGGCTGTGTAAGACAAGAGGGCATTGCCCAATCTATCCTTACATGGAATGGTTTTGAAATCGACAATGGTACTGACAGTCTGCTGAGTCAAAAACGTAATAACGCTTGAAACTGCAGCCAGAGCAAAAAAAGGGAATTTTTCGATTTGTATCTGATTCACCCTTCGCCTCCTGTCGGCGGCAGATTCGACATCTTGAGGCGAGGAAAATCGATCCAGCGGCCAATAATCCAAAAGCAGCAGTACAAACGGCAGCGTTACCAGCATCGGCTTGGACATAAGACCAAGTGCAAAAAGGATAAGTGATATTATATATTTGAAAACGGACGGGCGTCTGACATATCCGGCATAAGCGGCCAGGGTCAGCAGCAGGAAAAAGGTACTCAGCACATCCTTGCGTTCCGTAATCCACACAACCGATTCGACATGCATCGGATGGAGGGCGAAGGCGGCGGCGACAAACGCACTCGGCCATAAGGAACCGGTCATTTTCCGGAAAACCATAAAAAGCAGCAGGGTATTGGCAAGATGAAAACCCACATTGACCAGATGCATCCGGCCGGGATTGACGCCAAACAACTGACAGTCGAGCATCAGGGACAGCCACGTCAAGGGCTGCCAGTAGCCGTAATAGCTGGTCGCAAAAGCCCGTGTAATGCCGTCGCAGGAAAGCCCTTTTGTAATTTGGGGGTTTTCGTAAACATAAATATTATCATCATAATTGACGAAATCAAAGGTGTGCACCTGCCAGAAGACCAGCAGTGTGCTTGCTATTAAAGCAAAATAGATAAAAATAGTTGCATGTTTTTTCAGAGATTCAGACATAGATTTAGTGTATTTGCAAAAAACCCGGCTGTCAAGAAGCGAAAAGCGGGCTATCAGGCAAGTGAGCTACGGTTTGCCATGAGTATAAAAGGCAAGATGATACAGGATGTCATCCTTGAGTGTGGAACGGTTCGCAGCATCGACGAGGGTCAGAGCAGTCCTGGCGGTCTTAATTGCCTTGATGAAATTCGGATTGATTCTTATGGCCTATTGATGGGCTTCAATCGCCTTTAGGCAAAAGTCAAGGTTATTGTATGCCTCGGCGAAATCGGGCCTGATTCGTATCGCCTGCCCGTAAGCCTCTATCGCCTCCTGCCAGCGGCCAAGATTGGCGTAAGCATTGCCAAGATTATAGTGTGCCTCGGCGAAATCCGGCTTGATTCGTATGGATTGCGTACAGGCCTCTGCCGCCTCCTGCCAGCGGCCAAGTTGGACGTAAGCATTGCCAAGATTATTGAGGGCCTCCGCGTAATTCGGCCTGAGCCGTATCGCCTGTCCGTAAGCCTCTATCGCCTCCTGCCAGCGGTCAAGATTGGCGTAAGCATTGCCAAGATTATAGTGTGCATCGGCACAATCCGGCCTGACCCTAATCGCCTGATTAAAGGATTCTATCGCATCCAGATAATCCCCAATCACGATATATGCGTTACCCAGGTTGTTATGTGCCTCAAGGAAATCCGGCTTGATTTTTATTGCCTGAATCAAGGACTTGATCGCCTCTTCGTGCCGGCCAATCTGGCCATATATAACCCCAAGATTATTGTACGACTTGCCGTAATTCGGATCGATTCGCGTCGCCATCTGATACGCCTCAATCGACTCCTGGCACCGGCCAAGTTTGCCGTAGGTAACGCCAAGATTATGCCACGGCTCAGCGTACTTCGGATTGATCCGTATGGCCTGCTCATAGCCCTTTATGGCCTCTTCATGCCGGCCAAGGTCATCGTAATTACCCCCAAGATAATTGTACATTATAGCATTATTTTCCGTCACCTCAACGGCATGCGAGAAAAGAATGATGCTATTTTTCCAATAGCCTGTCTGTCGATACGCCGCCAGTCCCAGAGCCGTCAGCACAAGGGCTGCTGTAACGCCGAGGGTCGCGTTTCGATACGGCCATTTCGAATACAGTTCCGGCAATCCCCATGCAGCCATGATAAATAATCCGATGTAGGGAATATAGGTATAGCGGTCGGCAAAGGCCTGGCGGCCAACCTGAACCAATCCTATCACGGGTATCAGTGTGATCACAAACCAGAGCCAGCCCACCGGCAAGTACTTTTGTGTTCGCCCCAGGCGAATCACGAAAACGGATATGACCAGCACCAGCATCGCACACAGCGCAATCTGCCAGAACGAAAAACGGGCGGCGTCAAAAGGATACAACGCCGCAAGGTCTTCCGGCCAGAACAATTTACCCATATAGCGTGAGTAAGACAGGAAAATATTTGCAACCCTGTCTTGCAAAGGAAGAACAGTAACATCCATCATTGCGCCGCCGGCCCGCTGAACCAGAAACGTAATAGCGCTTGACACAGCCGCGAGAGCAAAGAAAGGGATTTTTTCGATCAGTATCCTGTACCAAATCGCGCGGCCGTCAGGAACAGCAGCGGATTTGCGGGAATTGCCCCCGGCGGTCGTGACAGGCTGCAATGCGGCAAATCGATTCAGCGGCCAATAATCCAGAAGCAGCAGAACGAACGGAAGCGTCACCAGCATCGGCTTTGCCATAAGACCCAGCGCGAAAAGGATAAGCGAGGCTATATACTTGAAGACGGACGGGCGTTTGACATATCCGGCATAAGCGGCCAGGGTCAGCAGCATGAAAAAGGTACTCAGCACATCCTTGCGCTCCGTGATCCACGCGACCGATTCCACATGCATTGGATGCAGGGCAAAGGCGGCGGCAACAAACGCACTCGGCCATAAGGAGCCGGTCATTTTCCTGAGAACCGCAAACAACAGTAAAGTATTGGCAAGATGCAGAACCACATTGACCAAATGCATCCGGCCGGGATGAAGGCCTAATAAATGACAATCAAGCATCAGAGAAAGCCATGTCACGGGATGCCAGTTGGTCGCATGACCGGAGGTGAAAGCCCAACGGATGTTTTGCGCGGTCAGCCCGCCTGAAACATGCTGATTCTGATAGACATAGTCATTGTCGTCAAAATCGACAAAGTCGAAAGTACGCGCCTGCCAGAAGACCAGCAGCGTGCTTGCTGTTAAAACAAAACATACCAAAAAAACGGAATATTTATTCATAAATTCAAGCATTATTAGTATGTCTTTAAGGAAATAACCCGAAGCAGAGACGTTTCATTAAGCCTGTCCCTATTATTCTTATCAGTCTTATTATTATTTATGTCTATCAAGGTATCATTTGCGGGCAAACCCCTTCAAATGTGATTTTAACGGGCTTGATATGTCCGTTTGGCTCAAACTCCATCCGGTCCATACAGGTGACGCGATGGTTGGGATGCGTTTCCCTGAGAGGCCTTCGATGGTACACAATATACCACTGGTCTGTCCCCGGTACATGCAAGACCGAATGGTGGCCGGCGCCGGTGGCAACCTTCGGATCCTGTTCTAAAATCTTGCCGATTCGATCAAACGGACCAAAAATACTGTCCGAGATCGCATAAGCGACTGAATAATCCGGCCCGCCCCACCCGCCTTCGGACCACATAAAATAAAACTTGCCGTCTTTGGAAAACATGCACGGCCCTTCGACATATCCTTTCGGGGTTACTTCCCGATAGAGCGTTCCATCCTCAAATGGCGCCAGTCTGGTAAAGCTGCTGTCAAGCCTGACCATATTGCAATGCCCCCAGCCGCCGTAATACATATAATACGAGTTATCTTTCTTATTGAAAAAGACATATTGGTCAATCGGCTGCGCTCCGTTGATAATGTCATTGATCAAAGGCTTTCCGATCAAATCGTGATAAGGGCCCTGGGGCTTGTCTGCCGCGGCCACACCGATGCCCCCGATTTCGCCCTTATGCACATCGTTGGCCCCGAAGAACAGGTAATATCGGCCGTCTTTTTCAATGACGCTGGGCGCCCACATGGCCCGTTTGGCCCACGAAACACCCGTCGTATCCAGAATACGCTCATGTTTGGTCCAATTCACTAAATCCAGCGACGAAAAACAATCGAAAAAGACCTGTTTCTCATAGGCGTCCGAATAGGTCGGGTAGATCCAGTACGTCTTGCCGTAAATCATCACTTCCGGATCCGCGTACCACCCTTCGAACAGCGGATTTCCCGACATGTTTTTTTTCTCGGTCAACGGAGTGGTTTGATTATCCGCAGGCCTTTTATCCGCTGCGGGTAAAGCCGTATCCCTGTTTGAAACCGTTGCCGATCGTACGCTCACCGGCTTTTCCGATTCGGCCTTTCGAGGAGGCCCGAGTTTTTCCGGGAGGTTTGGAGTTGGCGCGACCTCTCCGTGGAACATCCGCGTTATCTCGCCGGCAATTCGTAAATACCAGTCGCTGGGCAGTTCGTATCCGTCCGCATCCAGTGTCAACCAATATCCCTGATCGGGCGCATCGCTTCTCCGGGCCGCCAGCTTGAACATCGCCGTGCTTTCGTTGACCTCATCAAACATGGCGATCTTCAGCATCACCGCCCCAGCCTGTTTGGCATTAAACGCCTGGCGCCACAGAAACTCACCGCGATTTCTCGGAACGGCGTTCTTCGGGGTCTTGCGCTTCAGGTTGTGCCAGGAGAATCCGGGGAAAACGACCGGCATATAAAGCGGCCCGTTCGCAGCAGTCCAGGCCAGATCCGGGCCCAGTCTATCCAATTTCCATTGGTCCGCCGTGTCATTGTCACGATACCGGCCTACCGTCCAGGGCTGGATAACATCCATCATGCGGAATGCTTCCGTCCAACGCGGGTCGTTTCGACAATCGTAGGTGAGGGTTCGCCAGTGGGACGGAGTGCCGCCGATGTATGTGACCTGGTACGGCTTCGGCGCCTTTGTTTTGAACCACTCGATCACCTGCCTGGCCGTTTCAGGATCGCGCGGGACGTGACGATCTTCCTCCAGTCCCATGCCCCAGATCGATAACACGGGTTTTCCATTGTGGTGCAGGTAATTAGGGTGCGAGGTCACTTTTAAGTCATCAACCAGGTATTGCCAATCTTCGCGCAGTGTCTGGAAGAAGGTATCAGGATTTCCGCCAGTGATGTCATACTCTATAGCAAAGGTTCGCCCAAATTTCTCCGCGCCCGCCATCACGTTCCTGAGCACGACATCACCGCTATTGCGCTTGTCGCGTATGCTGCCCACAAAGCGCTGGACCAGCACGCCATCCAATCCGTATTCCTTCATCCACTGGAAGTGGCGCAGGACTGTTTTCCGGTTGTTCGCCGAGTAGAGGAAAGCCGGCTTTCCTCCAATTGTCATATTGGGCACGGGGTAAAGTTCATCGGGGTCCAACTCACTCAAATCGGGGTACATGTCGATGGTTAATGTCCCCGCGGCGGGCGTTCCCCACGCCCAGGTGCGCCAATTGCCATGGCCTGAGCCATCGCCGGCACAGGCAAACCACCCCTGATACCCAAACAGAACTTTGCCCTGCAATGTCGAGGAATCCACCACCGACTGGGCACGAGCATTGGGGCTTAGGAGCGCCAGCAGGGGCAGAACGACAATTCTGATAATCCCGTTCCGTATTTTCATCCGAGATTTCCTTTTCTACGGCAAGTCCCGCGTCCCATGTCAACGTTGGGCTGCTTTTTCACATAAAATAATCCGAAGCAGGGACGCTTCGGCCACGCTATATTACCAGCATAGCAACCCTGCCCCGGAAAATCCACCCAAAACCATCGTCGGCGACGACGGGGTATAGAAGATTGCTATCTGCGCCGCAGTGTAATAACCGCAGGCGGAGTATGAAATATGCGGCCTTGAGAAATTCATTTTGACAAGTGGCCGGGCAAACTTTAGAATCGCGGTTATCAACGGTTAATCTATACGCATAGCCACCTGGAAAACAGGAACAGGAGAAATGTTATGGAAAAGGCTTTTCGTGTTGAACAGATCCGCTCCGGTGCTTGTTTTTCTTATTTACTGGTATCCGGCCGACAGGCTTTGCTCATTGACCCTCATATTACAAAGCCGGCATTTTACCGTCAATGGATTCACAAGCGGGGACTAACCCTGGCGGGGATTGTAGATACGCACACGCATGCGGACCATATTTCTTCTGCGGCCATTCTCAAATCGGAGTTCAATTGCCCTCTCTATATGTCAAAAAAAGCGGTCTCTTCTCTAAATCCGCAACGGGTGGGCACCGACGATACAATTCCGTTCGGCAATGCAAAATTAGACGTGCTGGACAGTCCGGGACATACGGATGACAGTATCTCACTTTTAGCGGAGGGGGTTGTTTTTCCAGGGGATGTGCTGATGATAGGCTCGGTTGGGCGAACAGACTTTCAGAATGGTTCGCCTGAAGATATGTTTGAAACATTATCGCGGTTTAAGACCTTCGATACGGCGACAATCGTATATCCTGCGCATGACTACAAAAACCGCACCGAGTCAACCCTCGGAGCGGAAATCGAGCAGAATCCCTTCATGACCCAAACAGACAAAACTAAGTTTGTTCAAACCATGCGGTCCAAGACATTGCCGAAGCCGTTTAACATGGATGCGATTATTGATATCAACCGTAAAGGAGTCGCTGCCGAGATTGAAGTCATTGACGCTGTGGAGGTCAAACGCCGCCTGGATAGCGGTCCATGGAAGCTGTTGGATGTCCGGCGTACGGATGAATACCAGGCCATTCGGATTGAGCCGTCGTTAAATATACCGATAGACACGCTGGTCAGTCAGATAGAACGTCTGAAAGGGGAAACTCCATGGATTGTTTCATGCCGGTCAGGTACAAGGGCCGCACAAGCCGCCGAATTGCTGCTGTCATTGGGAATGCAAAATATCAGTATCGCCAACGAAAGCTTAAATGGCTGGCTTAAACACGGCTATCCGGTAGTCAAAGAAACCGTGCCGATATCCATTGAAAGACAGGTACGCTTCATTGCGGGGGCATTGGTGTTAGCGGGAAGTCTGCCTGGAATTCTGGTAAGCCATTGGTTTCTGGTGATTCCGATTTTTGTCGGGTCTGGATTGGTATTTGCGGGATTGACCGACAATTGCATGATGGGGCAGTTGTTGATGAAACTGCCTTATAATCGCAAAGCCGCCACCAAAGCGACCATGCCGGGAGGGACCTGTGCCATGGATAAGGGCGGCTGCTCGATGGGATAATTGACGCAACGAACCGAAGCAGGAACGCTTCCGTAAGCCTGTCGTGTCAATATAAAA
>Ga0194119_10010004_pt1 | contig 12603 bp, 13 predicted proteins | sample TA2MahC100mmetaG_FD_148620 | JGI IMG/M metagenome (GOLD analysis project Ga0194119, IMG submission 148620) | Freshwater microbial communities from Lake Tanganyika, Tanzania - TA2015018 Mahale Deep Cast 100m | ecosystem: Environmental > Aquatic > Freshwater > Lake | place: Tanzania: Lake... | reverse complement strand
ACATGTTGGCACCTGCCATCGTGAATCGGCTGTGGAGCTACTTCCTGGGCTACGGGTTCACCCGTCCCGTGGACGATATGGGACCGCACAACCCCGTCTCGCATCCAGAGATCCTGAGGGAACTCAGCGAGAACTTCCGCCAGTCTAACTACGACCTACGGCAGCTCATGCAATGGATCGTACTTTGCCGATCGTACCAGCTCTCCAGCGAGCATGACCCGCGATCGATTCGGGACGACCCGCTGGCGCAACCCAGCGCTTCGTTCAGTCGATTCTACGAACGTCCTATGAGTCCGGAGCAACTGTACATGTCCTTGATTGTGGTAGCCCAACCAGCGATCTTCGACGAGGGGCAGCCAACTAAGCGGGCCCCTGGGAATGGGGCCCGGGGCGATTGGCGTCGAAGCGAATCGTGGACAGGACCCTTCTTACGCGACGCCGAGACCGACGAGGGGGGCAATCGGACCGCGTTTCGTGGTACAATACCGCAGACGTTGATGCTGTTTCACGGTGATTTGACCGAGCGAACCCTAGATACCGGGCCTGGCACTCCCTTGGGGCAACTCATGCAAAGCCGCGACAACCTCCATTCCAAGATTCACCAGCTGTACCTGGCAGCCCTTTCGCGCCGACCGAGCCCGGCCGAAACTGCCGCGATTCGAAAGCAAATTTTTACCCCCGACGGAGGTTTCAACCGAGGTTCCGATAGCCCATCCCAAAGTGCCGTCGTAGGCTTGGGGGACCTCGTGTGGGCGCTCGTGAACAGTAACGAGTTCGGGATGGTTCACTAGATGAACGACAGTCGTATGCCTAGGTTCAAACATGTTGCTGATGGGAGTTCTCGTATGTGGACATTCGAAAACCACACAACTCGCCGCAACTTCTTGGGGCATCTATCGTGGGGGGGGGCGATATTGAGCGGTTCCGCCGCAACGCTCACCTGCCCGTTACCGCTGCATGCCGCCCGCCAGGGGCGCGGTAAGTCGATGATCCTGATTTGGCTGGGGGGCGGACCTTCCACCATCGACCTTTGGGACCTCAAACCTGGTTCCGCCACGGGGGGGCCCTTCCAACCGATTCGAACAACTGGCGAAGGCCAAATCTGCGAACACTTGCCGCAACTGGCGGAACAAATGCGTCACCTGTCCGTGGTGCGTACGATGAGCACCCGCGAAGCGGACCACACACGCGCTAAGTATTACCTGCTCACCGGATTCGTACCGGACGCCACAACTCAACACCCGAGTATCGGCGCCGTTGTCTCCAAAGAGCAGTCTTCTCGCAACACGCAGCTGAAGCTCCCACCGTTTGTCTCGATTGGCGGGGGAGCGATCGGTGCCGGATATCTGGGCAGTGCCTTTGCACCCTTTGGAGTAAGCTCGGACGGACACATCGAAAACCTCGAACAAGACCGGTCACCTGAGCGGTTCGATCGGCGGATGAGCCTGCTACGTTCGATTTCCAACCGATTTACAGCCCAACACCCTGGGGGGGCGGCCGCGGACCATACGCAATTGGTCGACAAGACGCTCGCCCTGATCAGCAGCGACCAACGTCGTGCCTTTCGCATCGACCAAGAATCGAACTCGGTGCGATCTCGCTACGGCGACTCCGATTTTGGGCGTGGGTGCCTTATGGCGCGACGATTGGTCGAGACGGGCGTACCGTTTGTGGAAGTCGGTTTCAACGGATGGGACGACCATACCAACATCTTCGCCACACTTAAGGATGATCGCTTACCTGTCTTCGATCGAGCGTTCAGCGGACTTGTGGAGGACCTCGCACTCCGGGGGTTGTGGAACGAGACTGTGGTCCTATGTCTGGGGGAATTCGGCCGCACGCCCCGTATCAACAGCAACGGGGGACGTGACCACTACGCCCGGGCCTGGAGTGTCGTCTTGGGAGGGGGGGGGCTCGCCGGCGGCAAGGTGATCGGCGCTACCAGCTCCGACGGCACCCGCGTTGAGTCTGAACCGTATTCGTCCGAGGACCTGCTCGCGACAGTCTGCCACGCCATGGACATCTCGCTCGACACGAAATACACCAGCCGCACCGGACGGCCGATGAAAATCGTCAACGGAGGTACCGCTATTTCCTCGCTGTTGCTGTAGCCTTCAGCCACCCATCAGCGGATTCCCTGTTGCTCCAGCAGCGCTAATTCCCGTTGCCACGCCTCACGCTCCGTGTCGGTAACCTGAGGATTGGGGAGGAGAGATCGGCGCGTACAATTCACGAGCGCTTGGAGAGTCTGATAACGGCGGGTAAGCCCGATCGCGGGTTCGATCTGGTCTCGCACGATCTCTTCGAGTTGTTCCATAGTCTCCACACGACTCCCCTTGAGCCGCGCTCGCAGCGACGAAAACGCGGCGGCGGAGTAGCCGACGGTCAGTTTGTCGATGCGTGCCAAGTCCTCGTCCGAGGGCTGCGAAATCGCCGGCTTGATGGTCCATCGAATGAACTCGCGCCGGTCGTCCCCGACGGGATCGAGCACCGGGATGATCAGATCCCCAACCCGCCCAGGCCGGCGGATGTCGGGTGAAAGAAGGTGGATCCTTGCCGTCATCAGGAGCCAGATGACTCGGCCGCGCAAACGCGTATCGGACATCATCGCTTGGATTTTTCCGGTGAGCCTCCGCTCAGTGCTGTGCGATTCCTCCCCCACGCTGCCGAACTGGGTATCCGCTTCATCGACAAAAATGACAACCTTGTCGATCGCTTCCAGGACGCGGCGGAGTCGCTCGAATATCACGTCGGTCTGACCGTACCACTGACTGCGAATGCTCTTCAACACCAGTACCGGTGCATCCATTTCACTGGCGACCGCTTCGAACAGATAGGTCTTGCCCCCCCCGATCGGCCCAGCAATCGCGGCCCCTGTCAAGGCCGCATCTCCGCCACTTCGGAATCGCGGCAACAACTCATCGCGAATAAACCTTTTTAGACCTGTGCAACCCACCACGTTCTCCAACGTGTGGGACGGCTTCTTGAACTCGATGACATCCTCACCGACTTGCGCCTGAATAAACTCCTCGACCTTTCCGACCACGTCGACCTGCGCCAAAGGCGAACCACGATAGCCAGACGCTTTGAGCAGCTGCCGAACGGCGTGCAGAGACAGTCCGGCCGCAAACGAAGCTAATTGCTCGGTTGTCCCCCACAACTTAGGAATGGGCTGATTCTTCTGGACAAAGTTCTCGATGAATCGCAAACGATCTTCTGTTGATGGTGACGGGATTTCGACCGGAAGGACCTGGGGCAGCCGCGAGATTCGTGCATGGATCAAACTGCGGGATTCCGCGATCAACACCACGGAATCTCCACCCTGCATGAATTGCGGGTCGGAAACCCAATCTTGCACGATCCCGATTCGGCGCAATTGACCGTCGTTCAGCGTCGAAACGTCACCGCTCCCTGCCGGAAGCAACATGTCGGCTGCTTCGATAAAGATCAGCAAATGGCCATTCAGATGCGACGATCGGGAACAGTAAGTGAGCTGTCGCAGTGTTTCCAGGGCCACGGTCGGATTTCCGGTCGCTTCAAGAGGAGTCGATCGTATTCTTGGCCCAGCCGTTCGATGTCGCTTGCCCCTTTCCTCTGCTGCATCCCCTTAACCAACAGCGTGTCGAAATTCACTCCTGCACGCCAGGCGATCCAGGCGTTTTTCAGCCGCTCCGGTTCATCCAGCACCCGGATTGGACCATTGAGTTCATAGACAATCCGGTAGATACCCGTCGTATGGGACCGGGCACAAACCAGCGGTACCAAGGGGACATACTTTCCATCATGCTCGTACAGGTCGTAAACGTTCCCACACAGAACAACACTGTGCGACTGGTCCGAATTCAAGATCGACGCCAATTGCGTGTAGAAGTTTGGCCCAGAGGTCCGCGATCCGTCCGCCGATCCCGACGGGGCCGATGATGCTGCGGCAGGTGTGGGCGCAGAAGACGCGGGCGCAGAGGACGCAGTTGGAGGAGTCGCAGGGGAATCGGTCAAGTTAGTTCTCCGGTAGCCGTGTGCGATCGGTCGGCTCGGAGCTCGATCCTCGATCTGCCTCCTTGGCCAACCCGATCAGCGCGTCGAATTCGCTATCCGCAGCGGACTTGCTGGCGTAGTCGAGAAACTCCTCCTCGGACCGCTTGGCATCCAGTCCAGCCATTTCCCGTGAGACCTTCGCGGTGGCACGTGACTGATCCCGAATATCACGCAGCTCTTGCAGTTCTTCGCCGGTCCGGTCGCGGCTGATCCCCGCGATCATGTCGGCGATTTCCTTTTCCTCCTTGGCAGTCAACATCTCGGCCACGGTTTCGTGCTTTTCCTGCTTCAGCTTTTCGATCTCGCGGAGCAGCGACTGAAGCTGGATCTTGTGTCCGTCGATATTCACATGGAACTGCTTGATATCCTCCTCGATTTGAACGCAGTGGCTCTCCTTTTCTTGCAAGCTCGTACTGAAGTCCTTGTAAGCCGCCTGGCATTTGAGGTACTCGGGGTCGGACTTCACCGATTCGGCATTTCCTTGGTGCCGTTCTACGACCTTGCGGGCCATCGCGGCAGCGCCGTCGCGTAGCTGCTTGATCCGTGCAACTTCTTCGCTCAATGACTTCAATTGAGATTTCTTTTTTTCGTCTTGCGCGATCATCGCGCCGACTGCCTCTTTATATTGTGCGATCCTCTTTTTCTTCTCTTCAATGACTCGATCGAAGGTAGCTCGAACGACATCCGGGTTCTCGCTGAGACTTCGGCTCGCCGAATCAATACGACCAGTCAACAGATAACCGACGGCACGGAAGAAGCGAGAGATTGCGCGAAACATATTTCACACCAAGTTTCTAGAACGGCGAAATGGAGACGCATCGGATCGTCTCGGGCCGACCGCAGCCCGACCCCCCGACGTTCTGAAAATGCTACCCAATCGTACCAGGCATCGCAATTAGCCTTCTCGTTCGCCCGCCAATGGGTCGATCTTCCGCTGCAAATCCCCTTCTAACTGTTTCATCCGTTCATCCACGTCGCGGGCCACTTCCAAACTCGCGTCCAATTCCTTCCGGAGCTGCCCCAGGACTTCCGCCGATTCGGTCGAGGAGTTTTCCGACTCACTCGCGGCATTCTGCCATTGGTCCAGCCCTCGCTCCAACTGCTGGATTGATTGTTGCATCTGGTGGATCAGGGTTTCACGAGCGTCCTCAGCCTGCTGGCGCGCCGCCGCACTGGCCAACCGCTGGGCGCCTTCCCAAAGCTCCCAAGTCCGCTCCAGTGAGGAGAGGCTGTGATCGTAGACCTGCTGCATCCCGTCCTGTGCATCGTCCCAGCGGGCGGCCCGGCCCCGGCGGATTGCTTCCCCCCGGAGCGATTGTAGACGTCGACTGACTTGATGAAGTCGCCGGACGCAATCGCTGGTGCGGGAATCACGATCCTCCCGTAGTCGGCGGCGAAGCTCCCGCAGGTAGCTCTCGTGCGCATCCCCTGCTGCTGCTGCAACTCGGTCCACGACTCATCCTGCAACGAGGCGCGGCCGATCGTCCAGCGGAATGTCGCCCGGGCGACCGCAAAGCCCGCCAGTGCGACCGACGCGCCAAGCCACAGTGGACTCCCCAACGCCACGCCGGTTACTAACAGGGGCACCGCTGCGATCGCAGGACAAACGACGGATGGGACAGCCCAACCCTTGCGACGACTGAGAGCATGAATGTTCTGCAGCGTAATTCGTTCCGTCGCTGGCACTCGTTGCGTCACACTCCCCCCCGAGTCGGTCCGTGGCTCTACCGCGGTACGCTCCCCTCGTTACCCCACCGGGCTCGGCACCACCTGCCGGTTGTGTTCGTCGACATGCACAATACGGGGCTGAAAACCGAGACACTCGTCCTCTGAAAACACGGCGTAGCTGACGATGATCACGAGGTGGCCGGGGTGTACGAGGTGCGCGGCCGCTCCATTGATGCCGATCATCCCCGACCCGGGGGACCCGGGAATGACGTACGTGGTCAGCCGCGCGCCGTTTGTAATGTTATAGATATCGACCTGCTCATGCTCGACGAGGTCCGCCGCATCCATCAACTGACGATCAATCGTGATGCTCCCCTCGTAGTCCAGGTCGGCTCGCACGACATTGGCCCGGTGGATTTTGGATTTTAGTAGTACTCGCTTCATCATCCGTCGCTCAGTCAAAAGCCCCCTCGGCGCCGGCAGGAACGCCGTGACCGTTTCACGCACCACCGGGGAGTAAAACGTTCCTGCTCCACCAACGACCCCATTCTAGCGTCAAGGTGTGGTCCATGTCAGCCGGAATCTGGAGGAACCCCACTACCAGTTTCGGAAGAACTCTTCGATGGCCAGCTCCAACCCCACCCGCCGGACAACCAGGAACTCGTTCAGAGCCTCGGACCGGCGGTGGGGCCTTTGTTTCGCGATCGCGGCCAGTTGTCCGATCTGACAGGCCAGGTCGTTAATTGCCCCCAGATGTTCCTGCAATCGAGCTGTGGTGCGCCGGAGTTCATCGGCGAGTGGCGGGTCGAGCGGGTTCGGGAGCAGATGGAGCATGTATCGTAGGCGTTTCGCGGCAATGCGCAATTGGTGCAAGCTCTTGACATCGCGGGAGGCGCCGGACGCGGCCGCTTCGAGTTGCTGGACGCCGTGCGCCAACATTTGGCGTGACCACTGACCCAACGTCATGGAACCCTTCAATCGCCAAGGGAGATTTCGACCAAGTTCCAACACCTGTCGCTCGAATCGACGTGGCCGAAACTTCCGAACCGCCCGCAGGAATCGACGACCGGTCCGCCGCCGATGGTTGTCGACTCGGCGTTCCACCCAACTCCGCAGTCCTGAATCTGGCATCGTCTGTCGGGTTAGCAGTCCGCGCAACACGTCCCATTCTAGGACATTCCCCGCCGCCCGGCGGACACGGCGCAGGGTACGTCGCATCTGCCGCAATTTCTGCGAGTCGATGAGTGGCTGAAACACATCGAGCATCGTGGAGGCTTGTCGCAGCGCCACACGAAGTTGATGGACCCGACGCATGGTACTGCGACGTGTTCGGGTTGCACGACGCACCAAACGTGGCAAGGGAGCCAGGCGCTCGACCAGCGTAGCGGGCGCGCAGATGCCATGTCCTGCCTGGGATGAGATCGCGAATGACGGTGCATGGTGTCTAAGACGTCGGCGCGTCAGCCGGCTCGATCGCCTGAATCACCAAGGTGATGCCGAGCGTACGTTCCAGCATGGCACCGCGCAATTGGGCCGCCCACAAATCCACCTCGGAATCGCCGGTGGTATGCACACGCAACACAACCTTCCCCGGCAGCCACACGGCCCGTACTTGGTCCACCTGCTGAGTATGACTACGGTCCAGTCCTGATGCAACTCGCAAAATGGACGCCAAAATCCGTACCCGCTGCTGGTCGTCGGGCCGGAGTCGGCGAAAGTTGTCGTGTTTGTCTTTGGGACGCGAACCACGGTGGTACCGTGCCACATTCGCCACAATCTCCAAGTCGCGACGACGAAAACCTGGCAAGTGACTGTGTAGGATCAGGTGATAACTGTGTTTTTGATGCTTCTCGTAGCTAATCAAGTGCCCGACGTCCTGCAAGCGCGCTGCTGTGATGAGCAGATCGCGGTCCTCCGCCGCCAGGGCCAGATGGGGCTGCAATTCGTCGAAAATCTGAGCAGACAATTTGGCAGCGTGCTCGGCATGATGCCGCTCCACACCACAACTCTCGGCGAAGCGGGCGACCGCAGCGTCTCGTTGTTCGGTCGAAGTCTCGGCCTGCAGTCGTTCCTCGGCGATACTACGTAGCAGGCCATCTCTCACCCCCCCGTCATGCACACGCAATACATTGACTTGTAACCTGCGCATGAGGCGGTCGACGATGGCCAAACCGGCCACGATAATATCAGCCCGGTCAGCATTCAGGCCGGGATAGCCTCGGCGTTGCTTAAGCGACATCGATTGCAACCGATCAAGCAGATGTTTTACCTCAGCACGGTTGACCGTGTACCCCCATCGGGAATCGTGCTCTTGCGACCGCGCAGCCATCAACATGGATGCGATGGACGTGAAGGTCCCTCCACAGCCGATCAGCAGATGCGGCAGGAAGGGACGGTCCGGCACTCCCTCTTTCAGCAGGTCATCGATGGCATGGAGCATGCCCGGATTCTCGTCGTGGAATAATCCGTCTGCCGCATCGTACATCTCCATGACTCGAATGACCCCCAAACGGGTGGGGAAGATGGCCTCGATGTGCCCGCGAGATGCGAACACGACTTCCATACTGCCCCCTCCCAAGTCAGCGACCACCACATTTCCATCGGTGATATCGAACGACCGCTGGACGCTTAGGAACGCCAACTCCGCCTCACGCTCAGCCGAGATGATCTCCACATCCACGCCAAGTTCTCGCTGTGCCCGTTCGCATAATTCCATTCCGTTGCTCGCTTCACGCACGGCACACGTAGCGATGACATGCATGTGGTCGACCCCGCGACCGCGCGCGATCTTCTGAAAACGACGCAGCGCATCGATTGTGACGTCGATGGACTTGGCACTTAGGCAACCGGTGGTACTGAGCGTCTTGGCGAGACGCGGGGTCTCGCGTTCTTCGTCGAGGATCCGGAACTCCCCGCCGGGCAGGCACTGCGCCACGACGAGACGGACACTGTTGCTACCGATGTCGACGGCAGCAAGTCGCGGGGACAACTCATCATCCGTCCCCACCCCTGAGGAATGGATGGCCTGAGCCGGCCCAGGCGGTCGGTCCGACTGTGCCTCTCCGGGGCTCGCAGGACCACCCCCGGCATCGGCATTTGGCACCTCGTCGGCCCGTCCCCCACGCGACGCTTCTGCCGGTGTATCCTGACTACCTGCTAGGGAACGCATACAGGATCTTCCTCTCCATGTCCCCCCAACGGGACCCCCATCCGAATTACGAGACGACATTCACGTTAAGTTCATGGTAGCATTTCCCGGACGGGGCGCGCAGCCAACCCGCCTCGGCGGCGAGCTGTTTCCAGGGTGGGACGACGGGCAACCGCGACACAACCACACGTAGCCTGCAAATTTGACTGTCAAGATCTCCCGTCCCCATTTGGCCCCTTAGGACCGTCGGCATGACGCACATAAAATTCCAATCCGAGAACTACATCAACCGTGAACTGAGTTGGTTGGAATTCAATCGTCGTGTTCTGGAAGAAGCCCAGAACGAATCGACGCCCCTCTTGGAACGTGTCAAGTTCCTCGCTATTTTCAGTTCGAACCTCGATGAATTCTTCATGGTCCGGGTAGCTGGCTTGCGGGAACAGGCGTTCGAGGAGGGCGCGCCTCAGGACTACAATCCGGACGGCATGCCGGCGCTCGTGCAGCTGCGAGCGATCCGATCCCTGACCGACGGACTGGTACAGAAACAGTATGCCTGCTGGAGCGACGATGTCCGTCCTCGATTGGCCGATGCCGGAATCAAGATTCTGGAAGCACAAGAGACCGACGCGCGCCGGAAACAACTCGACCGATACTTCGCGGAAACGGTCTACCCGATTCTCACACCGCTCGCAATCGACCCGAGTCACCCCCGCCCGCGATACCACAACCGCGCCCTTTATCTGGCGGCCATGCTCGCACGACGGACCGGCCTGGGTCCCAAAAAGTTGTTTGCCGTGGTCCAGGTACCGTCCGTCATCCCGCGACTCGTTCCCCTCGGTGGGGAACACCCCCACGAATACGCGCTGCTGGAGGACTTGATAGGGAGCCGACTGCCGGAGATCTTCGGTGGCTTCGACGTCGAATGCTCCACAACGTTCCGCGTCACACGTGACAGCGATGTGGAATTGCTGCATCAGGAATCGGATGACCTGCTGCACCTGATCGAGGAACGCCTCAAGGCCCGACGTCGCGCCGATGCCGTGCGACTGGAGGTCCCCGTCTCGGCGGATTATCAATTGCTAGAAACGATCATCGACCAGGAACATGTTCGCCATGACGGTCGGCTGGACGGGGGGAGTTATAGCGAGGTCTATCGGATACCCGGACCGCTCGACTTGACAGGATTTCTGCCGCTGGTCCAATTGCAGGATTTTGACTACCTGCGTGATATACCGTTCCTTCCGCAGCCACCGCGTGGACTGCGAAGGCGTGAAGACGACCTATTCAGCACCATCGCCCGGCGAGATATCCTGCTGCATCACCCATACGACAGCTTCGCACCGGTTGTCGAATTTGTTGAACGCGCGGCTGCCGACCCACAAGTTCTGGCCATCAAGCAGACGTTGTATCGAACCAGTGGCGACTCCCCCATCGTGCGCGCCCTGGCAAACGCGGCTGACAGCGGCAAACATGTGACAGCCCTGATCGAACTGCAGGCCCGCTTCGATGAACAGGCCAACGTCGGTTGGGCACGCCAACTCGAACAGGCCGGCGCCCATGTGGTGTACGGATTCATGGACCTCAAGACGCACTGCAAGGTGTCGCTGGTCGTCCGCAAGGAGGAGTCGGGCGTTCGCCGATACGTACATCTCAGCACTGGCAATTACAATCCGACGACGGCCCGCATCTACACCGACCTAGGTCTGTTCACCGCCGATCCGGATCTTGCCAGTGATGTCTCGGCACTGTTCAATCTTCTCACGGGCTACGCACAGGGGCACGAGTGGAAAAAACTCATCGTGGCCCCCAACGATCTGCAACGACGCACGTTGGAATTGATTGAACAACAGGCGGCTCGGGCGCGTAAGGGGAAGCCTGCCCGGATCTTCGCAAAAATCAATTCCATCGTCGACCCAACCGTGATCGAAGCGCTTTTTGCGGCGAGCCAGTCGGGAGTGCCTATCGAACTGGTTGTGCGCGGTATCTGCTGCCTCCGGCCGGGGCACCCTGGTGTCTCTGACAACATTCGTGTCACCAGCATCGTGGACCGTTTCTTGGAACACAGCCGGTTATTCGTCTTCGGACCCGACGATTCCGCTCAGGTTTACCTGTCCAGCGCGGACTGGATGCCCCGCAGCTTCTATCGGCGCGTGGAAGTCATGTTTCCTATCGAATCCAATACCCTAAAGAAACGCATCCTTCACGAGATTGTTCCTGCCTATCTCAAGGACAACGTCAAAGCTCGGGTACTTGACTCCAACGGTCAGTATCAGGCGACTCGATCCGACCACCGACAGCCAGCCGTACGTTGTCAGGAAGAACTGCTGAGGCTGGCTACGATGTTTGTCGACGATCGCACCACAGCGGCTGCTTTTCCTCTCATTGCCCCGACCATCGCCGGCACCCTGCCGAATTCCAGGGGATCCGCAAAGAAGAGGACTCGCAGCCAAGACTCCAACGGGGCAACCAGGAAAAAAAACGAACGAAACAAGGCCAAGAAAGAACGTTAATCGGGCCTCACATCGCCCAGGAAGGATCCCACGATGAACCGACAGATCCTCGTAATGCGGCATGCGAAGAGTTCCTGGAAACAACTCGGTATGACCGACCATCAACGCCCTCTGAATGAGCGGGGTCGACTCACGGCATCACAGATGGCACGGTATCTGGCGGATGTCGCGTGGACTCCTGACAAAATCATCGCCAGCGACGCACAACGTACGCGCGAAACCGCCCAGCTCTTGCAGGCGATTTGGCAGATTGACGACATTGTTTATTCTCCCACGTTCTATTTGGCTGGTATCGAGGCGGTTCGCGATACCCTGCAACGAGAGGATCCCCGACTCCAAAGCGTCCTCCTCTTGGGCCATAATCCTGGCTGGCAGGAGGTAGTCCATTGGCTGACCGGCGAAACCGTCACGCTCAAAACAGCCTCGACGGCGCTTCTGAGCTGCACGTCCCCAACGTGGGAGAAGTCGATGGACCGCGCAGGCCAATGGCGCCTCATTCGCCTGGTCCACCCATCGGAGATAGACGGGGGCAGGATCGACGAGAACGATTCGGCCGGAAAATAACCTCTCCTCGACAGACGCCGGGGCTGGGGGATTAGCCCCAGTAGCGGAAATCGACACAGTCGTACCAACCCACGCGACCCGACCGCTCCGCCACTCCCCCTACGACCACTACAACACGACCCGGCGCAGTACTAAGTCTCGGACCGGCGCGTACATTTGCCGTTTCCACTCCATTGACAATCGTATACGTCATTTGAACTGTTCCGTCCCGGATCGAGATGCGCTGATATGTATCAGTCCATACTGGAAGATTTTGAGCGTCGGCAGGCTGCCCGGATTCCGGGGACCTTTGCGGGTCGACAGCACGTCTTGCTGCGGATCGGGAACAGGGACCTTGCCGCTGAACTCATCAATCAGTCGGCCACAGGCTTCTTCTGACCCTCCCTCGATTCCGTCCCCGCGTTAAGCTCGGTCAACGAATGCTCGTCGGAACACGCGGGACGTGGCACGAAGTGAGCGTCGTTCACATCGAGAAGTCCAAGAAAGAGACCCAAGTTGGCCTGGCCATCGTCGAGGACTGCGTATCACCGCATGAATCGGCCAGTGCGTGGCTGTGGCTCGGACTCCTAGCAACGCTGGTTCTGGCCTCGCTTATCCTCTACGAGACCGAAAACCCCAGACAGGTCTATTGCACCGGCTACTGGAGAGATTCCAGTCACAATTCTGACCGGTCCGTGA
>Ga0194119_10010003_pt1 | contig 12603 bp, 11 predicted proteins | sample TA2MahC100mmetaG_FD_148620 | JGI IMG/M metagenome (GOLD analysis project Ga0194119, IMG submission 148620) | Freshwater microbial communities from Lake Tanganyika, Tanzania - TA2015018 Mahale Deep Cast 100m | ecosystem: Environmental > Aquatic > Freshwater > Lake | place: Tanzania: Lake... | reverse complement strand
GATTCATGCGCCAGCGCACGGAAGACTTCATCAGCCGCGGCGACCTCTTCCGCGCCGCGCGCCTTGCTCATTCCACTCTCCGGAAGTGCGGGAATTCCATTGGCGACCGCCCGTCTCGGGCCTCGCACAACGGCCCCATCCGTTCCCAGACCGCCATGACGCGGGGATGATGGTGGGCGGTCTCGACCGCCACTGCATCGCGCCATGCAAAGACTTCGACAAACGTCGAGTCCTTGAGTCCTTCGAGCATGATTCTGGGCTCGTCGAGCACGACGCCGAGTTCGCGAAGCACGGGCCAGTGCCGCTTTAAGATCTCGCGAAACTCGTCCCGTTTGTCCGCTGCGGCGCGATAGGTGCAAACAACAATTTCAGAAGGCATGCCTATATTTAGCAGGATTGCTAAATATATTCAAGCGGCTGCCAACGCCGATGCTGACGGCCGGCTTCGGATTTGCAGAGCGCGCCTGCGCTAAATCTCGGTCCAAGAGAGAATGTTGCCGGCCAGCAATGTGTCGTTGTGCTGGATGTTGATGTGGTGCTGCGCCACGGCGAGTGCGGCGTCGCGAGCCTCTTCGGCGGACGGAAACAGTTCGTCGTGCTCCGCGTTTTCAGCATGACGGGTGTCGTTCAGGATCAGGCGCCATTGGCCGTCCTTCGGTTCGACGACAATCTCCACGTAGTCGTACACCGCTTTGAACCCGTGTGCGTTCGACATCCCAACAGTATAGAAGAAACCGTTAGCGGAAATTTTCGACCAGCATGAGGTCGCTCTCCCGCCTGTCGGTCTGGGAAAAAAAGATGCTTCGCTCATCGCTGGAAACCGAAAAGACGGTTCCGCCATCCAGGCCGATTGCCGGCTTCGGGAAGCGCGTGTACTCAAACTTCTTGCCGGTATCGAGGCGCAGAACCCAAAGCCCGGGAGGATTTTGCACTCCGAAATAAACGCTGCGTCCGGCGAGGGCGTAAAGGGACAACATCTGTCCCTGGAGGACGAGCTTCGGCTCGCCGCCGGAAAGCGCCTGGCTCCACAGACCCCGGCTATTCACATAGTAGAGATCCTTGCCGTCCGGCGATTCGAAAGGCTCCTCCGCGGAATTCCGAGTTAGTTGCTCCAGCGCTCCGCCGCTCGCGGGAACCTTCCAGATATCCATGACGCCTCCGCGGTTGGAGCTGAAGTAAATCCACTTCCCGTCGCGCGAAAAACTCGGCCGTATATCGCGGAATCCTTCGCCCGTGACGCGCTTCGGCTTACCACCGTCCGCGTTTACCGCGTAAATGGCGCTGTGCCCGTTTTCATAACGATCGAAGGCAATGGCCTGGCCGTCGGGTGACCACCGCGGGCTCCCCATCGCTGTCGGGCCCATCGTCGTAAGCCCCACTTGATTGGTCCCATCCGAGCCCGCTACGTGCATTTCGTAGTAGCCCAGGCGGTCGGAGTTGAATGTCAGACGGCGGCCATCGGGAGACAATTGCGGCTCACGGTCGTGCGCCGTCGATTCGATCACCGGGGTGGCGTTCGTCTGATCATAGGGACGAGGGCCGCCATCCGGACCGGGGCCATCCATACGGTAGATATTGGTGTCGACGAACCGCTTCTGGTAGGCCATCCTGTTGCCGGCCCGGGACAGCGAAGGCCACAGCACTATGCCGGTGTCGATTCCCAGCGGCTCCTGCGTTCGGTCCAGTTTGAGCCGGAACATGCGTGTCCGTTCGCCCATCATGCGGGTAGCGAGGATCAGGCCATTGCTATCGGGGAGCCAGGCGAGGCCTTCGATGCGGCGGTCATAAGAAGTCAACTCCTGTTCGGACCCTTTCGGGTTGCCGTCCTGATCGACTGCTTGCAGAACAACGGCCCGGCTGTAGGTGTCTTTCGCGCGGATGAAGACCAGATTCTGTCCGTCCGGCGAAAACGCGGGAGAGGTCTCCGCCAAGAAAGATTTAGGGAGATTCGTGGCGCGCCGGTGCTCCCCGGATTCGGTGGACACGATCCAGATCGTCGACGGCTCGCCGGCTTCCTTTGCGCCGTTGAAGACAAGGAATCGTCCGTCGTGTGACCACGACAGGGAACTCGAAGAACTGGGGTTTGGAAAAATGCTGCCGTTAGGAAAGTGGAGCAACCTGCGCTCGACGCCGCCGAGCGCCGGAATCAAGTAGATTGCGTTATCGCGGAAGAACGCCAGCCGTTGACCATTCGGCGACCACGCTGGAGCGTGGTCGGGCGATGCCGCCGTGGTCAGGCGCAAGGGCGAGCCGCCGTCGACGATGCGGACGTAGATATCGAAGTTGTCCTTGCCGGGGCCGTCCCAGGCGAAGGCGATCTGCTTTCCGTCCGGCGAGATCGCCGGCTCGGCTTCGTGGCCCGCGTAGGTTGTGAGCGGCTTGATTGGACCGTTGTTTACCGGGTTGGCGTTTCTCAAAGAGAGCCACCACGCAGCCGCGCAGGCGGCGATGCCAAGCGCTACGCCCGCCGCCACGTAGACATACTTCGGCCGCGGGGATGGAGGAGGCGCGAAGCGAAGCGCCGCTTCGGACGGAGTCGGGCCGCCGGATTCGATCTCGTGGAGGATGTCGATCAAACTGATTTTCAAATCAGCCGCCGATTGAAAGCGCCGGGCGGGGTCCTCGCGGAGACAGCGGTTGATCAGCCTGGTCAAGTCGCGCGGCAGCGCCGCGTCGAGCCGTTCCGGTGGCTTGGGGTCGGTTTGCAAAATTGCGGCCAAGGTCGAAATTTTGGAACGACCGGTGAAGGCGCGCTGCCCGACGGCCATTTCGTACAGCACGGCGCCAAAGCTGAAGATGTCCGAACGCGCGTCGGTCCGGCGCGCTTCCGCCTGTTCGGGCGACATGTAGCTCACTGTACCGAGAATGCTCCCTTCCTGCGTTTCGGGAGAGGCATCGCGCGTGAGTTCGACGTCTGGAGTGTCGTGAAGATCGGAGAGTTTAGCGAGGCCGAAGTCGAGCAGTTTAACCTGCCCTTCCTCGGACACAATGATGTTGCCCGGTTTGAGGTCGCGGTGCACGATGCCGGCCAGGTGGGCGGCCGACAAGCCGTCGGCGGCCTGGATGGCGTATCGGAGAACATCGATGAGTTTCAGCCCGCCTCGAGGGATGATCTGGTCCAGGGTGCGGCCGGCGACGTACTCCATGACGATGAAGTCCACGCCGTCCTCGTTTCCGATGTTGTGTATCGTGACGATGTTCGGATGGTTCAGCGCCGAGGCCGCCTTCGCCTCCTGTACGAAGCGGCGCTTGCGTTCTTCACTTGTCAGTTTGTCCGGCGTCAGGATCTTCAGCGCGACGACTCTGCCGAGTTGAAGATCCCGGGCCTTGTAGACCGCGCCCATGCCGCCCACGCCGAGCAGGCTGAGGATCTCGTACTGCGCCAGTTTGTCTCCCGCGGAAAGTGGCATCGGAGGTTCGCACCTCAGTTTAGACGAACTGTACGCCGATCGGGGAGCTCGTATCAGACGTAGTGAATCTCAAACGGTTTGTTCGTAATAAACACCACGACCACATCCTGTTCGGCGGTTGCCCCGTGTTCCATGATCTGTCCTTCGGGAAACCATACAAACGATCCGGGCCCGAAGCGGCCATCGTGGGTCACGAGCGTTCCTTCGAGCACGAACATGCCGTGAGCGCATGGATGCGTGTGGGTGGTGTTCATAACGCCGGCGGGGTATTTCACCAAGCGCACCTCCATGCCGGTGTCGGGATCGATAAACAGGTTCTTGCGGTACAGCGTCTTTTTGAGATGATCGTTGTACCGCTCCTCCCACGGCTGCGCCGTGGAATCAATAGCGGTAATCTTCAATTCAGCCATGTTCTATTCTGCCATTGCCGCCACCGGCGCCCTCGCGCTGTTTCTCCTCGCCGCCAAGACCGCTCCGCTGCCGCAATACGTGAGCCTGTTCAACGGCAAGAATCTGAAGGGATGGGTTCCGGTCAACACCGACCCCGATACGTGGAAGGTGAAGAACGGCGTGCTGGTGTGCTCCGGCAAGCCAATCGGAGTGATGCGGAGCGAGAAGCAGTATGAAAACTTCATGCTCCACATCGAATGGATGCATAAAGAACCGGGCGGTAACTCGGGAGTCTTTGTGTGGAGTGGCGCGCGGCCCGGCAAGAACCGGTTGCCCGACGGCGTCGAAGTGCAGATGCTCGAACTCGATTGGGTAAAGCTCAACACACGCAACGGCGTGGCGCCGACCGATTCCTACATCTCGGGCGAATTGTTCGGCGTTGGCGGTGTGAAGACGGTACCCGACAACCCGCGCGGCGAACGCAGCCGCGGAGCGGAGATGCGCTGCTTTCCGCGCAATCAATGGAATACCTATGATGTCGTCGCCGTCGATGGCGTGATTAAGTTGGCGATTAACGGTAAGTTCGTTAATGGCATCGCGAAGTCGACGCAGCGGAAGGGTTACCTCTGCCTGGAATCCGAGGGCGCCGAAATTCATTTCCGGAATATCAAGATTATGGAGTTGCCGCAGGGAATGACGACGCCCGAGCAGACGGCTCCGGCGTTCTGATATTTGCCGTTTCGCCATGCGTGTAAGATCCGTGTACACTGATCCGAATGATCAAAAAGATACTGATCTTATCGTTGGGGCTCATTGTCGCGCTCATCGGCGGAGGCTTCTGTTATCTTCAGCTCAAGCAGCCGAATAGCCTCCCTCCGCAAGACATCCAAGTGCCGTCGACGCCGGAGGCCATCGCGCGCGGCGAGTACATCTTCACGGTGCTTGCCGACTGTGACGGCTGCCATTCGCAGCGCGACGCGACCAAGTTCGGTTTGCCAGTTATCGTTTCCGGCCGAGGACGGGGATTCACTTTCCCGCCGGAACTCGGCCTGCCAGGGAACGTGACCGCGCCGAACATCACTTCCGACATGGAGACCGGAATTGGGGCGTGGACGAACGGCGAAAAGATCCGCGCGATTCGCGAGGGCATCAGTCGCGACGGCCGAGCGCTCTTCGCTTTCATGCCCTATCAGGCGTTCGCGAAGATGAGCGACAAAGACGTGCTCTCGCTGGTGGCTTACATCAACACTCTGCCGCCGGTCAAGAATGCGACGCCGCGGACGGAACTGAAGTTTCCCGTGAATTTGCTCATCAAGTTCGATCCGGCGCCGGCGCGCAATGTTCCCGAGATGGCGGATAAAGGCGAGTATCTGGTCACGATTGCCGAGTGCCAAACCTGCCACACCATTCTCAAAGACGGCGTGCCGACTCCTGGCATGGAGTTCGCCGGCGGCGAGCCGTTCTCGATGCTTGGCTTCAAAGTGGTGAGCGCCAATATTACTCCCGACAACGACACCGGGATCGGCAAACTGTCCGAGGCCGAATTCGTCGAGAAGTTCCGCCAATACCGAAAGTACGACGTGGAAGGGGCGCCTCCATTGACCGCTGACAACTTCACGCTCATGCCGTGGCTGCCGTTCAGCCGCCTGTCCGATGAAGAGTTGAAGGCGATCTACGGCTATCTACGAAAGGTGAAGCCCGTGAGTCACGCCGTCGAGACCCGCCCAGGCGCGGCGAAATAGCGATCCCATGTTCCGGCTTCTGCTACTTGCGGTTCCGATGTTTTGCGCGACAACACTGTCGGACCGCTCGATCCGCTATACGGTTCCGGCAAGGCCCTACGTTGTGCTCAGTCGCGGCGATGTCGAGGCCGTGATCGTGACCAACGAAGCGGTGAAAGATGAAGTTCTTGCCGATCACCGCGCCGGATACAGCGGAGTGGCGTTGCTGCGACACAAGAAGCGCCGCGAGAATTTGTTCGTGCCGAATTACGCGGGCCTGAACTTCGAGCACATTCTCGATGGAACGGCGCATACGGAACGGAAGCTCCAATTTGAGCCGCGCAACTGGCCGATGGAACTGCGCGTCATCAACAAGCACACGGCCGAGATCTGCCAGTCGCCGACGTTTCATCACGCGCTTGAGAGTTGCCAGCGCTACGAACTGTTGCGGGACGGTGTTATTCAATTGACGATTGAAGTGGCGGCGCGCCGCGAGACGTTTCGCAATGGCTACATCAATTTGTTTTGGGCGAGTTATATCGACAAGCCGGAGTCGCTGGACATACACTTTCGAGGGGCCGGTTCAGAATGGATCCGTGGTGTGACGCCGGCGCACGGGGTTGAATCGACGCACCGGGCGGCCGGTGACGATCGCGTTTTCGCGCACGACGAACCGTTTCCGCTGACCCTAGTGTTTAACAACTCGAAGCACAGCTACGGTGAGCCGTGGTTCTTTGGCGTGAGTCACGGCTTGGCGTTTGTGCAGATGTTTCGACCGAAGGATCGTGTGCGGATTACGCAGTCGCCGTCGGGCGGAGGGCGTGGGAACCCGGCTTGGGACTTTCAATATTTTGTCGAAGGCTACAAGCCGGACACGATCTACCAGTTCGTGATGCGAGCGGCGTATCTGCCGTTTGTTTCGGCGGAGCAGATCGAAAAGGCGACGCGTAAGCATCGCCGGCAGCTTAACGCCGGATCTTGACTTGGCGGAGCCAGGTTGCGTAGCCGTGGAGCTGATCGACGTGATCCGGCGCGGTGTTTCCGGCGAACCCGAGAACCTTGAAGTTCCCGCGACGCGCCTCTGAGAGCTGCTGCATGCCACCCGGGCCCCAGCGCAGGACCGGTTTGCGGCGGGCGCCCAGGCGTGCGATCAGCCAATCGGCCGTTTCCGTTGTGCTCGCGTAGGTACCCGGATATACCTCTGAGTGGATGACAATGAGCGGCTTCTTTTCGGCGAATGCGGCAAAGAGTTCGAGGTCCGCCGCGAATGGTTTTCGGTTCGCGTCGTAGCCGGCATGCAGGCTGTCGATCAGGACGATGCCCGCAATGCGATCGGACGAGTGCGAGAGGATTGATCGAATTGCGCCGTAGCCCGCGCTGAACGACGTCAGAATCACGGGGCGGTTCGCGGCTTCCGATTCGCGCAATAACTCGTCGAAAGACACTCGTGTGGCAAACGCTTCGCCGTAGACTCTTGATCCGCTGCCAATCTGAATCGCGGCTACGGTGACGTTTTTGAATTGTTGTGCTGTTCCTTGTTGAATCAGCCAGGGTGCGCCGTGGAAGTGTAAGATGACGGGCGAGTTCTTGTTCGGCTTTCCGAACGTCATTGCGCGCCCGTGTGTGCGGCCGGAGATGGCCCGTTTTTCAATGCGCTGGTGTGTGCGCGTTGTGTCGGTCATCGGCGACGGATTTTGCGCGATTTGCAGCAGCAGTCCCGCTACGAGCGCAGCCGAGGTCATCCGATCATTATGGCCCTATTGCACCGGCGAGGGCGGCGAGATCTTGCCCATGATCTTGCGCACGTATTCCTGCGTCTCCGGGATTGGCGGGATACCCTTCGCCGCGTCGACGCGCGAAGGCCCGGCATTGTAAGCGGCTAGGGCTTTGGTTAGATCGCCTCCATAGCGGTCGAGCATCTGTTTCAAGTACTGTGTTCCCGCGGCGACGTTTTGCTCGACGTTGTAGGGATCGCTAACGCCCAATTCGTCCGCGGTGGCGGGCATCAACTGCATTAACCCCATCGCACCGACCGGCGACACCGCGCACGGTACGTAGGCCGATTCCGCTTCGACGACCGCTTGCACCACTTTGGGATCGATTTTTTGTTTCGCCGACTCTTTCTCGATGAGCGCGCGCAGATCGGCCGGTTTGGCGGGTTCGCAGTCGGGCGGCGCAGGCGCGGCGGTCAACTGCGCCGCAACAAACAGTGGCGGATACTGTTGCCTTGCCGCGGTCCACTGCTTTTCGATACTCTGCCGTTGCCGGTCCAGACTCTGCATTTGACGTTGGATCGCATGCTCTTTAACCGGCAACGGCGCGGGGGGAGGCGATTCCACTCTCTTGGCGGACGCGTCCTGCGCCCATACCGCCGCCATCGCGAGCGTCCCTGCTGCGACTCTCTTAAGGAGCCTGCGCACAACGGGCTCGCTCCGCTCCAGCCGGAGCCGCTGTCGCGAGGCCTGTGCGCTAGGTCCCATCCCTCATCACATCGGACGGAATGGAAAAAGTATGAGATCAGATTTTCCCGAGGCGCTATCCTGATGATTGTAGGGATGAACGCAGCACTACCGTTTCCGCAACCGTCGCGGCGGCAGCAATCGGCCGCACAAATATTGAATCAGCGGCACGCGCTACGTGACGCCGCTCGCGCCGCAAGCGCTCGCTCGGCCGAAATGCTGGTCGGCCGACAAGATCCTGCCGGCTATTGGTGCGGTGAACTTCTGGCCGACGTTTCGCTCGAGAGCGACTACATACTTCTCGAATTGTGGCTGCATCCGCCGGAGCACGGGGTATGGAATCCGCCCTCTCGGCGACGCCTTGAAAAAGCCTGTAATCGCATCCTTTCCCAGCAGATGGCCGACGGCGGCTGGTGGATTTACCCGAACGGTCCGGCCGATGTGAACTCGACGGTCAAGGCCTACACCGCGTTGCGGCTTTGCGGTTACGCGGCCGATGCCGAACCGCTGCGCCGCGCGCGCAACCGGATTCTCGCGCTCGGCGGCCTGCAGGCGTGCAACAGCTACACCAAGATCAACCTCAGCCTCTTCGGCCTCTACCCGCGCAAGTACGTGCCGACGATTCCGCCCGAACTCGTCCTGCTACCGGGCGGCTCGCTCTATATGGGCGGAATGCTTTACGAGATGGCCTCGTGGACGCGCGCGATTGTGGTTCCGCTTTCCTTGGTGCAGGCGCTCGGCGGCGTGCGTCCCGCGCCGGACGGGTTGAGCCTGGATGAACTCGTCCACCCGGACCGCAAACTCGGGCTTCCAAAGCGCGATCGATTTCTGTCACCGATCTTTCATCAGGTCGACAAGTTTCTGAAGTTCTGGGAACGCCGGGGGCATCGCGATGCGCGCATCGCGGCGATACGGCAGGCCGAACGCTGGATGCTCGACCGTTGCCGCAATAGCGATGGACTGGGCGCCATCTATCCGGCGATGCAATATACGGTGATGGCGATGGAGGCGTTGGGGTATCCGGCCGATCACCCGGACTTCATCGAGGCCCGCGCGCAGTTCGACAAGCTGATCACCGAGACCGATACGAGCCTGTACTTCCAGCCGTGTTGCTCGCCGGTGTGGGACACCGCCTATTCGGCGTTTTGCCTGGCCGAGTCGGGGAATCCGAACGAAGTTGCGCTGCGGCGATCGGCCGATTGGCTGATGGACAAAGAGATCCGCCGCCGGGGGGACTGGTCGATCAAACGTCCGCACTTAGAACCATCCGGCTGGGCATTCGAATTCAACAACGAGCACTATCCCGATATCGACGACACAGCGATGGTGCTGCTCGGTTTGGAGCATTGCCAGGCGTCCGATCCCGCGCGGCAGCGCGCGGTGGAAGCGCGCGCGACGGCGTGGTTGAAAGGGATGCAGTCGCGCGACGGCGGCTTTGCGGCCTTCGATGCCGATAACGATTGGGGCGTGTTGAACGCGATCCCGTTCAGCGATCACAATGCGATGCTCGATCCGACGTGCCCGGATATCACCGGCCGTGTGCTCGAAGCGTTGTGCCGGCGCGGTGCTGACACAAGCGATCCGGCGATTCACAAAGCCGTGCAGTATCTCGTAGACCGGCAGGAAAAAAACGGCAGCTGGTATGGCCGCTGGGGCGTGAACTACTTATACGGCACGTTTCTGGCGCTGCGCGGGTTGCACGCCGCCGGGTTCGACGATCCGAATCCTTACCGCCGCGCTTCCGATTGGGTGATCAGCGAACAGAATCCCGATGGCGGTTGGGGCGAGAGTTGCTTGAGTTACGTCACCGACGACTTTGTCGGCGCGGCATCGACACCGTCGCAAACGGCTTGGGCGTTGCTGACGCTTCATGTCTCCGGACGCAAGGATTCTCCGCAAGCCGAACGCGGACTGCGTCATTTGCTGGACACACAAACGGCCGACGGGCAGTGGCCCGAGGAACTGGCAACCGGGACCGGTTTCCCGAACGTTTTCTACATGCGGTATACCATGTACCGGCACTACTTCCCGCTCTGGGTGTTAGGACTCTACGCACGATGACACGACGAACCCTGTTAGCTTCGACGGCCCTTTCCGCCACACGCGTCTTGGGCGCGAATGAAAAAGTGAATCTGACGCTGATCGGCCTAGGCGGACGCGGCCAGGATCACGCCCGCTTTTACAGCGAGGTCGGCGATGCGAATATCGCGGGCATCTGCGATGTGAATCAGGCGGCGCGCGAACGCGCCGTGGCGCTGGTGGAGAAACTTACGGGCCGCAAGCCGAAGGAGTACTCCGACATGCGTCAAGTGTTCGACGATAAGTCGGTCGATGCGGTGTCGATGGCGACGCCGAACCACTGGCACGCGCTTGGGACGATCATGGCGTGTCAGGCGGGCAAGGATGTGTACTGCGAAAAGCCCGCGAGCCACAACCTTTTCGAAGGCAGGCAGATGATCGCGGCGGCGCGCAAGTACGGGCGGATGGTGCAGGTCGGATCGCAGAGCCGGTCGATCGCGCATAAGATCGAGGCGATGCGATTGCTGCGCGAGGGCGTGATCGGCAAAGTCTATTTGGCTAAGGGACTGTGCTACAAACGGCGGAAGTCGATCGGGCGCGTGCCGGACCTAGCCGCGGTTCCGGCGGGGATCGATTGGGACAAGTTCCTGGGCCCCGCACCGATGCGCGCGTTCAATCAAAACCGCTTCGCGTACAACTGGCACTGGTTCTGGGATACGGGCAACGGCGACATCGGCAATCAAGGCGTGCACGAAATGGACATCTGCCGGTGGGGACTCGGGCGAACCGATTTTCCGTCGTCGGTGTATTCGTTCGGCGGCAAGTTTGTCTATGACGACGATCAGGAGACGCCCAACACGCAGACGGCGATTTTCGATTACGGCGATGCGCAGATTGAGTTCGAGGTGCGTGGGTTGCTGACGCCGGAGGAGGGCCGGCTGCCTTTCCGCGGCGGCAATACGATTGGCAACATCTTCTTCGGCGCCGACGGAGTTCTCGTGATCGATCTACAGGGTTTTCAAGTCTACAAAGGCGAGAGTCACGAGAAGGTCATGGACGTGAAATACCAGGAGAAACGGGCTTGGGATAGCGCGCCGCATATGGCCAATTTCGTTGCGGCGGTGAAGTCGCGGAAGACCGCGGATCTTCACGCCGAGATCGAAATCGGGGCGTCGGCGGCGGCGATGTGCCACTACGCCAATGTCAGTTACCGGTTAGGGCGGAAGCTGAAGATCGACGCGAGAACGGGCCGTTTTGTGGGCGACAGCGAGGCCACGCGGATGGAGACGCGCGACTATAGAAAGCCGTACGTTGTGCCCGCGGCTGTTTAGGAGGAGGCTCGGTTAGAAGAAGATCCGAGCGCCGATCTGAAGCGTTCGAGCGGCTTGCGCACTGGTGACCCGTCCGAAGTTGGGGTTGGTGAACTCCGCCACCGGGTTTCCGTAGGTGACTACGTTCAGGACGTTGTAGCCTTCCACGCGCAACTGGGCCATGTATCGCTCCTTGAACGGGAAGTTGCGGAACACGGAGAAGTCCATGCGCTTTACGGCATCGCCGCGTAGGACGTTGCGGCCCGCGGTTCCGAACGTGAACGCTGGCGGAGCCGCGAAGGCTTCTCTGGCAAACCAGCGCGCCGGCGTCGATTTGTTGACGCGCCATTCGCCGACCACATTCGGCCGCATGGCGTTGCCGCCGGTATTGGAGATGTCGCCGGAGATGGTGACGTTCACTGGCTGGCCGGCGCGAATGTCGGCAAGTCCGTTGACCTGCCAGTTACCGATGACGTAGTCGGCCACGCGGTTGTTGGTCCGCAACGCCTTGCCCTTTCCGAACGGCAGATCGTAGACCCAGCTCATCACCAGGTTGTGAGGAACGTCGTAGCTCGACACGCTGCGGTCGCGGCGCATGTCGTATGGGTTCTGGATCGAATTGCCCTCGAGGAAGAAGCCCGACGAGCCGGCGTCGATCGCTTTCGACCAGGTATACGCCGCCGTGAGCGCCACACCGTTCGACCACCGCCGCTCAAACGAAGTCTGCAAGCCGTGATAGCTCGCCGTGCCCCAACTGCGATCGAACGAACTCGGCGGCGCGATCATATACGGGAACGGTGCGCGGTCTTGCCAGCGGCCCGGACCGGGCGTCACCGCGCCGCCGTATCGCCCGCCAATGGTTGCGCGGCGCGTGCCGGAGCCGACGTAGTTCACGCTCATCAAAACATTCCGGGTTACTTGATGCTGGAAGCCGCCATTCCACTGAATGGAGTACGCGTTCTTCCAATTGGGATCGCCCGAATACATGGTCTGCGCGAAAGGATTCGACACGGGGAGTGTCGCCGACGGCAGCGGGTTGAAGGCGGAGACGCCCGGAGTGAGCTGCGCCGCCGTCGCGTAATTGAGTTGGGCCGCCGATTGCCAGCCGAGGGCCGGATATGTCCCGATGAAGTTGCGTGCGAGTTGCGTCACTCCGGAAAAGTTGTCGAAGAAAATTCCCGAGGACATTCGCAGGACGGTTCTCGAACCGAGGCGATACGCGAGGCCGAACCGGGGCGCGAAATTCAATTTCGTATCCTTCCACACCTTGCCGCCAGGGGCGACGATGACGTTG
>Ga0194119_10010001_pt1 | contig 12603 bp, 9 predicted proteins | sample TA2MahC100mmetaG_FD_148620 | JGI IMG/M metagenome (GOLD analysis project Ga0194119, IMG submission 148620) | Freshwater microbial communities from Lake Tanganyika, Tanzania - TA2015018 Mahale Deep Cast 100m | ecosystem: Environmental > Aquatic > Freshwater > Lake | place: Tanzania: Lake... | reverse complement strand
GCTTCTCAAAAACCCATAATTTATCCCGATGGAACGATCCTGGATAATTATTTTTATATTTTTTTATTGACCCTGACATTACCTGCCCTTATAAAGGAATACCTGTTGAATGACTATGCACGTATCACTATTACTTAGAAAAAAAACAATGAATATCCGGCAATCCACCATGCAAATGGTGATTGCCTTTCATCTTTAAATCAAACTAATGTACACGTACAGTAAAGAACTATTACCAAACGGACTACGCGTAATTTATATAGAAATGCCCCATATCCATTCCGCGGTGGTGTCCGCTTATATCGGCGTGGGGTCGCGGTACGAAGACGAAAAGAAACTCGGAGTCTCCCACCTCATCGAGCACATGCTCTTCCGCGGGACGAAGCGATTCAAAAATTCCTTCGAATTACTACAGGCTATAGACAATATCGGCGGCGACAGCGATGCTTACACCTCGCCGGAACATTCAGCCGTTGTAATCCAGGCACACAACAAACATATCGAAAAAGGCTTAGAAATCCTGGGCGACATCATTCTTGGAGGGAATTTTAAACCGGATGACATCGAGATCGAAAAACGCATCATCCAGGAAGAAATGAAACAATTTGTAGACGTCAAAGGGGATTACGTAGGTATTGACGACATGTCTTTTTCCCTGATGTGGAAAGACGGTTCGACCGAAGCGCCCTTATTTGGAGACGAAAAAACCATCGCAGCCGTAACGGAGGAAGACCTTAACGCACACTACAAACAATTCTTTGTCCCGGAAAATATCGTCCTCTGCGTCAGCGGGAACTTCGAGAAAGAGTCGGTCTCTCGACACATAAAAGATTTATTCGGGAATTTGCAGGGAAAATTTTCTGCCCAAAAACCACCGCTGAAAACGACACAAACAGAACCGAAATATTTGTTTAAAAAATCTCCGTCTCAAACCACCAGTTTCAAGCTCTGCCACAAGGCGTACCCGTACAGACATAAAAACGTCATTATTATGCTCCTGCTTGCAGACGTTCTGGGAGGCGGAATCAGTTCCAGACTGTCGCTAAACGTCCGAGAAAAACTGGGACTGGTTTATGAAATTGCCTGCTATCCCACCATGTTTTCAGACGTGGGATCTCTCGACATTTACACGTCGACAAAAAAAGAAAATTTCGAAAAGACCGCTCAGGCAGTCATAGATGAGGTACGCAAACTTTCCCGCGAAGGGATAACCGAACAGGAACTCAGCAGGACGGAAGAACGGGTATTCAGCCAGATGCATCTCGTCATGGACAGCCCGCTTGCCATGGCCAACTGGTTTGGCATCGAGGAACTTTTAATCACCCCTGAAACGCCCGACACCCCGGAGAAACAGGCCCAGAAAATTCACGATATTAAACTGGATGACGTGCATAACGTCATTTCCGAAATTTTTGTACCTGAAAAGCGCAATTTTATCGTAGTCGGCGCCTTTAGCTGGCTAGGCAAAAAACACACCATCACGCTCCTTAAATAAATCAATATCTATTGATATCTTAACCCGAACGAGTCGGAAGAGTCCTTGATTGGGAATTTGCGATTTTAGATTTACGATTTGGGATTTAATAAGATTGTAAATCGTAATTCGTAAATCGTAAGTTTTTGCTAAAAGTGTCAAAATAATTTTGGGAAGATACTGTGATTTAAGTATATGGCGCCTGCTGTCCCGCCTGCCATATAAGCATCAACCGGCAAAGGCCATGTGTGAATGTCATTTAACAGGGTGGCCACAGATGCCGGTATTGCTTCTGGAAGCACCTTGCATCCTCTCTTTTCAGGTTAAAAAACAAACACCAGTAATTGACTGTTCTGGTACTCAGATAAGAGCTTTGCTGAACTACACAGATGATATCCTCGCGCTTGAATGTTGCCAAAACGAACTCAACTTGCCTGTCACCGCCATGTTCCAGGACTCGCTCAATAATGAGGAACTTATCGGATTCAAGGTCGAGCGAATCGATAGCCGCTCCCCAGAGGCAGGGAGCAATAAGGTCTTTTACGGCATCACTAATCATGCCAAAATTATACTATATTTCCCCGACTCTTTAAAAAGCAATTTTTCCGTATAACCTGTAGTGGCAATTCATGAATTGCCGCTACATAATCGCATATACAGAAATCTTTTTGATAACCCGCTGGAAGGGTGGCTACAAAAGCCTCCCTTCCTGCATGGCTGGTTCAATCTTGCAGATTGAACCAGATGTTTCGAATCGGACAATACGGTTTGGGTTGATGTAAGTTATGAAAAATGCAAAATGTTTAGGTTCAATCGTGGACGATTGAACCTGCGAAGAAAAAGGATTGAACCTACGAAAGATCGTGGACGAGTGTGCCTGCGAGTAGCCACATTGTCACGAAAATAAAAAAGGGAGGCTTTTGGGCCTCCCCTTTTAAAAAACAATTTAGTCAATGACGTCACTTCTTTTTACTTACGGCCGTTGACATTGTCACCGGCAGTTTTACTTATCTTTCTCTTTGCCTTTCTCCTTCTCCTCCCTGCTCTTTACTCTTATCGTATCACTGCCTGTGAATTTTGTGCCGTCCTCCAGTTCTCCGGACACCGTAAGCGTAACTTCTTCCTTCTTAGAACTTACCGTTATATGCAAGTCCCGCACATTAAACGTGGCAATGTACCGGCCTTCATCATCAACCCTGCCGTCAATGGCCTGCACCCCTTCACACACAACCGTCGCTAACACAACCCCATCAGCGCTGTAGGACTCCGGCAACTCAATGAACGCCTTAAACTTACCTTTGCTCTTGAGGTTGATCGTCTCAGGCTTTATCGATACCTCTACATTAATGGTTACAGCATTGGCCGTTATCGTCACCGTATCCGGGCTGCTATTTACCGTTCCATCATTCACCATCAGGCTCACCACATACGTGCCTACCTTATCTGCCGTAAAGGTAGGATTTGCCGATGTTGCGCCACTCAGTACTGCCGTACTGCCCGAAGGCTTCGTCGTAAATGACCAGCCATACGTTATAGTATCCCCATCCGCATCCGAACTGCCGCTGCCATTCAGGGTCACTGTGTCATTCACGTTCACGGACTGATCCACCCCGGCATCTGCCACCGGCGCTACGTTAATCGTGCTGATGATTATCGTGTCTGGTGCACTGTTAACCGTGCCATCATTTACTATAAGGCTTGCAACATAAGTCCCAGCCTTGTCTACCGTAAAGGTCGGATTCGCCGATGTCGTATCATTCAATGCCGCCGTACTGCCTGACGGCCTTGAGGTAAACGACCAGCTATAAGACAGGGCATTGCCATCCACGTCCGAACTACCGCTGCCGTCCAGCGTCACCGTGTTGCCCACATACACGGACTGATCGAGTCCCGCATTGGCTACCGGCGCCGAATTCAATGTGCTTATGGTTACCGTATCGGCTGCGCTGTTCACTGTGCCGTCATTGACTATAAGGCTTACCACATACGTGCCTGCCTTGTCCACCATAAAGGTTGGGTTTACTTCCGCTGCATCGCTCAATGCGGCGTTACTGCCCTGCGGCACTGTTGTAAACGCCCAACTGTACATTAACAGATTGCCGTCTACATCATAGCTGCTACTGCCGTCCAGTGTTACTGTGTCGTTCACATAAGGCGTCTGGTCTGCTCCTGCATCGGCCACCGGTGCTGAGTTCAATGTGCTTATGGTTACCGTATCGGCTGTGCTGTTCACCGTGCCGTCATTAACTATGAGACTCACTACGTACGTACCTGCTTTGTCCACCGTAAATGACGGAGTTACCGCTGCTGTATCACTCAGTGCGGCGTTACTGCCCTGCGGCACTGTTGTAAACGCCCAACTGTACGTTAACAGATTGCCGTCTACATCATAGCTACCGCTGCCATTCAGGGTCACTGTGTCATTCACGTAAGGCGTCTGGTCTGTTCCTGCATTGGCTACCGGCGCTGAGTTCAATGTGCTTATCGTTACCGTATCGGTGGCGCTGTCCACCGTGCCGTCATTTACAATGAGGCTAACCACATACGTCCCTGCCTTGTCCACCGTAAAGGTTGGGTTTACTGCCGCTACGTCACTAAGTGTTGTCGTGCTGTCGGCTGGTTTTGAATTAAACGCCCAACTGTACATTAACAGATTGCCGTCTACATCATAGCTGCTACTGCCATCCAGTGTTACTGTGTCGTTCACATAAGGCGTCTGGTCTGTCCCGGCATCAGCCACCGGTGCTGAGTTCAATGTGCTTATGGTTACCGTATCGGCAGCGCTGTCCACCATGCCATCATTTACAATGAGGCTCACCTCATACGTCCCCGCCTTGTCCACAGTAAAGTTTGGTTTCACCGCCGTTGTATCACTCAGGGTTGCTGTACTGTCCGTCGGTTTTGAGTTAAACGACCAGCTATAGGTCAGGAGATTACCATCAACATCCGTGCTACCGCTGCCATCGAGTGTAACCACGTTGCCCACATACGCAGTCTGATCGACCCCCGCGTTGGCCACTGGTGCTGTATTCGGTGGCGCAAGAGTGGTAAATATTGATTCACTCCCATACGACGTCCCAGCGCTGTTCTGGGCGGCTATCCTGTAATAATACGTAGTGCTCGATGACAACCCGCTGACACTTATACTTATAGATGTGTCGCTCGAACCGCTCACAGTTTGTGTTGCAGATGTACTGCCATAAGACCCACTTGTTGTGCCATACTGGAACCATGCGGTTGTTGAGGCGCCATTGGCATTCACCGTACCGTTGAGCGTTGCAGAGTTTGACGTCACGTTTGTTGCGGAACCAGTGGTTACTGTAGGAGGCGAAGACGGAGAATCATCTATTACACTAATCGTATTGCCGAAAAAATTTGACACATAGATACGGTTTGCCGAGGCATTGACTCCCACACCAAAGGGATAACTCCCAACCGAAATGGTAGAGAGAATCGTATTAGTAGCCCCATCTATTACACTAACCGTACTGTTATTAACATTTACCACATAGATATGGTTTGTTGAGGAATTGACTCCAACTCCTCGGGGACTACTCCCAACCGAAATGGTAGAGAGAATCGTATTGGCAACCCCATCTATTACACTAACCGTATTACTATTAGCATTTGCCACATAAATACGGTTTGTCGAGGAATTGACTCCCACGCCATTGGGACTGATCCCAACCGAAATGTTAGAAAGCACCGTATTGGTAGCGCCGTCTATTACACTAACTGTATTACTGGATTGATTTGCAACATAAATACGGTTTGTCGAGGCGTTAACTCCAACGCCAAAGGGATTGTACCCAACCGATATGGTAGAGATCACCGTATTGGTAGCGCCATCTATTACACTTACCGTACCATCAGCCGCATTTGCCACGTAGATACGGTTTGTCGAGGAATTGACTCCCACGTGATAAGGATTACTACCAACCGAAATAGTAGATAGCACCGTATTGTCAGCTCCATCTATTACACTTACCGTACCGCCATATCCATTCGTCACATATATACGGTTTGTCGAGGCATTGACTCCAACGCCATAGGGACCGTTCCCAACCGAAATAGTAGATAGCACCGTATTGTCAGCTCCATCTATTACACTAACTGTATTACTAGACACATTTGCCACATAGATACGGTTTGTTGAGGAATTGACTCCAACGCCATAGGGATTGATCCCAACCGAAATGGTGGATATCACCGTTGGCGCAGCAACTGACGACGGGATGTGTATTGACACTCCAACCCCGCTCAGTGCAAAAAGTAACAATAAAACTGGCATACAAAAGGACGTATTTCTCATATTTCACAACCTCCCTTCCTTTATGAAACAATTACATGCCACAAATAGACACAGATTTTTTTAGTACCTATTCGGGTAATAACGTTCAGATATGAGAACAATAAATCATTTTGGACTATATTGTACCACATCATAGCAATTTCTGCTAGGCGTTTTTACACCAACGATGCTTTTTTATTTTTCTTGCAAAATTTGGGTAATTCTTTTAACCTGATAAGACAGCACTTGAGCATATTTTGTCCTTTTAGAAAGGTTTTTTACCATGAAAAATTATATTGTGATTCTTCTGGGCTTTCTCCTTGCAGCTCCTATGCTGGGTTGCAGCAAGGATGATACTACCTCTCCTAAGGTTGGCATTATCTATAAATCAGGAGATAACGATGATAAAAATCATACATTAGGGGATCCCCAACAGATCAATGATAAATTAAAATCAATGAGTAATGATGAATTGTTCCAATTTGCGCTGGCCTGCGGAAATCAAGGCAATTGTTCAGAGGCTCTCGCTGCCTATAATAAGATATTGGAAACGGACAAAAACTATCCAGACCTCTATTATTATCAGGGTTTGTTATACCGGGACATGGGGATGATGGACGAGGCCATCTGTGCCTTTCAAACGGCCATTACCCAGAACCCCGATTCGGCGGAGGCACACTATAACCTCGGCTATGCCTATCGATGCAAGGGGCTGCATAATGAGGCTATTCCGGAATACCAAAAGTCTTTGGAACTCATCCATGAAAACAAAACGAAACAAAAGGGTTATATTCATTTCAATCTCGGATTTTCTTATTTTTCGAATGGGATGATTGATGATGCAATCGGCCAGTTTAAAAAGGCGCTGGCATACAAACCCAAAGATAAGGAAATACACCAGAAACTCGGCATCGCTTATACGGCAAAGGGCTGGACGGATAAGGCAAAGGATGAATTTACACTATATCACGAGCACGATAAACCCATAAAAAAAATCCCGTAAAAGGCATTTATACTAATGGAGAAAAACGTGAAAGACCTCAAAAACAGGCTCGACTTGTTAGAAATGGATTTAAAAAAACTGGTAAAGAAGATCAAAGAAGAGGGTCCCTGTGGTACCGAAGAGGACTGGCACCACGTGTTACAAAGGGTAAGAAAGATCGAGGAGTTTGCCATTTCACAACTGGCGATTCACAAATTCCTGGAAAGCCAGAAATAAATTAGATTGCCAACGGCAGCGACTTGTAGCCGCAGGCTTTACGCCTGCGCCCGGCGCACCCATGAAGGGTGCGGCTACTCGATTTGAAATTCCGTTATCATTAAATTATTGGAAAAAGCCTCCACACGCGGGTTTAAATTTGTAATTTGAACCCCACTTTTTATATTATTAATCTCGCTCGCTAGGGTATAAGGCTTATTCTCTGAATAAACTCATGGGTTCAGGTTACAAACCTGAACCCGCCGTGGTAGCTATGCTGTGCCGGAATATTTGAAATGAGGGTTTCATATACACATGCATCTAAAAAACGGGGCGAAAATAGCCGTCATTGGTGGCGGTCCAGCCGGAAGCTTTTTTGCGCATTTTGCTTTAACGCATGCAAAACAACTTGGCATTAAAGTATCGGTAACGATATTTGAGAAAAAACACTTCAACAAAAAAGGCGCCCCAGGTTGTAACATGAGCGCAGGAGTTCTTTCTGAGGCGCTCTTAGATAAACTTACTGAACAGAACATCCACCTCCCGCCCCCCTGTATACAGCAAGAGATAGAAGGTTATTTCCTCCAAGTTCCCGAATACGGCATACCTTTACACTATCCATATCCACCCCATAAGACAAGGATTGTTACCGTGTTTCGCGGAAGCGGACCCAGGTTTGCAAACCGTGACGTTAGTAACAGCTTTGACCATTTTCTCTTAGAGCACGCTCAGAATGTTGGGGCTGATGTCATCCTCCATCCGGTAATAAATATAGAAATACCAAAAAATCCAAACGACCTTATAAAACTTACTTACGGCGAAGGCGCATCAAAAAGCGAATATACGGCCGATCTCGTTGTATGCGCTTTTGGGGTCAATTCAGATACCCCATCTGAACTGGGAAAATTGGGTTTTGGTTATACACCGCCCAAAACTGTCCGAACCTGTATCATGGATATTTACCCGACAAGAACAATAAATGATGCCTTGTATGGCAACAATATCTACGTCTTCTCGCTGGGCTTAAAATTTATACAATTCGCTGCATTTATCCCCAAAGGAGAGTTTCTGACCATCTGCCTCGTTGGTAAAAAAGATATGGATAAGGCACAATTAAACACGTTCATGAATCAACCTAAGATACAAAAGATGCTCCCTGAAGGTTGGGATGACTCAAAGAAACGGTGTATCTGTTTTCCTTCAATACCAATTAATCACGCCAGACATCCGTACACAAACAGGCTCGTCATCATCGGTGACGCCGGTATCTCCCGTACCTATAAAAACGGCATAGACTCTGCATTCACAACTGCACAACTAGCCGTAAAAACCGCATTTGAGCGAGGCATATCTGAAAAAGATTTTGAAGAAGGATATTTTAAACCCGCCGAAAGACTGCTGGGTCGCGACAACATTTACGGCGGCATAATCCTCGCGGCAAATGACATTATATCGAGACAGAAACATGTAGTGTCATCCCATTTAAAATATATATCTGAACATCCGGATACGTGGGAAACAAGATGGATGAATGAGGTGTTATGGAATACGGTAACAGGAAATGCTACGTATAAAGATATCTTTTTCAAAAGTATCCACCCAAGACTCTTATTAAGCCTGTTTCCTGCGACCCTGTATTCCTTGACAAAAAAGAGCAGGACTTGATTGTATAGGAATTTTCATTATTATTTATGCGGGTTCTTGGGTGGCTGGGACAAACAATGTTTGTCCGTGTTTGACTATAGTGAACGTATTAAATAAGTTGACATAAAACGTCGTTGAGAGTGACAGCGAAGCAATTCCTGTTTTGAGATTGCTTCGTCGTTCCTCCTCGATGACAACTTTCTTTTAACGTTTACTATAAACCACATATTCAATATATGGTACGAATTGTTCCCCTCTTGGGCAGGAGACATTCTAACTTGAGGAGGCTTATGTGGAGAGATGTGTATTAGGCATTGACGGGGGAGGGACAAAGACCGTCTGTGTGCTGGCAACTTCAGACAGAAAGGTTATTGGTCGCGGCAGCGGAGGGACTACGAATCCTAATTTTGTATCTGTGCCAGAAATCAGGGAAACATTGCAAAAGGCGATTCTAGAGGCAATACAGAACTTACCGGAACTTCAGATAGAAGCCGTTTGCGCCGGTATTGCCGGGGTTGGCGCATCGGAAGAAAAACAGGCAGCGATGCGTAACGTAATATGGCAGATATTAAGTACACCCCCGTTTTATAATACACTTAGTAAAAGATTTAATCCGTCAAAAAATATAGAGGTTGTTTCTGATGTTGTTATAGCGCTAGTCGCCGGGGCTGGTGAGCGGCACGGCATTGTAGTCATATCAGGTACCGGCTCTGTTGTTTACGGAGAAACAGTAAAGGGACACAAAATCAAGGTTGGGGGGTGGGGATATCTTCTGGATGAGGGAAGTGGTTATGAGATAGGCAGAATGGCTTTAAAAGAGGTTTTAGAGGCTTATGATGTATCCGGCGAAACAACTCCTCTTGCCCAAAGAGTCTTAAATGTGTGGAATCTGAGTTCTGTGCGGGATGTAGTAAATTACGTTTATCAGAAAACGACAAAACCAACTGATATTGCAAACCTTGCAAAAATCGTTAACCAGGCTGCAAACACCGGTGACGAATCGGCAAAAAATATCTTAAGGAAAGCCGCCAGTGACCTTTTTTCCGATATCTCAGCGGCTGTAAAGCAGATTGATTTTGGTAAAGAAGGCGCAACCCTGGTTCTTAGCGGCGGTGTCCTGACGAACGTAGAAATGGTAAGAGAAATTATCGTAGAAAAAATTCAGGCGGAACTTCCAGAAATAACATCCATACAATTGTGCAGGGAACCGGTTAAGGGCGCTGTTATGCTGGCGCTTAAGAACGGTACTTTGTAATACCGGTTATTTCGTATTATAGTATTATCCACGCTGGTAATTTATTTCCCTTCTTTTTTAAGACGCGCCAGCATTTATTGAAAAACCAAAAAATCAGCCGTATTTGCCAGTACCAGCAAAACATCACCACTCTCTATAACCATAGATCCTGATGGTATAACAAATTTACCTTCCCGACAAATAAGTAAAATAAGGCATTTCTCAGGAACGTCTAAATCGCTAATCCTCTTATCCACCACTTCTGAGTCAAACGGAACAATAACATCTATCATTTCGGCATCGAAAGCCGCTGTCTTTTCAAATTCAATGGGATAATTCTTTTTGTTTGCCAGGGGAACATCCAGCTTCAATATTCTGGAAAGGATCGGAATAGACGTTCCCTGGATAAAAACTGACGCAATAACAACAAAAAATACGATATTAAAAATAGTATCTGCCTGCGGGATGCCTGCCATAAAAGGAAATGTCGCCAGGATAATCGGAACCGATCCCCGAAGACCAACCCAGGCAACCATAACTTTCTTTCGCATATTCATGTTAAACGGCAATAGACATAACAATACGCTAACAGGGCGAGCAACTACCATAAGAAGAAACGTTAGAAGAAATCCTGCCCCTATTAGTGGAACGATATGCGAAGGAAAAACAAGCAAGCCCAGTGTTACAAACATTACAATTTGCGCAAGCCAAACCTTCGTGAAATTTCATGATCATCTTTTTATTTGGAAACTCTGCATTCCCCAGCATCAAACCGGCAAGATACACCGCAAGGATTCCGTTACCTTTCAGAAAAACCGCAATTACATACGTCAGCAGCACGAGCGAAATCATTATTACCGGATAAAGTCCTTCATATCCCAGCTTCAGACGGTTGATGAAGAATACAATAGATATATTGCGCCATGAAATAACCTATGAGAGATCCCACACTCATATCCAGTATAAATCTGGGAATCAAGGCAGCAATACCCATATTTTTTGTCGTCAGGATACTGATAAATCCGACAGTTAAAAAAATAGCCATCGGGTCATTACTGCCAGACTCAAGCTCAAGTAGCGGCTTCAAAGGCTGTTTCAGGCTTATTCGTTTAGACCTTAAAATGCTGAATACAGCGGCGGCATCAGTTGAAGAAACTATGGAACCAAGCAGCATTCCTTCCAAAAGAGAAAATTTTAGGATATGGACGGCAAAGAACCCTGTTATGATTGCGGTCATTAAAACCCCTGCCGTAGAAAGAATGACTCCCGGCAAAATAATTGATTTGGTGTCTTTCCAGTTGGTATCAAGACCTCCGGAGAAAATAATAAAGATGAGGGCCACAATGCCAATGGACTTGGCTAACTGCGCATCATCAAAATAAATACCGCCTATTCCTTCTGAACCGGCAAGCATCCCGATTGTCAAAAATAGCAACAAGATAGGGATTGCAAACTTATCGGAAAGCTTGCTTGAAACGACGCTCACGAATATCAATACCGCAACCCATAATAAAATATTTTCAATCGGCATACGAGATTATCTTCTCTTTCGGTTATGTCATTGCTTTGTTAAAAAGCACGCATGAAAAAATATTTTTAAATCGTAAGTCTGGTCGGATATAATTTATGACTTTTCAATGCTTTGCGACTAATAACTTTTGGCGTAATTTTATCTGCATTTATTGAAGGAAATTTTCGGAATTGTACCAGCAAGCAATGGTAAAATCAAAGGTAAAAGGGGGATTGGAGGACGCTCTTCTCACTTATTGACTTTGCTGCAAAGAATAGCTAAGATGCGTTTTGGATAAACTGAAAATATACTGCTAATATATCATATATCACAGCGTGGCAGAGCCACGACCAAAAAACCACCCCTCAATCCCCTCCTTCGCAAGGAGGGGAAAGGGGTGGTAAAATATTTTCCACAAAAATCTTTGCTAGAACTTGTCTTCATGTAAATGGGGAAAGCAAGGTTTTATAAATTTGTAGTATAGTGCAGATACGCCGCAACTAAAGAAGAAAAACGAAGACAGATGACAAGTGGCATGTGACGGGTGACAGGTGACGATTCTCGCGTCACTCGTCATTCGCCACTCGTCACCATTTCTTGAAACTTACAAAAAAGAGAAGTTTTTTGCTATACTAACATAGATGGTGAACGAAATAAAAAAGAAGTGGCGCTACTTTGCCTGGCTGTCTGCGGGCATAATTATCCTGTTCTGGAAACTGGATGATATTGTCGGACTACACCGGGATGAGGCAATATTCGGCCTTTTTGTGGAAATGATTCATGATGGTGCACGGCCATTGCACGGTGTTTTCAACTATTACACCTCTCCAATTCATGCTTATTTCCTGGCGATCATTACAAAAATTTTAGGGAATTCCATCTGGAGCTTGCGATGTTTGGGCCCTGTTTTCGTGATTATAACAATCTCTGCGATTTATGACATCGTACGGCAATTTTCCCTTATTCGTGCGCGATGGATAGCCTGCTTCCTTTTAACTTTTCCGCCAGTTGTTATATTCTCACGACTTTGCGGTGAGGTGTTTGTTCTCAATCCCTTTTTCTTCTTCGGAACGATCTGGGTATACGTCAAATTCTGTCGCAGCCAGAAACCATACCTCAAGAGAATAGGCCTTATACTGGTCGGCTTTCTGATGTCACTGGGGGTATGGAATCATATTATATTCCTGCCCAGCGCCGTCTCCCTTATCGTTTGTTATGCAATATTCACGTGGCCTGGTTTTCGGCACTTTTT
>Ga0194119_10009997_pt1 | contig 12606 bp, 8 predicted proteins | sample TA2MahC100mmetaG_FD_148620 | JGI IMG/M metagenome (GOLD analysis project Ga0194119, IMG submission 148620) | Freshwater microbial communities from Lake Tanganyika, Tanzania - TA2015018 Mahale Deep Cast 100m | ecosystem: Environmental > Aquatic > Freshwater > Lake | place: Tanzania: Lake... | reverse complement strand
CCGATTTCCAATCGGCAGGGCGCCGGCAAGTCCCAGCGTGCTCGGACTGGGAGACGCCCCGCAGAATACAATTCTGCGATACGGCAGAGTGCAACTCTGCGCTACGAGCTTTGTCGTCGTCCGGGCTGGCCAGAGGCCTGAATCACCAACTCTCCACCACTCCAAGCCTCCATGACTCCACCAATCTACTTCACGGCTCACGCGGCTTGACCCCCGCTTCCGAGACTTCAATCGCCCGGACGCCTGCGGGCCAGGGCCACTCTTGAATCTTCCCTCCCGGCCACCGCACTTGAATCGTTGTTGGTTCCGCCGGTTTCGCCATCGTGAGGGTCGCGGAATCCTGCGACCAGTAACCGCTGCCAGCGTGAATTTCTTTGGCCGGACCAAAGCGATCCCCGAACTTGAGCCGCGCAACCGCTCCGACGGCCGTCCGGTTTCCTTTCCCTCCGCGCAAGCTGACTCGCACACCGGTTGCCCCGCTCACGTTGCGAAAAAGCCTCGTCTGGCCGCGGTGCTGAGTGATGGTGAGATCCGGGCGGCCATCGCGATCGAAATCCGCCACCGCGCTTCCGCGTTGTTCGCCGTAGATCGCGATGCCCGCTTCACGCGGCCCGAGAGCGCGAAATCCGCCACGCCCATCGCCGAGCAACAACAAGCCGGCGCCCGCGTCTTGCCGAGACGTCTCGGCATCGACGCCAAAAAAATTCTGCGCGAGAAATACATCTTCGTTCCCATCGCCATTGAAATCCGCGACGCTGATTCCGAAGGCCGGAGCGAACTGCGTTTCGATCGGCAGCGGGCGGGCTTCAAAACGATCGCCGCGGTTCAGGAAGATCATCGAATCGAAAAAGGCCGCCTGAAGGTCACGCGCCGCCGCGACCTTGTCTCCGAGCATTTCTAGCACGCCGCTCCGCCCGTACGCCCGATGATTTGGAGCGCGTTCCCCCACCGGCGGCATGACCGCCGCCACGGCCCGCCGTTCCCGCCAGGGCGTGATTTTCCCCAGCTCCGGGTCGAGTGACGCCAGCAAAGTGTGCATGGCGCCGTCGCCGGCAAGGTTGCCGTAATAGAGGCGAACCGGAACGCCGATGCCTGCCGATTGATCGGTTCGCCAATTGCGGCCCCAATTGGACGCCACAAGATCAAGTCTTCCATCGCCATCGAAATCGCCGGCGGCAACTGCGTTCCACCAGCCGGTCAAAGTGTTTAGGGTTGGGAGTTGAGAGTTGAGAGAGGTTGAATCGAGCCAGCGAAGGCTTGGATTCCACTTCACGAAACGACCCCCGTCATTGCGAAACAAGTGAATCGGCCCCCATTCGCACGCGAGCGCGAGATCCGGATCGCCGTCGGCATCGAGGTCCGTGAAGACTGCGCCGCTGACCAGGCCCAGCGCGGGGAAGCTTTGCATGAGGCTGAATGTCTCGCCTTCGTTGCGGAGCAAATGCGATGTCGCCGCTTCCGGATAACGGCCGGGCACAGAGCGGCCGCCGACGAACAAATCCAGGTCGCCGTCTCCATCGATATCCGCCAACGCCAGCGGTCCCGTCGCCGAGCGCGAGGCTGTGAAGTTCGGCAAACGAGGAACCGATTTTGCGGTGTGCAGAGCGAAAAAGCGGAAGGGCGGCGCGTTCGTGTCGGCGTCCTCCCAGTTGGATTCGCCGGCCAGCACGCGCGCTTTGCCGTCATCATCGATCCACGCCAGGATGCCCGTTTGATCGCGCGGATTGGAGTCGGGCACGGGCGCGTGGGTCCATTCCGCCAGCCCGCCCTCGCCGTTGTTGCGGTACACCACGAGACGACCCTTGGCGCCGCCGCCGATCAGCAAATCGTCGTCGCCGTCGCCATCGACATCAGCCCAGCAGACACTCGGGCCGAGCGTGCTGAGTTTGCGCGGGAGCAGCGGTTGGCGCGCGAAATCGTCGAACGGTTCGTCAATATGCCGGTGGTTGAGGAGGTGAGTGACGTCTTGGAAGAGCGTGGGAGCATGAGGGATGAGGGGTGCGGGAGCGAGCGAAGACGCTGCAACGCTCTCACGGTTCAACGCTTCGACGCGCCTGGTCGCGCCGGCTTCGTCGATTTCATACACGCAATTCGCCGTGGCGTTCGTCATGACGCTCTGCCGTCCGCTGCGCCAGCTTACCGCAATGGTCAGGCGGTTGGTGGCCTGGCCGGCGGCGAATGTTCTCACCGCGTCATCGCTGGAGAGATACCGCCCCCCGCTGACGATCTCTTGCGTTTGCGCCGGCAGTCCAGCCGCGAAGACGCTCACCTTGGCGCCGATGCCAGCCGTGTTGGGCGCATTCCCGCGCAACCGGACGAGCACACGCGGCGCGGAGGAATTGTTGCGGTAGAGGCGAGCCGGCTCGTTCATGCAGTTCATGATCACATCCAGATCGCCGTCATTGTCCAAATCGCCCAGGGCCATGCCGTGCGCTACGCCGGTCGCATTGAAACCCCAGGCTGCGCTGGAATCGACAAACGTCAGATCGCGCCGGTTGCGCAAGGCCAGGCTCGGCGTCGCGCGCTTCGGGAATTTTCCCAGACTCTTGAGCCGCAATTCAGCGGTCTTCCAGCCGCCAGCTCTGCCGATCTCGCTGAGCACATCGGCATCCTGAACATCGCGGTTGTTGCCGGTGGCCAGCAGCAAATCTTCCCAGCCGTCCAGATCCACATCGAGGAATGCCGCGCTTGTCGTCCAGTCCGTCGCGGCCACTCCCGCGAGCTGCGCAATCTCGGCGAACGTGCCGTCATCGCGAGCGACGTGCAGCGTGTTGCGCGGAACCTCGGGCCGGAAATCGGCGTCCTCAACGGGCCACAGCACCGTGCCCTTGAGCATGTCCGGCCGTTGCCAGGCGCGCGACTCGCGGCGCGGGCTGAGCATCTCTGCGACGAACAGGTCATCCCGCCCGTCTCGATTGATGTCCGCAACATCGACGGCCATGGACGAAAGGCTGACGCAGCGGAACGTCGAGCGCGGCGCCGCCCGAAACCGCCGGCCTTCCTGGTTCAACCAGATTCGGTCCGGCCAAAACACGAAATCGTTGCAAACATAAAGGTCCGGCAAACCGTCTCCGTTGAAATCGCGAAACAGCACCGCGAGGCCCCAGTCCGTGGTGGGACCGGGCAGCGCGCGGTCCTCTTCGTCCAGGAACACCCCGACGTCCCAGCGCGCCGGCGAGAACCGGCCTTTGCCCCGGTTGATGTAAAGAAAATCGGGCTCACCCTTCTCAACAACCTCCAGGCCGCCTGACGGAGTTGTGATCCCGACGAACCGATCCCGAGGTTCGACGACGACACTTCCGTCGGGCTGCGTTTGAGGTTGGATGCGCACGCTCCCCAGGTTGTCATGGAACGTGTCAGTCCGGTAATTCGTGACGTAGAGATCGAGGTCGCCATCACCATCCACGTCCGCCAGCGCCATCGACGTGGCCCCGAATTTCCGCTCCAGCCAGCCTTCGGTCATTTCTGTGAACCGGGCTTTTCCATCGTTGAGGAAAGCGCGCGTCCCGCCGCCCAGGCTGTTCACCAGCAAATCGAGGTCGCGATCGCCATCGATGTCCGCCAACGCGCAGCCGGTGGACAACTGGTTCGGGCAAGCCACGCCGGCCCTGGCCGTGATGTCCTCGAATTTCCAATCGCCGAGGTTGCGATAGAGCGCATTGTCGTCTTCAAGGCGGCAAAAATAGATGTCCACTCGGCCGTCGCCATCGACGTCGCCCAGCGCAACGCCGGAGCCAATTTCCAGGAGACGGTTGCTGGCGACGGCGACATTGGATAACCGGTTGCTGAAGGTGAATCCGCAGTCGCTCGGTTTGAGCAGTGTGAATCCAGTCCGGCCATTTGAAGGCACGGGAAGCGGAGCGAAACGAAAACCCGCGCCGTGTTGCCAAAGCGATTCAGATTGCCTTCCAGTGGCCAACATCCTGGGCGCCTGGAAAGCCGCGCTGGCCAAGCGGCCATACACACGACCCTGGAACCCACCCTTTGCCCTTCCCATGAACCGTTCCTCCGGACCGTGGCCTTTAGGTCGCTTCAACGCTGGACTCCGGAGAGCGCGCGGAAGCAGCCTGAAGGCTGCGGTCCGCACGGTTTTCGGTTCAAGGGCCATGTGCATGGCCCTGAGGCCAAGGAGGCTTCCCGTGAGGGGAACCCTGTTCGTCGCGTCAGAAACAAGTTTCCCTCCCGCGAGGGGCGAAGGGGTGGGTCCGACTCGGCTCGATGGGGACAGGCTCGCCCGACCGTCATGTTCGTGGGAAGAAGGAACATGAATATCGACCGCACCGCGGACAAGAGCCAGCGTCAACAGGGTGAAGCTGCCGAGGAGCAAAGTGTGCGGCATGGCGGTCACGGGACGCGCGGACGCTAACAAGGCTTCGCCGCCGCCGCGACGCTTTTCGGAAGCCGACGGATTAGGCCGATTGAAACCTGGATGCGGCGAATGATTCGGCTCGCTGGAACAGGCTCACCTCCTCCGCAGTTAATCAAGGTGGGGCGAGGCTCCGCCGAGCCAATGCCATCGTGGAGAGCTTCCTTGGCCACCGCGCCATGCACACGGCCCATGAACCGAGGCCGTCGGTTCGATATTTCGCGTTCAGTGTTGGATGTTCGATGTATCTCCACCAGCAACGTCGAACGTCGAACACTGAACTTTGAACATTGAACCTCGAACGGTTCAGGGAAGGCCAGTCAGGATTACCTGCCCGAGCGTTTCACCCCGAAGGCCTGCCGGATTTGCGCTTCGACTTGCGCAGGATCGTTTCCGGCTGCGCGAGAAGCCGCGGCAGCGCCGCTCATGTACGCGGTCGAAGTGGACGTGCCGCTGACGAAGAACGATTGGCCGTTGTAATTCACAATGCTGACCCCCGGCGCGACGACGTCCACAAAGCTGCCTCGATTCGCGAAGGGAGCGATGTTCCCGCGCTTGTCTCCGGAGGTGACCGCGACGACCTCCGGATACGCGGCCGGGTAGGTGGGCACGGTGGTTGGCTCATTGCCGGCGGCGCCGAAAAAGAGAACGCCGGAGTTGTGGGATTGCCGGATGAGGTTCGCCAGAAGTCCGCTTTCGCCGTCGCCGCCCATGCTCAGATTGATGATCGTGGCCCCCGCGTTCACGGCCGCATAAACGCCTCTGGCTACATCGAACGTCGTCGTGTCCGCGCGCGGACCATAGACGTCCACCGGCAGGATGCGCACGGCGGAGCCACCGGATTCGTCGGAGGTCGCGGCCAGGCCACGCAGAATGGTTTCCGCCATTGAAGTGCCGTGGCTGGGCAATTCGCCCGAAGGCCCAGGCGGGCCGGACACCTGGATCGCCGGGAGCAGGAATTCGTTCATGCCATCACTCAGGGGTTGCACAGCCATGTCGATCAGCCCGATCACGACCTTGCCGGTGTCCGTGCTGACCTTGGGCTTGAGAGGGAAAGGAGGCGTGGAACTCATTTGCAGCGGCTGCGTTTGAGTCGGACGGTCGATGAGGTAATTGGAGTCAACCCGGGCGAGCGATGGGTTGGTGGCGAGAAGTTGGCGCGCGGCGTCCGCTGAGGCGGCATCTTTGAACTGCAAACGGTAAGCATGGAGGTCCTCCAGATTTCCAACGACCTTGGCGCCCAGCCGGCGGGCCAGTTCGTCGATCGTGACTTTGGAACCGGGTTTTAAGGCCACGATCAGCTCGTTGGGGATGACGCGGCTGCGCTTCGGTTCGGGGGCCGGAGTGATGAGTTGGGTGGCTTCTTGCAAGGAGGTCCGGTAAATGAAGAGTCTCGAAGGAGCATTCGTTTGCGGGAGCAAAGCGAAATTCAAATCCCCCAGAAGCCGCCGCAACGCCTCGCCGGGCGCCAGGTTCCGGAACTTCACCGAAATCCTGCGCGTCGTGTCCGGCTCGACATAGATTTGCCAGCCGGTGGCCTGTGCCACTTTGGCCAGAACGCTCTTCAGTTCCGCATCATCGAAATTGGCATCAACCTGATTTTCGGCGGGGTGCCAGCGGAGGGGTTCGGCGGAGTGGGCGAGTGGCCCCAGCCATACGCTCAGCGCAAGCGCCAGCCAGGAGACTTTGTAACGCCTCAGTAAACGACGGTGGAGCGAGGCTCCTGTCGAGATGCGCGTCGATGGCCACTGGTTCGCGAGGACGCTCGCCCCACGTTGATTGAGGGAATACGAGACGTTGATGAGAGCGCGAAGTCGCTGCCCGGAATTCATGTTAAATACACTATCGTTAAACGTGGCGGAGATCAAAACGTTGCGGACAAAATGGGAAAGGACTTTCAGCTTGCGATTGGGGGTGACGGTTTGTTACAAGATGCGCCAGAAAAATCTATGGCAGCAATCGGCCGATTTCAGAAGGGTGACGAAATCTTTTTCGCGAAAGTCGTGGACGGCGAGTTATTTCGCCTGCAAGGGGACGTTTTTGGATCTCCGTCCTACGAGAAGAAACCTGTTTCGCTCAAAGGAGTTAAGACATTGACCCCGGTGGCCCCATCGAAGGTCATCGCCGTGGGACTCAACTATGCCGATCATGCCCGCGAATCCGGCAAGCCGGTTCCTAAAGAGCCGCTTTTCTGGTTGAAGGCCCCGACTTCGCTCATCCCGGACGGCGGGAAGATCGAGATCCCGTTTGCGGCGCATCGCACGGACTTTGAAGCGGAACTGGCGATTGTGATTGGCCGCCGGATGCGGAACGTCACGCCCGCGGCGGCGGCGCGCTACATTTTTGGTTACACCGCAGCCCAGGACGTCAGCGACCGGACGATTCAAAACTCTGAAAGCCAGTGGGCGCGCTGCAAATCGTTTGACACATTCACGCCACTGGGCCCTTACGTGGAAACCAAGATCGACCCGCACGATCTGACCATACAGCTTTTCCAGAATGGCCAACTGCGGCAGAACTCGAACACGAGCCAGCTCATTTTCAATTGCTATCAACTCGTCAGCTTCATCTCCGTCAACATGACCCTCCTTCCCGGGGACATCATCCTCACGGGCACTCCGAGCGGCGTGGGTCCGATTGAATCCGGCGACCGGCTGGAGGTGCGGATTCAAGGGCTTGCGCCGTTGGTGAACACGGTGAAGTAGGCCACCTTTCTCCCACTTGTCGAGAGCACCCTAAGTGTGCCACAATTTGTCGTGAAGCGAAGGTCCAACACATCGCGGTCGAAGGCAAAGATCGATTGGGTCGATGCCGCCGCTCAAATTCGAGCTCAGTGCAACAAACTGACTGACGAGGAGCGGGAGCAACTTCTTGCGGAAGGGTTGCGGATGGTCCACGCCGGTGCTGCAAAAGCCCATGTTCGTGGCCGTTGACACCAATGTGGTGTTATTGCTGGCCGCCGAAGATGATGACACTCCTGACGCGTGGGACACCGTTAATCGCCGAATCAAGTCGGTTCGGTTTCTGGTTCCTCCGACCGTTCTGCTGGAGTTAGTCTTCAAGTCACGCCAGGAGGATGATCGTATTCAGCAAAACGCTTGCAAAGCCCTGGCGAAGGTTCGAGCACAACGACAGCTCGAGCCTTCGATTCCGAGTGATTTGCAGCAAGGAATCGCTCAGAGAGTTGCTGAGCGGCTGCGCGAACGAGGGATTCTGCCTTGGGAGGAGCGACACGATGCGCTGCTCCTGGCTGAGGCTGCTGTTCTCAACTGCGGGTTGTTATTAACCCACGACTCTCATCTGCGCGATCTCGACTTTCTGCGGATGAGCATCTTGCTCCGCGAACTGGATGTTACGCCTCCCGTGATTGCTACACCTGCGGAAGTGGCAAGGAAGTTTTACGATTGAATTTATGCGCTGGTCTCAAACACTGATCCCGACTCTTAAAGAAACTCCCGCGGACGCGGAGATCATTTCTCACCAGCTCCTGCTGCGCGCGGGACTGATCCGGAAACTCACCGGCGGCCTTTACACCTTCCTGCCGCTGGGCCTCCGTGTGCTCCGCAAGATTGAAAACATCGTGCGCGAGGAAATGGACCGGGCCGGAGCGCTGGAAGTCCTCATGCCCGCGCTGCAGCCGCCGGAAATCTGGCAGCGGAGCGGACGCTACGAAGCGATGCGCGACGTGCTGTTCAAAGCCAAGGACCGAACCGAGAAGGAATGGGTTCTGGGACCGACGCATGAGGAAGTCATCACGACCCTGGTGGCGTTTGAGATCAATTCCTACCGCCAATTGCCCAAGAACTTTTACCAGATTCAAACGAAGTTTCGGGATGAAATCCGGCCCCGGTTTGGACTGATGCGCGCCAAGGAATTCCTCATGAAGGATGCTTACAGTTTCGACGTCTCGGACGAAGCGGCGCAGCAGAGCTACCAGAAGATGTACGATGCGTATGTCCGCATCTTCAAACGGTGCGGGCTGAACGCGCTTCCCGTCGAGGCGGACACGGGCGCAATCGGCGGGAAGTACTCTCACGAATTCATGGTCCCGGCCGAGACCGGCGAAAGCGAAGTGGCCTACTGCGCGTCCGGCCATTACGCCGCGAATGTCGAAAAAGCCACAAGCCAGGTCAAACCGTTGGAGACTCAGGAATCATCCTCGGCTCCGGAGAAATTCCCGACTCCCGGCGTGGTGACCATCGAAGCGCTGACCAAACCTCCCTTCAATGTGCCCGCCGAGCGCCAGATCAAAACGCTCGTTTATCTGGTCGAGAGCAAGCCCGTCCTTGTCTTGCTGCGAGGCGACCACCAATTGAACGAAGCCAAGCTCGCCGGGACGCTCGGCACGCCCACGTTTCGGCCAGCCAACGAAGGCGAGATTTTCGCCGCGCTCGGCGCCCATCCCGGCAGCCTCGGAGCAGTGAATGTTTCCGGTTTGACCGTGTACGCCGACGAATGCCTTCGCGGGACGAACGGCATGACGACCGGCGCGAACGCGGATGGCTTCCACCTTCGCCACGTCGCGATCGACCGCGACATTCAAGTGGCGAAATGGGCCGATCTGCGCCTGGTCAAAGCCGGCGAACCTTGTCCGGTGTGCGCCCAGCCGCTCAAGATCCAGAGAGCGATCGAAGTGGGGCACGTGTTCAAGCTGGGAACAAAATACAGCGAGCCCCTGGAGGCCTTGTTTCTGGATGAGTCCGGACGCCAGCATCCGGCGGTCATGGGCTGCTACGGGATTGGCGTGACCCGAACCTTGCAGGCCGTCATCGAACAAAGCCATGACAAGGATGGCATCATCTGGCCGCTCGCGATTGCTCCGTTTGCGGTTTGCATCACGCCGTTGGGTGTCAAGCCGGAGAGTCTCACCATGCAGTTGGCCGAGGAACTCTATCGCGAACTGAGCGCCAAAGGCCTTGAAGTTCTTCTGGACGACCGAGACGAACGGCCGGGTGTGAAATTCAAGGATTCGGAGTTGATCGGGATTCCTATCCGGGTGGCCATTGGCGAGAAATCCCTCAGCAGAGGCGAAGTTGAAATCAAACTGCGCGCAGGCGCCCTCACCGCGGTCAAGAAAGAGGATGCGCTGGCCAAGTTGTGTGAGTTGGCGAAGCTCTGAAAGCCTGTCTGAAAAATGGGTGGAACGGGCTACCAGCCCGTGTTTGGCGGCAACCTGCCGCCAAAAGGCCCGGCCGGCTGGTAGCCCGCCGCAACAGGCCGGTAGCCTGTTCCACCCAGAAGACAATTCTCAGACAGGCTCTGAGCTTTTCGGCCAGTCGGTGTGCACTCAAAAACACAGGCATGAGACCGCGCGTCACGAAGTATAGTTTTGACATGATGACTGGAAGGGCCTAGAAAAACTCAGTTCCGTTCATCCAACCAATCAGAACCTGTTACTATGAGAACGACCCCTCACACTTCCTGTTTCACCCAACGCCGCGCGCCCGGCACGCGTGGATTCACGTTGATCGAACTCCTTGTCGTGATCGCCATCATTGCGATCCTGGCGGGGATGTTGCTGCCCGCGCTGAGCAAGTCCAAAAGCAAGGCCCAAGGCATCAAGTGCATGAACAACGGGAAGCAGATGATGATGGCCTGGAGGCTTTACGCCGAGGATAGCGACGGCTTGCTCGTCAAATCTCTGGACGGCGGACCTGAAGCGAACAAGCGCGCTCTCCTTGTCACCGGCAGCGCCAGCGACAATCCGACCAACACGATCGACAAAAGCCCGCTGATGCCATACATGGGAAACAGCCGCGAGGTGTGGAAATGCCCTTCAGATACGACGACCCGGATCGAGGCGGGCAGAAAAGTTCCCCGGGTTCGGAGTCAGTCCATGAGTCAGGTATTTGATTTCGGCGGCTGGTTGCCCTCTCCCCCTTACAAGATCTACGGGCGTCTGGACCACATCGTGAACCCGACCGAGACCTGGGTGATGGTGGACGAGCACCCCGAAAGCATTAATGATGCGGCCTGTGCCGTCCAGATCATCCTGCCGAGCGCCAAGAGCGGAAACATCATCGACTTCCCGGCCTCCTATCACAATGGCGCGGCGGGTTTTTCCTTCGCGGATGGCCATTCCGAGCTTCATCAATGGAAAGGAAGCAAGATCAAGACTTTTGGCCGCCCCGGTAATACGGGACTGAATGTCCCCGCAGGTGATTCTTTGAACGATCAGAAATGGTGGTCGCGGGTCACGACGGTCGGTCCGAATTTTCCCTGATAACCTCTCGACGACTGGACGTCCCCGGACGTCCGCTGTGCTCTCAAACGCACAGTTGCTAACTTGGGCGATCCGTTTTAGGATCGCCCCAACAATCACTTAACCCTATGACAAAACCCTATTCAGTTCGCCAATTTGCTCCGGATGCGCGTCGAAGCGGTTTCACGCTCATTGAACTGCTGGTCGTCATCGCGATCATCGCGATCCTTGCCGGAATGTTGTTGCCGGCTCTGGCGAAGGCAAAGACCAAGGCTCAGGGCATTTACTGCATGAACAACACGAAGCAGTTGATGCTCGCCACGCACCAATACACCTTGGATTTCAATGAGTATTACTGGCCAAACCCGGACGACGGTAACACAACGCCGGGATACAATTGGTGTCCTGGACAAGCAGGGGTAGGAGGAGGTCAGGAGTTCAATCCTGATATTCTGGAGGATCCCACTCGCTCGCTGCTCGTTCCCTTCGGCGCGAACCGCCAGCTTTTCAAGTGTCCGGCGGACAAGCGAAAGGGGAAATACCAGGGAACGGACGCGGCCCGGAAGGGGACGACAATTCCAAACGCCCGATCAATCGCCGCCAGCCAGGCCGTCGGAACGAATCCCTCGCGTGGAGGCAAAATCGCGGTTGACGGGCCCTGGCTGGACGGATCGCATAATCACACGGTCAATAAGACTTGGCGGTGCTATGGAAAAACATCCGACGTCATTGATCCGGGTCCGGCAAATCTCCTCATCCTTCTTGATGAGGATGAATACAGCATAAACGACGCTGGCTTCGCGATTGTCGGCCCCAAGACGCCTTTCAACTACCAGATGATCGATTGGCCGGCAACGTATCACAACAACGCGGCGGGTTTCGCCTTTGCAGACGGCCACTCGGAAATCCACAAGTGGACCGATTATCGCACCAAGGTCTATAAGGGGAATGTCAGGATCAGCAACCAGAAGGATAACAAAGACATCGTCTGGATGTCGGAACGGGCCTCGGCTCTGATCGCCAAGTAATTTGCTCGTAGTTTGGGCTTACGGTGAAACTACCGCGCCACTCTGTGGTGCGGTAGTTTTTTTTGTGGCCGCGTTAACCCGAACCTCCGGCATCTCTAACAGGGCTGGTTTCTTGCCTCTGTTTTCTCTGTTGCCTCCTGTTCGATTTCAACCTGGAATTCGATGACGCTAATGGATACCGACAAGAAGTTCTTTGACACGCATGCACATCTGGATTACCCGGATTTCTCCGGGGACATTGCAGACGTGATTGAGCGCGCTCAGGCCGCGGGGATCGCCAAGATCATCGCTATCGGCACGGATCTGGAGAGCAGCCAGCGGGCGGTTGAGTTGACGCGGAGATTTCCCGGAGTTTACGCTGCCGTGGGCTGGCATCCGACGCACGTCTCTTCCGCGCCCCCGGATGTGCGGTCCGCGCTGCGCGAACTGGCTCGCTCTCCCAAAGTCGTCGCGATTGGAGAAACGGGTCTCGATTACCACCATTTGCCCAGCGAGAAAGACGGATTTACCACCCAGGACGATGCGCGTTACAAGGCGAAGCAGCGGGAGGTTTTCCGGCAACAGCTTGAGCTGGCCGCCGAGTTGAAGCTGAACTGTGTCGTCCACCAGCGCGAGGCTTTCGACGACACCGTGGCGCAAATGGCGGAGTTTGCCGGCCGGGTCCGGGGCGTCTTTCATTGTTTCGCGGGAGACAGAGAGGCGTTGAAGCGCGTGCTGGACCTGGGATCGCTCGTGAGTTTCACGGGGATTCTGACGTTCAAAAACGCGCAGAGCGTTCGCGACACGCTCGCGGCCGCGCCGATGGATCGTTTCATGTTGGAAACGGATTGCCCGTTTCTCGCGCCGGTGCCGTATCGCGGCAAACGTTGCGAACCGGCGCACGTGAAGGACATCGCCAGCGTCGCCGCCAACGTCAGGCAATGTTCGCTGGAGGAATTGAGCCGGGCAACCTGCTCGACGGCGGAACAGTTCTTCCGAGGGCTCGGCGGAGCGTGAAACGTGAAACGTAA